>Ga0209694_1000626_pt1 | contig 52171 bp, 43 predicted proteins | sample GluameincwithD2O_FD_187499 | JGI IMG/M metagenome (GOLD analysis project Ga0209694, IMG submission 187499) | Mouse cecum microbial communities from Vienna, Austria - Glucosamine amended microcosms incubated with D2O (SPAdes) (version 2) | ecosystem: Host-associated > Mammals > Digestive system >... | reverse complement strand
CTGCTGCTTGTCCTAGCCCTTGCCCATTTCTTCTTTTCCTGCGGTCTTGGCCATATTGTGCCCTTCCACATCGGCCTTCACCGCTGCCGGACTGCTTTCGTCAATTCCTGAATTTGCTCATTTATAGTAAGTAACCCGAATTTATGAGATAACCGAATCGGCGTAACCTCCGCCAGCGGATGGAGGTTACATGAACTTATTAAACCACTACCCCGATATGCTCACGGTTCTAGAAACCGCCGAGATATTAAGGACCGCCCCCGCCACGGTGAACGACTTAATCCGGGTCGGGAAAATCATTTGCGCGGAAATCGCAGGGAAAACGCTAATTCCCAAGCAGTATCTAGAGAATTTCATTGAAAAAAGTTTCAAGATATGCTATAATGAGGGTATAAAGATAGATACTCCTGCCCCTGATAGCCAGGAAACACAGCACCTTGACAACTGCAAAGCGGATTGTACGCCATTTCAAGGAGAGATTGAGATGGCAAAAATCACCCGGACCGTCACCCTTAACGGCGTGAAACACTGGATTAGGGCCAATACCGAGCAGGAATACGCCGACAAGCTGCTAAAGCTGGTAGGCTCTCAGGGCACCACCCAGGAGCGCGGCAAGCACCTTTTCGCCGACTACGCGATAATGTGGTTTGAGACATACTCCAAGCCCAATATCGAGACTGTGACGGCCACCACCTACAAGCGGCAATTGACCCTTCACCTGCTCCCCGCCTTTGACGGGCTGACCGTGGAGGACATGACCACCGATGATGTGCAAAGGCTCTTTAACGGTATGACAGGTAGCAAGGCCACCAAGGACAAGGCCAAAATGGTACTAAATCAAATTCTTGACGCTGCCGTAGAGGATGGCTTGATTTCCAAAAACCCGTTGAAGTCCAAGAGAATCAAAATTACAGGCAAAGCCAGTCAAGCCACAATGCCCTACAGCGTGGAGCAAATGCGCTTCCTGGTTCAGCATATCAACGATATTAAAGACCCTGCTGACCGGGCTTTCTTGGCGATCCAGGCCTTGCACCCGCTCCGCCTGGAGGAAGTGCTGGGGCTGCAAGCTGCCGACATTGACCGGGAGGGTATGGCGATACACATTTGTAGGGCCGTGACGCACCCCACCCGCAACCAACCGGAAATCAAGGATACCAAGACCCAAAGCAGTGCCCGGACTATCGGCCTGTCGGCTCTGGCTATCCCTCATCTGCCAATGGTCAATGAAGGTGAATTTGTATTCGGCGGCACCAAGCCCCTGACCTATACCCAAGTTCGGAAGATGTGCGACCGTATCAAGCGGGACACGGGATTTGAGGAAAATATCACGCCTATTAGATTCCGTACCACCGTACTGACCGACCTATACGACCAGACCAAGGATATTAAGCTGGCCCAGGCCGCAGCGGGCCACACCACTTCGGCAATGACTTTGCGCTACTATGTCAAAGGCCGGGAAACCATATCCAAGGCCGCTGCCGTTGTTGACCGGGCCTATTCCTCATAGCCCCGGCAGTTGCAGGAAATTTGCAAGGCCCCAAACCCCGAAACTGTTGCGGCACAACGGTTTGATGGTCCTCGACCCCCTCAAAAATTGCAAAATCTTTTGCAAAAAGCCTGTTTTCCCAGCAACGAGGTCTTCTGAGTTCAGAAAACATCCCGAAAAAGTTCATGTTTTGCAACAAAAACCGCCTAAATCCAACGATTTAAGCGGTTTTTGTGGAGCTGCTATCCAGATTTGAACTGGAGACCTCATCCTTACCAATTCTTCCCAGCCCGTTTTTCTTTTGTTGTACCCTGTTTTGTGTTAGCGCCCGGAACCGTTGCAGTGCAACGGTTCCGGGCATTTTCTTCTTTTGTTTTCTCGTTTCCTGACGTATGCTCTTGTGGCCATGTTTTTGGTACCCGTATGGGTTTTGTATGGGTTTCTTGTCCACTCACAGCGGGGAACTGGCACGGTGCCATGCATGGTTGACAGGGGAAGAAGATATCTTCGATAAAAACGATTCAATAGCTCCATTTACACTGAGTTAATAGAGACAGGCCGCAAGTAGGATGCTGCTGTGAAGTATTTATTATATAATGGCATTTCTATACTATCAGGCTGAGTAATATACATAACTTTCAAATATAGCGCGCTATAGGTCTTAGCTGGTCTGCAGTCAGATCACTATACGCCGTAGGCATCAATCTTATCTCGCCTTGGTCAATTGCTTCAATATAAGGTTTGAGTATTTCGATTTCTTCAAAAGATAGACCATATCGTAGCATCCATATTTCCTTGTCGTCGTCTGTCCCATATTTGAAAAGCCTTGCAAGGCGAAACGCACGAATATCTCCTGTCTTCCTATGGCATTGCTCAAATATTGCATAAAAGATATCGCTTAATTTAAAGCTTATGAGTTTATCTAGGTAATCATAGGTATCAAACACAATTCTATCATAGTCAATTTCCCTCGCCTTAGTGCCTTGAGGATATAGAGGAAAATTCCTCAGTTCTTTATCCGGTATTTCAGCATAGCCTCGGACAAACCTTGCCGTCAGCCGTTTTGCTTGTGCCCGAATAGATTGGCGCACAGATTCCGAACCTGCTATCCTGTACTTTCTTCCCAAATCTCTTCTTTCGGGGATTCTCGCAATATAAGTATATCTATACCAGCAAATGTTTTTAAAGCTTTTCCCATAAATCTTCCACAGCAAAATTTTTATTGCCGTATTTAGAACACTTTCTTCGCCATCTGAAAGCGGTCTTCCAAGGTGGTATTTATAGAGTGTCCTAAAGTGTCCATATAATTGTAATTTGCAGTCCAAATCATCGTTTACTGTTCTCAGTGGAACTAACTCGTTCCCCCGGAATAACGCATTCAGTGTTTTTATCGCTTGCTCTGTTACTTCCGAACTATTTAGTCTTTCCACTTCATTGAATGTTAGATTATACTCATCAGAATATGAATTCGAATTGATCGCCGTTTTAAAGTCATTATAGTCAGAGTCTTTATCTTCAGAGATGTCCAGCTGTGAAACAGTATCAAGTGTTTCTTTGTGCATCATTACACCTCGGAAGTCACTCATATTGCTATATTTTACAATTACACTACCGTAATCAAATGTTGTGTGCAATGTAGATCGTCCAGCTCTTCCTATCAGGTTTTTCATTGATAGCGGTTTGCTGGCTTGGAATGTATTAAGATAAACTACATCAAACGGCATATTGATGCCTTGCTCTAACGTTGAGGTTGCAAAGCAAATCCTACAAAATCCTTGTTGGGTAAAATGTTCAAGGATAAGTCTTGCCTGCAACGGTAAGGAACCATGATGGATAATAATTCCCCGCCTCATATTTTCCAACATTTGAGAACGATAATATCCTTCCCCTTGGTCACTGGCACCTATATACCGTTTAAATTGGTCAATCAAATGCAACGCAATGGGGTTTTTAATAGGTCTGCATTCATTAATATATATTTGAAATTGTTCAAATACTTTTTGATCATAAATACTGGCCTTGGTTGTATAAACCAAAACAGATCCACCACGGCGCAGGGCATTCATGACGGGATCAAAGTCACTTTTGATTTTCTGCGCACCCATTACTGCCGGATTCAATCCAAAGTGATAATAGTTTCCGTTAGCAACCGCAAAGAAGATCTGACCAACGTTCTTTTGGTCATAGGAAATCGAAGTCGAACACACTGAATTAAACCCATTCTTTTCTAATTGCGCCTCTGGATTTGTCACAAATGGATGAGCAAATACATATTTTGCATCAGGAAATGCTTTCTGTGCACGACGAACAATGCTATCAAAAAAGAGGCCGCGCACACTTTCTTCATCGCTTAATTGCGCTTCATCAAACAAAAAAAGTTCAATACTTAATTGGTTCTTATATTTAAAAAGTTCTTTTGCTCTCTCAGGTGTTAAAATAAAAACACTCCTTCGAGCGCGTTTTGTATTGATAATATCAACAAATGTTAGAACATTTACGGACTTATCCGGAATCAAGCTACAGACGCGATCATAATATTCATTTATTAGGGCGCGGGAGGGAACGATCATTGCAACATCTTTTTCTGAGGCTTGAATTAGGTCTCTGAAAACGAAAGATTTTCCTGTGCTGGTTGGGGCGGAAAAACTGAAATTTTTTGCTTCATTGATTTCTCGAACTATGCTTGCTTGTACAGGCGTATAGCTCTTATGATAAGTTTCAAAAATATATTCCCCATATGCATTTAATAATTGGCTCTTCAATGTCGTCGATGATGGTTTCTTATAGAAAACACCCATTAACGATAAGACCTCATCTTGCACTGTAGAAAAAAACTCTGGGGCAAACAACTTCAAATATGATAAGATTTCAAGTGTTGTTGAAGAAACCGGGCTATCTATGAATAATGACTCTTGTGCAAACTTATATATCTCCTCAAGATTCTCATGGGCGATTATCTGACGTATTATATTTTTCATATGTTCACCGCCACCAATAAGAGTTCTTGATACTTGATAAGTTTTTTGTAGTAATCATTTCTCTGTATGTGTTTGATGATATTGTCTGAGGCTGTACTCTTTGCGGAGAACGCAGCAGCAAATCCTTTTTTACCCTGATGTGCTGCATTCAGCGCTGACTCACTGCAAAAGTGTTCCAGATCCAGAATGTCTTTAATGTCTTTCCCCGCATCAATAAATTTTACTATTTGTGCAAGGCTGCTTCCAAAAGCATTTCTATCCCCTAAGTATTTCGCTTCTCCAAATATAATTATCTCATCTATAGTTTGGCTGTGAAAGTCAAAGCCTGGATTTCCGGCCCTCTTCTTATTGTATAATTCCGCCAATGGAATGTCCAAGTAGCTCAGTTGCTGAATAATAGCTTCTCTTGCAAGCTCAGACACCACATACTCTCCCGCATCTTGCGAAATAGAGTCTGGATCCGCTGCCAAAAGCTTATGTTCAATATCAGCAAGTGTGGGCTCAACTCTTCGCAAAAAGCTTGCACGTGTATATTCTTTATCAAATTTGTTAATCCACGAACAATCAAACAGGATCTCAAGAATTTTCCGCAGCGTTACTTTTACATCTTCCGGATCAACACGCAAAAAATATACCCTGTTGTTTCCGGGTTCACATATTCTCTTACATTCAAGTATTTTCACAAATATCCCTTCTGTTCCTCCAATTAGTTATGCGCAGATGCGCAGTGCTATCAAGTTTTGTCCAATAATGTTTTACTTAATAGTTTCAATATTTTTAATTCATCTTATCATAACTCCCCCGCTGTTGTCCATATAGTCCTACACTACAATTCTTTAATTGGCATGGCGTTTCTCCCTGAAGCGTCGATGCTTGGAAAAGCATGGAAAGTGCTCCATCCGACATAATTAGACACCCGTTGTTCCTGTGTAACGGCAGCCATTCCCGGTTCAACGCTTGGTCGCAAAATAAACATGACCAATGTTACAGCCCTATGCCATAACCGGCATAGGGCTGTAGCTACTATTTATTTCATTTATCATCGTTCCGCCGTCAAGCTAAACAGTAAAGCCCAGGATATGCGTTTCTACATCTTTCTATCTTCATGCTGCTCAATCCACTTTAAAATCCCACTGTATTTGATTAACCCGCTTGCTGCACCAAGTCCAAGCTCAATCAACTCCTCCTGCGTGTAGTGTAATGCCACTTCGTTTAGTGCAAGCGTCATCAGCATGGCCAGTATCCCTACACGCTTATTTCCATCCACAAAAGCATGATTGCCAACCAGCGCATAGGCAAGCCTTGCGGCTTTTCCTCAACTGTGGGATATTGCTCTACATCTTCAAATCCGGCATTGATACCAAATACGGCAGATTCCAACAGACCTTGGTCACGTAGACCTAGCGTCCCACCCGTTGCCGCTAATAGTTTCTCATGGAGTAAAATAATTTCGTCTACTGTCAAAAGAATCATTTTGCAAGCTCCTGAAAGGCCTCCAGATTTTCAGAAATAAGTTGGTCAGCAACAGACTTCACTTTCTCTCTCCGGGCAGTTTTGGCCGCTTGAAGCTCATCGTATTCCGCAAAATCTACCACAATATAGCGGGGCTTATTATTTTTCAAGATGACGGCTAATCCCGCCTGGTCTACCAACCGCGTTACCTTAGAAAAATTCTGATTAGCTTCCGTCATGGGAACCAACGTGTTTGTATTTACGATCATGGTTATCACCTCATCTACAGTATACGCCAATTATAGGATAAAATCAACCTATATTTAGTTTAGCCGCATAGAAAATAATTGAGCAAAGAACACCTAATACGCTGCTTCAACCCTGCGGCTATGGAACAGAGCCGGGGGGTATAAAGCGATATCCCACTCCTCGGACATTTTCGATTGGGTTATATCCCAGCACCATTAGCTTTCTTCTTAGGGTATTCACATGAACCTTCACAGTGTCATCGCCGCCCAGTTCAAAATAGTAATCCCAAACGTGAGTGAAAAGCTGTTCGCGGCTGAATACCCACTGAGGCCGTCGTGCAAAAAAGTGTAATAAATCAAACTCTTTTCGGGTCAACTCCAGCAGCTCTCCATTAACGAAAACCTGACGATAGCGCGGCAAAATCATCATAATTGTTCCAAATGTAATGGGCATCTCCTTACTCAAATCATAATCAGATTTTAGATACAATTCAACTAAAGCATTGGCCTGAGCCGAACAAACGCCGACATGAATCGGCTTTTCAAGAAACGCATCTATCCCCGCATGAAAGAGAGTAATTATCTCATCGGCATCCAGGGGTTCTGTCAACGCCAAAATCGGGATCTGTTTCGCAATGCGGAGTATCCGAACCATTTCCATTCGGTTCATACCGAACAGCTGAAGATCGATTATAAGCAAGCTGTATGAATCCTTTATCATGCGGTCTAATGCTTGGGACAAGGATGAAGCGCAATGTATTTTGGTAGTTTGGTCGTTCTCAAAATGATGCTGGATCGACTGGCCGATGCTGAGATCATCCGTTACAATTAAAAACTGTCTTTTCCCCATGGCCATCTACCTCTTGCAATTTGAAAAAGAACCGGGAAGCACTTCGAGCGCTTCCCAGTTCGGCTTTTTATCCATATTTCAGGTTGCCACCTGAGCGATGTGCTCGGCGCACAGCCCGAACTGCTTGAGCAGCGCCCCAGCGGGGCCGGAGTGGCCGAACTCGTCATTGACGCCCACCCGCTCCACGGGGCAGGCCAAGCCATGCTGGGCAATGACGGTGCACACCGCCTCCCCAAAACCGCCGATGACGGAGTGCTCCTCACAGGTGACGATTTTCTTGCACTCGCGGGCAGCCTTCAGCACCAGCTCCTCATCCAGGGGTTTGATGGTGGCCATGTCGATGACCCGGGCTTCGATGCCCTGCTCCGCCAGGATATTGGCCGCTTCCAGCGCCTCGGCCACCAACAGGCCGTTGGCGATGATGGCCACGTCGGAGCCGTCACGCATGACCTCGCCCTTGCCGATCTCAAAAGTGAAGCCGTCACCGTGGATCGCGGGCGCGCCGAAGCGGCTGAAGCGCATATACACCGGACCCTTGTGCTCATAGGCGGCCTTTACCATGGCGCGGGTTTCCACATCGTCCGCCGGGGACATCACCACCATGCCGGGGATAGAGCGCATCAGCGCGAAGTCCTCGCAGCACTGGTGGGAGGCGCCGTCCTCGCCCACCGAGATGCCGCCGTGGGTGGCGCCGATCTTCACGTTCAAGTGTGGGTAGCCGATGGAGTTGCGCACCTGCTCGAAGGCCCGGCCCGCCGCGAACATGGCAAAGCTGGACGCAAAGGGCACCAGCCCCGTGGTGGACAGCCCCGCCGCCACGCACATCATGTTGGCCTCGGCAATGCCGCAGTCAAAATGCCGCTCCGGGAATTCCTTCTTGAAGATCTCCGTCTTGGTGGCGTTGGCCAGGTCGGCGTCCAGCACCACCACGTCGGGGTGCAGTCCACCCAGCTCCTTCAACGCTTCGCCGTAGCTCTGACGGGTGGCAATCTTTTTCACCTCTGCCATGTTACATCGCCTCCAATCCCGCCAGCGCGGCGTTCAGCTCCGCCATGCCCTGGGCGTATTCCTCGTCGTTGGGGGCCTTGCCGTGCCAGCCCACCTGGCCCTCCATGTAGCTCACGCCCTTGCCCTTGGTGGTCTCCATTACGATGGCGCAGGGCCTGCCCCTGACCTGCCGGGCGGCGTCAAACGCCTGCTCCATGGCGTCAAAGTCGTGTCCGTCGATCTGGAACACCTCCAGGCCAAAAGCCCGGAGCTTGTCGGGGATGGAGCCCAGGCTCATCACCTTTTCGTTGGGGCCGTCGATTTGGAGACCGTTGTGGTCTACGATGACGCAGAAATTGTCCAGCTTGTAGTGGGCGGACAGCATCAGCGCCTCCCACACCTGGCCCTCCTGCATCTCGCCGTCGCCCAGGAGCGTATACACCCGGGCGGGACTATTCTGGTGCTTCAGCCCCAGCGCCATGCCCGCCGCGCAGGAGATGCCCTGGCCCAGGGAGCCGGTGGACATATCCACGCCGGGTACGGTGTCCATATTGGGGTGGCCCTGCAAATAGCTGTCGATGTGCCGCAGGGTGGGCAGGTCGTCCACCGGGAAGAACCCCCGGTTGGCCAGCGCCGCGTACAGCCCCGGCGCGGTGTGGCCTTTGGAGAGCACAAAGCGGTCCCGGTTCTCCATTTTCGGCTGCTTGGGGTCGATGTTCAGCTCCTTAAAGTACAGGTAGGTGAACACGTCCGCGGCGGACAGGCTCCCGCCCGGATGGCCCGCCTTGGCCCCGTGGGTGGCGGTGAGTATCCCCATACGCACCTTGCAGGCGGTAGCTTGCAGTTGTTTTTTCTCGTTGTCTGTCATGCCGCAGTCTCCTTATTTTTGACGGCTTCCCCTTCAGGAAAGATAATCTTGTTGACAAAGAAGAAGATAACCATGGAGACGCCGCCCTGGAGAACGACAGTACCAATGTTATAGATGAAACCGGGTACGAACAAACCGGCCACCGCTACCCATACGCAGTTAATGGAATTAACGATACAGTTGATGATAATAAAGGCTATTACATACCACGCAATTTGCTTACCAAGGTTACCCTTGCTACGGAACACGAAGTTTTTCTGGATGGGGAAGTTAATGATCTCGCCGATGGCCATGGCAATCATATAGGCAATAAAGTATCCCAGGCCACCGCCCACGATGACCTCGCCCGCCTCATATTTCACGGCATAGCCGAAAATGTTCCAGTCAAAGGACTGTCCAAACAGGGTGACGGGGATACCCGGCCAGCCAAACTCCACACCAGCCAAGTTGACAAAAGCGTAGGGCAGGAATAGAAGAATGAAGTATTTCAGCACTGTAACCAGATTGCAGACGATAACGAACAGACCGCCCTCCCGAATCCACTTGGCTGCGCCGGGATGCTTCTGGGCAAATTCACCCCAGGCCGACAGCCGATGCTCTTTATCCTGCATAAATATCGCTCCTTTTTGATACACCCTTCGCTATACCCAGGGATTTTCGGTGGGATAGGGCAGGGATTTGGGCTGATTGTAGGCAATATCGGTGATGCCCAGGAACTTGAACACCTCAAACAGCGCTTTGCCGTAGTGGCCGAAGGCCACCGCCCCGTGGTGGGGGTAGCGCTTCTGGATCAGCACATGGCGATAGAACCGGCCCATCTCATGGATGGCGAATACGCCGATGCCGCCGAAGCTACCGGTCTTGACAGGCAACACCTCACCCTGGGCGATGTAGGAGCGCAGATTGCCCTCGCTGTCGCACTGGAGACGGTAGAAGGTAATATCGGAGGGGGCAATATCCGCCTCCAAGGTACCCCGGGTGAAGTCGGGTTTGCCGCCGTTTTCCAGCAGACGGTTCTGGATGAGCTGGTACTTCACCGCCCGGTCGGCGCACAGCTTGCAGGCGGGGGTGTTGCCGCAGTGGAAACCCATGAAGGTGTCAGTAAGGGCATAGTCATGCTTTCCCTTGATCTGCTCCTCCCACATCTGGGCGGGGACGGAGTTGTTGATGTCCAGCAGGGTCACGGCGTCGCCGGAAACACACGCGCCGATGTACTCGGACAGGGCACCGTAAATGTCCACCTCGCAGGCCACGGGGATACCCTGGGCAGCCAAGCGGGAGTTGACGTAGCAGGGCTCAAAGCCAAACTGACTGGGGAAGGCAGGCCAGCACTTGTCGGCAAAGGCCACATATTTGCGGGAACCCCTGTGGTTTTCCGCCCAATCCAGCAGGGTCAGCTCAAACTGTGCCATCCGCTCGCCCAGGTCGGGGTAATAGCGGCCCTCGCCCATCTCCTCCGCCATTTCAGCGCAGGCAGCAGGGATACGGGGATCATTTGCGTGCTCCTTGTAACTGACCAGCAGGTCCAGCTCGGAGTTCTCCTCTACCTCCACGCCAAGCTCATACAAACCCTTGATGGGGGCGTTGCAGGCGAAGAAGTCCTGGGGCCGGGGACCGAAGGTAATGATCTTCAGGTTTTTCACACCGATGACCGCCCGGGCGATGGGCACGAACTCGGCAATCATGGAGGCAATATCCTCCGCTGTGCCCACGGGATACTCAGGTATGTAGCCCTTCAGGTGACGCATCCCCAGATTGTAGGAGCAGTTGAGCATTCCACAGTAGGCGTCGCCCCGGCCGTTAATGAGGTCGCCGTCCCCCTCGGCGGCGGCCACGAACATACAGGGGCCGTCAAAGTTCTTGGCAATCAGCGTTTCGGGGGTCTCCGGGCCGAAGTTGCCGAGAAACACCACCAAGGCATTGCACTCGTTGGCCTTCACGTCGGCCACCGCCTTGAGCATATCCAGCTCATTCTCCACAGTGACGGGACACTCATACAGCTCACCCTTGTACGCGGCGGCAATGGCGGCGCGGCGCTTCTCGCTCAGGGCAATGGGGAAACAGTCGCGGGAGACGGCGATGAGTCCCAGCTTGACGTCAGGGATGTTTTTCATGATGTACTCCTCCTCGTTAAATATCGTTGGCTATGTCGATGTTGGTCCCAGACAGCCGCACAGCGGCACCTTGTTTTGCTTCTACGCTGTCTTCATGGGCCAGCAACCACTTGTTCCGAGCCCACAACAGTTTGTCCTCAACCGTGACTGGCTCAATTTCCGGCCGGGGACCATTGGTGTCCCGGGAAAGAACCACCGCCACCCGAAAGCCCTCCGTCTCATTCACATGGCAGGGGGCGTAGTGGAGCGTGGTGGCGTACACCTCCACAAGCACCCCAGCGGGGACGCGAAATGCTTTCACCTTAGACGTGTCCAGCACACCGTCCACAATCTCGTCCTGCTTAGCCAAAAGCAGGATGAAGTCACCTGTGCCCACGTTGAACTCGCTGTCCCGGTGGTACTCCAGACAGTTCAGCTTGGTGTTGCGGCCCCAGCACATCCCCAGCTGCACCGGCATTCCTCCAAAGACGTTCTGCTCAAACTGATGGAACACGCTCTGGGTCTCCAACTCCGGGATAGCGGGGCGGTAGGCAGTGCCCTCCTCCGGGAGGGGAATGGTTTTCATAGCGGTCAGAAGACCGCCCAGTTCATAACCCTCATGTACCTGGCCGTATCGAACAAAGTCCGCATCGAATACACTTTTGATTTCCATTTCGCAGCCTCCTATTTCAAACTGGGGAACACATTTTTCAACGCGGGATATATCTGCCGGAACTTGCCGTACCGCTCCTCATACCGCGCGGTGAGCTCAGGGTCCGGCTCCACGGTGTCCGCCACCCGCACCAGAGCGTCACAGGCGGACCGGACGCTCTCAAACGCCCCGCAGGCCACCATAGCCAGCACCGCGCCGCCATAGCCGGGGCCCTGCTCAGTCTGGGGCAGATCCAAGGGGATGCCCAGCACGTTGGCAAGGATGGTCCGCCACAGCGGGCTTTTGGCCCCGCCGCCACAGATCATGCTCCTGGGAATATCCACACCCAGGCTTTGGGCCACCTCGAAGCTGTCCCGGATGGCGAAGGCCACCCCCTCCAGCACCGCTTGGGTGAGGTCGGCGCGGGTGGTGTCCATGCTCATGCCCACGAACGCTCCCCGGGCGTCGGTATCATTGATGGGAGAGCGCTCGCCCATGAGATAGGGGAGGAAGAACACCCGATTGCGGCCCAGCTTGTCCACGTCGATGGGTTTTTGCTCGGTTTGATAGTCGTTGGTGCCCAGAATGTCCTCACACCACCACTTGTTGCAGAACGCGGCGGACAGCATGCAGCCCATCAGGTGCCAGCCGCCGTCAGCGTGGGCAAAGGCGTGGAGGGCGTTGTTGGGGTCCACGCCGAATCGGTCTGAGCTGACGAAGATGGTGCCGGAGGTGCCCAAGCTGATGTTGCAGCCGCCCGCGCCCACGATGCCCGTGCCCACTGCCGCCGCGGCATTGTCGCCAGCCCCGGCGCACACTTTGACCATATTGGGCAGGCCCAGTTTTTCGGCCACGTCGGGCTTGAGCGTTCCCACCATTTCCCAGCTCTCGTACAGCTTGGGGATCTGCTCCTTGGATACCTCGCAGATTTGGCACATTTCCGCACTCCAGCGCTTGTTCTCCACATCCAGCAGGAGCATCCCGGAAGCATCGGAATAATCCGTGCAGTGTGTGCCCGTCAGCTTATAGTTGATGTAATCCTTGGGAAGCATAATTTTGTGGATTTTTGCAAAGTTGTCCGGCTCATTCTCCCGCATCCACAGCAGTTTAGGCACTGTGAAACCTGCAAAGGCGATGTTGGCGGTGTACTGGCTCAGCTTTTCCCGGCCCACAGTCTCATTAAGATATTCCACTTCTTTTGCCGTCCGCCCGTCGTTCCACAGGATGGCGGGGCGGATAACCTCATCGTGCTCATCCAGCGCCACCAGCCCATGCATCTGACCGCCTGCGCCGATGCCCGCCACCTGAGCGGCATCGAAGCCTGCCAGCAGTTCGGGTACACCCTCTGTCACCGTTGCCCACCAGTCCTCCGGGTTCTGCTCCGACCAACCAGGGTAGGGAAAAGACAGGGGATAATCTTTTGTGACCTCGTTCAGCACCGTACCGTTTTGATCTACCAGCAGCAGCTTACAGGCCGATGTGCCCAAGTCAATACCGATGTACAGCATAAGTGACCTCCTTTAATTTTTATTGTCCATCAATCGTTTTGTGGCAGAGGAATTAGCACCCGCAAGTTAAACCAATTATCCTCCATCGTAATCGAAACAGATCCACCATACTTCTCTGCCGCATATCGAATGCTCTTGATCCCAAATCCGTGATAGCCTTTCGCATTTTTCTTGGTGCTCTTGAACTCGCCGCCCTCCTGGTGGACTGCCGACTCAAAATAGTTCTCGACCCGGATCAGAAGGAAAACATTCTGTGCACTCACTGACACCCGGATGAGCCGCTTGCTGGAATCAGCCAGCGTTTCCACACTTTCGATGGCATTGTCCAATGCATTTCCGAAAATACTGCATATGTCCATAGTCTCCATAAAATCAAGGCGGGCTCCGTCCGCTACCACGGTCATATGGACACTGTGCTGCTGGCAGTATATCTGTTTGCTCGTAATGATCGTATCCAGCACAGGATTCCCTGTCTTGTTCTCCGCGTCGTATCGCTGCACCCCGGATTCCAGCTCCATCAGATATTCCGCCCGCTTTTCCTCGTTCGGTTCTGTCCTAATAATGCTGATTTGATGCTTTAAGTCATGATATTTGCGGTTGATGAGTTCGATATTATCCCGGGATTGCTGATATTGCTCATACTGGAGCTTGAACATCGCATCAATCGCGTCCAGCTCCTGCGTGATCTGGAGGACCCGCAGCCGGTCCTCCAAGGAGTAAATCATGATCACCCCCGCAAAATCCACCAAGGTGCGGATATAAAATATCTGCATACTCATATTGCCGCTGAGCGGGGTGTCGGTACTGATATAGCTGATATTGCTGATGAGGAAAGCCCCCACGGCGATGAGGATCGCGGACAGCGTCTCTTTTTTGGAGACCCCCAGATCCGGCGTGTTCTGCAGCTTTTTCTGCTCCATACGGTAATAGGCCGCGGTCGTCCCGCCATAAAACACCACCAAAAAGAATGCCGCCAGCAGCTTTGAATCCCCCAGAGGGGTCATTGCGATGCAGTATGCCTGCCACTCCAGCGAAGCCATGAATTCCGCGCAGATAAAAGCGATGGCCCAATAAAAGCCTGCATCTGCCAGAGGGATATTGCAGCTGAGCAGAAGGTTTGCAAATGTGATCCCCAAGGCCACAGCCATTCCCGGAAGCCAAAGATAGAGCGGAATAACGCCAATGGCATACTGCACCGCGCACAGCAGGAGCAGGCTGACGGCGGCATAGACCGCTGTGAGCGCGTTAGAGCGGCGCTTGGGCAGCAGGAAAATGAACAGCTGGCAGGTCAGCCATTCCGCCAGGGCAGTATAAAGCTTCGGAATTTCAGGAAGGATCTCCATAACTATTTCCCCCCGATGTATTTGGCCAGGTCCTCCATGAAGGACTTCTTCCGGGACCGGCTGACGGGCAGAGACTCGCCCGCCACAGTGACGGTGTTCTTCTCGATCTTTGTGACCCAGGCCAGATTGACCAGGTAACTGCTGTTGCAGCGCGAAAACCCCCTGGCCAGCAGCTGTGGCTCCAAATTTTTGATGGAATCGCGGTCCGTGACCACGCCGCCCTCACTGTGGAACAGGACATTGTGCCCCTGGCTTTCGATGTAGCTGATCTTTGACACATCCAGCCGAACCATGCCCGTATCCTTTGCAATGTAGAGGTAGAAGGTCTCCTTCTCCTTTACCTTCCTGACCGCCCTCTGCAATTCCTGGCAAAACGCAAACGCGTTGATGGGCTTCAGGACGTAATCCAGCGCCTCCACCTCATAGCCCTGGATTGCGAACTGGGCCAGGTTGGTAATGAAAATGATGATAACGTTTTTGTCGTGAGCCCGGATGCGTTTGGCCGCCTGCATTCCGTCCAGGTGCTTCATTTCGATATCCAGAAAAATGATATCAAACGCGGCCACGTAGGGGTCGGCGATTTCGATCCCATCGGTGAACTCGGTCACCTGGAAGCTCTCTCCCATCTCCGCTCCACAGTTATCGATATAGGAGCACAGCTCCTTCCGATATTTGGGGTCGTCCTCTACTACCGCAATCCGAATCATATCGTTCCCTCCCTGTGATAAATTGTCCACGGTCTGGTCTCAGTACAAATCATAGCTTAGCGGTCTCACAGCGTCATGTACAGCGGACGCTTCCTATCCTGTCATTTTTGCTTCATAGACTGCTTGCAATATCACAGCCTACGTTGTTGCGGCGCTAATTTCATGGTACAATGATTTCAAAATGATTATGGGAGGAGAGCTCCATGGTCAGGATCGCAATCGTCGAGGACGACCGCGCATACGCCGAAAAGCTGCAGGGCTATCTGGAGCAATACCGCGCCGAGCATCAGGCGGCGCTGCATTGCCGCGTTTTTCACGACGGACTTGCGTTTTTGGAGGGTTATCATTTGGACTTCGACATCCTACTGATGGACATTGAGATGCCAATGCTGGACGGCATGTCTGCCGCCCGGCGGGTCCGTGAGGCAGACCCACATGTCGTCATCATGTTCATTACCAGCATGGCGCAGTACGCCATCAGGGGCTATGAGGTCGGCGCACTGGATTTCATACTGAAGCCTGTCAGCTATGCCGTGTTTTCCCAAAAACTGCAAAAGGCGGTGCGGCTGGCCAACCGAAACAGGCAGGAGCATCTTTTGCTCCCGATGAACGGAACACAGCGGCGGGTGTCCATCCCCTTAATCCTCTATGTCGAGGTGGCCGGCCATCAATTGCAAATACACACGGAGACCGGAATCCATTGCGTTTCTCTGCCCCTCAAAAAACTGGAGGCAGAGCTCGCCGGCCATCCCTTTGCAAAATGCAACCAATGCTATCTGGTAAACCTGCGCCATGTAGAGGAATTCCGGGGCAATACTGTGGTGGTGGGCGGACACACGCTCCAGGTAAGCCGACCTCGCCGCAAGGACTTCCAGATAGCCCTGACCAACTACTACGGGGGGATTTGAGCATGGGACAGATCTTGCGTGACGTACTGTTTGAGGCAATATTTTGGTTTGAACTGCTGGCCGCCGTGCTCCTGTTCGCACGGTTTCTCGCCAAGCGCGACAGTTATTGGCGCCGATTTCCCTGGGCAGCGGTTTGCTGCGTCGCGGCCATCCCGGTCACCTATGTGACCCATGCCATGCAGTTTGGCTATGTGCTGCTGACTTGTCTGGCCGCGCTGCTGGTCTGGTTCCTGTGTGATATCTCGTGGCAGGACTCGTTATACTGCGCGATCTGCGCCTACGCCACGCAGCACTTCGGATATGCATTGAATCCGCTGATCTTTCCACCTGACACCGGATGGGGATTTTTTGGCCTCCACTCCATCCTGATTCAGGCTGCCGTATATGCTGCGGTTTATTATCTGGTTGCAAAGCCTCTGCCCAACTCCGGGCGTTATGGCGTGACGGTCAGCTACAGCCTAATCTCCGCAGTGATGTTTTTTGCCTTCGCAACGGTGCTCTGGGGAAGTGGCGCCGGGCACAGCATCTCGGTATCCGCCCCCAGCCTTCGGGTCCGCTATATCTACGATCTGTTCTGTTGCGTGTTCTTTTTATGGGTACAGGTCAGCCAGAGCCAGCGGATCCGGGCTCAGTCCGAATTGGCCTTCCAACGGGAGTTGGAACGCCAGCAGCGGGAGCAGTATAGCATCGTCAGCCAAAATATCGACCTCATCAACCACAAATGCCACGATTTGAAGTACCGCATCGCCGCCCTGCGCCAGTGCGGCAGCAGCGACGCTATGGAACGGGAGCTGCAGGAGTTAGAGCAGTCCGTCCAAATTTATGACGCCGCATTCTACACGGAAAACAAGGTGCTGGACACAGTGCTGACCGAAAAGAGCCTCTATTGCGAGGCACATGAGATCACATTGACCTGCGTAGCCGACGGGAAGCTGCTCGACTTCATGGAGTCCACCGATATCTACAGCATCTTCGGCAACGCGCTGGACAACGCCATCGAGTATGTCAGCCGTCTCGACCCGTCCAAAAGGCTGATTACGTGCGCAGTCTGGGGGTGCAGCGGACTGCTGATGATCCGATTTGAAAACTACTGTGATACGCCGATCCAGTTCAAGGACGGTCTGCCAGTCACCACAAAGGCAGACCGTTCGAACCACGGGTTCGGCCTGCGCGGCATTCGTTGCATCGCAAACAAATATCAGGGCTGTGTCAGCGTACAGGCGGAGCACTCGGAGTATACGCTGCTGCTGTCCTTTCCGCTGGAGCAACAGTAGCGGCTGCTGTATCGCATCCCGACCCATTTTGTGAGCGGTTTTCCATATAAAATATAGCGGTTTTAGATCTGCTTGTGTTGATTTTGCCATAACTGGTCGTCTTGGCGTCAAAATTGACCGTCATGGATAAACGCAGAGAAACGCTCTGCCGCGGCTACGCCGCGGCAGAGCGTTTCTCTGTGCGCTAAGCCTTATTCACGGCTTGGCGTCGTCACTTTGCCTTTTTCTTTTTGCCCGACAGGACCAGCGCCGCGCCCCAGGCCACAATGATCACCGCAATTGCCGCATCGGCGGCGTACATGACGATGCGCCAGGTAGCTGTCTTGTAGCCCACCACCTCGCCGTTCATGGCATTGCTGTTCACAAAGCTGTATAGCACGTTCTTAGCCGCCTGCCGCAGCACCACCGCGTCCCCCGTCTCAGAGGTATCGCAGTCAGTCCACATACTGGTGCTCAGCGTGGCAAGGTCCAGATCGCCGCCAGCATAGAACATCTGCCGGGGGTTCATATACTGGGGAATGGTATTGAAATCGCAGATAACCGTGCCCCGGAAGCCCCACTCGTCCCGGAGGATCTCGGTGACCAAGCGATAGTCGCCGCCGGTCCAGCGGGTGCCGATGCGGTTGAAGGAGGTCATCAGTCCCCGGCTCTGTCCCAGCTTGACGGCGAGCTCGAAGGACTTCAGGTAGATCTCCCGCAGGGCCTGCTCGGTGAGCCAAGAGCAGTCGCCATTGATGGAGCGGTGGGTTTCCTGCTCGTTGGCAGCATAGTGCTTCACCATGCACACCACACCCATCTCCTGGCAGCCTCGAATCTCCGCCCCGCCCATCACACCGGACAGGTAGGGATCCTCGGAGAAATACTCGGAGCACCGACCGCCGAAGGGGCTGCGGTGGATGTTCACGCCGGGGGCATAGATGCTGGAATAGGTGGTACCGGAAGCGCTGTCCCCGGCAATGGCCTCCTCACCCATGGTGCGGCCCAGTTCCTCCAACAGCTCCACGTTCCAAGTAGCCGCCATCACAGGCTCGCTGACATACTGGCAGGTGTTGTTGATCTGCGCCTGGTTAAGGAAGCAGGTGAAACCGGAGGGGCCATCGCCGTGGATGGTGGCGGGCAAACCCGCCGTCCCTACCGGCAGGGTGTGGTACGCTCCGTTGTTAATAAGGTCCAGCAGCTCCTGCTCGGTGCAGGCGTCCAGCAGGGCCTCCCACCGTTCGTCATCATAGGACACGATGGGGGCAGCGGTACGCTCCGGCGTCTCCGCCGGGAGCAGGTCCCGGGCGGTGACAGTCACGGGTTCGCCGAACCATGGATATTCCACCTTGGAGAAATCGGTGGGATTGTTGGTACCCAGGTCCTTCAGCTCCGCATAGAGCTGGTCGGAGCCCGCCCGCTCGGCCGCAGTGGGGGCGTCGGGCCAGGTGCCCTCCCAGTCGGTGCGGGACAGGCGGGTGGAGAGTTGGGCGCCGCTGTCCATCACGCCGTCGATGCCAGTGTAGCGGTTGACCACCGGGGTACCGGTGAGGGGGTCGGTCTCATAGCGGATGTCGGCGGACAAATTACAGGCGATCTCCGCCTCCACTTGATGGGCGTTGCGGGAGACGTACAGGGTATAGGTCCCCTGCTCCAGCTCATAGCCGCAGAAGCCGTTGCCGTTGGCATCGTCGTAGTCATAGCTGGCCGCGTTGTAGGGATCAAATTCCACGGTGACGGTACCCTTCTCCCCGGGCTTTAAAAGCCCCGTCTTGGCGTAGCCCACCAGCACCTTGTGAGGCTTTTCAATGCCGCCAGGGGTGTAGGGAGCGCCTACGTACAGCTGCACTACCTCTTTGCCCGCCACGCTACCGGTGTTGGTGACCTCCACGTCCACCGTGATGGTGCTGCCCTGGGAGAGTTCGGTGGCAGAGGGCTGCTTCACGTCCCAGTCAAAGGTAGTGTAGCTCAGGCCGTAGCCGAAGGGAAACACCACATTTTTGCTGTACCAGTCCTCGCCGTCGGTGAACCCTCGGGTCTCATAGTAGCGGTAGCCCACGTAGACACTCTCCTCGTAGTCCACGAAGTAATACGTCCCGCCGTCATATTTGTCGGTACTGTCCGGGGTGCAACCGGTGCCGAAGTTAACGAAAGTGGGGTCCTTGGAGAAGTCGGCCACCCAAGTGTCCACCAGACGACCGGAAGGGTTTACCTCACCCTTCAGGATATCTCCCAGGGCCATGATGCCGGTACTGCCGGTAAAGCCCACCCAGATGGCTGCGTCGATCCGGTCGGCAAAGGCGGCATAGCTTGGGTCGGTTAGGAACGCGGCCTCAAAGCTGGAGGGGATGTTGAACAGGACGATCACGTGCTCAAATCCCGCGCCGCATACCGTCTCCAGCAGGTCCCGCTCGTTGGCGTCCAGCTCCAGATAGTGGGAATCCGGGCTGGCCGCACCCTCGGTAGTGCCCTGGTAGCGGGGCAAGTCGAAGCCCTCGCCGCCGATACGGGTGATGACCACGATAGCCGCGTCGCTGTAGTCGGCATAGCTGGACTTCACCCCATCGGTGTACATGGACTGGGGTGTCTCGCTGGTGGCAATGCGTTGATTGTCACCGCTGTCCAAATCGCTGCTGTTGGCGGCGCGTTTGGGGCCGGAAGCGCTGTCGTTTTCATAGAACTCTTTCAGGGTCTGGTTAGTCGCAAACCCTGCGGCCTCCAAACTGTCGTACAGATTCTTGCTGTTGGAAGTATCAAAGCCGCCAGAACCACTGCCGCCGTAGGACAGGTTGACGCTGTTCTTGCCAAACACGCTGATCTTCGCGCCTTCGCTGAGGGGCAGGGCCGCGGCCTCGTTCTTTAGCAGGACAAAGCCCTCCTCCGCCAGGGTGACGTTGAAATCCTGGGCGTTTTGCAGTGCCTCCGCCTTGCTGAATGCGCTGATGGGGGTGTACATGGACACGGAGCCATCGGCGTAGACCGGGCGGACACCGCCGAACACGGTGTCGAACAGACCGCCGAACATGGTGTTGGCCAGGATGTTCACCACGATGGCCAGTACCAGCAGCAAGGCCGACACCACTGCCCACACCTTGGCCGCCCGGCGGGAGAAAAATTTTCCCATATCTCTATGCCTCCCATTAATAGTTTTCAGCAGGAAGCCCGTTCTTCTCACTCCATGTAAGTACGGCTGAGGTCTTCAGCTTAATGCAATCTACCAACGGAGCCGCGGCCAGCAGGGTAGAACCTTCCATGCCCACCTCGTTCTCTGTCATAAATGTAATTAGATTAACGCCCTTACTTAGAGATACATTTGTGGAAATCACGTAGTCTTCAAAGGGGAGGCACTCGATGCTGTTATAGCTGTTTTCAGGTACGTTGGTAAATACAATGTCCCCATAGTTGCAGGGGCTTCCGTTTACAGAGATTGAGAAATTATCTTTGTTGTAGGTGTAATCCCGCATCTCAGCAGAAAGTCTTGCAATCAGAGTAACATTGTCTACATCTTCATCAGACACAATATAGAACTCCAGCGAATTATAGCGTTGATAAAGATAGCCCACAAATCGATCATTACTGGCGCCATGGCCGGTATCAAAGAGAATCATTCCTGTTTCTTGAGCAGTACCAGAAAATGCAGGGCCGGATTTTCCGGCAAGACTTGTATCCTCAGCCTCGAAAATATAGGTCTGCTCACCAGATAAGGTTTTCTGCCAGTGGGCATATACACTCACATCCGCAGTAATCGGGGTGGAAAAATCGTATTCTTCACCACCCTCTGCCGCAGTAAACCATCCGGTAAATTCATATCCGTACCGGGTGGGATCTTCAGCTAAGCGTATTCCCTGGACGCCTTCTACAACTTGCTGGACTACTCTCTCATTAAGAAGTCCCAAATGGTTAAACTCAAAAGTCAGATTGTACTTTACTGCTGAACTGTCAATCCACACAGCATACAGCGCAATCGAAGCGTCTACTTTGCCAGAAAAATCGTAAAGCACGGTTCCACTCTCGTCAGTTGCCCATCCGCCAAAGTCATAGCCTTCACGCTGGGGCGGCTGAGGCTCTGCCACAGTGCTCCCTTTATTCACCATAACAGTTTCGGTTTTGTTGTCATCAGTGTTATGGTGGAATACCACCTCAAACTGCTCTTCGATCACACTGATTTGAAACGAAATTCTCTTCCCGCCATATTTGATAACGACATTTTTATCTCCAGCAGTTTCAGTAGAGGGAGCAGTAAGCTCAACGTCAGCATTTGTGATAGAAATGTCTTCTGTGCTTCCATCATTATAAGTGACTACCAAAACGCAGCCCTCTGCCGAAAACGTCTCGCCCACAAAATATTCTGTTTTTGTCGGCATCTGTTTGACCGCCAAGTCGCTGATGTCATTATTTCCCTGTGCAGGCGGCTGACTCATTTGACCCGTTTCGTTTCCACAGGCTGCCAGCAGGAACACCAACAGCAGCCCCATTGCAAAAATGCATCCAAATCTTACGAGTTTTTTCATACATATCCTCCTAACCTAATAGGGAGGGCTCTGACGACGACTCATCGCCGTCGTCAGAGCCGATTGCAGATTCAAACCATCTAAATTATAAATGCAATCAATCCACGGTAATCGTAAACTCTTTCTCGAAGGTGGTCATATGCGGCGTGCCATAGGCAGAGGGGAACAGCGCCATATAGCTTCCTGCAAATTTCGATCCTGCCATGGGGGCATTGATTACGATTCGGACCGTATACTGGCCAGCCTGTGTGGGTGTGCCCTCCAGCTTTGCTCCGGTGACAATGTCATATCCCTTACTGGCAAAGCCAGCGGCAATACCTTGTCCGATCCATTCCTCAGTTACCTGAGTGAAGGTCAATCCCTGGTAGCTTTCACCTTCCTCAAGCTTTTTGCCGTTGATGTAGACATCAAACGAAACCATATGCACTTCCACAAGGGAATCCTTATCTTGAGCCACCAAATCGGCAAAGAACCTGTCCTCATTAAAGGACCACGCAGTACCCTCACTGTCAAAGCCATAGCCTACCAGGCAATACCGGCCTTCGTAGCCTCCGGTGCTGTATCCATATGCCGGGCAGTCAAACACAAGGCTGGTGCTCTGTCCCGCGGTAATGGTTACATTATTGTCCTCAATCCCGTCTCCATTGACATGCCATTTATCTTGGATTTTCAGCTTCAGCATCAACTGTGTGGAAACGCGGCCACCGTCGCAGGTGAGTGTTACAGGGAATTCGTAGCTTCCCAGAGTCTCCGCAACGGGAGAGCCGGACAAAACCGCCGTTGTGTTGTCGTACTGAACGCCCTCGGGCAGCATCGCCTGAGTCTCCTCATTCATTTCGAATACAGCATCCACCACGCCCGGCATAATCAGCTGATAGCTGTTGCTCTTCTCAATATCAAACACGGCCTCCAGATTTACGTCGCCTGCCGTAAAGCCATTGTTATTGGCGCTGGAGTTTACCCTGGTGTAAAGAATAGCCTGAGCCGAACGGCGGACCGCGTAATAGTGAGTGGGAGAAATCTCCGTGTAATTTCCTTCCTTTTCCGCCGCATCATCAGTCGCGACAAGAACACAGCCTTTCCCGCTGCGCGCAGTCGCATCCCACTTGCCATAGTGCAGGGAGTTTACTGGATAACTGGAGGCAATCCCAAGCGGAGCCTCATCGCCGGCGCGAACCAGCAGATCTGCAGGGCAGTAATCCTTTACCCACGCATCAGTTACCGTTGCACCCCGGAAACCCCACTCCTTGCGCAGCAGCTCTCTGTGAGATGCCCAGTTGGTTCCGGCAACCTCCCAACCCAAACGGTTAAAGGAGCTCATAATACCAGAGGTATTGCCATATTTCACGACATGCTCAAAGGTTCTCAAATAGATTTCGCGCATAGTCTGTTCTGTTGCGAAGGTGGCTACACCGCCGCCGGCCATACGGTAGGACTCCTGATCGTTTAGGAAGAAGTGCTTGAGGTAGCTAAGCAGCCCCTTCTCATTCACTCCTCGCACTACCTGCTCAGCAATCAGCGCACCCTGAATGCCATCCTCGGAATAGTACTCGAAGTTACGTCCACAAAGCGGATGACGGTGGGTGTTCATTGCCGGCCCATGCCATTCATTGGCACCCAGGAACAACGCCTCATTGCCGATCATCAGTCCCTGCTGGTAGGCCAGCTCTGTGTTCCAAGTGGCCGAAACAACGGGCGCGGAGGGCCACACAGTTCCGCCAGACAACTGGATCGGGGTCTCGCTGGCGCTGTCCGCTTCTTTCCCGATGCTGGGCACAGCAACAGTTCCAGTACCGGTATTACAAATGAGACACAGTTCCTCCCAAGTGAGCTGATTCATGAACTCATCCCACTTTTGGGTGTTTGCAGAGTCCTCGCTGCCAACAACGACTTTACCATTGCTGATAGTAGATTCGTTGTACGTAATACCCGCCATTGCGGAAAGCTTAACGGTAACGTCGCTGAAATCTTCATTGTGGGAAGCAGCCTGTGTCCAATTGGAGGGGACTTCCTCCACATACCACGGATCGGTGGGACTATCATCATAAGACCGATATGTTAATTGATTTTCCAGCCGCTGGAAATGTTCGTCGCTGAGGGTGCGGTCTGCTACTGTTGCCACTGCGGGCTGCTCAAGACCAGTAGCCCGAGAAATCATGTTGTTCAACAGGCTGTCATTCACGGTGGTAAATTTATCTGTGAAAATCGGCTGGATTGTGCTGCCGGTCACCAAGTCAGTATCGCAGTTGATCGTACTCTTCACTGTGCGGGTAACGCTATCTACGATTTCGTGGGAGTTTTTGTTGATGGAAATGATGTAATCACCGGCCTCCAGCTCGTAGCCCTTATGGCCGTCACCGTTAGCATCATTCCAATCGAAGCTGGACATATCCTGTGCCGTAAACTGCACGGTCACGACCTGAGACTCACCCGGCTGCAAAAGGTCAGTCTTTGCATACCCAACCAAGTTTGCAGAGGCTTTTTCGATACCGCCGTTGGTGTAAGGAGGATTCACATAGACCTGAACCAGGTCTTTTCCGGCCACTGTACCAGTATTTTTGACCCAAACGCGCATAGTTATCGTCTGATTAGCACCTTCCACATCAGCAGTAGCCGCTACGTTATCCATCTTCCACTCAAAGCTGGTATAGCTCAGGCCATAGCCAAACGGATACAGCACTTGGCTGTTGTACCAAGTTTCCCCGGAACCTTCGCTGGCAGCATCCATATCATGCGCTTTAGTTTCATAGTAGCGATAGCCCATATAAATGCCTTCGCGATACTCAATGGAATAATAGCCAGTCTTTTCCCCGTTATAGTAGAAATTTGCATCCATCCGATTGCCAGAAGCATCCACGTGCTGAGTCTGATCCAGCACATTGCTCCAAGTGGGCATCTGAGTAAAGTCCCTGGCCCACAGATCCACCGTGTGCCCGGATGGAGTAACTGTACCGTTCAGGATACTTCCCAACGCATCTACGCCGTTATTCCCCAAACCGCCGACCCAGAGGATTGCATCAACACCGTAGTTGGAATCGGTCTTGGTTTCGGCAAGTTCTTCAATTTGCATGATATTGCTGGAGTTGATAATCGCAATAATCTTTTTATCTGCAAAGTTTTCCTTGATATGCTTAATGAGCAGTTTCTCATTGTCGGTCAACATTAAGTTGTGATCGCTGGCATCACTATGGCCCGCTACGTCATGCGAAGGCATTTCAGCAGCTTCACCAGAGGTACGGGACAACCAAAGAATTACCGCATCATTGTAATTTTTGTACGTAGCAGTGACTGCCCCGGTGTAATACTCCATACCGATCTCAGTAGAAGAGTTCACATTGGCATATACACTCAGTGTTTTAGGATTTACTTTGAAGCCCGCCATTTCCAGCGAACCCGCTACAGTGGATTGAGGAATGCCATTTTGGCCCGGGGTTCCTGCGCCGCTTCCGCTACCACTATGCACATAATTCGTCGCAGTAGCGCCAAAAACAGTCAGGCGCTCCTCACCCGTCAAGGGCAGTGCGTCATTGTCATTCTTAAGAAGTGTGATGCCTTCAGAAGCAATTTTGACCGAAAGGTCCTTGGCCTCAAGTTCCAATTCTTCAAAAGTAGTAAAGTCGGTATAAAACACTCCGTTTGCGTCCATAGGCCCCGAGACAGTCCCTGTCGGTTCCACAAATGTTTCGGTGATATCAGGGGAAGCCACATACTCACCACTGGAGATATTGGAACCTCCGCCTTCTGTTTCTGTGGGGTCTGGATTTTTACCCGCGAGATCACATCCTGTCATACACCCCAGGATGAGACACAGCGCCATCAACAACGCTAATGCGCGTTTGCCAAAGACTTTTCTTTTCATCGCTTATTCTCCTTTTTCTTTTTTTATAACTCCGCCCTGAGAGGCGGCAATTATACAACTACAGAACCGGACGATAGCTTATCGCGAATAGAGGTGCCACCCTCTACCGAAGCTCAAAGGAATAGAAGTTGAGCGAACCTTTCCCGCAGAAACGGATATAAAGAGCCTTCACCCCGTTCTCGATCCGCAGATTTCCAGAGATATTGCGTCCCAGACCGTTGAGCTCTACAGGGATTTGAGCATTAATGACCGAGAAATCCGAGGTTTCCGAAATTTGGAGTTCACCGTTTGCCGTACCCTGCACCTCTAAAACAATCTCACTGGCTCCTTCTATCTGAAAATATTTGAAACCAGCCACAGCGCCGTCCCGCATATTGGCGATATACTGATCGCCGTCCCCCTCCCGGTCCTGGCCGGATTGGGTAAAATAGGGGTGTTCGGCTAATGTTTTGCGGGGGTTGGGCCCGTCGTACCGGCCCACTCCGTCCTTGCTCCACAGGTTGCAGGCAATGCGAGCCTCATACTGCCCTTTTCCTTTGAGCGGGCCGCCGTTCAGTCCACAGGAGGTCACCTCCGCCTGCCGGAAGGAACCGTCCGGGTTTTGCTGCAGTCGCTCCGCACAAGCCTGTCGAGAATAGGAATGTCTGTTAGTCTGCCGGTGATAAAAGATGTACCACTGCTCCCCTATCTTCAGCAGTCCACCATGGGTGTTGCCCAGATAGTTGAGACCTTTGCGCTCGTCCTCGTTGGCGTTGAGGAACAAGTCGCCTTGGCTGACCAGCGTGCCGCCGAAGGCAAAACCGCCGTCCGGCCGGTCACTGACGGCATAGCACAGCTCATGGTTGTGCCGGGAGGAGTAGACGAAGATGTATTTGTTCCCGTCCTTGCGAATAGAACTGGCCTCGAAAAACTCGTGGTTGGGAAAGGAACCGGGGCCCTCCTTGGGAAAGATCACCTTTGGCTCGCCCTTGATGGTCACCATGTCCTGTTCCAGCTCCACCACCGTGCCGCCGTCGTTTTTCAGCTTCTTGAAGCCAGTGACCACAACAGGGGCGGGGGTGTAAAAGCCGGAGTAAAGCCAGATCCGCCCGTCATCGTCTGCCAGCACTCCGGGGTCAAAGGGGAACTGGTCCCCTTTTTTCCGTCCCCAAATCGTGCCGTCGGCGTAATGCACATGGCCGTGGAATTGGTACTGCCCTGCCGGGGTGTCACAGACGGCCACGCCCATGATCCCCATGAAGTCGAAAGCGTAGTAAAGGTAGTACCGCCCGTCCGGCCCTTGGCATACGTCAGGGGCAAACAGCAGCCGCAGCCCCAGCTTGTTCTTCGGGTCCTGGTTCTTGCGGAAAATGACCCCTTCGTACCGCCAATCGGACAGGTCATCCACCGGGGCGGACCAACAGACATAGTCGTTGACGCAGAAGATGGGAGCATTGAATTTATCGTGGGAGCCATAGACATAGACTCGGTTGCCAAACACATGGGGTTCACCGTCCGGTATGTACTCCCAGGACGGAAGATATGGGTTAAACACCTGCTGCCTCATAATTTATGGCTCGCCTCCCCTAGTTTGTCACAGTCTGTTGCGGCATATATTTTGTGGAATAACCATAGCAAATCCAAGTTGGCTTGTGTTGATTTTGTCATAACTGGTCATTCACAGGTCAAAATCTGCACTACCTGTAGCTGTGCTTACTCCTTCCAGCTATGCGCCAGCAAAAAGAACAGGACGAACCTCAGTGAGATTCGCCCTGTAATTTATAGAAGTTCTTTAAATCTCTCAAAGTCAATACACTGGATATCGACATTCTGCCCGCAAATCTGCCGCATTGCGTCCTCCTGAAAATCAAAACAGTACAGCGTTCCCTTAAGTCCATGCGCATTCAGTCCGCTAATAAAGCGCTTAATACGGGGCATATCACAGGTATATCCAAACAGCACCGGCTCATCTTCATCTATGGCATCATTTTCCACCAACCAATATTGCCGCGGCTCAGACAGCTCTTGCATCAGGATTTCATCCAGCACCGCTTTCTTCTCCGGCTCACAAAGCAACCGCAAAACCACCTCACCACAGTGGTCGCCGGTCAGATAATAGAAGTGGCGGTAATGCTCCTCAATCACAAAATATCTGTGGCGTTGATCACCGCCCACCCCTATCAAGGTAGGCATTTGCTTCATGTCACCCCCAAACACGATGGCGCTTTGTTCAGCGTCCATATATTGGTGTGGGAGTCGGTATTGGCATAGATCTATTTTCAGCAAGACTTTTAAACGCCTTTCAGCATTATGTTCCCACTTCATTTCGGACGAGCCTGTATTGTAAACTGCAAAGGTATCTCTTTCTGTCAGCAACACGCCTGTCGCCCGGGAACCGCGGATTTTGTCACGTTGGGGGCCGATCTCCTTGACCTCGCGGGAGCTGTAATAAGCGGGTTGTTCAATCCATGTATCATCCGGCGGCGGAACCGTACCAAACACAATGGGCTTTTGCCAGGGAAACACAGACACACCAGCATTGTACATTGTCACCAGCACTTCAGCCATCCGATGTAGACGCAGGCGGCGGAGCGGTTCACTCTTGAGCATATTCGTCTCGGTGCGTCCAGTGAGATATGGGCCAAACAGATTCGGCCAACCCTCCAGCAATAACCTTTTCGCAGTGGCAGTCAGTCGAAATCCACGCAGCCTATCCGCATAGTAGGTACGCAGCAAGCCGTCCTTTTTCAGCCGTTTAATAACCTTTGTCTTATACGCATCACCACCCGGCAGACGGCTGACCAGGGTGGTGGGAAACTCGCCGGATAAAACCGTAAGCGTCAAGAGCAGGCCCGCCGCTGTATCCAGCGGCGGGGCCTGCTTTTCTTTCTGAGGCATAGCATCAGCTCTTTCCTTTTCTTAGTTTTTTACCGTGGCCAACAGTACTTCGGTAAAATACACAGGGCGCTTACAGCCGTAAACCGCTTGCCACGCAAGGCTTTGCGCCGATAAATCGTAGGGTCCCAAAAAAATTTCGCAAATTTGCCGAAAATGGGACCCTCATCTTGCCCTATCACAGGTTCTGATTTGTAGTAGTGCAGAGCTGCTCCTGGCGCTCCGCATACCATTGTGGATAGCATCTGCTATCCATGATAAACATCCGGGTACAGTCCGTCTCCCCCAACTCTGTGGAGTGGTAGGCATCACACAGCAGGCCGCCATCACTCTCCATCAAATATGCCGCCGCGGCGTCAAGCACTGCCTTCAGTTCCAGATTGTCGTAATCGCGGATTCGCCGCTCAGACAGGGTTCGGTCATATACCATGACAAAGCAGACCATGTAGTGTGGAAATCGCATAATGCTGTGCTCTTTCACGTGCTGTTCCAGCGCAGCCATAAGCGGGTCGATGAGATACTCTGCACCCCGTCCGGATTTTCGTTTAGGCATCAAACCAGGCAGGGTAATCTCATACATTCCCTCCCGCTGTTCGATTTTGATGCCCATCGTATCGGCAGCCTGCGGTAGGTATTCTTGTTTCCATGTAAAAGGAAGCGCACAAACCAAATGCCGTAGACGTAAGGCAATCCACTCTGCTCGCCGAGCCGCATCTACGGACATTGCGCCATACTTTTCAGGAAGGCGCGAAACATCTGTGGTTTCCATTGCGACTATCACTTCATTCAAACGCCGGATGTCATCCGAAATAGACGTTAAACGACCAGCCAAAATTTTTTGATCCAAATATGTTCTCCTTTGACGTATTATCTGCGTATTAGCGCAGTATTGGAGCCGCGCTTTTACGTATGCATCAGACTTTTCAGCAGCTAATACGTATTGCCGCCGCCGGAATACGTACAGCAGCTTGGAGCTGTACGTATAAACGACGCATTAGCGCCACCCGATGGTTCAAGACGTATTAGCGCCGTAATCGCGCCGTATCGCCTATCATCCAGTCGCAGCAGCCAGCGGACCTCGTTGACCGCTGCGACTGGCGCATAGCACTATTTTAGGGCCCCGAACGCCCTACCGGGTTCTCGCCCAATGCCTTCATAAGCGCCGGGACATTGATGTAGTACACACCGCCGCTCTTGACGTGCGGGATCGTGCCATCCTTACAACCCTGCCGCAGAAAATACTGTGACAAGCCAGTCGTTTTGCAGGCTTCCGCAATTTTTTGAAATGGAACCGTAGGCACCGCCTCCTTTCGCATTATTTCGCAAATTATCATTCTTCATATTTATCTATTGCGTATTTGCGATATTCGTATGATACCTCTATTTGCCTATTCTTTCAACACCATTTTTGTATTATTTGAAAATTTTATTTTTCATGCTTTCTTTTCTTGCATTTCCGCAACTTTCATGTTATACTAAGGCCCTAACACAAAACAGGGGGAAGCACCTATGACCACAGGAGAAAAGATCCGCGCACGCCGCAAGGAGCTTGGCCTGTCCGTGGACGAACTGGCCGCCAAGGTAGGCAAAAACCGCGCCACTATTTACCGCTATGAGAGCGATGCCATTGAAATGCCGGCCAGTATGCTGCAACCATTGGCCGACGCATTGAGCACCACGCCGGATGAACTGATGAGCTGGGAACTTATCCTGAAAGACGTTGCCGAGCGTGAGCAGAAAATGGATGAGATACTTCCTCTGCTCCAGGACGGTGTGGCCAGTGAAGGCTCAACATACCGCTATATCGTGCTCAAAGCGCTCACCCACGGCGGTTTTGAAGAGTACGAGTTTAAAGTGTTGCTTACACTACTGTATCGGCTCAATATGGCGGACTGCGGTAAGGAGCTACACACCATCCGAGTTCTGGCGGAACTGGCATCCTGCCTTGATTCAAAATCCTTGGAGCATCTGGTATCTTACGGAGAGTATCTGGTCAGCCAGTTCCAAAAGAAAACCGGCAAAGCATTTGACCTCCCCTACCAAAGCGAGCAGTCTGCCCCACCTGATTGAAGAAAGGAGTATTCATGGCATCAACACGCAAACGAACCACAAAAGACGGACAAGTATTCTATGAGATCCGTGTCAGCCGTGGCCGCGGTAAATCCTACCTAACCACCCGCTGGTATCCTCCGGAGGGCTGGAGCCAGAAAGTCATCGACCGCGCCTTGGCAAAAGAAATGGCCGATTTCGAGCGCCGCTGTCACGAGGGTGAGGTAATCAGCCGCGCCGAGAAAAAAGAAAGCGACCTCCAACAAAAGCGGGAAGCCGCAAAAATCCAGACTCTCCAAAAATATGGCGAGGAGGTGTTCATGCCCACCAAAGCCGTGACTATGAGCGAGAACGGTCGGTGTGCCTACCAAGGCAGTCTCAACCATTGGATCTATCCCGCCCTAGGTGATTTGAAAATGCCTGATATTACCCCAGCCAACATTTCCGCCTTGCTCCTGTCCATGCAGTCCCAAGGCAAAGCCCACGCTACCTGCGTTAAAGTCTATACCATCCTGCACAGCCTGTTCAAAATGGCGTACATGAGCGATGTTGTCCCGACCAATCCCATGGACAAGATAGAGCGGCCCAGGCCACGCAAGGGTGAGCTCAAGGAAAAGGACGTGGAGGCGTACACCACTGAGGAAGTTCAGCGTATCTTTGCCGCTTTAGAAAGCGAACCGCTCAAATGGCGTGTCCTACTTCGACTGCTCATCGACACCGGCATTCGCCGGGGCGAGTGCTGCGGCCTCCAATGGCAAAACATCGACTTCAAGGCTAACACGATCACAATAGCCGGAAACCTGTGCTACACCCCGCAAAAGGGCATCTACCTCGACACACCTAAAAGCGGAAAGGTTCGGACAATAGACGTTGATCCTGAAATCATCGCTTTACTACGGGAACTCCGTCTTGAACAGGCCAGCCAAGTCATCAGCACCTACGTCTTTACCCAGCAGAACAGCCCGGAACCCATGCATCCGCAGTCCCCGGCCCGGTATATGCAAAAGTTTTCCAAGCGATGTGGCGTGTCTGGCCTCCACCCCCACAAGCTGCGCCACCCAAATGTCAAGCCCAAGACAAAAAGTTTTTGAAGTTTTTTAGAAAGTTTTCGGTTGTGCGCTACGCTCCTATCGGGAGCGTTTTCTCATACCTCCATGCAAAAGTCTTTCATCTTCCAAACGATCTCCACCTGATTATTCGGATAGATATACACCCGGTCAATCAGCGTGTCGGCCAGCCCAGCCGTCAGACCGCCAGCCCCAACTACTTCCAGCGCCAGTTCAGTCCTGGCGCTTTTCGATTTTTCGTCCATCTCCATCTGTGAAGTCTGCGCTTTCAGATTGGAGTGGATTTCCCGGAGCCGGTCAAGTTCACGGTCAACAGCGGCCTTTTGGATTTTGTAGTCCTCCATGGTGATCTGCTTCAAAATGAGCTGTTCATACAGTACCCGCTTCTGGTCCAGATATCCGGGTGTTCCAGAAAATAGCTGTTGATCTTGAATCCATCTTCATTTTCACCCACCTGCACCCATCCCGGCTGCTCAATGGCGGGGCGGTCCCGCTTTTGCAGGAAAATAATATCGGACACCACTTCGGTCCCGGCGTTGGCCTTGAAAGCGTTGTTGGGCAGACGGATCGCGCCCAGCAGGTCAGCCCGCTCCGCCAGATACTTCCGCACGGTGGAATCCTTTGCGTCCATGGTGTAGCGGCTGGTGACAAAGGCCACGATGCCGCCCGGACGTACCTGGTCCAGCGCCTTGGCAAAGAAATAGTTGTGAATGTTGAAGCCCAGCTTGTTATAGGCGGGGTCATTGACGGGGTACTGGCCGAAAGGCACGTTGCCCACCGCCAGATCATAAAAATCCTTCCGGTCTGTCTGTTCAAAACCGGCAAGGGTAATATCGGCGTTCTGATAAAGCTGTCGGGCAATGCGCCCGGTCAGATCGTCCAGCTCTACGCCGTACAGCTTCGCCGACGCCAGAGAATCCGGCAGGAGGCCGAAAAAGTTGCCGATGCCCATGGACGGTTCCAGCAGGGTCCCCGGCTGGAAATTCATATTCTCCACCGCCTGATACATGGCCTTGATGACCGTGGGGCTGGTATAGTGGGCGTTGAGGACCGTGGCACAGGCGGATTTGTATTCCTCCGGGGTCAGCAGTTCCTTCAGCTCGGCGTATTCTTTCGCCCACTTGGGGTCATTCTGGTCAAACGCCCCGGCAATGCCGCCCCAGCCCACATAGCGGGATAGGGTTTCCTGTTCCTCCGGCGTGGCAAGACGGCCCTCCGCCTCAATCTGTTTCAAGGTACGGATAGCCGCCACATTGTACTGATATTTCGTTTTTTCGCCGCCAACACCCAGGTTATCATCGGTGATCTGGAAGTTATGGCGTTCCCGGCGCGGCTGGCGGGAAGCTGGCGGAGGGGGCGGAACCACCTGCCCACCGTCAATCTCCACCTGTTCCGGCTCCGGTTCGGGGGAAGGCGGGGAATCATCCGCGCCAAGGATGGCGGTGCGGGCTTTGGCAACAAGGTCCCGCACGGCTTGGATGGACCGCTGGAGATAGGAATAGGCCGAATCCAGAATTTTCAGGCGGACAATATCATGTTCCACATCTACGCTGTGGATTTTGACACGCTGTCCGTCCACAGTCAGCTCCGTGCCCACGGGGATTTCATCAGCAGCCTCCAGCCGTTGACGGTGTGCCGCCACCTCCGCAATGGTGTATTCCTCGCTGCGCTGGGCTTCTTCTATAAATTCACGGACAAAGGGAATCGGTTCTGAGCGGAAAATGGGAAACCAGCCCTTCATATCCAAGTCCAGCAGGCTGACGGTCCCCGCCTGGAAGTCCACGCTGTCGATCTTCATGCGCCGCCCGTCCATGGTCAGCTCCATACCCAGGGGGATGAACTCCGCCGCGCTCCGCTCCTTGATAATCTCATAGGGCGCGTCCGGGCCGCGTTCGGGGTCGGGCTGGGCCAGAACCACACTATGACCATGTTCCAGCAGGTCCGTCAATGCGGACTGCCAGCCCAGGGAGGTTCCGGTGACAAAGGTGCTGCCCAGGCCGGGAATATCCCGCGTCAGCAGGTCCTTTCCCATGGCGGGGGCCGCTGCTTCGGCGTCCTTCCCGTAGAACAGCATATAGTCCCCCACCCGGACGCCAACGAGCTTGTCCGGGTATCGGGCTTTCAAGTCCAGATATTCGTCAACATTGGGCGTGAGATTGGGTTCAGACTGGACAGCGGCAGGGGTTTCCGGCTGCTCCGGCATACCCGCCCCGGTGGGTTCCGGTACAGTCTCCGGCGCAGGGGGTATCTCTGTACCGGCCTCCGCCTGTTCCGGCTCCGAACGGTCCGCAGCGGGGACAGCCCGCGCCCAATCCGGTGCGTCCGGGCTGTCGGCATACCGTTCCGGCGCAAGGCGCGGGTCCGTAATCACGTCCTGATAACGGCGCTCCATGAGGTCCTCTACCAGCCACTCCCGGAACATCGGGAGAGAATGGAACGCGGCAAGAATGTCGGGATAAGCCCTCGCCGCCTCCATGAGATCGGGCATTTCAGCATTCAGCGTGTCCGCCGCTTCATTGTAATCCAGATCACGGTCCCGCAGATATTGAGAAAGACTGCTGTTCCCGATTGCCCGGTCCAGTATTTTCAGTGCCGTTTCATAGAGCGTAACCGGAGTGACCACCCACTCTGCGGAAGTCTCTGGGGGAACCGTCCGCCCGGTGACGCGGTGGATATTCGCCAGATAATTCTCCGCGCTGCCCCGCTCTACGAATTGGAGCGTTTGGGTTCCTTCCGCATAGAAGCGTTCCAGTGCATTGTCATAAATACCAAAGGGGCCGTTTCCCCAAAGGCGGACAATTTCAAACCGTTCCGGGGAATCCATGGAGACGGGTGCTTTTGCGGCCTGCTCCGGCTGGGGCTGGGAGATTGTGGAATAGGTTTCGCTGATAATCTCCTGATGGAGCCGGTTACGGAAAGCGGTATTATCATAATACTGCTTCAACAGCGGTGTCTCATTGATCGCCAGCACCGCCCGCTTGATTGCCTCGTTACCCTCCAAACGGGCAAGGTCCTGGTCGGAATTGGCGCAGGCGTTTTGATACGCCGTATCCGCCAGAACCATATTTTTGACTATGGGCGTGTAATGCTCATATATCTGCCTGACAGTAGGATTATCGCCTAAACTGTCATTTTCCACCGCCCTGCCGTCCTGGTCAAAGGTCAGGCGCACGTCCTCGCCGTCCCGGACCATGACGGCCTCCCGCTTGTGGTAGCCCTGCTCACTGATATTCTTCAGCCATTGTTGGGCAAAGGTGTTCAAATCCCGGTGCAGCTTGGGAATCCACTTGCCGGGTTCCGGGTAGACCTCCTGATAAATCTGAATAGAGCCGTCCTGCCGGAAGGTCAGCGGTTCCAGGGTCCCCTTCTCCCGGTCCACCCGGAAGGTCATTTCCGGGTCGCGCATGAGATCGCCATTCTGCGTATAGGTATGGCTGACGGCGATCACGTCCGTGTCAATCCATTCCAGGTGGAGGGGCATCATGGCTTCGCCCGCTTCCATGCTCAAATAGCGGTATTCGCCGCTGGCGATTTCCGGGAACAGCTTCACAAAATTGCGGTAATTCAGCTCCAACTTGGTCCGTCCGGGCTTTTGGGATTTTTCAGAGGGATACGATGCCGCCACCGCTTTCGCCAGTTCCGCCCTCAATTTGGCGATCAAATTTTCAACAGCTTCCCGGTCCGCCGCCGGGAAGCTGAATGTAACTTCGCCGTTCTCATGGTTAAACTGCGCGGCACTGATTTCATTGGTCTGCATGAGCCTTGCCAGAAGCGGCGCTTCCTCCGCAGTTACCGTGGCCTGATAGTTGCGCTCGGTGACAGTAGTTTGCCATCCCTGTTCGCCGCTGTCCTGAATGGCCTGTTCCTGCCGGGAAAGCAAGGTGCTGGGCTGGCGCTCCCCGGTCTGCGCCTCAACGGGCGCAAGGGTCACAGAATGAAATTCCCGCAGCTTTTCAACGTACTGCTCCACCGCATGGGCGGGGATGCCGCACATCTCCACACGCCCGACACTGGCGATGGGCCGGGTAGTCAGGCTGAGGTCCAGCAGGGCAGCGGCGGTTTTGGCATCCTCACCGAACATCTCAAAGAAATCCCCCACTTGAAACAGCACGATAGAGGCGGAATCAGCTTGGTTAAAGCGATGTAACGGGTGACGTTCAAGCCGCAACTCTCCCCAGCTTCCTGTGCAATCCTATCTCGACTTTTCAACTTGTGAACGCCGCGTTCACAAGTGAGGTCCTGCCGCTTTCCTTGATGTTTCAATGCCTCCATCTTCATTTTATAAGCAAAGGCTTTCTCGCTGGGAAGGATTTTCTCTCTCTGAAGGTTAGAATCAACCATGATTATGGTGGCTTCATCATCATCCAGGGACCGAATGAGCACCGGCATCGTTTCCCGGCCTGCCAGTTCGCTCCCCCGTTTGCGCCGGTGGCCCGCTATGATCTCATAGCCGCCCCCTGGCCGGGGACGGACGATGCCGGGGGACAGAACGCCACTTCGAGCGATACTCGCCACGGTTTTCTGCATCGCTTCATCGTCCCGAACCTGGAAGGGATGATCTTTGAAAGGAAACAGCTCTGTCAGTGGAACCTCCCGCACCTGTTCGCCGTTGGCCTCCGCCTCGCTGCTCGTTTGAAACAGATCGTCAAACCCGGCCAACTGTATCTTACTGGCGCTGCTTTTCATGACAAAACCTCCTGTGTCAACGCGGTGTAGGCGGCGGAGACTTTACCCGCAGGGTCATGGAGATAGATGCTCCGGCCCTCTGCGCTGGTTTCTGCCGCCCGGATGGACAGGGGAATAATGCTATCAAATATCCGCAGCTTGCTTCCGTAGGTGTTGCGGAGCAGCTCAATAATCTCCCGCGAGTAGTTGGTCCGCATATCCGCCATGGTGATGAGGATACCCGCGATCTCCAAAGCAGGATTGATTTTCCGTTTCACATTTGATATGGTACGGATAAGCTGCTCCATGCCGCGAAGGGAGAGGTAATGCGCCTGTGCGGGAATGATCACTTCATCCGCAGCAGCCAGGGCATTGATGGTCAGCATACCCAAGGAAGGGCAGCAGTCCAGCAAAATCACATCGTAGCGGTCACGGACGCTGTTCAGATAGTCCCGCAGGATCGTCTCCCGGCTCATGGTATTTACCAGCGTGACCTCCAGGCCCGACAACTCGATGTTAGCGGGGAGAAGGTCAACGCCCTCCGCATGATGAATAATGCCCTCGTTGGGGGCTTGCGGCTCATCCGAAATGACACGCCCCAGGATTTCAGCCATCGTATTCTCCATCTGGTCAGGACGCTGATAGCCCAAGCTGGCGGTCAACGAACCCTGGGGATCTATATCAGCCAGGAGAACGCGTTTACCCTCACGCGCAAGACCAATTCCCAGATTGACCGCCGTTACGGTTTTGCCTACACCGGCTCCATGGTGCACAACTACTATCTCTATGAGCAGGATGGGCAGATGTCCATGATCCCCTGGGACTATAACCTGGCCTTTGGCACCTTTCAGAGCGGTGACGCGTCCGGGGCGGTGAACGACCCCATCGACACCCCCCTGTCCGTCACCGGGGACGGCAGCCGCCCCATGGCCGACTGGATACTCGCCCGCCAGGAGTACACCCAGCTGTACCACCAGTATTTCCGGGAATTCCTGGACAGCGCCGGATGGGCCGCCATTATTGAGCAGGCGTATGGCCTGATTGCCCCCTATGTGGAGCGGGACCCCACCAAATTCTGCACCTACCAGGAGTTTGAGGCCGGGGTACAGGCGCTGACCGCCTTCTGCACGCTTCGCTCCCAGAGCGTGGACGGCCAGCTCTCCGGCTCCATCCCCTCCACAAACAAGGGGCAGGCTGCGGACAGCTCCAATCTGGTGGACGCCTCCACCCTCAGCCTGGCCCAAATGGGCACAATGGGAGGGGGCCGCCCCGGCGCAGGCAGCGCTTTCCCGGGAGGGCCCGGCTGGGAAAGCAGTGCTTTCTCAGGAGAGCCAGGCGGGGAAAGCGATACTTTCCCGGAGGGCGGCGGCGTCCCCGCCATGGGAGACGGCGATGCCATCGGAAACCGCCGGCCGGCCGGCGGCGCGCAAGCGCAGGACGGCTTCCCCGGCAGCTATCCGCACAGCGGGGGAGCTCCCGGCGGGGAAAGCGCCGGAATTGACGCGGCCGCCCTGGCCCTGCTGGGCATATCGGTTTTGACCCTTTTGGCCGACATCCTGGTTTCCTTCCGCTTCAGGCGGTCCGGGCGGCTGCGCGCAAGGGGAACCTCTCCCGGCTGACGCCCCTTGGGCGGACAGTCTATGGGTTTTGTCCCGCCGCAGCGGCTTTGCCCCGCGAATTTGTGCGAAGATAAGGAGCGCCGGCCCCGTGGGCCGGCGCTCCTCTGCGCGGCGGAAAAATGGGACGGTGCGTCCCTCCGTCAGCTCTCCACCATAATGCGCAGGATCTCCTCATCGGTGGATTCCATGCCGTTTTTCGCCATGCGGCAGAAGTTGTCGATGGTCTGCTCATACCTGTCCTTCACCAGGCCCTCGCCGGGGCGGAACACCCGGCCCCGCTTTGCCATCTCATATCCCATGAGCCCCGCTTCGATAGACGAGGATATTTTCGCCGCGCAGGAGGATTTCGCCCCGTCGCACACCACGCCGCCGATATTGCCCAAGGCGTTGGTGATGATCACCCCCATAATATCGGCGTCCGCCCCCTGGAGGAACGCGATGCCGCAGGCGGCGGCCGTTCCGGCGCTGACCGCGCCGCAAAAGGCGGACAACCGGCCCACCTTGTACTTCTGCATGATGGCAATCAGGTTGGATACCGCCAGGGCCCGGCACAGCTCCTCATGGGAGCTCCCCAATTCCTTGGCGTATTCAATAACCGGCACAGACACGGTAATGCCCTGGTTTCCGCTGCCCGAATTGATGACCACCGGCATTTCGCAGCCGTTCATCCGCGCATCCGAGCCCGCGGCCGCGGCGGCCCTGGCCCGGACCCCCACCGAATCCCCATATACGTCCAGCAGCGTCTGGCCAACCATTTCGCCCCAGCTGCCGGTAAGGCCCTCCTGGGCGATGGCGCTGTTATAGACGATCTGCCTGTCCAGCACCTGCGTCACCCCGGAGAGATCCGCCGTCCTGCCGTAGGCCGCAATCTTTTCCAGCGTCAGGCAGGAGCAGTCAACGCCGCCTCCCTCCACCGCGGTCGGGTCGTGGGGCACATCGTATACGGTCTGCCCATTTTTCTCCATATGGACAATGCGGTTATGCTCGTGCATAATTTCCACCATGCAGCTGTCCCCGCCCCGGCGGCAGGAAATGATGATGTGCAGCTTGGCGGAGGTCTCCAGCAGCCGGACCTCACACATTTTTTCCGCCAAAAGCCTTTTGGTCAGGGCCAAATGCTCCTGCGTCACGGTGGCCAGAACCTCCAGCTCCCTGGAGGCGTCTCCCCCCACAGCGCCCAGGACGGCCGCCGCCTCGATCCCCCGCAGGTCCACCGACATCGGCACCACCACCGCCCTGGCATTTTTAATGAGGTTCCCGCTGCACTCCACCGTCATGCGCTCGGGCAGGGCGCCCAGCAGCTCCCTGGCCTTCGCCGCGCCGTATGCGATGGCGATGGGCTCCGTACAGCCCAGCGCCGTGAGAAGCTCCCCATTTAGAATCGCGTCGAATTTACGGCAATCATCCATGCACAAGTTCATGATTCTTCCTCCTTTTCTTCCTGTACAGGCGCATTGTCATCCACAGCGCTCCGGGCCATGGAGCGCCGGACAATCCCGCCGATCCCTTCCAGGCCGCCGCACCCTGCCGCCAGCTTGGCGCGTATCAAAAGCTCCATTGAGAACGCCTCTTTTTTTAGACGCTGCTCTATTTATGATTAAGATCGGCCTATTTCCCCCATTCCTTAATGATAAAAATAGTTTTCGCTGCTATGCGCCTGAGCAGGTTGATGCCTTTCACACCATCCTTGGGCTCCGGGAAATCATGCCGCTGTCTCAAGAAGTACCTGAAGCCCAGCCCCGACGTGTGCGCCCTCCAGCTAGGCAGGTGGGCGCCCTCCGCCATGGGCAGCATCGTTCCAATACCGGAAGGATTTCTGTGCCCTTCACCGTAACCCGGGGCAGCCCGCCGGGATGAGGCCCCGGCCGCACGGGGGGCATGTGCGGGAGCACAATGGCAGAAAGGAAGCCCGGAGGCCCCCATACAGGCCCCCGGGCTGTGTTTGTGCTTGGCTGAGATCAGAACTCCAGGTTCTTGCCGCCCTTGTCGAACACGTGGCACACATTGCCGCTGAAGGTGAAGCGGATCTTGGCGCCGTAGGCGAAGGTCTCCATGTGGTTGCCGGACAGGTCCACGGTGGGAACGATGATGACCACGTCCTTGCCGTTGGCGTTGGCGTGGAGATGCACCTCGCTGCCCATCATCTCGGACACGTCCACGGTGGCCTCGATGGAGTTGGCGGCGTCGCTGCTCAGAACCACATGGCTGGGACGCACGCCCAGGGTGATATCCTGAGAGGACACGTTCTTGGCCGCCAGGGCCTTCTGCTTGGCGTCGGAAAGCGCAACCTTCATGGCGCCCAGCTCGACAGAGTACTTGCTGCCGTCCTTGACCAGCTTGGCGTCGAAGAAGTTCATCTGCGGCGTGCCGATGAACCCGGCGACGAACAGGTTGGCGGGATGGTCGAACACCTCCTGCGGGGTGCCGATCTGCTGGATGAAGCCGTCCTTCATGATGACGATGCGGTCGCCCAGGGTCATGGCCTCGGTCTGGTCATGGGTGACGTACATGAAGGTGGTGTCGATCTTCTGGCGCAGCTTGATGATCTCGGCGCGCATCTGGTTGCGGAGCTTGGCGTCCAGGTTGGACAGCGGCTCGTCCATCAGCAGCACCTTGGGCTCGCGCACGATGGCGCGGCCGATGGCCACGCGCTGGCGCTGGCCGCCGGACAGGGCCTTGGGCTTGCGGTCCAGATACTGGGTGATGTCCAGGATCTCAGCCGCCTCGCGCACCCGCTTGTCGATCTCATCCTTGGGGACCTTGCGCAGCTTCAGGGGGAAGGCCATGTTTTCATACACGGTCATGTGGGGATACAGGGCGTAGCTCTGGAACACCATGGCGATATCGCGGTCCTTGGGGGCGACGTCGTTCATCAGCTTGCCGTCGATGTACAGCTCGCCGCCGGAGATCTCCTCCAGGCCGGCCACCATGCGCAGGGTGGTGGACTTGCCGCAGCCGGAGGGGCCGACCAGAACGATGAACTCCTTGTCCGCGATGTCCAGGCTGAACTTCTGCACGGCGATGACGCCCTCGTCCGTGACCTGCAGGTTGGTCTTCTTCTCGGGCTCGCCCTTCTTCTTCTTGGACTTCTTCTGGTCGCCGCTGTGGGGATAGATCTTCATGATGTTCTTCAGGGACAAACCGGCCATAGTACCCGGCTTTGATGGAGCGGCCTCCGCCATCTCCACCTCACCTCCGGGCGCACAGGTCCCAGAGGTCTTGCGACAGGTCTCCACACTGCCGCACCGCAAGCCGAAGCGGTGTTTTTTCCTCCTTTTTTCAGTACCGCGTACTATTGTAATGGAGTAGTCCGCGGCCCGTCAAATTGTGCGCCTTTTCAAAGCGCTGGTATGGACAGGCGGACATGCCGCCAATGCCATCGCAAATGGTATGCCCCGGGGCGCGGGTCATCCCCCGCCTTGGGGCGGCTCCTGCCCCTCCCGGAACTTTTCCTCGATGCCGAAGGCCTGGTCCAGGCCGGGATAGATCAGCATCAGCGCGGGCAGGGTGGGCAGCCAGAAATTGGTCAGCGGCAGCAGGCTGACCGCGAAGGAGAAAAACCGAAGGGACACCAGGACATACGCCAGGAAAACGGCCACCGCCCCCGCCGTCCTGGGCAGCTGGGCAATGAACAGCAGGGCGGAGTTTTTGATGAGGCGGCCCAGGGACAGCTCCATCAGCGCCAGCTGGGGCCACAGGTACAGCGACATGCCCAGCAGGAGCAGCACCCCCAGCACCAGCGCCAGGCTGGTGGCCAGATCCACCTGGAGCGCCCCGGCGTGGAGCAGCAAAAAAATCTGGGTGCCCAGCAGAGCCCCGCCCAGCGCCCCAGGCAGCAGCGCCGCCCTGGCGCTGCGCCGCCAGGCCGTGCGGTAGGTGCGCCACCAGACCCGGCCCGTGTCGTCCCGCAGCCCCCGCAGCAGGGTGTCCGCCAGGGCGCACAGCTCCGGCCCGGCAATGGCGCCCCCCATCAGGCCCGCCAGGGGGGCAAGCAGCACCGCATGGGTGGACACGGCAAAAAACATGCCCGCGATGAAAGGCAGGCAGCCAACCAGCGCCAGAAAGCCCGCCCGGAAATTATCCCAGAAGTCCCGGGACGCCAGCTCCCACAGGCGGGGAAGGCCGGTCTTGCGGGGGATATCCTCCCCGCGCCCGGATTCCTCCTCGTCAAACCTTGGGAACAGACCCACCGCCGCCGCGCCCCTTCCTGTCAACCGCCGAAATCATGTCCAAAGAGCCCGCCGGGACATGCGGCGCGCCCCTTTTCCATATTACTAAATAACATAGCACAAACAGCACGGGATTGTCAAGGGAGTACAGGGGGAAATCCACAATTTTTCCCGGCGCTTCTCCGGGTTTTTCCAGTTAAAATGCCCATCCCGTCCCATGGCAGCGCAGCCAGGAATTTTCGCCGGAAATCTGCCGCTTGCTTCTTGACGCGGGGGGTGGGGACGGGATATAATGCAGGTATCGTGATCGACATTTTTTTAACATAAATTTGTAACGCTGAGAAGGAGGAGCAAGCCTATGCGCCATTACGAAACTTCCGTCCAGGAGCTGAAGGACAAGGTACTTACCGCCGTGGCCCGCCTTGCCTGGAACGACAAGCTCCAGACCAACGAAATTTTGGATATCCCCGAGGAGATCGTCCCCGGCCCCGAGGCCCAGATGCGCTGCTGCATCTATAAGGAGCGGGCCGTGGTGGGCAGCCGGATCAAGATGGCCATGGGCGGCGACCGGGCCAACCCCAATCTTGTGGAGGTGCTGCCCATCGCCTGCGACGAGTGCCCCGTCACCGAGATCAGCGTGGGCCCCTCCTGCCGGGGCTGTATCGCCCACCGCTGCATGGAGGCCTGCCCCAAGGGCGCCATCCGCATTGAGAACCACCGCTCCGTCATCGACCATTCCAAGTGCGTGCTGTGCGGCAAGTGCGTGGCCGCCTGCCCCTACGGCGCCATCACCAAGAACATGCGCCCCTGTGAGCGCGGCTGCCCCGTCAAGGCCATCTCCATGGGCGAGGACCGCAAGGCCAGCATCGACGCCAGCAAGTGCATCTCCTGCGGCGAGTGCGTGGTCCAGTGCCCCTTCGGCGCCATCATGGACAAATCCTACATTGTGGATGTGATCCAGATGCTCATGGGGGCGGACAAGTGGGGGCTGCACGTCTATGCCGTCCTGGCCCCCTCCTTCGTGGGCCAGTTCAGCTGCACCCCCGGCCAGATGGTATCCGCCCTGAAGGAGATGGGCTTCTACGACGTGGCCGAGGTGGCCCTGGGGGCCGACCTCACCGCCAAGGCGGAGGCCGCCGAGTTTGACGAGCGCGGCGGCGAGCCCATGACCTCCTCCTGCTGCCCGGCCTTCGTGGCCTATGTGGAGCGGCACATGCCCGACATGGTGCCCAAGGTCTCCACCACCCCCTCCCCCATGGTCATGCTGGGCCGGTATATCAAGGACCGGGACCCCTTGGCCCGTGTGGTGTTTATCGGCCCATGCGTGGCCAAGAAGCGGGAGTTCCATCTGGGCCGCACCCGCTCCTCCGTGGATCTGGTCATCACCTTCGAGGAGCTCTATTCCATGCTGGCCGCCAAGGATATCGACGTATCCAAGATGCCCGAGGCCACCCTGGACCACGCCAGCGGCTTTGGCCGCAGCTTTGCCGCCAGCGGCGGCGTGGCGGCGGCGGTGGGCCAGGCCCTCAAGGAGATGGGCAGCAAGGCAGAGGCCAGGACCCTGCCCTGCTCCGGCATTGAGGAGTGCAAGATCGCCCTGCTGAAAATGTCCAAGGGGATGCTGCCCGAGAACTTCATCGAGGGCATGGCCTGCCAGGGCGGCTGCGTCCAGGGCCCGGCGGTCATCATGCGCAGCCCTAAGAACAAGGCCGAGGTGTCCAAGCACGCCAAGCAGGCGGGCGACCGAACCATCAACGGCGCCATCGACCAGGCCGGCGGCACCGGCGAGCCCGGCAGCAGCGAGAAGAAGCCCGGCGGCGCGGTGGAAAAGAACCGGGTGGCCGTGGAATAAAAACGGGCGCGCAGCTCGTGTGAAAAAGGGCCGTCCGGGGCATCCCGGGCGGCCCCTGTTTTTCCTGCCAGGCCCTTGCAATCCGCCGCTTTTTCTTATATAATGTTTTGACTTGAAAAAATCCTCACCCAAGGGAGTGTTCACATTGAAGTACGATTTCGCCGCCATCGAACCCAAATGGCAAAAGCGCTGGGAGGAGGCCAAGGTTTACGCCGCCGGGGACCAGAGCGAAAAGCCCAAGTTCTACGGCCTCATCGAGTTCCCCTACCCCTCCGGCCAGGGGCTCCACGTGGGCCATCCCCGCCCCTTCACCGCCATGGATATCGTCACCCGGAAAAAGCGGATGGATGGGTATAACGTGCTCTATCCCATCGGGTTCGACGCCTTCGGCCTGCCCACCGAGAACTACGCCATCAAAAACCACGTCCACCCCGCCGCCGTCACCAAGCAGAATATCGAGAACTTCACCCGGCAGCTGAAAATGCTGGGCTATGGCTTCGACTGGGACCGGGTGGTGGACACCACTGACCCCGCCTACTACAAGTGGACCCAGTGGATTTTCCTCCAGCTGTTTAAAAAGGGGCTGGCCTACAAGGCCACCATGCCGGTGAACTGGTGCACCTCCTGTAAGTGCGTGCTGGCCAACGAGGAAGTGGTGGAGGGGGTGTGCGAGCGGTGCGGCTCCGCCGTCATCCGCAAGGAAAAGTCCCAGTGGATGCTGAAAATCACCCAGTACGCCCAGCGGCTCATCGACGATCTGGACGACGTGGACTTCATCGAGCGGGTGAAGATCCAGCAGCGCAACTGGATCGGCCGCTCCACCGGCGCGGAGGTCACCTTCAAGTCCACCGCCGGGGACGACATCGTGGTGTTCACCACCCGGCCGGACACCCTGTTCGGCGCCACCTACATGGTGCTCTCCCCGGAGCATGAGCTGGTGAGGGCCTGGCTGGAGGCCGGGAGGCTGGGCAACGCGGACGAGGTGGCCGCCTACCAGAAGGCCGCCGCCTCCAAGTCCGACCTGGAGCGCACCGAGCTGAACAAGGAAAAGACCGGCGTAAAGCTGGACGGCGTGCGGGGCGTCAACCCCGTCAGCGGGAAGGAGATCCCCATCTTCATCTCCGACTATGTTCTGTCCACCTATGGCACCGGGGCCATCATGGCCGTCCCCGCCCACGACGACAGGGACTGGGAGTTCGCCAAAAAGTTCGGCTGTGAGATCATCGAGGTGGTGTCCGGCGGCGAGGACGTGCAGAAGGCCGCCTTCACCGCCAAGGACGAGACGGGCATCCTGGTGAACTCCGACTTCCTCAACGGCCTCACTGTCAAGGACGCCATCCCCGCCGTCACCAAGTGGCTGGAGGAGAAGGGCATCGGCGCAGCCAAGGTCAACTACAAGCTGCGGGACTGGGTGTTCTCCCGCCAGCGCTACTGGGGCGAGCCCATCCCCATGGTGCACTGCGACAAGTGCGGCTGGCAGCCTCTGCCCGAGAGCGAGCTGCCCCTGCTCCTCCCGGAGGTGGAGTCCTACGAGCCCACCGACGACGGCGAGTCCCCCCTGTCCAAGATGACCGGCTGGGTGAACACCGCCTGCCCCTGCTGCGGCGGCGAGGCCAAGCGGGAGACGGACACCATGCCCCAGTGGGCGGGCTCCTCCTGGTACTTCCTGCGGTATATGGACCCCCACAACGGCAAGGCCCTGGCCTCCAAGGAGGCGCTGGAGTACTGGTCCCCGGTGGACTGGTATAATGGCGGCATGGAGCACACCACCCTGCACCTGCTCTACTCCCGGTTCTGGCACAAATTCCTGTACGACCTGGGTGTGGCGCCCACCAAGGAGCCCTACCAGAAGCGCACCAGCCACGGCATGATCCTGGGCGAGGGTGGGGAGAAAATGTCCAAGTCCCGGGGGAATGTGGTCAATCCGGACGATATCGTGAAGGCCTACGGCGCGGACACCCTGCGCCTGTACGTCATGTTCATCGGCGATTTTGAGCAGGCCGCGGTGTGGTCGGACCAGGCGGTCAAGGGCTGCAAGCGCTTTTTGGACAAGGTCTGGAACCTGGCGGAGGGCTGCTCGGACAGCCTGGAGTACACGAAGGCCAACGAGGCCGCCGTCCACAAGACCATCAAGAAGGTGGCGGACGATATCGAGGCTATGAAGTTCAACACCGCCATCGCCGCCATGATGACCCTGGTGGGCGAGTTCCAGAAGAACGGCTGCTCCCGGGGGGACATGCGGACGCTGGTCACGCTGCTCTCCCCCTTCGCCCCCCACGTGGCGGAGGAGCTGTGGGAGATGCTGGGCGGCGAGGACTTTGTGTGCCGGCAGCCCTGGCCCGCCTACGACGAGAGCAAGACGGTGGCGGACACGGTGCAGATGGCGGTGCAGGTGAACGGCAAGGTGCGCGCCAACATCATCGTCCCGGCGGACGCGGACAACGAGGCCGTCATCGCCGCCGCCCAGGCCGACCCCAAGGTGCAGAAGTTCACCGACGGCATGGCCCTGGCGAAAACCATTGTGGTGCCCAAGCGGCTGGTGAACCTCATCGTGAAGCCCCAATGAGCGGCGTTTCGGGACTGCACCACCTCTGCCTAAAGGCGGCGGGGCGGGCGGCATGGGAGGACACTGTGGCCTTCTACACCGGGACGCTGGGCTTCCCCCTGGTCCGGACGTGGGGGGAGGGGGACGGCAGCGGCGCCATGGTGGATCTGGGAAACTGCCTGCTGGAAATCTTCGCCGACGCCCCCCAGCCCCTGCCCTCCGGTGCATACCGGCACATGGCCCTGCGCACCGGCGATGTGGACGGCGCGGTGGAGCGGGTGCGCAGGGCGGGCTGTGAGATCACCATGGAGCCGGCGGACAAGTGCCTGGGGGAGGACTACCCGGTGCGCATCGCCTTTTTCCGGGGGCCCGCCGGGGAGAGCGTGGAGCTGTTTCAGGAGCGTTGACGCCGCCGGACAGCGGGTGGGGGGCGGTAAGCGTAAAATCCCCCATATTTTGCGGTTGACAAACCGGGCATTTTCCCATATAATAATCCTGTTGAAGCCATAGCCAAGTGGCCCTTAAAGCATCCTGGAGATAACCGGATGCCTCGGAGGGAGGGAAATATAGATGTCCGAAGTTCATGTCCGCGAGGGCGAGTCTCTGGAGAACGCACTCAAGCGCTTTAAGCGCAGCTGTGCCAAGTCCGGCGTGCTGGCCGAGGTGCGCAAGCGCGAGTTCTACGACAGCCCCAGCGTCAAGCGCCGCAAGAAGAGCGAGGCGGCCCGCAAGAACCGCAGCAAGAAGTTTTATTGATGGACGAAAGCAGCGTCCCGGTCTCCCGGGGCGCTGCTTTTTTACGTCCCGCCGCCTTTGTCTCAAAATACCCATTGTAATTTCCTTCAAAATCGTGTACACTAAAGCCATCCATTACCAGGAGGGACAGCTCATGAAAATTGCCAGCTTTATTCTCAAGACCACGGCGGTGGCCCTGGCGGCGGCCTCGGTGGCCTGCGCGGTAGTGGCCCACCTGTGCGCGTCCCTTCGGGACGCCGACTGACCAGAGGAGGTATGAACATGAAAAAGACCTTGGGCTTTATTTTGAAGATTGTGGCCACTGCCATGGCGGTGGCCGCCGTGGTGTGCGCTGTGGCGGCTTTCTGGGACCAGATCATGGACCTGATTGACACCGTGATGGACAAGGTGGAGGAGAAGCGGGCCGACCGCTGCTTCGAACCCGCCGAGTTTGACGACTTCGACGACGGCGCACTGTAAACGAAAAAAAGACCGCCCGGCCACAGGCCGGACGGTCTTTTTTCATTGTGCCGTGATATCCGCCCGGGCGGCGCACCGGCGGTATGCCCTTCCCCCGCTCAGCGGATCTTCCGCGCCTCCAGGTAAAAGCGCTTGTCGTGGGCCTCGCCCATGGAAAAGGTTTTGCGGGGGAGCACCCCGTCGTGGATCACCGAGGGGAACAGCGCCTGCTTGTCCATGGGGGGCAGCAGGAAGGCGATATTCCCCGGCCGGGCGGCGAACTCCCGGGCCACGTCCTCGCCGTGGATGTAGTCCACCCGCCCCGGGTGGCCCATGAGGTAATCGTCCAAAAATCCCTGGAGGGCCCCCACCGGCAGGCGGGCGGCGGAGGCGGGCGCCGTGACCGCCCCCTCGCTCCCGGCGCACACATAGCGCAGGGGCAGGCCCCCGCTCCCGGCCGCCTTGTCCCTGCGGGCGCCGGGATAGGCCCGTACCAGCGCGTCCAGCAGCGCCTGGGGGTCGGTGTGGAACACAACCCGGTGGATGGGCTCAAATTCCAGGCTCTTGTCGTGGAGGTTCACCAGCTCACACAGAGCATACCGCGCGGGCAGCGCGTCCCACCTCTCCGGGGGGACGAGGCGCTTCTGCCGCTCGTAGCACTCCTTGGCGGTGGCCAGGGAGTGGTTCCCGTCCCCCATGGCAAAGAGCATGACGGGCTGGTCTTGGACGCCGTACCTGGCGTTGAAGGCGGCGGGGTCGGCCAGGGCGGACAGGGCGGCGGCCACCTGGTCCAGCTGCCTGCCGCCGAGCAGCCAGCCCTTCACATGGCCCCCCTGCTCCATCAGGTCAAAGTCGTAGAGCAGCTCCATCTGCCCCGTCTGGGCGGACAAGGGCTCGATGAGGGTGCGCCCGGGGTCGTCGCACAGCAGCATGGCGTGGGGCAGCTCGATGGGGGCGTTTTTGCGCACGGCGATGCGGGGCGGGATGCGGGACATGACCACCCCCTCCGTGGCCCGGATGAGGGCGTCGGAGCCCGGCTCGTAGTCGTAGGCGGTGAGGTCCGCCATGCCCACCAGCCCCCGGCGGAGCCTGCCGTCCCACAGCGTACGCTCCACATAGACCATGGCGCCGGGCAGGGTCTTGAACCGCCCCTCCCGGACGTAGCGGGACATGGTGGCGTTGATGTCCATGATGTCCATCTCCACCTGGGGGCCGTCCAGGCTGCTCTCGGGCAGGATGAGGCGCAGGGCGGAGGGCGCGCGGCCCACCCGCTCCTCCACCCGCTGCCAGTACTCGGGCTGGGAGGTGTACTGGTCGCAGGCCACCACGGCCCACTTGTCGTAGTCGCAGCCCTGGGGGAGGAGGATATCGGCGGGCTTGAAGGGGAGGTTATCGAAAGTGTTTGCCATGTCGGAAACTCCTTTCTGAAATGGGGCTTGGGATGGCGGGGTTGTGTTTTCCTCTGTATACGGACGCCCGGGTCACAGGGCCTCCTTGATGGCGTCCAGCAGCGCGGGGAACTCCTCGAAGGCAGGTATGTGGGGGTAGTCCGCCTTGATCTGCGGGGTGGACTTGAACAGGAAGCCCGCCTTGCCCGCCTGGATCATGGCCAGGTCGTTGAAGCTGTCCCCGGCGGCGATGGTGTCAAAGCCGCAGGACTGCAATGCCCTCACCGTGGTGAGCTTGGAATGGGGGCAGCGCATTTTGTAGCCGGTGATCGCGCCGTCCGGGCCAACCTCCAGGGTATTGCAGAACAGGGCGGGCCAGCCCAGCTTGGCCATCAGCGGCTTGGCGAACTGCTCGAAGGTATCGCTCAGAATCACCACCTGGGTGATGGCGCGCAGCTCGTCCAGGAACTCCTTTGCGCCGGGCAGGGGGTCGATTTTGGCGATGACGGCCTGGATTTCCCGCAGCCCCAGGCCGTGCTCCCGCAGGACCCCCAGCCGCCAGGCCATCAGCTTGTCGTAGTCCGGCTCGTCCCGGGTGGTGCGGGAGAGCTCCGGGATGCCGCTGGCCTGGGCAAAGGCGATCCAGATCTCGGGCACCAGCACGCCCTCCATATCCAAACAGACGATGTTCATGCAAACGCTCCTCTCAGTCTAAAACTAATGTTTCACGTGAAACACCGGGTCAGAGGGAGCCCAGGAACCGACCCAGCCGCTCCAGCGCCTCCCCCAGGTCGTGCATGGACGCGGCGTAGGTAGCCCGGACATAGCCCTCCCCGCCGGGGCCGAAGGCGGAGCCGGGGATGACCGCCACCTTCTCCGCCGCCAGGAAACGGTCGCAGAACTGCTCGCTGCTCAGTCCCGTGGACCGGATGCAGGGGAAGGTGTAAAACGCCCCCAGGGGCTCAAAGCAGGACAGCCCCAGCCGCCGGAAGCCGTCCACCAGGAAGCGGCGCCGGCCGTCGTACTCCTCCCGCATGGCCTCAATATCCCCATCGCCGTGGTCCAGGGCCTCGATGGCGGCATACTGGCTGGTGGTGGGGGCGGACATGATGCCGTACTGGTGGAGCTTGGTCATGGCGGAGATGATGGGCTTGGGGCCGCACACGTAGCCCAGCCGCCAGCCCGTCATGGAATACGCCTTGGAAAAGCCGTTGACCACCACGGTGCGCTCCGCCATATCGGGCAGATTGGCCATGGACACATGCCGGGCGCCGTAGGTGAGCTCGGCGTAGATCTCGTCGGAGACGACCATGATATCGGTGCCCCGCAGCACGTCCGCCAGGGCCTCCAGATCCTCCCGGCCCATGACGCCGCCGGTGGGGTTGCAGGGGAAGGGCAGCACCAGCGCCTTGGTTTTGGGGGTGATGGCCCCGCGCAGCTCCTCCGGGGTGAGGCGGAACTCGTGCTCCTCCTTTGTCTCCACCAGCACGGGCACGCCATGGGCCATGGACACCAGGGGGCCGTAGCACACGAAGGAGGGGGTGGGGATGATCACCTCGTCCCCCGGCTCCAGCAGGGTGCGGAAGGTGAGGTCAAGCCCCTCGCTGCCGCCCACGGTGACCAGGATCTGTCCCACGGCGGCGTACTCCAGGCCGAAGCGGCGCTTCAAATACCGGGAGATGGCCCCGCGCAGGTCGGAAAGTCCCGCGTTTGGGGTATACTTGGTGAAGCCCTTCTCCAGGGAGAAGATGCCCGCGTCCCGGATGTGCCAGGGGGTGGGAAAGTCCGGCTCCCCGATGCCCAGGGAGATGCCCCCCTCCATCCCCTGGAGGAGGTCGAAGTATTTCCGAATGCCGGAGGGCTGGATATCCTGCACCCGCCGGCACATAATTTTGCCGTAGTCCATCATTCAAACACGAACCTTTCCTCCTGGACCTCCTGCACGGGGAAGATCAGGTGTTTTTCCTTGTACTTCTTCAAAATAAAGTGGGTGGCGGTGCCGGTGACGCCCTCGATGGGCGCCAGCTTCTCCCCCACGAACTGGGCCACCTCCTTCAGGGTGCGCCCGGAGATGGTGACGGTCATGTCATAGGCCCCGCCGGACATGAGATAGAGGCTCTCCACCTCGTCGTACTGGTAGATGCGCTGGGCCACCCGGTCAAAGCCCTCCCCCCGCTGGGGGGTGACGCTCACCTCAATCAGGGCGGTCACCGACTCCTGCTGGGTGCGGTCCCAGTCCACAATGGTCTTGTAGCCCAAAATCACATGGTCCTTCTCATATTGCGCCACCGCCTCCGACACCGCCGCCTCGGTCATGCCGGTCATGGCGGCCAGCTGGGCGTGGGTCAGGGTGGAGTCATCCTCCAAGAGCTGGAGCAGATTTTTCATGGTAGTACCTCCTGTGACGGATCAATTTCAAATTCTTATTATATACTTTGCGCAGGGAAATGGCAATCCCCTAATCTATCTGGGGCAGGCGTTCATTTCCTCCACAAAGCCCTCCGGCTTGGCGCTCATCTCCACCCAGGCCGGGACGAAGCCGCATTTCAGCGCGTTGCGCACCGATCTCAGGTTGGACCAGGCCGAGCAGTAGAACGGCACCCTGCCCCGCCGAAGCGTCTCCGCCGCCAGGCCGCTGGTGAGGGCGGCGGCGATCCCCCGCCGCCTGTAGGACGGCAGGACATCCACCCCGATCTTCCACATGCCCTCGCAGTCGGCGGAGCAGCCCGCCAGCCCCACCAGCCTTCCCCCGTCGTAGGCGCCCAGGCACAAAACGTCCAGCGCCGCCCGCTTTTCGCACAGCGCGTTGCCCCATTCCGGCCTGTACAGCCCCGCAAAGGCGGGCCGCTCCAGCAGCCGCAGCTCATAGCCGCAGCCCAGGGGGCGCAGCTTCTCCAAATCGGGCAGGTAGTACTCCGCCATAAAGCACACCCGCTGCCCCACGGCCCTCAGCCTGCCGTCCAGCCAGTGCAGGTTGGGCGTTTCAAAGCAGTGGTAAAACTCATACCGGGACAGGTACTCCTCCACCGCCCGGCGGCAGCCCTCCTCC
>Ga0209694_1000625_pt1 | contig 52241 bp, 43 predicted proteins | sample GluameincwithD2O_FD_187499 | JGI IMG/M metagenome (GOLD analysis project Ga0209694, IMG submission 187499) | Mouse cecum microbial communities from Vienna, Austria - Glucosamine amended microcosms incubated with D2O (SPAdes) (version 2) | ecosystem: Host-associated > Mammals > Digestive system >... | reverse complement strand
AGCGCCTCCCGAACCGTCTCTGTTTGACTGAGGGGGCTTGTAAGGTAAAAAAGAAGACTCGAACACCGTAAAATCAGCGTTCGAGCCATACTTTATTGCGCTATTTGAGTTTTATCGGACAGCAATAAAAAACATCACATTTCACCAATGAAAGAAACCGAAAAAAACTCCAAAATAGAGGAAAGCATTGACTTTGTAACCTTGTATTACTGTAAAGGAGCGTTTGACCCTGACCGGGCCCTGCGAATGATACGTTTCCTGCCTCCTGTACCGTGGTGGAGACGGCGCGGGGTTGTGGCTGCCGCAATCGGTGGCGCGCTTGTCGCCTCGGCTGCCGTGTTTACCTATATTGTGCCTGAGCGTGAAGGTGTTGACAAAGTTCCGACCGAGCAGGTGGGCATGCCTGCTGCCGAATCACCCGCTCCTGTTATGGAAGTGAAGAAAATAGAGTTTGCCGACGCTCCGCTTGCCCGCGTGGTCGATGAAATCGAGAGTGTCTATAATGTCAGGGTCACAAATGTTCCCGTCGAAGGGGATTACCGCCTTACACTGAGCTATGAGGGTACTGCTGAAGACCTTGTGGAGGCAATCAATGACCTGCTCGGAACCGGTCTTGCTGTAGAACGATGAAAAAGTTAGCTGTTTCAATCTGTGTGGCGTTGGCGGCATTTTCTGCCGGAGCGCAGAACGTGACCGTTGACGCTGTAAACCGTCCTGCCGCTAAAGTTTTTGCCGAATTGATGGAGCATAGTGGCAAGAATTTTGTCTATTCGGGTTCGCTTTTGCGCGGGATGCGCGTCACCGTCAAGGCTGTTGACCGGCCTATTGCCGAGGTGCTCGACATGATGTTCCGGGGTACTGATATCCGCTATAAAGTCCGTGGCAACAATGTGATTCTTTCAAGGCGTGAAAAGCCGGAACCCCGGCGCGTGACTGTCAACGGGTTTGTCCGCGAGGCCGGGAGCGGCGAGGCGCTGATAGGCGCGATTGTAACCGACTCTGCGAGCCGCGCTGCCACCGTGGCCAATAACGGTGGTTTCTTCTCCATGACTCTCCCTGAGGGAACTACGGTGCTCACAGTTTCCTATCCCGGACTTGAGTCGTTTTCCACGGGCCGCATAAAACTGCATTCCCCGCTGACGCTCAACGTGGAGATGGGGGAGCCGTCCCACACTCTCGCCGAGGTGGTTGTCACTGCCGCCAAGAACCGCTCGCTCGCCATGGAATCGTCGAATGTAGGGGTGGTCAATCTGTCTCGTGATGCAATAGCCTCCACCCCGACGATTTTCGGCGAAAGTGACATAATCAAGAGCCTGCAACATGAGCCCGGAGTCTCGGCAGGTGTCGAGGGACTGGCCGGAATGTATGTCCACGGCGGAGATTCTGACGAGAATCTATACATGCTTGACAACATACCGTTGTATCAGGTCAACCATTTGGGCGGTTTGTTTTCGGCGTTCAATACCGAGGCTATCCGCAATGTCGATTTCTACAAGTCGGCTTTCCCTGCCAAGTATGACGGACGATTGTCTTCGTTCATGGATGTCCACACCCGTGACGGGTCTCTCGAAAGCCATCACGGCTCGTTCAGGCTGGGACTGACATCGGGCTCGTTCAACCTTGACGGCCCTATATGGAAAGGGCACACGAGCTATTCAATCGCCTTGCGCAGAACATGGTATGACCTCATTTCGATTCCCATCCTTGCGATGGTCAACCACGACAATCCCGATGAGAAAACCCGGGGGCGTTACTCGTTCATGGACTTGAATCTGAAAGTAAACCACCATTTTTCTCCGCGCAGCAGTGCCCATGTAATGTTTTACTATGGCGACGACTATCTGAAGTCGGGAAGCTCGTCAGATGTGAGTGTTAATCACGACGGGTGGTTTGACGACTCGACGACACGCCTCCACTGGGGTAACCTCGTCTTTTCGGCAGGGTGGAAATATGTATTCTCACCGTCGATTTTCGGCGAAATCACCGGGGCATATACGCGTTACGGCTCGTCGATGTACTATAAGTATTACAGCGGAGAGCGTCGCGATGGGGAAATCGTCTCGTGGAGCGACGAGCGCATCGACAGCGACAACAACATCCATGACTGGATTCTTCGGGCCGACTTTGACTGGCGTCCTGTTCCGGGACACACTGTCAACTTCGGTGCCGGATATACACGTCATTCTTTCCTCCCGGGCCGCTCGACACGCTCAGTGAAAACCGACGACATGCTTGTTACTGCAACTGACAGCGTGTGGTCCTACCGCGCTGATGAGGCCAATGTCTATATAGGCGATGACTGGCGTCCCTGTGACCGCTGGCGCGTCAACATCGGTCTTCACGGGAGCCTGTTCAGCATAAACGGCTCGACCCATGCGGCTCTTTCTCCCCGCTGCGCCGCTCGGTATACAATCAATGACCGCTGGGCAGCAAAGGCTTCTTACAGCCGCACGTCGCAGTATGTCTACCAGCTTGCCCAAAGCGTGATTTCATTACCCACCGACCAGTGGATGCCGATTCTCCCCGGGCAGAAACCTCAGACAGCCGACAAGATTGCTGCCGGAGTCTATTATGCCCCTGACGAGCGGTGGACTATCTCGCTTGAAGGGTATTACAAGTGGATGCGCAACATCGTGGAGTATCGCGACGAGTATTATACCATTACCCCCGGCATGGGGTGGGCGGCGCGCATGACCGAGGGCCGAGGGTCGTCACGAGGACTTGATTTTAAGATTGAAAAGTCGGTGGGAAAGTTCACCGGTCACATTTCCTATTCGCTTATGTGGGCCGACAGGCAGTTCCCGGATAAGAATCATGGACGTCGTTTCCCCGCGCGGTTTGACAACCGACACAAAATCAACATTGCCCTGAACTGGAAAATCAGTAAAAAGTGGGAGATGGGGGCGGCTTGGACAGGAATGAGCGGAAACCGCATCACGCTCCCCACCCAGTGCTGGGAAGATCCCGGACTGGGACCTTGGGACTATGACATGGTTTATGCCACCGACATAAACAATTACCGACTCCCGTTCTATCACCGTCTCGATCTTAGTTTCACCCGTCACACAAAGCACGGGTTTTGGAACTTCAGCATCTACAACGCTTATTGTCATTTAAACACCATTAGTGTGTATCGTGATTATGACAGTAATGACTATCAATGGGTTACGCTTCCCGATGGAACCGCTATGCTATACAGTCGCCCCGTCTTTCAGAAAGTGGGCGTAATTCCTTTAATCCCGTCAATTTCCTACACATGGCTATTCTAAGAAAATATTTAGTGATACTCACAGTAGTGCTGGTTGTTACCGGCTGCTATACCAACTTTGAACCTGACATCGAGAGCCGCCCGGTGCTGTGCATGAACTCGCTGCTGGTTCCGGGAGAACCTTTGACCGTCTCGCTGACCCGGACATGGCGGTGGTCAGAAGGGGAGCCCGACTATAATCTCGACATTATCGTGCGCGATGCCGAGATTACCTACACCGTCAACGGCTCTCAATGCGGGACACTGACTTTTGATAATAAAAAATACCGTGCCGACTATATCCCCGAGCCGGGTGACCATGTCGTGCTTTCGGCCCACAGCGACAAATATGGCGATGCTACAGCCGAAGTCACCGTGCCGGTTGCCGTGGCTATCGACCGCGTTGAAACCGATGTGCTTGACATTACTGAATCAATCTCTGTTGATAGCGATACTCTTTGGGAAATAAAGGCCAATTTTAAGGTTTGGTTCACTGATCCGGGTGATCAAGAGAATTTCTATCTTTTCGGTTATGATTTTTACAACCCCAAGGGCATGACAGTGCCGATAAATCCCGATGACCCTTGGGGCAACCGTTACTATTGTTTCGGATTAGCCTACTGTTCAGCCCTCGATTATGAACAGGAACCGATTTTCGGGGAACACATAGGGGTGATAGAAACACTCTTTGGCGACAGCTATGGTTACTCGATGTTCAGCGACCGCACCATATCGGGGAAAAGCTACCCGCTCCGCATTTCGGCCCCGAGACTGAGTTACAAGCTGTTTGACCCTACCGATAATCCCGAGTTGCGCACCTCCTCGATCAATATGATTCTCTACAGCATCTCTAAAGGATACTATCGTCATTTGCTCGGCTTGTGGGAGCGAAACGAGGGTATGGCCGGGTCAATAGGCGGGTCTGGACTGGGTGACGCAGTGTGGGATGTCAGCAATGTCTCGACCGGGGCTGGGGTGGTAGCCGCGCGGACAGCCGCCGTGTACCCTGTGCAGGTTTACCCGCTTGTTATTAGCAATCGTTGACATTTAAATTTCTAAAAAAACAACGCAATGAAATTTTTGAGATTTTTCTTTTTCGCAATTCTTTCCATCACGATGTCGGTTGCCCCGGCTCGAAATCCGCAACGCGGTTACCGGGGTTTCCTCGACATCTCTTACAGCCGCATGAATGCCGAGTTGTATGGATTTCTGTCATCAGTGTCAAATGACTGGGGTATTTCCACAGTCCACGGCTATCAGATTAATCGGATGTTTTTTGCCGGGGTCGGAGCCGAAATAAATTCATGCAGTCCCGGTAATAATTTCTATGTGCCTGTTTTCGGAGATTTCCGTGCCGATTTTAAATTTGGGCGTTTTACCCCTTACGCCGACTTGCGCGTCGGATATGCGTTTGCCGACAATGGCGGTTTCCGTTTCTCCCCCTCGGTCGGCTACCGTTTCAATACCCGTCGGCGAGTGGGGTGGAATCTTTCTATCGGCTACACTTTCCAGCATGTGCAGGGGTCGTCGTTTCTGGTAGGGTCCTACTGGGATCCCACTCATGTCGAGACCTACGTTATCGAACCTTACAACATGAACGGCTTTACCGTGCGTTTCGGTCTTGACTTCTGAGCATGTCGTGCGTTATGATGGCATCGCTTATGCGACGGGCATCGAGGATGTTTTGTATTACAGCCGGGGGAATATCGGCCGTGTCTCCGAGTATTTCCCCGGTCATTGACGATACGGCCACCTCCGGGCGGCCTTCGGTCAGGATGTTCTGTCCCATACCTTTCCAGAAATAATCGCCGAGGCCGAGCATGGCGAGAAGGGTGGGGTACATGTCAATCTGCCCCATGACTGCATCGCTGCGGCCCGGGACCGGGGAGTTCAACAGGATGAACGGTGTTAGCTGCCGAGGCGACACGATTCCTTGCGCGGCTTCTGACCGCAGTATCGAGGCGCGGTCTGAGGCCAGTCCCTCGTGGTCACCTGTTATGAGTATCATGGTGTCCTTGTAGTCGGGACGCGACTTGAAATATTCGACGAGGGTGGCAAGACAGGAGTCGGTATAGTGGGCCATCGTGACATAATCGACCATCTTGTCGGGATAACGCGACCGGCCAATCATGAAGCCGGGGTCTTTCATGTCGTCGGGGAGCCTGAAAGGGTTGTGACCCGAATAAGTCACGAAAGTGAGCATGAACGGATGACCGTCGATACCCGCCCCGTCGCGTTTCAGCAATTCGACGCTCTGGCGCAGAAACGACCCGTCGCTCAGTTTGGCCGGATTCCCGACCACCTCGTCTATTTTCCATGCTCCGCGATGAATCAGCGAGTCATAACCCATCGAGCGCGAAATGACCTCTTGATTCCATGTCACAGGTTTGTCGCATGTCAGGATTACGCTCCTCGCTCCCCTTTCTTCGCGCAACGCCTTGCACAGTGACGGATAGTCGGTTGCAGGATACTTCATACTGTAAACCGAGTTGAGCATCGGCAGTAGTCCCGATGTCAGGAGCAACTGGCAGTCAATCGAGCGGCCCGAAGCTACCTGAGTGAGCATGTTGGGGTAAAACAGCGTTGTCGAATCGGCGACAAGGCTGTTGATATAAGGTGTGATCTCCTTCCCGTCGATCCGTGTCTCCACAAGCCAGCTTTCAAACGACTCAAGCAGCACGACGACAAGATTCAGGCGTTGGCCGACCCCGTCGGGCAACGCCTCGAAGGAGCGCAGCGACTCCTTCGACTTGACCCACTGTGCAACGTTGCGCTCAGTTTCCGGGAGTGAGGACTGCCGACGAGCTCATCGCGTTATAGGCAAGATGTCCCCGACAGTGTAAATCGGCACGCCGCAGGTGCTGTAATAGCATGATTCGGCGAGTCGGTCATACTCGTTATAAAACCCACCGTAGGGCACCATCCCGAGAATTGCCGCGACCCCGGTGGCAATGGTGATTGCCGAATATTTCAGCCGTGACCAGTTCCACTGTTTTTTTGCCCGGACTGCGAGAATGGCGGTCAGAATCGTGATAAGGGGGAAGACGATGTCGGCCATCCGCAGCGAATCAATGACACTTGCGGTGAAATCGGCGAGATTTCCCGCGAGGAAGTAACTGTCAAGAGGAATAGCTGTCATATAGGTGCGGCAATACATCAGATTGCTCACCAGCAGGCAGTCAATCAAGGACATAATTACAATCTGCACCCACACCTTTCTTGTCAATACAGCCGGTAGGGTCAGCAGCAATGCCGCAAAGATGTTGAACAGATACAGATGCCAGTCGCTCATGGCGCGGAACGTTGTTCCGGCGCACCACACGACCACAAAGGCCATAAACGTGACAAACATCCCGGCAAGCAGTATCGCGGGACGGCATGATAGAAATTTTTTCATCGTTTCCAATTTCGTTTTAACCTGTTCATGACCGTTGACCTTATAAACGATGTCAGCGGGCGTGAGAGAATTATTATGGTGACTGACAGCAGGATGAGAATAATGCCGGAGATGCTGCGCGGGGTAAGTATTTCCCCGAAAAGCAGCACTCCGAAGGCAATTCCGGTTATCGGTTCGAGCGCGCCCATGACTGCCACCGGAACCGAGCCGATGTCATGAATCGCGACAGCCATCGCAAGCAGCGAGATAATCGTCGGGAATACCGCGATACCGATCACGCACGCCCACGGCAGCCATCCCTCGGGTACCCACTGCAGCTGTGCGCCGAAATCGAGTCTCACGAGAAACACGGGGGTGCCGAACAGCATCGAATAAAATGTCAGTGCCTCAGCCGACAGCGATTTTAGACGGCTCTTGTTGACGGCGACCATATAGATGGCGTAGGAGAGGCTCGACAGCATGACCATTATGATGCCGGTGACGCTGACGTGGGTCCCCTCACCGGGGGAATACAGCAGCATTATGCCGCCGAGTGACATGGCAAGCGAAAGGATGGTCATGGCCGACAGCCGCTGACGGTAGACTGCCCACATTATAAGCGCGACCATCACGGGATAGACAAACAGCATTGTCGAGGCAATCCCCACATCCATGTGGTTGTAGCTCTCGTATAGGAGAAGCGACGACATGGCGAAAAGTACGCCCAACCCGAGCATCATCGGGAAATCCTTCAAAGACAGCATTATGTTTTTCCCGCGCCACATCATGAACAACCCCATGAGCATCACCGCCACCATATAGCGGTAGAACAATACCGACGCGGCGTTCATCCCCGCCTCGTAGAGTGGCAGGGCAAACAATGGATTGGTGCCGTAGCTGATGGCCGCTACCGCCGCCAGCATATATCCGCGGGTTTTCATAAGCTGTCTTTTCATAAATCAGTGAAGATAACAGGGTGTTTCAAAACCGTTACCTTCACTGTTAAAAAAATGTGATATTATAATCAATAAATCACTGCGCCGCCGTCGGGCTGAAGGGTGATTTTAACCTTTGAGGGGTCTTTGATTTTCAATTCCTTTTTCAGCGGTTCGCGTGTCTTGGGGTCATCGTTGATGATGGTGACAACGTCGCCCTTGCCATACATGGGGAGCGCGAGGGTCAGGGTCAGCGGCTCTTTGAGCGCGTTGGTCGCGCCGATGTACCACTTGTAGCCGTGACGGCGAGCAAGAACCACATATTTGCCGGGATAACCGTCGATAAATTTCGTTTCGTCCCATGTTGTCGGAACCTCCTTGAGGAATTCCATTGACACGACAGGCGCGCCACCCTCGGATTCGGGCAGGAGGTTTTCGGGGGTGATGGCAAAATTCTGTATAGGGTTTTGGAACAGGATGGTGGTTGCAAGCTCATGACCGTCGGTGGTAATGCGTTTGTTGCCGCCCTTGTTTCCCTTGTTGATGTTGCGGTTCATGAAACAGCCGCCGAACTCCATGCAGCCGATGGCGTTGCGGACAAACGGGTGCAGGGCCGTGTTGCGTGCCTCCTCGTTGCAGAAATGCTGGTCGAAGAACAGGTTCTCCGACGCAAGCACAGCCTCGGAACCCACATAGTTGGGGTACATCTTTTCCCATCCGCGCGGAATGGTGCAGCCGTGGAATATCACCATCAGGCCGTTGTCGTCGGCATCGCTGAGTATGTCCTCGTAGAGACGCATTGTCTCTTGCTTGTCGCCGCCGAAGAAGTCAACCTTGATTCCTTTTACACCGATTTTCTTCATCCAGCGCATGTAGTCCTTGCGGGTGATGGGGTTGTCCATAAGGTTGGTGGGGCCTTGGACGATGTCGTTCCAGTAGCCGCTGGAACTGTACCACAAGAACAGTTCCACTCCCTTGGAGCGGGCATACTCGACGAGCTTTTCAACACCCTCCTTGCCCATGTTGGTGTCCCACCAGTTGTCGACGAGCGCATAGGGGTAACCCATCTCGGCGGCGAGGTCGACAAACTTGCATAGGTCGTTATAGTTGATGGAGTTGTCCTGCCATACGATCCAGCTCCATGTGCCTTTGCCAAACTTGTAGTCGTTGGCCGTTTCAAAACGCGGCTCCACGTTGTCCCACGGCGCGGTGGTCTCGACAATCGGCGCGAGGTCAGACCCTACGGTCAGAGTGCGCCACGGGGTCGAGCCGGGAAGTGAGAATGCCGGTTCAACAGTGCCGTTGCCGTTGTTTTCCTCGGGCATCGGGAACTCTACCGTGTAGAGGCCGTCGCCTGTCATGTCGCTCAGCCGGCTGCCGCAGTAACGGCGGTCAACCCCGGTCTCGCTGACAAGCACCCACCCGTTGTCGCCCACATGAAAGAAACAGGGGAATGTGTAGCCGTGGCCGAATTTAGACTTGTCGGTCATCGCGCCGTCAAATGTATATTCTTCCTCATAGGATGGCTTGGTGCGTTTCCATCCCACCATAGGGTCGCTCTGCGGGGTGATGAAAGTTGTGGTAAACGAGGGGAAATCAAATCCCGACGCTTCCTTCATGATGCGTATGCTGCCGGTGTCGCCCTGACGGGGAACGTTGTAACGGTAGGCGATGTCGTTGTCGCTTACGCGGAATTCGATTGACATTTCCTGCCCCTTGCTGTTTTTTAGAGTGATGTTTAAGGTGTTGGCTTTATACTCAACATTGGAAACCTTGCTGCGGTTGAGGGTGTAGGACGACGATGTTTTGTCATCGGCAGTTTTTGTCACAGTAAGACCCGAGGTAAAGTCGCCAATGTTGGAGTCAAATCCAAGCGGTGACGGGTCAAGCATAGTTTTTCCGTTGTAAGTTACTGAATAATATGGTTTCCCGCCGTCGAGGTCAAATGTCACGACCAGTCGTCCGTCGGGACCGGCCACAGTCAGAGGCTCGGCGCCGCACAGGGCGGTAACGGCTGCCAGTGACAGGAAGGATAAAACTCTGCGCATAGATAATCAGATTTTGAGGTTATATTTTCGCGCAAAATTAGTCATTATCCCATATATTAGCAAATATAAAAGAGATATGGCTGTAGATGATGTCTCTATAGGTTCTAATTGTCAGACTGCCAATGGCTTTTTAGAGGTTGGAAATTATGTGGTTGCACGCCAAATGTTAATGTGTGCAGGTTTTTGAATACAATTTTTAACTGCAAATTAACATCTGGCATTTGTGCAAAAAATGGCTAACAAAATTTAGCTTAATTTTGCGTTTTGTTTTAATCGGCTGATTGATAGAAGTTTGTTGATGCGATTTTTTGCGCTTGTTACCCGAGGGGCTGATTGACAGTTGTTGTGATTTTTTCAATTGGTTCAAAATGACTATATTTGAACTCAGAAAAACAAAATACTGAAAAAATCTTAAAAACATGGAACAGACTCTTGTCATTTTCAAGCCATCGGCTGTCGGGCGCAATCTCGTAGGCCAAGTTTTGGCGCGTTTTGAGCAAAAAGGACTCATCATCGCGGGCTTGAAAATGATGCAACTCTCCGAAGAGATTCTGCGTGAGCATTATGCCCACCTTGTTAATCGTCCTTTCTTTCACGAGATACTCGACTCGATGACAGCGACCCCGGTTATTGTGCTCTGCCTTCGCGGAGTTGATGCCATCGATGTAGTGCGTCTCATGACCGGTTCAACCAACGGCCGTCAGGCTGCCCCCGGAACAATTCGCGGTGATTTCGCGATGAGTAATCAGGAAAACATAGTCCACGCCTCCTCGTCGCCCGAAGATGCCGTAGTCGAAATCAAGCGTTTCTTCCGTGATGAAGAACTGTTTGATTACACGCCTGTTACAATGAAATTTATTAACGGCCCGTCAGAAAAATAGCATTGTAACCCAGCTCCTCAGCCAATAATTGTCAGTCATCTCTTGCCTTAACCCTCTAAACAATGAAGTTGTTCAAAAAATTAACCATAGCATTAACCCTCATTACAGCCGTCACTTCAGCTTCGCAAGCTCAGCGCCGACTTCCTGAATCCCATCAGGAACAGCATAACTCCCTCCTCGCCAACCAGCTCCCCGCAACTTCGCCCTTCAAGTTTGAGAACAATGACCGTCTCATGCAGGAAGTGCGCGACCGTGAACGCGAATCAATGATTGACAGCGACGTTTTCACCCAGTTCTGGAACAGCCAGAGCGTGAACCCCTACGGAAACGCCGTCGTTATACCTGACCACAAAAATATTGACGTGTCAGAGTTTCACATCCCTGTCCCCGGACGAGTGACTTCAGGCTATGGTTACCGCCCCCGTTTCCGCCGTGTGCACAAGGGAATCGACCTCAATCTCGCAGTGGGTGACACTGTCCGCGCCGCATTCTCGGGCAAGGTGCGCCTCACAAGATATGAGCGCAAAGGGTACGGTTATTACGTCGTCCTCCGCCACGAAAACGGAATGGAAACTGTCTATGGCCATCTCAGCCGTTTTCTCGTGAAACCTGACCAGTATGTGCGCGCCGGCGAGCCTATCGCCCTCGGTGGAAACACAGGCCGCAGCACCGGCCCCCACCTCCATTTCGAGACCCGCTATCTCGGAATTCCCATCAATCCGGCAGCTATTATCGACTTTGAAAACAAAGTCCCCCACAAAGATATTTTCGCATTTGACAAGAAGACCTACGGCAAGTCACAGAACTACGCTCCCTCAAAGGCAAAGCGTAAATCCTATGCCTTCAAGTCGCGCACGTTAAAGAAAAAATCTACGGCACGTCGCAAGACTACTGCTAAAAAGTAAAGAAGCGGCTTCGCCCCCTATGCCTCTCGCGAGGATAATTTAACCAATCTGCAATCTCAGGAATTTACATTTTTAAGGTATCGACGGTGATACCTGTATGGAAAAGTAACAATGCCCGGTTCAGTGATGAGCCGGGCATTGAATTTAAAAGGCTGTTATGAAACACCCTCTAAACGACCTCTAAATTGGGGTCAGTCTTTGAAGGAGTTCTGATAGAGATAGCGCTTGATTGAGCGTTTGGGTGTCTTTTCAAATTCTTCGTCGTAGATTTTAACCTGACGCACCTGTGAGTAGGCGGGGAGGTCACGGTTGAGCTGGGCGATGTTGTCATCCATGACGTGCTCGATTTCCGTGCCTGACAGACCTTGGGCCGAGGCGTTTTCAAGGTCGGGATAGATAAGGGCGACCAGTTTGCCGCCGCCGCCGTCGACGACTATCGACTCGCTGACATAGGGCATGTTGTTGAGCTTTTCCTCGATTTCCTCAGGGAAGATGTTCTGTCCCGAGGGTCCGAGAATCATGTTTTTGTCACGTCCGCGGATATAAAGAAACCCGTCGTTGTCGAGGGTGCAGATGTCGCCGGTGCTCATCCATCCGTCGGAGGTAAATATCGCCTTTGTCGCATCCTCGTTTTTGTAATATCCTTTCATGACGTTGGCGCCGCGCACATAGAGCACGCCGGGAACCGTTGCCGGGTCGGGCGAGTCGATGTGCAGTTCCATGCGGTCGACGCAGCGCCCGCAGGATGCCGGGCGAGTCTCGTTCCACGGCGCGTAGGCAATCAGCGGCGCACACTCGGTCATGCCGTAACCCACGGTGAACTGGAACCCGATTTTGCGCAGAAATGTCTCTACTTCCTTGTTGAGTCCAGCTCCCCCGATGATGATTTCCTCTACATTGCCCCCGAAGGTGGCGGTCAGGCTGTTTTTGATTTTGGACATCAGGCGCTCGTCGACAAACGGCACATGCATCAGCAGTTTCATCAGCGGTTTTTCAAGAAGCGGGAACACGCGTGTCTTGATGATTTTTTCGATAATGAGCGGGACGGTTACGATGATGCGCGGCTTTACTTGGGCAAATGCCTCCATGATTATGCGCGGGGATGGGGTGCGCGTCAGGAAGTTTATGTGGCTTCCCGAGCAGAACGGGTGAATCAGGTCGATGGTGAGGCCATACATGTGGGCCAGCGGGAGCATCATCACCACGCCGTCACCCTCGGGGTGGGGCAGGTAGTCGCGGCAATACTGGAGGTTGGACCACAGGTTGCCGTAGGTCAGCATTACGCCCTTGGAGAATCCGGTCGACCCCGACGTGTAGCTGATGAGCGCAAGCTCGTCGGTGGTGTCTTGGTGGTAGACAACATCGGCGGGTGTAAAACGGTCGGGATATTTTTTCCCGAAAAGCTCGTTGAGGTGGGCGCGAGCGTTTTCAAGGCTTTTGTCATTGCTTTGCAGCAGCGAGAAATCCTTGATGTTTATTGACCCGATGAGATTGGACATCAGTGCCGGGTCGAGATTTTCCCAGATGGAGTCGTCGACAAAGAGAAGTCGAGCCTCGCTATGGTTGACGAGATGGTGGATGTTGTCGGCCTTGAACTCGTGGAGAATCGGCACGATTACAGCACCATAGGTCACTGACGCGAAGAAAGCCACCGCCCATGATGATGAATTTTTGCCGCACAGGGCGATGCGGTCTCCTTTTTTTATACCGGTCTGCTCGAAAAGTATGTGCAGTTTGGCTATTTTGCGGGCCACATCCTTGTAGAGCGACGATGTCCCGTGGAAGTCAGTCAGTGCCGGGCGTTCCCAGTTGTCACGCACTGCATCCTGAATGTATATGTTCAGATGGTCATGTCTTTTCGTCATCATTTTAAAATATAAGAAATAAAAGATAAAATATAAAAAATGGCTTCCGCCGCGGTGTCGTGTCGCAATTCACACCTGCATCTGTTATATTTTATTTTTTCGTTGTCATTTGTTTAAACGCAATGCAAGTCCCGAAACAGCACGGCTCATTGCGGCTTGTTACGGGACTTGCTATGTGGTTGAGCTGTAAGAAACAGCTTTTTATTTCTTCTTGCGGTTGCCGTAGCGGCTCATGAACTTGTCTACGCGGCCTGCGGTGTCGACGAGTTTCTGCTTGCCGGTGAAGAAGGGGTGTGACGAGCTTGTGATTTCAAGCTTTACAAGGGGATAGGTCACGCCGTCAACTTCGATTGTCTCACGAGAGGCCACAGTGGAGCGGGTGATGAAGATTTCATCATTTGACATGTCTTTGAAAACAACTTCGCGGTAATCGGAAGGATGGATGTCTTTTTTCATTGCTATATTGTTTTTTTATTTTTCAACGAAGAGTTTGTGCGCTGGTAAGGCGTCATGTTCTCGTAATGGCGCGGCAAAGTTAGTGAATTTTCTCCACTTGGCCAAGTTTTTGCCTGATAAAAAAGAAAAAATAAGTAAGAGAATTGGCTGGCAAGAGAATTGGCTGGCTTTCCGCATCACGCCCTAGACACATACCTGCCAAAGCTCGTAAGAGCCGAGCAACGTGTGGCTATCTGTGAGCCGCTCGAAGACCCATAATTGAACTTAGCTATCCTTTTTTTCTTTAGATAAAGCCTCCCTAATCAAACCTTTAATAAAATCCTCGGCTTGGTTTTGGCCGATGGCTTCTATTAAGTTATTATAGTCCTCTACTTCATTTCCGGTAAAGCTGAGTATTATGCGTCTCTCTTGGTTGCCTGAAATATGTGTATAGTTTTCTGGGAAAGCCCAAAAACATCCTAAACAAAAGGCAGGGTTCTTACTTTCCCAATTGGGACAATGCTCACATGACCAAGATTTTGCTCTATTTGCAGAAGGACAAAGTAGCATAAAGAAGCTAGTATCTTTGCCCTGTTCGCCTGCTATTTCGTATGGTATTCTGTGATCAACCTGAAGAAGCGAAGGGTCTATAGACTCTTGATAAATGAAGCATATTGCACCATATTCTTCAATTAATGCCTTTTTTAGAGCTTTTGATAGCGCAGTTCTTCCTGCACTTTTAGACATCTTATCTCTATACTTCTCATAATTTCCCAAACGATAGGCGGCAATGGTTCGTCCGTCAGAATCTTTTGTACGAAAAGTTTCTATTGGAATGCCTTGTTCGCGCACATCGCGAACTGCTCGAGGAGGATGATTATAGCCATAAATTGCTTTAATCTCCTCTGAGGTTATACTGCCGTTCTTTAATATATGAGCTATAATTGTTGCAGGTCGCTTTGCTGTTACTGAAAGAAGTTTCTTTTTAAATTCTTCTGAAATTACCATCGCATTTATACAAATTTAAGTTCAGATTGATAACATGCTTCTTTATCAAGTTTTACGTTATCTAACAGATTCGGAGTAACATAAAGAGCCTCGATTGTCTCAATTCTTTTACCTAAATAAAGTGCTTGAGTTGAAAGTCCAGCGTTTAGGTTAATCTTTATAAGATTCAATTCAGAAGGAAGGTCTGCTCCATAAGTTTTATCACCAAGAGCTCCGTCATAGCTAATTAAGAAATCAATATTTCTTTTACATAATTCTTCAATAGCCAAAACAAATTCTTCATAACTTAACCCTGCGATATAACGATGATCTCGGACATTGGAAACTCCCTGATAAGGAGGATCCATATATATAATATCCCCCGTTTTAGCCATTTCTAATATTTCCCGGAAATCTTTTGAATAAAAACGTGTTTTGCCATTTAGCAATAAAGAAATACCATAAATATTATTTCTCATGGTTTGTGGAGAGGTCCCATTTCTTCTTTTATCAGGGGATTGGTTAAATCCTCCCTCTGCATTATAGCGCACAGACCCTTTGACACAACGCGCTAAAAGATATAACATATAAGAAGCTTTTCTTTCGCCGTTATTGAAGTCATCTCGAACCTTATAAAAATGAGCTTCAGAACCACCATTAAAAGTGAACTGTTCCTGCCATACTTCAGTATATGCATCAATTAATACGTTAGGACTTTCTGTAGCAGACTGTATAACAGAGATAATGTCAGGATTTAAATCATTTATGATAAATTCTTTTGCCCTTTGTTGATAAGCGGTAGCAATAGAAATAGCGGCCATACCTGAGAATGGCTCAATCAATCTATTGAATTTCTTTGGGATGTACTGAAGAATCTGAGGGGCTAGTTTTCGTTTAGAACCCTGATATTGAACTATATGCGGAACTGACAATTTCATATCGCAAATATACGACTTATTTTTAAATAACACAAGAAGCCAATCCCACGGATGCACGAGTGTCGCATCTTAATTTTTTACAACGTCAAAACTTTTTAATGCATAAAGTAGGCAGTCATTGTTCCATCCCGCATTCTTTCTATGTCCTTTGACACCCATTGATGACACTTTTGCGTTCCTGATAATGTTCAGTCCAATTCGGTTGGGCAGATGAAGAAATTTCTCAAGCCAGTCAATCTTGCATTACCGTAGTCCTCGATTTCGTTCCATCCCTCGACTCAGCAGATAACTGCGCAAAGCGATATGAACAGGATAGCATCAAGGCTGTGTTTCTGTGTGCGTTCCACGCGTGGGTTACTGATGGAAGAGAAAAATCTATGGGAGAGTTGGAAAGTATCATACACTATGAACGACTGTCAGCCTATTTATATTGGTAAACTGCCGTTAAGTTTATTTAAGATGCGTCTGCCCTGTAAAACCCCGGTTTTGTCCCGAGTAATATTTAATCCGTAAGTATTATTCTTTGAATAGCCGGGGGTTGCAGTTTCGCAACCCCCGGAAACATGTCATCGAGTAAATAAAATCTGTAAAGATTTTTCAATCACCCGCATCAAGAAAAATCTTTACAGATTTTATGTTTAATTCGTTAATTTACCGTAGGTTGCCTTGCGCAACCTACGGCTGTTCAAGGAGGCAATATTGTCAGATTGCTATTGCGCCGCACAGTCGCTAAACCCCGGCGTGGCTAAGTTAGAGCCATTGCGCCACGCTGTACCGCACTGCTGTTTATTTGTTACCTGTCATCTGTTAAAAGATGTATCCGACTGTGGCGAAGAAGTTGAAGTTGTGGCAGGTGGGTTTGCTGATGCCGTAGGTCTTGGCGATGTTTTTGAACCCGGCCTGAGTGCGCACCCCGACGGTCACCCGGTTATAGAATGTCAGGCCCGTCGCGATGTGCAGGCCGATGTCAGAGCGGTGGTATGAGTTGATGAAACTGCCCGAGTTGTTGAAGTATCCGGTCTTGGCAGTGCTCCCGTCGAGAATGAGCTGGCCCAAGTCGTTGATACTGGCGGTGTAGATGGTGGCGTTCTGTTTTCCTCCCGAGCCGTAGCTGTAATAGAGGCCGCAGTCCACATTCCATCTGACGCAGTCGGCGAGGTTGAAGTTGAACGAGGCATAAACCGGAATGTTGAAGTAGCGGAAACTGTTGCGCAGATACACGTCGCTCAGATGGCGGTCATCCTTGGCTGTGACGTTAAAGGTGATGCGCGTGGAGTTGAATGTCAGGTTGAGCTCTGTCCCGATGGCAAAAAAACGGTTGAAATTAAACTTGGCCCCGGCTCCGAAGCCTCCCGCGGCGCGCATCGACGAGTTGATGTCAGAAATCTCGGGGAAGATGTCGGTGTAGTTGTTGGTTACATAGCTCCCGCCGACGAGGGCGTGAACGTCAATTTCGATAAACCGGTCACTCTTGCCGGTGTCGATAAATGCCACGTCGGCGGCAGCGGCGGTCGTGATGCCGAGCAGCAGGGTCAATATTGCGGAGATACTTTTTTTCATAATCAATAGCGTTTAACGAGACCAAAATTAACCTAAAAAAACGAATCTGCAAAATGCAAAGCGGCTGTTGGGGCCAAATAGGCCAAAACAGCCGCTTTGTGTTATGTAATCAATGTCATTAATGTTTAGAAAATACTGTGCGGATAAAGCAGGCATGACTATCTTCTCCTCCATTGGCATCGGCCGCATCGGTATTATATCCTTCAAAAGACATCGTATAGAAATTCATGTCAAGGGCACACGACTTGGATGCATCTGGATAACCTTGGTCTTTGCCGTCAATCATATAATTGGACATGGGTTTTTGCCGGTCTCTCAGCCAATAAACGCAACCTGGGCGTTCATAGAGGTCGTAGAACAGCGGCATGCGGGGTAAATATTGGTTATCGGGGTATATGTCATCTCGGCCGGCGTATCTCATTATGCCCCAACGGGTGATTCCGGTTATATTCCCGTCCTTATCTTTACTTGCACCTCCTTTGCGGTGTCCGTGCCATTGAGATCCTAACGGGAAAAATATTTGGGCGCAGGTGTTTTGATTATACACAATAACACCCATCATTCCCCAGCTGTTGTCGCTGCCGTTAAATCCGGTAGCTTCGATAACATTCTCTTTGGTTTCGGTTGCACCGTCGGCATAAACGATTCCGTATGATTTGGCGATGGGGAAGTTCTGGTCATTTGCATTTCGCGATATCAAGTGCCCGTCATAAAGGTCGGCACCGGAGGCAATATGCTCGTCATTGCCATTAGTTATGTCCCAGCGATTGAAATTTCCTTTTTTCTTGGCAATAATTTCTTCCCAAGTCATTTCCGTTGTATTGCTGTCCGGGTCGTGAACGACGTATTTGTCGGTAGATTTTACCTCGTGAAAACGTGGATAAATATCATTGTTTGATTGCAGAATTGCAACAGGACTGGTGCGCCGGAAAAGTGACCCTTCGGCAATCGGCGATGTTGTGGGGATGGCTTTATAACCGTCTCCGTCTTTTTCAAAATGATCGACATTGTAAGATGACCATTTTTGGTCGCCAAGTCCGGCAATATCAATCGGGTCATACCCCTCTCTCACGAAAATGTCATGTTCACAGGAGTAATTGTGGTATCTGATTTTTACAATTGCGCAGCCTGAAGTGCCATTGAAATTTATATAAAAATCAATTGGATGTTCGCTTTCGCCTTCGATGCGTGTAGTCTCTTTCTGTTCCATATTTCCTTCACCGCTGCCTTCGACGGTTGAAGACAGTGTGATGATATGGTCGCTGCCCATCACGACTTCGGCACTCCATTTCCCGATAGATGTAAAGGGTTCAAATTTAGGGGCTTCGGGTTTGGACAAATGCATTAATCTTACATGAAAGTTGTCGCTGCTGCCGGCACTGCGCCATACCCCTTTCGGGTTCAGTATGCGTCGGACCTGTATTATGTCGACATCTACAGGGTCGATGCTCTCATAACGCTCTCCTGTTGTCTTGTGAACAACGGAAAAACGTATTTTACCGTGTCGGGGATAGGAATAAAATGGATTATTGCCCGAGAATGCCGAGCGTGTCACAAGTTCCTTGGGGCGCGTATAGATAGGAATCGTAAAAATTCGTTCCATCGCGTCTCCCGCAGAATTTCGTTTGGTCACAGCGACATTATATACTCCGTTGTAGGCTGTATTGGTGTCATGTTGGCCTTCCGATACATCATAGTCACGCGAGCCGAGGTCATGGTCGTTATAGTATTGCCTGTTATAACTCGGTGGATCCATGTGTATCCAGTCCGTTAGATTGGATGGTTTGTTTTCGGTACCGGGCACCTCGATTTTCACAACGTTGTCTTGTCTCAATGAGAGAAAACTATTCCACGGACCGGGATCGGATTCGTTTTTTTGATAAAAACGAAACTGCTCATGACCATATTCATCAATCACCTTGTCAATTGTGGGGAAATCGACAGACCCATCGCTGTAAGGTTTCCAGCTACATTCGACTATCTCAGCATGGAGAACATAATCGTCAGGTATCTTTCCCACCATTTTGACTGTGGCATTCATGCGCTTGTTGTAAAGGTAGGATATATAAAGGGGATTTGTGACATGCAATCCCGGGGTGGTCTGGTAGTCGATGTGCCAGTCGTAGTCGTTGCCGTAACCCTTGAGTTTCAGGGTCAGTTTGTAATGGGTGTTTCGCTCGGCATTGTAGTCGGTGTCCCCCTTGCCGAGCATGTAGCGGTACTTTATGGGTCCTGACCCCATTGACCCGTCGGCTGAGACGCAGCGATAGAACCCGACGACCTCGATGTAGGTGCCGAATGGCTTGTTGTCTTTCCATCCTGACTCGATGTCGTTTTCTACAGGATGGTCAAAGTCGATGTGGGTTCCGTCCTGAGACTGTTTTTTGGATTTTCCGGTTCCCTGCATGTTCTCGTAGAAGAACAGTGACTCTGACTTGTGTTCATGCTTTTCGTCATTTACGCTTTCAGGAGTCTTTTCATCCCCTTTGCCGAGATAGGGGTGTGAAGAGTTGCACACATGCAGGAATGTCGCCGGGGTTATATAGTTTGCGCTTTCGGGTATTTCCTGAACGGTGATGGTTTTCCCGGTCTCGTGCAGAACGCTGTAGCGGTCTTTGGGCGCAAGTTCGCTTCCTCCCGGATGATTCTCGTTGCCGAGGGTGCAGCTTTGCGGGATGTCATGGATGGTGATTGTCTCGATGTAGACCTGCACGTTGTCATACAGCTCGCTTCCGTCAAAGGCAACGGTGACTTTTGACGCGAGGCGGCGCACCCAGCTGTGAATCATCACGCTCTTGGCGTTGATGCGCAGAGGGGTCGCGTCGGTGGCTTTGCGGTTGGGGGTGTTGAGGGAGAAGACGCCAAACATCTGGCTGTTGTTCCCGGTATCTGTCAGGTCCCAGTCAAACGAAATGGCTTTCAGCTTTTCGCGGGTCGAATATTTTTCTTTATCGAGGGCGGGGACGTTGACATTGGCAACGGCATAGATATAATATTCCCCGCGCGGGAGTTCCATGTCAAACTGTGCGCGTCCCTGCAGCGCGTCGCCGAGTCCGTTTTCGCCTTTTTCGTTGTCTTCGCGATTGTCCCCGTTGTCGACATTGACATTTTTTAGTTCAGAATCGTGGGTGCCGTTTTCATCCGTAACCGTGTAATAACGGTCTTTGTAAAGGTTGCCGTCTTTGTCATAGATGAACATGTAGAGCGACTTGATGTCCTGAATCATGTCTCCGGGATCACCGGCCCGGCTGTCGATGCCCACCTCGTCGCCTCGGTCCCATGACAGTTTTACCGACACACTGGCCACGCCTTCCTCGATGTCGCCGAAATCGCCGAGAGCATCGTCGCGGCAACCTGCAAGCATGACAGTGATTGCGAGTAGGAATGATATATGGATAAAGCGGATGTACTTCATAATGAATGTGATTGTTATAATGTCATCAATACCGGCCTTAGAGCGGTCTTTATGGATTATTGAATGTAAACGGCGAGGGAATCTCCTCCTTGCTGCTGTTATAATATTTGGCGGTCGAGCTGTCATAGAAACAGATAAACACATCTTCCCCGTCAGTCCCTTTCGCGGTAAATGTCAGCCAGCCTTTTTCGTTCACATCGGGGGTTGTCGGGTCATCTTCCTCTACGACTTTGGAGAATGGGTTGTGGATTTCCACACGGGTATTAACCTCCCCGACTCTTGTTACCCAGTATTTGCCCTCCTTCATGTCATAGAGGCAGATAGAGCGGCCATTGATGTCTTTTATAATGACAAAGCCGGTTACCGGGTCGACATTGAGGATGTCATAGGGGTTGTTGATTACGGTAGTCTTGTCGGTGCCGTAATATTTTCCTGTCTCGCGGTCATAGTAAAACTGTATCTGTCCGTTTTCGTCGGTGACGGGTACAAGGTTGGCCCCAATCTGGAGACCGAAATCGGGTTCGAGCTCGACTTCGCCGTAGGGAACCACCTGCACTTTCACGCGGTCGAGGTTTTTGTATATCTCGATGCGGTACCAGCAGTTGCGCAACAGGTCATAGGGGTCGGTCGTGCCGTCTTTCACGAGCTGTATTGTCACCCAGTCCGGCTCATAGTCGGGGTCATACTCATTGCCGCCGACCTTGACACGGATGCCGGTCGGGGTCGCGTCGGCACCGGTGTTGCAGTATTCCGGCACATAGGCTATGAACGATGACCCTTCAGCAGCTTCGATAAATTTCAGGTTGTCGCCAATCGTGGCTGTGGACGGGACGCGTGCTGTCGAGATGTAGTCAAGGTCATAGTCGTTGTGGATATAATCGTCTTGCCGGTAGGCTTTAGGGGCGAGGTATCCCTTGGTGTTATATCGCGTAATCTCCACATCTTCAAGTTTCCAGCCGGCCTTGACGGTCTCGCTTGACAGATACACCTCGACCTTGGCGTAGGCGCGGAGGAGATGAAGGGTGCCAAGGTCACAGAAATTGTTGGAATCAAATGTAAGCGACGCATATTCCCTGATTCCGTAGAGGGGGATGGTGTTGTCGGCCGACAATTTCATCATGGCGGGGGTGAAATCATAGGTCTGTTCACACACATCGTCGACGGTTGTTTCTCCCGCGACAAGGCCAGTGGGATAGTTTCCCGCGCCCCAGTTGGCGAGTGCGACCACCTTGAGCGGCCGGTCGGGGAGATTGCTGCGGCACGAGCCGAGGACGCTGTAGGTCTTGGAGATGGTTGTCGATTCGAGCGGGATGACTGACTCCACGTCGATAGAGGCGACATACTTGTTCTTGTCGTCAAAGAAAAGGAACATGAAATCTTTTCCCGGAACATCGATATAGTTTTCGTAACCGCTTCCTTTGTCATACCCTCCTTCAGGTGTCTCGGGAGCACGCGAGCCCTTGTCGCCGAGGGTGAGGATGAACCCGACACGCAACGGCTCGTCACCCGAGGTGCGCAACGGCTCGTCACCTCCCGAGCAGGAGGCGGCAGCGAGCGCGGCGAGCGCGGCGAGCGCGGTCAGCAGGTATTTTATTGCTGTGTTCATGACGGATAGGCGGATTTATCAGATTTCAGAATTTTGAAGTACGATTTTCCACGCGCCGATACAGATGTAGCTGCTGATCCATTCGTCGCGCTCGTCGAGGAAGAAAGTCATCGGGTAGGTGTCCTGACGGTCGAGGTATTCCTGATTGGGGATAGAGAGGTTGTCATAGCTTTTCGACATGATGCAGTAGTCGATGATGGGGATAGTGACAATGGTCTTGTTGTCGGTTGTCCTGTTGATTCGCAACACCGGGTTGCGGTGGGTCATCAGTCGGCTCACCGATATTTCGGCCACTACCGCGCTGCACTTCTGGTAATTATCGGTGTTTTCGGCACGGGAAACAGTGCTGCCCGACGGCAGGATGATGCCGGCCATAGCCTCGTCAGTGTGCCATGCGTGATAGGTGACAGGCTCGTAGTCAATAAGCGAATTGTCCCAGTCAAGAAACGCGTTGTCGTCAGTAATCGAGAAAGTGAAATCATCTTTGTCCACATGATTTCCCGACAGATGCTGCAAGATGACGCGGATTGTGTTGGTGTCCTTGACGAGGGGGACGGTGAACACATGCACTCCCTGCTCGTCGGTGAACTCGGCTGTGTCGAGCTTGCCGTAGTAGAGGCGGTCGAGGTGGTCATAGCTGTGGGCCGACCCGTCGGGGAGACGCTTGTGGTTGAGCTTGCACTGCAGATTGTCGCGCCAGTCGTTTTCGCTTACGGAAAATGACGTGCGGTGTCCGTCACCGGCCCATGCGATAAGGGTGTAGTTGCCCGGGGCGACATCGACATCCATCAGGTATCCCTGTGTGTTGAGGGCTTCGCCTGATTCCCGTTTCTGCCACACGACTTTGCCGGTCTTGTTGTCGATGACATAGAGTGTCACGTCGTTTACCTCGACATGGAAGGCATCGGCAAACTTCATGTTCATGTCATAGACAAACCTGACCTTGTAGTAAGGGTCGCAGTCACCCTCGTCGCGGAAAATCATGCCGTGACACGATGTCATGGCGACAGCGAGCATCAACGCGGTCGCGATGCGGGTCTTAACGGTGTTGAATATATTGGCAATCTGTTTCATCTGTGGTAGTATGTTGAGGCGGGTGCCGGGCACCCGCGCGGAAATTTCAGGTTAAGAAAGAGGAGGGGGAGTGGTTCCGAGTCGAGAGGGAGGGGCTGAGGGAGGTGAATGGTGGAAAGTGAAGGGTGAATGGTGAAGGGTGCTTGGTTTTACTCAGGCAAAGCCTGATTTCCACTTTTCACCCTTCACTGTTCACTCTATTCACTTTTACTTGAGATTGAGAAAGATGGATGATTTATTCTCCATCTTTCACCTATCACTGTTATTAGATGCCGGCGCTCTGGTTGACAATCTTCCAAGAGAGGATGTTGATTCGTGCGCCAAGATAATAGGTGGGATCTTCGGGTTCGTCGGGGATAATGGGCTCGCCGGGATTTTCCTGTGAGCCGTCGCCGGGAACAAAGATGCCGCGTCCGATGCGGGTGAGCTTGGTGACAGTCACCTTGTACCAGTGGTTGCGCACAACGCCATAGTATCCTTCGCGTTTCTGGTCGGCGGGGTTGGTCTCGCCTTCTCCGAGGTTGGTCTTGTCGGCGTTGATATGCTCGACGGGGATAGTATAGGCCATCAAGCCGTCGGTGTAGGCTATGCTCTTGCCCCAAGTTTCGGCATTCTGGGCTGCATCGAGGACAGTCTTGAGAGCGGTGGCGGGATCGGCGATGGGATAGAATCTGCCGTCGGCTTTCTGCTCATAAAGCTTGGTGCCTTCAGGGAGATTGGGAACGACTTTTACAGTTCCGGTGCCGAGACCTGCCGATTCAAGTATGACGTAGTTTTCATCAATCTGTGTGAATTTATCCTCTGTGGTGGGGGTATAACCTTCAACAGGGATGTCTACGGTACCTACATAGGTGTAGAAGTTCAGCTTTTTAGCCTGATCGATGGTGTTGAGCAGGTAGGCGCGATAGTTGGGCTGTTTGAACAGGATACCGTTGTGCATGACAAGGTTGAGGGGCGTGAAATTGTCATCGTTGTCTTTCTCATATGCGACAGCTTTGAGAGCTACGCTCGTCGTCTTGGCGGGGATGACGCGGTTAACCGGGGTCGATACTCCGTCGACCAGCTCGTTCACTTCTTTGAAGATTTTGTCGGGCGTGTTGGTGTACTCGTTGCAGTAGGCGGCGTTGGCAGGGGTAATCTCGCTTGCGAGAACCACCTTGCCGGTAAGAGTGGGTGCTGAGACAAAGTTGATGTAGGGGTTGTCGACTACGGCCTCGATTTCTTTGTCGTATGCCACACCCTGACCCCAGTAGCTGCGGAAGTTGGAGGCATCGTTCCAGTTGTCAAACGGATTCCACTGAGTCGCAGTTTCCGAAGTGACCGCGGGGAGCTGTTTGGCAAGATAGGTCTGCTTGGCTGTTGAGTTAAGACCCCATCCGATGAATTTAACCCATATTTCGGTAGCAGCGGTAATGTCGCTGACCGGGCCGTTCTCGTTTCCGCCCACGGTCAGGGGGAGCTTGTAGTATGTTTCACCGTTTATGACTTTCTTGTCGTCGGAGCCGCCGAGCTTGTCGTCAATAACGACCTGAACCTTTACAGCAAGACGTTCCACATAGACGTTGAGAACGTTTTTGCCTTCAAGGTTGTCGGGCACAGGTTCGCTGTAAAAATACTTGGGGTCAATCACGTTGGCGAAATATGTGCCGTCCTCGTGAGTTTCGCTTTTGCCATAGTAGCTTGTGGTGCACATTACAAAATGAGTCTTCTTGCTGTCGCCGGTACCCTCGCTCCATGTTGCGGCGACTTCGAGAGTCTTGGCGGTAGCGTCGAGAGTTGACTTGGGCTGGAAGCCTGTGGGGGCGTTGAGAACGGTCAACAGATACTTGGGCCCGGTGGTGTTGCCGTTGTTGCGGATAACGAGGGTGCTTTTTCCCAAATGCTCGATGTTCTGATCTTTGTCGGTGTTTCCATCGGGATTCATTCCTCCTTCAATCCAGCGACTTGCCTCGCACACGAATACCTTGTTGGCATCGAAGAAGAAGAAACGGGCGCTGACGACATCTGATTCGGTATTGAAATCGCCAAATTCAAACCCTCCGTCTTCGATTGATCGGCTGCCGCTGTTGGCATCGATTATGTTGACGGTCATGTAGGCGTCTTTTCCGAGTTCCCAGTCAGTGGGCTCGCTGCTGTTTCCTACTGGTTCGTCGCTACACGCTGTCATTGCCAGCACGGCGAATCCCATACAGAACTTGCTTAGATTTTTCATTTTAAGATAAAAATTATTGATTAATTGAGTTATTTTTCAGACGGAGTAATCAGATATGTTACTGTCGGGCGCGAGCGCATCTCGTTGAGGATGCCGAGTTGCTGCGATGCCTGTTCCAAGCCGCCTTTTGCGGCAAGGTCAAGATAGAACCGTGCGCTGTCATCGTCGCCACGGCGTGCGGCGAGTACGCCGCGGGTGTAAATGGCCTCGGGGGAGTCTCCTGCACGGTCGAGATAACGGGCGGCGGCATCGAGGTCGTCACGGCGCATCGCGATTGAGGCAGCGTTGACGTTGGCCTGCGGGTCAAGGGGGTGGATTTCTACAGCCTTGAGCATCACCTCGTCATATTCGGGACTGCCGAGGGTGAAGGTGTCGGCGATGCGCGAGAAGTCGACGGGGCGCAGTCGCTCGGGTGTGGAGGCGAATACTCGTTTCAGCTCCTCGATGTCGATATAGGTGCGGATGCGGTATTTGACGGTGTAGTCAGAGTGTCGCAGGGCAGGGTATACGCTGTCGAGAATCAGCTTGTATTCGCGCGGATAACGACGCTTGATTTCAGCGTCCTTGGGGTCCGGTTCCATGTCGGAGTCAATAATCGAGAGGATGCCGTCACGGTCGGGAAGGGTGCATTTTTCCACCCACCGGCGCAGTCCTTCCCAGTCTTCCGGCTCATAGTCGGTCGACATGATTTCGGGGGCGAAATGATAGTGGGAGCGCACATATTCCTTGAGCGAGGCGGTACGCCCCATAGCGAGCCTGACGTTGTTGCTGTAGGGACCTTCGGGCGAGGCGTAACCCTTGATAGTCACGCGGGTAATGGTCGCGTCGGGGTCGTTCTTCACACGGTCGATTGACTCGATGATTTTAGCAATCTCGCGCACGTTGCGGCGGTAGGAGGGCTTGATTTCGGTGCGGTTGACGACGAAGTCTATAAACGCGCTTCCCTCGGCAGTCATCTCGACAGCCTCGTCACCGGTGAGCGCGACATAGCTGAACGGCGGTGTGAACGGCTCGACGGTGAAGTCAAGCCGGGCGACGGGTGTCGTGGCTTTGGGTTGGGCGGGGTCGCAGCAGTTGGCCACCTCCTCGCGCACTACGATTTTGCTTTGTGTCATCCACGGCTGCCACTGAATCTCGCGGCTGTAGTCGACCATTACGCCTGACCCCGAGCGGTAGATGCCGGCACTGTTGTCGGGGTCGATTTCTCCGTCGCGCTCGTAGGCATAGTAGCGGTTGCGGCCGGCGATTCTGACAGTCGGCAGCTCAAGGCTGTCAGTAGACCCGACAGCGCGGATGACGGGGGTGAACACCACTTCGCGGTCGTTGCCGGGACGGATGTCGCGCGTGTCGAGACTGAATGTTACTGACAGGGCGTTGTCAGAGACGCGCCGGATGTTGACCCGCGAGACTTCAAAGAGCGGTCCCTGTGCGGCGTTGACGGCAAGAGCCGACGCGGCGATAGCCAGCGCGGGCAGCATATTTTTGAACATTTTCATAAATGAAGTCAATGAAATGTGGTAAGGTGGGAGAAATCAGAACGCGTAAATGATGTTCAGCGCGGCTTTTGTCGGGCCGACATAGTTGTGGGGACGGTTGCGGTCAATGCGTTTTCCGCAATCGCGACATTCAAAGGTATCAAAGCGTGTGTAAATCCAGCCGAAACCGATTGTGGCCTCGAAACTCCACCGGCGGTTGAGTATCCAAGTGTAGCCATAGGCCACACCTGCACCGGCTGCCCATCCCTGATAGCGGTAGTCGGTGAGCTTGGAGAGGTCAGATCCGAGGAAGTTGATGTTGTTCTTGATGTTGCCGAAATTATATTCCCCGCCGAGGGCGTGCATTCCGACAAAGTGTCCGGCGAAACGGCGGCAGAACCAGTAGCGCACTTCGGGCTGCACCATCCAGTGGCGCCAGTCATGATTGTTTACGCTCCATGCGTTTAGCTGGCCACGCAGTTCGACCGTCCATTTGGGGGCGATACCGACCTCGACACCGATATTGGGAGTCAGAGTCACGTCGGTAAGTAAGTCTGTTTTTACGACTGCCTTTTGCGCGTGTGTTATAAAAATCAAGCACATAAGGACTGCCGTAAATGCAAGTCGCAGATGAACCATTATATTTTACCTTAAAATTCAGTTAATTACAATACTCTATTCTTTTAATTATCTAAAAGTTGTGTGCAAATAAATGATGAATCTATGTTCGGTTTGTCAGACAAAATTGCGTTGACGTGTGTTAGATGTATGCCAAAAAATGACAAAATAGACTTTGTGCATTTTTTTGCGGTGCAAAAGTACAAAAGAAAGCTACTAATTACCCCCCCCATTTTGGTTAAAAATAGTTAAAATATAAAACATTTTGTAACGTTCATGTGTTAGAGCGTGTTTCATAACAACTGTTATGAAACGCCCTCTTATAATAAAAGGAGGCCTGCGGGCGTTTTATAATGGTGAATGCACATGAATTTGAACGAGAATACCGCCGCCTTTACATGCCGCTGGGGATGTGGGCGTTGCGCATGACCGGCGATGTCACGGAAGCCGAAGACCTTGTGCAGTCATGTTTCGAGTCGGCATGGCGGCATATTTCGGCCGGCATGGTAATCGGAGCGTTGAAACCCTACATGTACAGGGCGGTGCGCAACGCGTTTCTGATGTCGCGGCGAAAGGGAGTGGAGACCGTCAACTTGGACGACTGCGGCGAGGTGTCTGAAGATGATATTGACACGGCCGAGCGCGATGCGGCTCTGTGGCGCGCGATTGACTCGCTGCCCTCTCGGTGCCGGGAGATATTCCTGATGAGCAAGCGCGACGGAATGAGTAACGCTTTTATCGCCGATGAACTTGGAATCTCGGTCAAAACAGTGGAAAATCAGATGACCAAGGCGTTTTCAACACTTCGCGAGGCTCTTTCAGCGCGTGGAGGGAACGTGTTCTTTCTTCCATTCCTTTAGATGCCCTCTAAAAATTTATTGTTACCTTTGTGACAAAATAAACTTGTTTTAAAAAATGAATAAAAAATTACTTTCTTTGGCATTTGCCACCGCCGCGATGACCGCATGTGCTGTCGCCGGCGAGCCTAATTACAAAGTGACTGTCAATTTCCCCGATGACAGCAATGATGATGCGATGGCCTACATTGTCGACTTTGACTCGGGAGAGCTTGTCGACTCGACCATTGTTACCGGCGGAAAGGCTGTATTCAGCGGAAATATCTCCGTTCCCGCCATGAGCCGAATCTCGGTTGACGGAGGCCGCGGCCCGATGTTTATTCTGGAACAGGCTGATATAACAGTCGACGGGCAGAACGGAAAACCTACCGGCGGCACGCTTAACGGCCGCATGGAGTCGATAGCCGCGCAGATGGACTCGATTGTCGCCCTGTATAAGTCTCTGCCGCAGGACTCGGCATCGGTTGCCCGAGGCGAGGAGCTTGAAGCGGAGTATATGGCTATTCCCAAGAAAGCATTTGCCGAGAATATCGACAATCCAATCGGATTGTATTTCTTCCTTCAGAATGCCTATGAAATGGATCTTGAAACTCTTGACGGGCAGTTGAAAAAATATCCGTCGCTTGCGTCGTCAAAGCGTGTGGGCAAGCTGCGCGACGCGCTTGTCGCCAAGAAAGAAACTTTTGTGGGAGGAAAATATAAAGATTTTGAAATCACTTACAACGGCAAGACATCAAAGCTGAGTGACTATGTCGGAAAAGGCAAGTACACGCTTGTCGATTTCTGGGCAAGCTGGTGCGGCCCCTGCATCCGCGAGATTTCCACAATCAAGAACCTCTATAACGAATACCACGAGAAGGGACTCGACGTGCTCGGAGTTGCAGTGTGGGACGAGCCTGCCAATACCGAAGCTGCAATCTCGCAGCATCAGATTCCGTGGCCGGTTATTATAAACGCACAGACTATCCCTACCGACCTTTACGGTATTTCGGGAATTCCGTGCATCATACTTTTTGATCCGGAAGGAAATATCGTCAGCCGTGACCAGCAGGGTGAGAACCTTGTGCGCGATGTCACTGCCGCGATGAACAAGTAAACCGTTTACCCGGTTTATTAGTTTAAGGTTTGGGTTTAAGGTTTAGATAAATGATGGGTCTAACTGTTAGATTCCACTATTATCTAAACCTTAAACCCTAATATTATTTTACCATTTTTTCAAAGGAAATGGGGACGGGGGTAGAGAAGTGCATCTCTTTGCGCGTGATGGGGTGGACGAAACGAAGAGTCTGCGCGTGGAGGGCGAGACGGTGGATGGGAGAGGTCTTGGCCCCGTAGCGGCGGTCGCCTGCGATGGGATGACCGAGGTCTTTCATGTGGACACGAATCTGGTTTTTGCGGCCTGTATCGAGCGAGACTTCGAGAAGTGTGTACCCGTTGCGGCAGCGCAGAGTCGAGTATCGGGTGACGGCGAGTTTGCCCTCGTCGGGATTATCGGTGGAATACACTTCGTAGCGGGAGTTTTCGGCAAGGTAGCTGCGCACTTCTCCTTCTTCAGGTTCCACTTTGCCTTCTACCACGGCAAGGTATTTGCGGTCGAGAACCATGTTGTTCCAGTTGTGCTGCAACTTTTCCTTGGCCTCTTCGCTGCGGGCAAATACCATCAGTCCCGACGTGTCACGGTCAAGGCGGTGAACGATGAACACTTTATTGCGCGGGTCATGCCACTTCACATAGTCGCGAATAATGCTGTAGGCAGTGCCTTCCTTGATTTTGTCGGTACCCATTGACAGCAGTCCGTAACCTTTGTTGACCACGATGATGTATTCGTCCTCATAGACGAGCTTGAGTCGGCGGTGATAAAACACGCGAAACTCACGGGTGAGATTCACTTTTATTTCGTCTCCTGCCGAGAGCGGGGTGTCAAACTGCCTTGTCGGGGTTCCGTTTATGGCAATCTGATTGTGGGAAAGCAGGTTCTTGATTGTCGTGCGCTTGCGGTCGGGCATAGCCTCAATCAGGAAGTCCATTAGTTTTTTGCCATCGGCATCAACGGTATAAGATTCGATGACATCGGGTTTGAACGCGTTGCGTTCGGCCCCGGGCTTATGGTTGGGACGTTTCATTTTTAGCTTTTTTTGCGGCGCGTTGTCGCCTTTTTGGATTTGGCATCTTGGTCGGCAATGATGGCGCGCACTTCTTCAATAGAGAGGGCCGCGGGATCAGCGACAGTTTTAGGAATCTTGTAGTTGCTTTTCTTGCAAGCGATATAGATGCCGTAGCGGCCGTTCAGAATCTGAATGTCAGGGTCTTCGTCAAAGGTCTTGACCACCTTGTTGGCTTCTTCGGCGCGCTTGGCATCGATAAGGCTGATTGCTTCCTCGATGGTGATGGCAGTGGGGGCGATGTCCTTGGGGATAGACACAAATTTGTTGTCATGGCGCAGATAAGGGCCGAAACGGCCGACGGCGGCGATGACTTCTTTTCCTTCGTATTCACCCACGGTGCGTGGGAGTTCAAAAAGTTTCAGTGCGTCTTCGAGCGTGATGTCAAATACTGACTGGTCTTTGCGCAGCGATGCGAAATGTGGTTTGTCGCCGCTGTCACCCGAGCCTATCTGCACTACCGGGCCGAAACGACCGATTTTAACCGAGACGGGAAGGCCCGATTCGGGATGGACACCCAGTTGGCGTTCGCCCACCTTGTGCTCGGTGCGCATACCGTTGGCCTTTTCGACCTCGGGGTGGAACATGGAATAAAATTCGCCGATTTCGCTGGCCCAGTTGGTGTTACCCTCGGCAATCAGGTCAAATTTTTCCTCCATTTGCGCGGTGAAATCGTAGTCGAGAATGTCGGGGAAATGCCGGGTCAGGAATTCGTTTACTATTATGCCGGTGTCGGTGGGTATCAGTTTTCCCTTGTCGGCACCGACGGTCTCGGTCTTGACCGATGACTTTATTTTGCCCTCCTTGTTGAGGGTCAGTGTCGTGAACTGACGTTTTACGCCCGGTTTTTCACCTTTTTCAACATATTCACGGTTCTGAATTGTAGAAATAGTGGGGGCATAGGTCGACGGACGGCCAATGCCGAGTTCCTCCATCTTCTTGACAAGTGATGCCTCGGTGTAGCGCGGGGGCTGGAGGGTGTAACGCTCGGCGGCTGTGACATCGGCGGCAGTGAGAGTCTCGCCGACCGACATGCGGGGGAGTGCGGTCTCGCCGTCGGGAGTATCTGCCTCGTCATCGTTGCCTTCGAGATAGACTTTCAGGAACCCGTCAAATTTTATCACCTCGCCAGTGGCGGTGAAATGTTCCTTGCGGTCGCCGGGTACGATGTCGATGGTTGTTTTCTCGATTTCGGCATCGGCCATCTGAGAGGCTATTGTGCGCAGGCGGATGAGGCGGTAAAGTTTCTTCTCGCGGTCGGTTCCGTCGATTGTTTCCTTATCTATATATGTGGGGCGGATGGCTTCGTGGGCTTCCTGAGCACCCTTGGATGATGTGTGGAACTTGCGGATGTGGAGGTACTGTTCGCCGTGCTCGCTCTTGATGAGCTTGGAGATGGTGCCGATTGCGAGAGATGAGAGGTTGAGAGAGTCGGTACGCATGTAGGTTATATGTCCGGCCTCATAGAGTTTTTGGGCAATCATCATTGTCTGAGACACGGTGAAACCGAGCTTGCGCGATGCCTCCTGCTGGAGAGTAGAGGTGGTAAAGGGGGGCGCGGGCGACTTGCGCAAGGGACGCACGTTGATATCGCTCACGCGGTATGTAGCGCCTGCACAAGCTTCGAGAAATTCGCGGGCCGAGGCTTCGTCGGGGAGGCGCTTGGACAGCTCGGCTTTGAGCGCGCTGCTCCCGGGGATATTGAAACGGGCGGTGACGCGGTAGTAAGGTTCGCTCTTGAAATTGTTGATTTCGTTTTCGCGGTCGACGATGAGGCGCACGGCTACCGACTGGACGCGTCCGGCCGACAGGGCCGGTTTGATTTTCTTCCACAGCACCGGCGACAGTTCGAAACCGACGAGGCGGTCAAGGACGCGGCGGGCCTGCTGCGCGTCGACAAGGTTGATGTCGATGTCACGCGGGTTCTCGATGGCGTGGAGGATAGCGTCTTTTGTAATCTCGTGGAAAACGATTCGTTTCGTGTTTTCTTTTTTCAGCCCCAAGACTTCGAAAAGGTGCCATGAAATAGCCTCTCCCTCACGGTCCTCATCAGATGCAAGCCACACTGTCTCGGCTTGTGATGCGGCCTTTTTCAGCTCTTTGACAAGATCTTTCTTGTCGCTCGGGATTTCATAGACCGGTGTGAAGTCATTGTCAAGGTCAATGCTGATGTCCTTTTTGCGCAAATCGCGTATGTGGCCATAGCTTGACATGACTTTAAAATCTTTTCCGAGAAACTTTTCGATAGTCTTGGCCTTGGCCGGAGACTCCACTATAACAAGGTTCTTCAACATATAGTCTTGGGGTGATTACAAAATTCAATCGGCAAAATTAGTAAAAACAATCTAATTGCTCTCAAAAAAAACGCAAAAACTCACATAATGGATTAAATAAACATCCTGAAAGGCAGTTTAAAAATTGACAATGATTTTTAAACTGCCTTTCAGGATGAAGATTCTGAGGGCAAATTGCCGGCTCATCTGTCAGCCGGGATGCGTGCACCTGCTTTATGACTGATTTGGCAACCGTTTTTGCATTTCAGCCCGGCAGGTTATTTTTTCTTGTCGGCGGGGGCAACGTTGGGAAGTGTGGCGAGAAGTGCGGGGAGCGGGTCGTTGTAGGATGCGTCGTTCAGTGCTTTGGCCTGCTCGTTATCGGCCTCGACACCCCATCCGTTTTCATAGCATGTGGCCAGACGGGTCGCGGCCTCGCGGGTGAGCTGGCACTGGGCGCGGGCATCGAGATAGTATTTCACTGCGGTCTCGTAGCTCTGGTTAACGTTGCGGCCGTCATAGTAGAGGTCGCCGAGGTAGCACTGGGCAGGGGCGAAATTGAGGTCAGAGGCGGCCTTGAGGAGTTCGAGAGCCTTCATGGGGTCGCGGGTGACATCGGTGCCGGTCTCGTAGCGCACACCCATGAGGTACTGCGCGTAGGGTTCGCCTGCCGAGGCGGCTTTTTCAAGAGCCTTGATGCCTTTCTTGATATTTTTCTTGGGGTTGTCGTTGTCAAGAAGGATGAGGGCCTGCATTGTCGCTCCGACGGGAATCTTGGCTTTTTCGACAATTTTGAATTTCTTGGCGGCTTCTTCCCATTTCTTGTCGTTGATCATCAGGTCAAGGCCGTCGAGGTAGGCGCGGAAGGGGGCGGCCCAAGCGGTATCGTTGTCAGCCTCGTATTTTTTGATAATCTGGCGGGTATATCCGCGGGTAGAGCATTTCCCGAGCCACACGGCTGCCTGATAGTAGTCGACAGGCACACCCTTGCCGTCGACATAGAGCTTGGCGAGCTGATACTGGGCTGCGGGGATTCCGGCCTCGGCGGCTTTTTTGTACCATTTGGCTGCTTCGTCGGGGTTGACGGCTGTTCCACGGCCTTGTGCGTAACAGTTGGCAATCTGATATAGGGCCATCGGGAAACCGGCGCGGGCGGCTTTCATCATTGTCACGAATCCTTGAGAGGGGTCGGCGGTCACACCTTTACCTTCAAGCAACAGGCGCCCCACATAGAAAGTCGAGGGGAGGTCGCCCTTGTCAGCGGCTTTGCGGAACCACTTGAGAGCCTCGGAGCCGTTGTTGGCGTTGAGGTGCATAAGACCGAGTTCACGTTGGGCGTCGACCGAGTTGCGGGTGGCTGCCGATGTGAAGTATCTGATAGCTGCGTCGCGGTCTTTTTTTAGTTCTTTTCCAACGCCGTTCTGATAGCAGAGGGCGACGTAAACGGTATTGAACACAGGCTCGCCGCGGTCGGCAAGGGCGATGTTTTGGTCAAGGAGCTGTGTGTTTCCAAGTTCGATTGCGCGGTCATAGAGTTTCATGGCCCGGATTGAGTCGGGAGCGACACCGTGGCCGAGCTGGTAACACACGCCGAGGTTGCCTATAGCGAGGGGTTGTCCCTGCTTGGCGGCGCGGAGCCACCACTGGACTGCGTCGTCATAGCTGACCCCTTTGCCGACGTAGGTGCCGGTGTAATACCAGTTCCCGACAATGTTCTGAGCATCGGCATCACCGGTGCGGGCTTTTAGAACGATGGAGTTTACGCTGTCACGCGAGACTGAGTCTACGGGCGAAATGGGAGATTGGGCGGCTGCGCCGAGACCCATTGCGAGGATGCCGGTGGTGGCAGCGATGGTGCGGATGAATGAGGTTTTCATGATTTATTATGTTTTTATTTTTATACGATTTTTTGTCGGGGTCATTATCGGTGACCGATGATGCAAAGTTAGCTCGCAGCGTGGGGTAAATGCAAATTTTTTGTGTCATATCACACGGAATCGCCGGTTTTTATGACCAAATACCCCGTTTGTCCGGTCAACTTTACTCCGTGGCAGGGAATTCCTCGGCCGGCGTTGTCTCACGGTTGCGGTGGGCGTCCTTCAGGCGGCGGGACAGGTCGCTTTCGCTCTGTTTTTTAGCCTTGCTGCCTTGGTTGCGGTTGTCAGAAGGAGTCTGGGATTCAAAAATGTTGCGAATCTGTGCCGCGCGTACTGAATCGGCTGCGGAAATCGAGTCGCGGCGGGCTTGCTCGACACGGGCCGAGTGGCCGCGATAGATCAATACTGTTGCAATAACGACAACGACTCCGATGATGATGCCGATAATTATGCCGTTCATGCCGTTGCCGCGTCGTGAGGACGGAGTGTAGTTGCGGCGGGTGGCATTGACGTCAAAGCGACCGTTTCCGCCGTTGCCATTAATCGGCGGCACGGGAGGAACCGGCGGCACAGGGGGAGCCGGCGGTTTCACGGGTGTCGGACCGTCGTTCACGGCTACAATATCGATGTCATCATCGCTCAGCAGAATCTCGGGGATGTCATTGTCGGTCACCACTCCGTCGCCGGTTACAGGTGGCGGCGGTACAACTGCGTGCCCTTTGCTGTCAAGGTCTTCGAGGAATCGCTCGATAGAGGGGGTGCGGGTGTTAGGGTCAAATGCCATCGCGTTGATGATGGCCATGCGGGTGGAGGTCGAGAGCTTGGCCGGGAGATAACGGTTTATCCATTCCGGGTTGATCTGGTCGGCCGCGTCGGGGTCTTTGCCGGTCAATAGGAAAAATAGTGTCGCACCGAGGGCATATATGTCGAGACGAGGGTTGAACGACGAGGTACCGCATGTCTGCTCGTAGGGGGCGTAACCATAGGTGAATCCGCGCAGTGTGGAACCCACAGTCGCCTTGCCCGAGCGGTCAAAATGGACGGCAGTGCCGAAGTCGATGAGAACCGGGTATTCGGTGCCGGTAAACTCGTCGCGTTTCATGATGATGTTGCTCGGTTTCAGGTCGAGGTGCAAGAGCCGGTGAGGTTCGCTGTGAAGGATTTTCAACGCACCTGCAATCTCTCGGATGATGGCCACGGCATGTTGCTCGTCAAGACGGCCGCCGTTGTCGCGCACATAATTTTCCAGATCGCCGCCGTCGAGATATTCCATTACATAATAGAATGTGTCGTTGGCGCGGAAAATCTCGTTGACGCGCACGATGCGGTCGCTGAGGGCGCAGATGCCGTGCAGCCGCCGGGACTCAAGCTCAAAATCCCGTGCCGAGTTGTTGACCTCGGTACGGGTTGTCTTGGGCGCAATCATCGTCGAGCCGTCGTCGTCACGATAGCATCCTTTCTGAAAATAGAAAAACTCCTTGATGGCATACTGGCATTTGCGCGGGATGTTTCCGTCATAGACCACCGATGACGCACGGTAGACTATCCCGAAAGCACCTGAGCCGAGCGCCTCCTCGATGGTGTAGACGTGGTGTTCGGACTGTAGCCGGGTTCCCGGTTTAAGTGCGCTGTCCTGCAAAATACTCGATTGGTTGTCGGACATTATTTCGTTCTGTTGATTCTGTCGTTTTTAGTTGAGAATGAGAAGGGTGGAGCCGAGCATCAGGCGGTCGCCTCGGTTGAGAGCGGCAGGACGTCCCGGGAAACAAGGTATGTCGTTGATAGTGACGGGATTGGTTGCGTTTAGGACTTCGAGCGTATGGGCAAACCCGCCGGGAACGGCAGTTGTGGTGATTGCTACCGAGCGGCGTGACATCATTCCGTCGTCGTCAATCTGAATGTCGCTGGGCTGGTAGATGTCGGCGCGGCCGAGTGTCACGGTCCCTTCGGGGAGCACTGCCCCGGAGCGTCCGTCAATGGGAAGACCGTCGGCTCGGCGCAGATAGTGTGGCACTGCGGGTTCATGTTCAGGAAAGGGGAGCGGAGAGGTGACGGGAGCTTTGACAGGCGTGGCAGCACACGCCTCGGGCGGGAAATTTATAATCATTACCTTGCCGCAGGCCGGGCAGCGGAGCCGTCCCACTCCTGCCGACGCGGGAGGACGCACGCTGAGCGTCATCCCGCAGTCGGGGCAAGTGATTTTGAGGATTTTCTGAGCCATTGTGATGAAACGAGAGGGTGGAAAAATCAGGAGATAATGTCGCCGCTATAGGCTTCGCCTAGAGAGTCGGTGTGGTCGTTGTCGGCATCGTAGGCCAGATAGTCGGGCGCGGGATTCATGTCGAGGAGCGCGTCGTCTACTGTCATTTCAAAAGGAGTTCCTTCAGTACTGTCTGCAAATTCGCCGCCATCGGTGATGGTATCAAATGTTCCGTCGCCGGTAGTGTCGACGAGAAAACCTTCGGCTCCGTTCTCCAGATGGAAGGATGCCTGTGTTGCCTCGGAGCCATCGACCATGTAGACGGTTCCGATTTCATCGAATGTCAGCACGGCATCAGGGTCGATGTCGAAATCGTCGACTTGCTCCACGTCGAGGATTTCCATCGCGACAAGGTCGGGGTCTTCGGGAGGCAGAACTTTGCCGTCGACGATAATCTGGTCAATGTCGATGGGTTCTTCGGGTTCTTCGGGTTTTTCCGGGGTGTGGGGTTCGTCGGGAATGTTATTTCCGCCATTTCCGCTGTTACCGCTGTTGCCTCCGTTACCGGTATTGTTGTCAGAATTGTTGGTGTTCTGGGAGGATGTTCCGGTAGAGCCGGAAGTGCCCTGAATATTGTCTTGGTTTTCGTGCTGTTCGGCGTGTTGTCCCGATGTCGAGTTTCCGTTATTGCCGTTTCCGGTGTGGCCGGAATTTCCCTGAGTGGCAGAAGCGGCCACGCCGCCTCCGGCAACCTGTGATGCGATTTCTTCGGGAGTGAGGTTTTCATCGTCGTGGTCTGAGCCGTCGAAAATCTCGTTGGCTGCGGCTACCGCGCCACCTCCCAAGATTGCGGCACCTCCCATCATCGCGGCACGTTTTGCGGCTTCGTTGTCTTTTGTCGACTTGGTTGCTACACGCTGGGTGTTCTTATTGGTGTTCTGAGTATCCATGATTTTAAATTTTAATTGTTATTGTTTTTGTTTCTGATGCAAAGATAATGTGTCGCATCACGGGGAAGCAAATTTTTCAAGGCTTCCGTTTCGGGTTAGAGGGATTTATTGACGAATCGCCCTATTTGGCTGACGAGGGTTCGGCGTCCCAAGTGCAGATGACTTTGTCCATCATGCCGACAGGAGCAATCAGTTGAGGGTGTTGCTGGTCGTCAGAGCGTTTTACAACGTCGGCAAACACATATTTGAACAGCTCTTTTATCGTTACCTGCTGGTTGCTGTCATAGTCGCCGCGTCCGCGCATTCCTTTGAGCAGTCCTTTGGTAAAGAATCCTTGTCCTGCGATTGTTGACTCGATGGAAAGTTCGTTTCCACGGCAGGAGGTAAATATGGCATATCCTTCTTTGGCCTTAGGCTTTCCGCCGTTATTGAGCTGGTTGACAATCGTTCCGGCCATGCACGCGTCAATGAGTATTATTTTTTCCTTGGCCGCCGAGCGGTCGAGTAGGGCGAAAAGGTTGGAGTAGGGAACTAATCCGTCACTTGCCAAGAAATTGTTTTCGCAGCCGTGTCCCGAGAAATAGAAAACAACACGGTCGTCGGCCTGCGCGCGGTTGCAGATGGCGCGGAGCTTGCTGAGGATGTTTTCTCGGTTGGCATACTTGCTTGTAAGCAGAGTCACGTCAGGGGTCTGCGTCTTCATCAGTTTGGCAAATGCTTTGGCGTCTTTGGTGGTCTGTGCCAGATTTATGGTTGAGTCGCCATAGTTGGAAACGCCGCACACGAGTACGAATGTGCGCGCACCGGCAATGGGTGCGAGCATGACACAGAAAAGCAAAATTAAAAGAAGTCGTTTCATTTTTATGATTATTTCAGTGTGTTGATAAGTCAAGTAAAGATTATTTGGCACTTGAAGCAAATGCTTGTGCAATCGCCTTTTTGTAGCCTTTGAGCAAGTCTTTGGGCACGGAGAGGGAGTAGGCGTTTTTACCTCGGTCGCTGAGTGTGAGTTTCTGATTGAGGACGCTGATGCGGGTAAGGTATCGCTGGTTGATTATCAGGCTGCGCCCCATGCGGGCAAAGATGCCGGGACGGTCCTTGGGCATGGAGTCTCGGATCATGGTTTCAAGGCGTGACAGTCCGAGGGTCAGCAGCAGGGACTGACCTTCGATGTACATTACTTCGGTGTAGTTTCCCTGAGCCCTGAGATAAGCAACTTTTTCAAGGTCGATGATGATTAGCTCATCACGGGAGTTTATGCATAGTCTTGGCATGGCGGTGTGATTTTTATTAATAAGGTTTTACATGATTTCTTCGGGAGTAAAGGTATCGGTAGCAATGACTTTGTCAGTGCCGTAAAGGACATATTCATAGCAGATTGAGTATCCGTGTCGTAGCGGGACTGACAGCGAGGGGTCGTCAGTATAGCCGTCATGAAGTGACCCGGCTGTCTCACGGTGGTTTGCGGCAACGTTTTCAGCCAAGTCGGCATAATCATCAGCCGTCCCGGGGAGTGACATGACGTATGTGATTTTGCGGCCGACGTGGTCGGTGCGGATTTCGGCGATGTCAATTTCTTCGGAATTATCGGTTATGCCGTTTTTGCGGGCGAGATTGATCAGCAAGTCAACTTCGGCTTCGGGTGAGGCGAAAATGCTGTCAAGATACTCTTTGTTAGGGGTAATGGATGCGATGACTTTCTCGGTCGCGTCGGGAGTGCCTTTGGTGCCGATAGCAAGGACTACAAATGTCAATGGGGGCCGGGTAAAGGCATATATTTTACCTGAAACCGTTTCTCCCTTGGCCGTTCCGTCACAGTCGGCGACCAGAGTTTCCATTCCGGCAACAGTGGCAGTGTGGGGTGCGCCGATGTTGAGACCCGGGATTGAGGTCGAGAAGTTTTCGTTAATCTGCATTGATAGGAGCGATTCGGCACTGTCCTGATACAACGCTCCGAAAGTGACGATTACGTTGTTGCCGTCTATGCTTGAAATTGATACGGCCGAGATGATTTCGTTTTCTTCAGCGGGTTCGTCAAGATAGCCTGTCGGGGTATCGAGTGAAAACAGTTGGGTGTTGACATGGTGTGTGTTGTCACAAGCAGTCAGGAGCATCACCGACACAATGAGTAAAAAGGCTTTATTGAAAAAATTCATGATTAAGCGGTTTTAACGATTGGTTTTGATTGGTTTAAATATCGAAAGGCAAATATACAAAAAGATTTGGATAGAAACACAATAATAGTTAAAATTTTAAACCGTTGCGATGAACTCAATCGCTAAAATCGCTCAATCGCGATGCTATTAATATGATTATTGAGAGAGCAGGGGAAGGTAGCGGGAGGTGGAGACAACGTGGCCCGAGCGGCTGACGGTTACATGTTTAGTCCCCGAGGGGTCGGTTTCAAGAGATATGTCGAGTGGGAGGGTCGGTATCGGTATAGAGCTTGTGACGGTCAGTTTCAGCTCGGTGGAAAGTATGTCGATATGGAATCTCAGCGGAGCTGTTGTGTCGTTGACAATACGCAGGTCTTTGAATCCGTAAAAGACGGTTGCGTCAGTTCCGAGAGGAGCGAAACGTGTCTCATCGGTATAAAGGTCGACAGAGTGATTGTGTCGCTCGGCTACTTTCCAGCCGGCCAGCAGTGCGGCGTGGTGGATTATGCCTGAAATCTGACACAGGCCGCCTCCGCGGTCAGTTGTGGCGATTCCGGCGCGGATACTGCGTCCTTCCACGAATCGCGAAGGGTCGTTGGGGTTGCCGACAATGCGCCAGAACGAGAAAGTTTCGTCAGGCAAGACGATGACCCGGTTTATGAGCCGTGCAGCCTCGCGCAGGTTGTGTTTCTTGGCCTCAAGAGTGGGCGACGGCATGAATGGTTGTGTTAATATAAGGGTGTGGGGCATGAGGGTAGAGGTGTCGCGTTTCCGGGCAAAGCATGAAGAACTGAGCGCGTCACGGAACCGTGTCGCGGCCATGCGCAGCGTTGATTTCAGGGCGAGAAGATTCATTGTCGGGTGAGTTCTACAACAATATAGGAACTGTATTCTTTCAGTGGCGAGCGGGTGAGAACAGAGTCGAAGCCCCGCATGAACCGGCGCATAAAGGATGGCAGTCGGTGGACGGGGAGCATCATTATGCCTCCGCTGCGTGAGAGAGAGAAACCGTTGTCACCGGCAAGCGCAGCAACCGAAGCGATGGACATCGACGTGTCACCATGCCATCCCGAGGGCGGGCGGCGCGCCATGCAGCGGCGCAGGCGGGAGGGGATGTCGAAAATCAGCCGTCCGCCGGGGTGTAGGAGCCTGTGGGCCTCGGTAAGAATGCCGCTTATTTCATCGATTCCAAGGTGCATCATCAGGTGAAAGGAGTAGATGGTTGAAAACTCGCCGTCGGCAAACGGGGTGGCGTTTCCGAGCGCGTGTTCAAGACGCATTGCGGGGTGTTTCGCGCGGGCGATTTCAAGCATTTCGCTGCTCGCATCGACTCCGGCAGTGGCAAAGTCGAGCAACCGTCCTGTGCCACAGGCGATTTCAAGGGTCTTCTCCCCCTCGTCTCCGACTTTCCACCTTCTTAGCAACTGCCGTTCCTGCGTGTCAATATACTGTCCGTAGGAATTACCGAATCGGTCATCGTCATATTGCCGCGCAATACGGTCGTAATAATCAACAACTTGGTTCATTTCTTGGATAAGATTACTGAGGTGTCGTTGAACAGAGCGGCCGCGTCGAGGACGGCAAGCAGTTCGGACCAATGGGAAAGAGGCACGATGTTGGATTTTAATTGTACGCGCGACTGGATGACAAGGTCGCCGGTCTCGTTGAGATGAGCGTCGGAATAGAACATGCCGGCGAGGTTTATGACCCTGCTGTTGAGGGAGGCTATGGATTCGGGAGCAACGGAATATCCATCGGGAATGTGAAGTGTCACAATATACGAATCCTGAACCGGGACAGTCAGCATTGCGTCAAACGAGCGTTCTCGGTCTTTGCCTTCGAGTTGCGGATTGCGCCCGAAGATGCGCCCGATGTTCACATTGTAGTCATTTCCGAAGCGTGACACGAGTCCGTCCATAACGCAGTCGACATTGTACTCTATGGCTGTTTCTCCCGGCATGTTTCCACGCGACAGAATTTCGACCTTTTCAATTGATTCGGGCCGAGTCCCCATAGAATTTTCAATCCAGTCAAACATAGCTTTCTTTATTTCCGTCTGTCTGCCTTCAGGGTCGCGCCGGGTTGACTTTACGCGTTTGCCTTCGGGGATTTCAAGGAATTCTTCTGCACGCATTATCCACTCGTCGGGGGTGGTAATGCCTGCGACATTATGTTTCTGCGCTCCGTAGAGTTTCATGTTGTGGGACAGTCTTAAACGGTCGTCTTCTTCAATTGTCACATCGGTGGAGAGGACAGTAGAGTTGCCTGTGTGTTTCAGGCTTTTCACGTTGAATATTACCGGCTGTTTTGACGGGTCGATTTTATCTCCCAGTGCCGGGAATGCGGCAACCATTTCACCCTGATAAATTCCAGCCGGCTCTCCGGGTTGATTGTTCAACAGAAGCGGTGGGGAAAATATGGTTTCTCCGTAAACCGCCACATAGTCAGGGTCGTTCCACGAGATAATTTCGTTAACAGGAACGTCGGTGCGCGGAGTCAGTATCCCGATGCCGAGTGCATCAGGATACTCGATTTTCAGTTTTTTAAGCATGTCGCAGAACATTACCGCGCCGAGGCGGTCGCCAATCTTGTGACGGTCATTGGTGATAACGGCATAGTTGAATGCTATCCATGCCACGGCGGCGAGCTGGTCGTCGGTCAGGTCAGTATGGGTTTTCTGGTAGTCTTTGACAAGTTTTATGGCACGTCCCGGAATCGGGTTGTCATACTTTGTAGCTTTGAGCATGTTGGCAACATCTGTATAGTAGGTGCCTGCAGGAAGATTTCCGTATAGTCCTCCGGCGCGAGCCGAGCGTGGACGGAAAATCATCGACGTGTTGTTAAGGAAGTTCATGCTGATGAATGGTACTTGCCGCTTTGCCGAGGTGAACACTCCGATGTTGACAGCCGGTATGTTGATGATGTGGAGATTAAAGGTGTTATATCCTCGCTCGTTTATTTCCCGGTAGAGGAGCGGAGCACCGTTGTGGGAGCGGTATTCGATTGTCAGGTCGGGGTTGAATTCCCCCTTTACCATGAGATTCAGCACAGGGTAGCTGCCCGCGATGTCAATATTGACTGAGGGGAGGTTGAATTCCTCAAGCCATTCCTCGGTGTAATAATAGTATTCGAGAACGTCTCCAACTGACAGGCCGGGAACAGCAATCTTGAACTTGCGGTTGTCATCTCCTTTTTCCCCGTCGCCTATGGAAAACGCATCTTTTATGTCGACATCTATTACTGTGCCGTCGGGTTTATGTACTTTCGCCCCCCATGCTTTTTCGATTCCAAGCATCGGCAGCATTCCTTTAAGATGGAATGATTCGCGGTCTCCAAATTCAAAGTCGGTAAATCGTTCCACTGCACTTTGGTCAAACATTTTGATCATGACACGGCGTATTTTGTCGCGTGTCATGCGGTTGGTCATGCCGGTGGCTTTCAAGGCCGACTGCTGAATCTCACGGTCGACCTTAATGTCGAGGTAATCGGCGATGACTACCGCCGAGGCTCCGTCGGCGACCGAATCAGGTATTTCGGTACGGGGGTTGAATTCGGGAATATTCATCGTCCACACCTTTTCGTCAGCTTTGCGGAAAAACTTTTCGTTAAGAGCCATTGCCGGTATTGCGGCCGCAATGGCAATGAGGAGAATTACTGCTCGGTATTTCATGGCGGTTACTGTTTTATCAATGCAATCTGAGTGTTGGATATGTTAATTAGGTCGCGTAATGCTTTGTTCCATTCCGGGACGGCGTTGAGTGACGCTTCCGTGTCACCGGTATTGACCTCGGCGGTACACCTGATGCCGTCGGGGGTGGATTCGGTCATTACCCATCCATTAAACCACGGGGAGTCAAATTTTTTGCACCTTTCTGTCGCGGGGTCGATTTTATATCCGTCAGGAACGTAAACGTCTATATTGGCGGTCATCTTGAATCCCGATGTCAGCCTGATGCCCTTTGTGCGTCCTTTTTCGACAACAGGTTTTAGCGTTATGTTGCGTAGCGGACGCAGGTCAAGATACATTTTATCGCCGACCATGTTGACCGCTTTTTTTTCGACCACGTCGGCTGTCAGGCGGGTTTCGGAGGCATCGGGAGCTACATCTGCGACAGAGATGGTTTCCCATTCGACAGTGCGTTTGGGCGGGGAGAGATAGGAGCGGACAAAGTCGTCGCGACGTGATGCGTCACGTCCGTTATAGGCATTTTCAAATGCGTAGCGATACACTCCGCTGAGCCGGTGTTCCACGGTGCCGGCAATGTCGGTGCCATTTACCCGGAATGATGCGTTGAAGCAGTACATGTCGGAGCCATTAGCATTTTCGGGTACGCGTGATATGATAAAGTTGTCGCCGTCCTCGATGATGACCTGTCGGCCTGTTATTCCGGGCGTGTAGTAACCACGGGGGCAATAGGAAGCCGTGCCGTCGAGGTAGAGAATGGTGTCGGGGAGGATAGCGGCGGCAATCATGTGGTTTCCCGATGCCACGGATGGAATTTCGGTCCAGTCGGTATCGACATGCCCGGCGGTACCTATCCACACAAGTCGGCCGTCGATTCCTACACTGCGGAGCATTGCCTTGATAAGGTTGGCCGATCCTTTACAGTCACCATAACGTTTCTGGAATACTGACGATGCTTGGTCGGGGCGGAAGGCGTATTCTCCGTGTTCAACGGCAAGATAGCGTATGTTGAGCCTGACCCAATCGGCGATTGCAGCGGCCCTGTCGAAGTTGTTGTCAAGGCCGTCGACAAGGGCGGCGGCTTGTGCTGCGAGGGGTGCGGTGTCACCGTTATCGGGCAGAATTGTGCCGTGCATGAAAGAATACAGTTGTGCCACATCGCGGAAAAGGCCGGTAATCATCAGTTTGGGTGACGAGATGGAGGGAGGAGGTGCCAGCGGTTCGTTTCTTGACCCTTTGCGCGAAACGAGTTCGACGATATAGGTAAGGTCGCCGTTGCTGCTGACTTCGCGTTGCAGTTTTACGCCTTCGGGCAGATACATAGGGGTTATGTTTATCGCGGCGGAGAGTTTTGACGGTACGTTGATTTCATAACGGGCGTTTTCGGTGTAGTAGGGGGATGTGAGCATTATTTCGCAGAATTGCTCGGGAGTCTTATAGGTGCGTTCCATGACGGCACTGGCCTCTTTGTCCTTTTTGAGCGGCACTTTCAGGTAGCAGACACGCGAGCCGTCATAGAAAAGGTCGTCGTTCTCCCATGCGCGGTATTGTGGTCTGGCGCCCGGGGCCGATGCCTTGTCAATCGAGATGTCATTGTTGAAAAATGTAACCGCAAGAGCGGTATCGTCGGCGCGGCGGGCAAGGAATTTCTTGGTGTTGACAGCTTTTACACTTGATAATCGTCCATTTTTCTCACGAAGGTGGTAGGTGGAGGTTTCCTGAGTCACGATTATGTTGTCGTCGGCATTTTGCGCGGCGACGGTGGTCATGGCGATAAGGTATAGTGTCAGTAGCAAAAATCTCATGTTAGCTTTGTGTTTTTAGCAAAGTTAACGATTGAAATTGATTGATGCAACTATTTTGCCATATTTTATGGTTTTGGAAGGGGGATTAGGCGGGAAATGAGTGCTCGGACGGGGGTAAGGATTCTTTTTTTCATCGGGGGGCGTGTGGCAGATATGCGGGCGACGGCGGCATCAATTGCCTTGTCGTCGGCATAGGTGGGGATGTGGTAGAGCTTTTCGCGTGTTTCTTGTTGGAGTCGGGTGTCGTCACCGGCTGCGATGAGCATGTGGAGCAGTATGTTGGCCGATGCCTGCTGTAGACCCTCAACAACTTCGGGCCGGTCGGAAAACTCGCTGATGAGGTCTTCGCGCACAGCAAGCGACATGCCGAGGCGGCGGTATCGCTCGGCATTGCTCCATGTTCCTGACGCGCCGATGCGGTATACCCCCATCGGATGGCTGAAATAATGGATTTTGCCGTGGGCGGCATAGAGCATGTGGATGGTGTAGTCGAGCAGCGGGTGGCGCATTGTCCACTCGGGGAGTTTGGATAGGTTGACGAGGTCGTGGCGGTAAAGGACCGAGAGGTTTGTGATGTAGTTGGCGCGGCTGAGGTGGGTTATGTCGGTATCGACGGCCTGACCGCCGTTGCTGAGGCTCTTGGAACCGTCGGCCTCGTAGTGGTTGATGACGCGGTGGAAGGTGATGGCGCATTCGGGATGATGTTCCATATAACCGACCTGTGTGGCGAGCTTGCGGGAATAGATCCAGTAGTCGTCGGCATCACACATGGCGAGGTATTTCCCGGTACAGTGCCGGAAAGCCTCGATATAGTTGGCCTGAATGCCGAGGTTGGTCGGGTTGGAGAACACCTTTATTATGTCGGGGTATAGTTGCTGCCATTGGCGGGCGACAGCAAGTGTTTCGTCGGTTGATGCGTCGTTGACTATGACGAGCTCTATCGGGAAGTCGGTTTTCTGTCTGACCACTCCCTTGATAGCGTTGCCGATGACGGCCTCCTGATTGTAGGCAATCATGACAACGCTGACCATGGGTCGTTGTTCCATTGTCTTGCTATCTGCGAGGTTTGATGAAACGGGACTCGGTTATTACTATGTCTACCGGCACGTCGTGGGAATCGACCGGGATGTCGTCGATGAGCTGGAAGTCGTAAGCCACTCCCACTTTGCGAGCCTTGGTCGATGCCATGAGCCGGTCGTAGAAGCCTTTTCCGCGCCCGAGCCGGTTGCCGTTGCGGTCGTAGGCCACGGCGGGGATGACAATCAAGTCGATAGTCTCGACGGGTGTCACGTCGTCGCCTTGAGGTTCCTCGATGTGGAACGCGCCGAGCTGCAGCGTGGATCGGTCATAGGGTAGGATGTCAAGGTTTACACCGTTGACGCGAGGAAGATAGAAGTGTTTCCGGGCGTTCCATCGGTCGATGAACTCGCGGGTGGACAGCTCGTCGGGGAGCGAGTGGTACATCAGGATGTGGTCGGCCAGCATGAACTCAGGAGTCTGTTCGAGCATCGCAAACACCCTTTCGGCCGCCTCGCGGCGCTCATTGTCGTCGAGGAGGGCCTTGCGGGCACGGATGCGGCGGCGGATGTCGTCTTTGGTAACGGTTATTCTCATGGCGCTACATTTCGGCTTGTTTTGGGTCGATGCGTGTGAGGGTTATGATGACGTTGCCGTCAGAGTCGCGAAGGACAGCCTTGTTGTCGGAGCCGTCACGGGCAGCTGACGAGACATTTTCGAGCGCGAGCAGGAATGCCTGTTCGGTAGCGATGTCGGGGCATGTCATGCGTGTGGTCACGAGGTCTTTGAACTCGATTCCGTTTTCCTTGTCGAGGGTGAGGATGAGCGACCCGTTGACTATGTTGCAGCCGGCGTTTCCGTGGAGGCTTTTCTGGTCAAGGTCAATGACGATTTTCACGTCGGCCGACGCAGGGACGGCGTTGCCGTTAATGGCATCAACTTTCCACGCGCCGTTGAGGAATGCGATGTCATGCTTGCGCAGAACTATCAGAGGTGTTCCCGAGGCGTTGTTCAGAGCCATTGTGTAGCCGGTGGACGAATGGTTTATGCCGTAGGACACGACATGGTCAAGAGCTTGGTTGATGTCATATTCGTAGGGGGCGTCAGGACAAGCCTTCATTGTTGAGATGAACTCGCCACCTTTGGTGAGCTTTGTGCCTTCAACATAGAAAGTGCCGTTGATGTAGTTGCAGCCGTTGAATCCGATGACTGATACAGCTCCGGGCATATTCTCGTCAACCACAAACGAGAGGTTGGGGTGGTTGTCGCCGTTGACCTTGACATCTTTGCCGTTGACATTGACGATTGCCCACTCGCCGTTCATTTCGGCCGGTGCGAGCAGTGTCGTTGTGTTGAAGTCGGTATCGGCGGCCGGAGCGGTTTCGGTAACGGTAGAGGTTTTGGCAGGGGCGCGCTTGATTACGCCGCAACCTGTTGTCATAAGTCCTGCGATGGCGAGGGCAAGTATTGAAATCTTGTTCATAAGAGTTGACGTGTTTTAAGGGTTAATTCTACATTGTTATAACGGATGAGGAGTGATTTTGTGCGACACCGGAGGCCGTCATGGCAAAATCAATCAGCAAATTTAATGAAAATTCCACAAATCTCGACGAAAGCAAAGGTTTTTATTTGTGAAATTGCACATTAATGGGATAAAATGTGTATCTTTGCAACTTGAAAAATACAACTGTCATGGGCAACAACGACAAGCAAGAACTACTCGACCGCCGCTACCTCAGAATGGCTCGTATATGGGCCGAAAACTCCTATTGCGAGCGTCGCAAGGTGGGTGCGCTGCTGGTGAAAGACCGCATGATAATATCTGACGGTTTCAACGGCACCCCGGCGGGATTTGAGAACGTGTGCGAGGACGGTGATGGCAACACCAAGAGTTATGTGCTTCATGCCGAGGCCAACGCTATCACCAAGGTCGCCCGCAGCAACAACTCAAGCGAGGGCGCCACTCTCTACATCACCGCGTCGCCCTGTGTCGATTGCGCCAAGCTTATTATCCAGAGTGGAATAGTGCGTGTCGTGTTCAACGAGCTTTACCGCATCACCGACGGACTTGAGCTGCTCTCCCGCGCCGGTATCGAGTGTGTCCATGTCGAGAACCTGACCCCTGCCCGCGAAGGCATCGAATAACATGTCAATCAAAAAGCTAATTATTTCATACTTCAAAACTTTAAATGAATAACCGAATAAAGAATCCGGCGGTGTGGATGCCGCTGGCTATCGCTGTGGCACTCGTCGGGGGCATGTGGCTCGGGAAGGTTTTCTTCTCGATGTCCCACCGTTGGGATGCCAATGCCAAGCTTGATACCATCATGAAGATGATTGAGGCGGGATATGTCGACGACGTGGACACCGACAGCCTTTTCGATGCCGCCATTCCCGACTTGCTCTCCCATTTAGACCCTCATTCGACCTATATTCCCGCTAAAGACCTTCAGGCGGTAAACGATGAACTTGGCGGTTCGTTTTCGGGAATAGGAATTTCGTTCACGATAACGAACGACACAATCAACGTGCTCGAAGTAATCGCCGGCGGCCCCTCTGAGAAGGTGGGATTGTTGCCGGGCGACCGCATTGTCACAATCGACGACTCGGTGGCCACTTCGCGCGGATGGTCCAACGAGAAGGTCATGCGCACCCTGCGCGGCGATAAGGGTACGCTTGTCAAGCTCGGAATCAAGCGCAATACCTCGCCCAAGATTCTCACCTATGAGATTACGCGCGGTGACATCCCTGTCAATTCGGTCGATGCCGCCTATCTCATTGATGATGAGATAGGTTATCTGAAAATCAACAAGTTTGGCGCGACAACCTATGCCGAGTTTCTGACCCACATGCTCGAAATGCGCACTGACGGGGCTAAACGTTTCATCATCGACCTCCGTGGCAACGGGGGCGGATTCATGGAACCTGCCGTGCTGATGGCGCAGGAATTCCTCCCCGAGGGCGCGCCCATCGTGTCGATGAAGGGTAAGGTCAAGAGCAACAACACGATGCTTGCGAGTGACGGCAGCGGCACATTCAAGGATGACGAGGTGGTTGTGCTGCTCGACGAGTACTCGGCAAGCGCAAGCGAGATTTTTGCCGGAGCGATTCAAGACAACGACCGCGGACTCGTAATCGGCCGCCGCTCATTCGGCAAAGGACTTGTGCAGCATCAGACCGAGCTGCCCGACAGCAGTGCCATCCGTCTGACAGTGGCCCGTTATTACACTCCCTCGGGACGCTGTATTCAGAAGACCTATGCGCCCGGCACCAATTATAACAACGACATCATCGACCGGTACAACCACGGCGAGTTCTACAGTGCCGACTCGATAAAACAGAACACCTCGCTGGCGTTCACGACCATGCACGGTCGCACCGTCTACGGCGGCGGTGGCATCATGCCCGACATCTTCGTGCCCAATGACACCACCGGCTATACATCCTATTATCTCAATGTGGCCAATGCCGGACTGCTGCAGAAGTTTGCCTTTGACTACAACGACAACAATCGCGAGCTGTTTGCCCCGGCCAAGACAGCCGCCGAGCTGTTGCCGCTGCTCCCTTCTGACGACCAGCTGCTTCAGGACTTTGTGGCCTACGCACAGAAGGCCGGCATCGTGCCCCGATGGTTCTACATCAACGAGTCGCGTGACTTGCTTGTCAATACCCTCCGTGCCCTCATCGCCCGCAATGCCATCGGCTTGCAAGGCTACTACGAGGTAGACAACATCACTGACCCCACTGTAAATCAGGCACTGAAATCACTCGGTGACGGCGAGGCCGCGTTTCCTGTCACCAAAGGGGTGTAAACCCGACACCCTGCCGGGGCGTTTAATATTGTACATAATATATAATGTATAATAATGCCCCGACGACATGAGACAGATAATAACCCATTTTACCGACGATGACCTCTACAAGTTCACGATGTGTTGCGCGGTCATCGACAACTATCCCCGCGCACAGGTAAAGTACCGTTTCACCGACCGCTCCGACACGGTTTATCCCGACGGCTTTGCCGACGAATTGCGCCGGCAGGTCGAGTCGCTCGAATCGGTAGTAATCACTGCCGAGGAGGTGGATTTCATGAAACGCCGCTGTCCCTATATCCCCTTCTGGTTCTACGATTTTCTCCGTGGCTACCGTTACGACAGCCGCCATGTGAAGGTCGGTCAGGATGGCGAAGGGCATCTCTCGGTGGAATTTGATGGGGGATGGACTGACACGATACTGCTCGAAGTCAAGGTTCTGGCCATTATCTCGGAACTCTATTACATCATGACAGGGCAGATGCCCAAACTCGACATGAAGATGTGCCGGGAAAGGTCGGAAATGAAAGCGCGCCGCTTGATTGATGCCGGATGCCGTTTCAGCGATTTCGGGACACGCCGCCGCGCCTCGTTTGAGGCGCAGGACACCGTAGTTGGAGCGATGGCTTCGTATTCGCGGCGCAATCCCGGCCCGGGGTGCTTTGCCGGAACGAGCAATGTGTATTTCGCGATGAAACATGACCTCACGCCAATCGGGACGATGGCCCACGAGATTGTCTGCGCCATCGCGGGGATGTTTGGCCCTCAGATGGCCAATTATATCGCTATGCGCAATTGGTCGGCCACCTACCGCGGCGCGCTCGGAACATTTCTTTATGATACATTTGGCTGGGACATTTTCAGTCTCAATTTTTCAGAAGACTATGCCAACATGTTCAAGGGACTGCGTGTCGACAGCGGCGACAACCGGGAGCAGCTCGACAAAATCGTGGCCAAATACCGATCTCTCGGCATCGACCCGCGCAGCAAGCAAGTCGTGTTCAGCAATGCTCTCGACACCGACAAGGCAATAGAGATACAACGGTATGCCTCGCGAGTGTGCCAACCGTCATTTGGTATCGGCACTCATTTTACTAACGACTTCGATGGTGTAAAGCCGATGAATATCGTCATCAAGCTTGTCGCTGTCAAGATAACCGAGTCGTGGACATTCTACAACGATACTTGCAAGCTCAGCGAGGACAATGGAAAGCACACAGGCGACCCGGCAGTTGTCAAGAGATTTATGGAAGCCATCCACATGAAGTGATGAGCAGTGACATCGCGGCGTTACATAGTATTTGTTGTGTTAATTTTAGTTATTTTATCTCTCTGTTTTTCTCTGTTTTCATCCTTGTTACAGATATGTAATGTTTGTTAACATGCCGTCGTGGTGACGGTGTGGCGTTGCGTGATAATTTAACACGCAGTATTACAGCGTGTTATTGAATGAATGTTGTGTAATTGTGTTTTATAACATTGTTGCGATTTTGTAATAATTTGCTGCAAAATGTCAGTTTTAGTAAGTATTTTCATTGAAAATTGTAATTTTTGTATAAAAATATTTGGATGTTTGAAATTAAACTCATACATTTGCGACATGCTAACAATTTGAAATATATTTTAAGTTTAAGTTATCTAATTTTTTATTGTAACACAGTTTTAATTAATGTTTCACTATTTCTAAGTTATGAAAAGATTGTTTTTTATGCTTATGACAATTGCCGTCGCCGCGGCGACAGGGGTTGTTGCAGAACTACCTTTCAAAAAATAAGCAAAAGCCTGAACTTTCACAAGCTGAGGCTTTTTTATTACCCTAAAGTTTTGTAACTTTAGGGTATTCAAACTAGTAAATACAAAGATAATGTAT
>Ga0209694_1000624_pt1 | contig 52252 bp, 46 predicted proteins | sample GluameincwithD2O_FD_187499 | JGI IMG/M metagenome (GOLD analysis project Ga0209694, IMG submission 187499) | Mouse cecum microbial communities from Vienna, Austria - Glucosamine amended microcosms incubated with D2O (SPAdes) (version 2) | ecosystem: Host-associated > Mammals > Digestive system >... | reverse complement strand
ACCGATTATTTTTATAAAGCAGCTCTGTGGGCAGCGGAAAAGGGGTTGGTGTCCGGTTCTACCTTCGGCTCGAACACCGATTGCACCCGCGCCATGACGATGGAGTATATGTGGAAGGCGGCTGGAAGTCCGGCGGCTTCTTACAATGGAAAGTTTAACGATGTTCCCGCCAGCACGGACTATGCGCAGGCTGTGGCTTGGGCAGTAGAGAACAAAATCACCAACGGAACAGGCGGCGATAACTTCTCCCCCGCCGCTACCTGTACCCGCGGGCAGATTGTCGCCTTCCTGCACTGGGCTATAGGGAAATAAGTTTGGGTAGTTTCCAGCGTTTTAACAACATAAGGGCTATGAAAAAGCGCCCATCACCTTTTACATTTTCAAAAGGTGGTGGGCGTTTTTTTAGGTACAGTTTCAATAAGCTGTATCTGCACTTGTATCCTTACCTCTCTGAAGCTGCGGGAAATTGGTATAAATTTGCACTAACTATACATAGCTGCTGGCATTGACGTATTCTCACATCATATGTTACAATTTTATTGTTTTGCGCTGGTTTATCAGACATATTAGGATTCTGCACGCTTTTTCACGCAGTATAAAAGGGGGCGGCCGCTATAAACATCTCACTCTGCGATGACGAAAGCACACAGCTCACACAGACGGAAGCCTTTTTACGTGAGTATTCCGACCTGCACCCGGATTTGAAACTGACAGTAACTGTTTTTTCCTCCAGCGCCGCCCTGCTGGAGCACCTGCGTGTGAGAGGCACTTTTGACATCTACCTTCTGGACGTAATCATGCCGGGGCAGAACGGGATTGAGCTGGGGTTAAGCATCCGGGAATTTGACCAGGGGGGACGCATCATCTACCTCACCGCCTCATCGGATTTCGCGGTGGATTCATACCGGGCGAAGGCTTCGGACTATCTGCTCAAGCCGCTGGACAAAAGCCGTCTGTTTCAGTCTCTGGACAACATTATCAAGAGCCTGGAGCTGGAGCCCCATGCCTGTGTTATGATAAAAACCAGGGAAGGACTCCGCCGGCTTCCGCTCCACTCCATTGTATACGGCGAGTTGGTGGGGCGCTGTATCCAATACCATCTCTCCAATGGTTCGGTTATCACAGGCATGAGCCTGCGGGGCTCTTTTCAGAACGCGGTAGAGCCTCTGCTGGCGCACCGCCGTTTCGTTCTGTGCTCCATATCATTTTTTGTCAATCTGTCCTATGTGGAAATGATCGATTCCTCCAACATCCGCCTGACAGGGGACAAAACGCTCCCGGTGTCCCGCTCTCACCGCGCCGAAGTAACCAGACGATGGCTGGATTTTCATCTGGAAGGGGAGACATGAAGTGACCAGTTCAAACCCGCTTACTCAGCTTTCCATACTCTACTGCATGGTTCACATGTATATCTTCATGTTCCTCTTTTATGAGTATCGATGCTCCAGAAAAACCTTCAGAATTGCCGCGGTCATTATCTTTTTTGTTGTCAGCGCAGCCTGCATGTGGATATTTTTCACCCAGGGCCTTGCCGCTATGGGGCAATGGGGCGTTTTGATTGGCACAGTGCCTACCCTGATTTTCTTCTTTGTCATGTCACGGCAGCGTAATGCTCAATTCATTTTTATCTTCTGCTTTTCTGATACAGTATGCATATGGATTCAGCTGGCCACAATACTGATTGACTATGCTATGAAAGGCGATTGGCTTGTAGCCTTTATCCTTCGGCTGGTCGCCTTCCCCCTGCTGGAATACGTCGTGTGGCGCTGGCTCCGCCGCCCCTTCCTGGAGATCAGCCGGGTCGTCCGGAAGGGCTGGATGCTGTTCGCTTTATTGACGGGAATCAGCTACCTTATTCTGGTCGTCCTCAGCGTCTACCCCACTATGATTCTTGAGCGGCCCGGTGATATGCCCCTGGCCACTATGATATTAGCCCTGATCGCACTGGTCTATGGTACTATCTTTCATGTTCTGTTTGAACAGCTTCGCATCCTCGCGGCGCAGGAGCGCCAGCGGGTATTGGAGGCCCAGGCCATTGTGATGAGCCACCGGATTGAGGACATGCATCGGGCGGAGAAAATCATGCGGATTAAGCGCCACGATATGCGCCATCAGCTTCAGACCGTAGCCTCCCTGGTCCAAAGGGGAGATTCCGCCGCGGTGCTGGACTATATCGGCGCGTCTCAGGAGAGGCTGAGCTTCATCGCCCCCAAAAGCTACTGCTCCAATCCCATATTGGACGCCGTTCTGGTCAATGCCGCAGCGCAGTCAGAGCAGCTGGGCATTGCCGCAGAGATCACAATCGCCTTGCCCGAAGAATTGCCGGTAGGAGCCTTGGAGCTCTCCATCGTCTTTGCCAACGCGCTGGAGAACGCCATTCAAGCGGTCAGGGATCTGCCGGATGACCGGCGGCGCATTATCTGTAAAAGCGTGGCATATCCCCAGTTTATGGTTGAAATATCTAATCCTTATGTGGGAGATATCTCCTTTAACCAATTGGGATTCCCCATTACAGATAAGCCGGGACACGGCACCGGCACCCGGAGCATTGTCGCCTTTTCGGAAAAATACAACGCGCTTTGTCTTTTCCGCGCTGAAAATGGATGGTTTAAGCTGCAGATAGCGATGCAGAAGCCCTGAAACAGAGACGGAACCAAGGCGGTCTCATCCCGATGCGAAATCCTTTTTTGAAAACAACACATTTGGAAGCAAGCCGTCATCGCTTGCTTCCATTTTTTGTCTGACACTTTGCGCTAAAAAATTCCTGATCTCAGTTTATCAAAATTGTAAAGCACCCTTGACATAAAAAGTAAAGCGTGCTATACTACACTTAGTAAAGTGAGCTTTACATTTTTGGAAGGAGGTGGTCCGGTGACCAATCGAATCGCCCAGCTGCGCAAGGCCAGAAAAATCTCCCAGGCGGAGCTGGCCGACGGGGTGGACGTCACCCGGCAGACCATCATCTCCCTGGAGAGCGGCCGGTACAACGCCTCCCTGCTGCTGGCCCACAGGATCGCCAAGTATTTCGGACTGACCATTGAGGAGGTATTCTTATTTGAAGAGGAGGGGAGCACACTATGATCTATCGAAAACACACCTTATTTGACCAGGGACTGAGCTGTATTATCCTGTTGGTTTTGGGAATATCCAATGCCACCCCCTTTATTTCCCCGTCTCAGCGGCGCACTCTGGACCCTTTCCTGATTCCAGTTCTGCTTCTTGTTCTTCTCGTAAGTTGGTATCACGAGACGAAACACGACAAAGAGAATATCCGGCGTGAGCAGCGGGACGAGCGCAACCAAATGATTTTGGAGAAATCCGTATGGTACTGCCACCAGGCGGAGAGCGGAATTTTGCTGGTACTGTACGCCATACTCATTCTGTTCCTGGATGAGTATGAAACTGCGAGCATACTGCTCTGGGTTTTAATCGGACGAAACCTGCTCGCCTTTGTCATCCGCTGGTGGCTCAACCGGAAATATTAGGACTTGAGGTGTGAAAGATGAAAAACTGGTTCAAAAAAACGGCTCCCTATCTGATGTTCGGGACGGCCTGGGTTCTGATTCTGGCCGCGTTCCTGTTGGGAGAGCGGGTTCCAAAGCAGCTCAGCCTTGTTCTGTTTACCCTGGGCGGGGTCCTTTTGGGCTTCGGGGCGGTTGGAATCGCGCTGAGCCGCATCCGGATGTCCCCGGAACAGCTAAAAGAGTATGAGCGGGGCGAGCGGGACGAGCGCAACGTGTCCATCCGGGAGAAGGCGGCCATGTCCTCCTGGTACTGGACGCTGTACATGCTGTGGGCGGCGTTCATGGTGATTCAAATCTTCGTGGGCGGCCTGTGGGGCGTGGCGGTTTCGGTGCTGATCGTCCTCCACTGCGTCTTCTATATGGTCAACATCCACCGCTGGAATAAAAAGCTGTGAGGGAACCGTGCGTAGGGCGGGACGACCCGGCCCGCCGTTTCCCCGTCCCGCAGGCGAAAAAGCCTCCCTTCGCAAAGGGAGGTGGCACCGCCGAAGGCGGTGACGGAGGGTTTTCCCCGAAACCCCCCACCCGGCTTCGCCGGGAGCCCCCTTGCGAAGGGGGCCTTATGGTGCAAACCTGTAAATATGGAAGGAGAACTGAAACATGCTGATAAAACAACTTTTGACCGGAAACGGGGACTATGGAAAGTCCCTGAAACAGCGCCGATGGGCGGCGATTGGGATGCTGTGCGTTGGCATGGTGGGGTTTGCGTGCTGGTTTTTCCTGGTGCCGGACAGCCACCTGTCCGAGCACGCCCAGAGCTTTTATCTGGGTGCGGCCAGCGGTATCACCGCCGGGGCGCTGGCGCTGCTGATCCGCACCCAGTATTTGATGACCCACCCCAAGGCCCAGCGGAAGGCGAAAATTAAGGAGACCGACGAGCGGGAGCTCCACATCACCCGCTCCGCCGCTCAGCTCGCGGGCGGCCTTACCATATTCGTGGTGGCGCTGTCCCTGTTCATTGTCCTGCCCCTGAGCATGGAGGCCTATTACGCCCTGATGGGGGTCATCCTCTGCTATGCCGCAATCTTTTTCCTGTCCAGCCTGTGGCTGTCCAAAAGGCTGTGAGCCGGCGGCTGGAGCTGACCATCACCCCAGAGCTGGCGGGGATCAAGGTAGACACCCTCCTGAAAAAGCGCCTTGGCCTGTCCGGCACGGTGGTACGTCGGGTAAAGTGGCTGGAGGACGGCATTCTGGTGGACGGCCTGCGGGTGAACACCCGGTTCTGTCCGGGAGCGGGACAGGTGCTGTCGGTGCGGCTGTCCGACCCGGCGCGGAACAGCGGCATTGTCCCCGCCCCCGGACCGCTGGACATCGTCTATGAGGACGTTGACCTGATCGTCCTGAACAAGGCTCCAGGGGTGTCCGTCCACCCGGGGCCGGGGCACTTTGACGATACATTGGGTAATTTTCTGATTTATTATTACGAAAGTTCGGGGCAGGAGGCGGATTTCCACCCCGTCCACCGGCTGGACCGGGGGACGTCCGGCCTGCTGGTAATCGCCAAGCACCCCCACGCCCAGGAGGTGCTGAAGCGGCAGCTCCACACCTCTGATTTCCGCCGGGTCTATCTGGCGGTGTGCGAGGGGATTTTGGAGGATTGGACCGGCGTGATCGACGCCCCCCTGGGGCCAAAACCCGGTTCCCTCATGGAACAGATGGTCCGCCCCGACGGCAAGCCCGCCCGGACCAGATACGGGGTGCTGCGGCGCTGGGGAAGCCGGTCACTGGTGGCGCTGGAGCTGGAGACGGGCCGCACCCATCAGATTCGGGTCCACATGGCCCACGCCGGCCACCCCCTCACCGGGGATTTTCTCTACGGCACAGAGGACCGGGACCTGATCCCCCGGCCCGCCCTCCACTCGGGGTATCTGTCCTTCCTCCACCCCCTCACCGGAGAAGAAATGCGCTTTTCCGTTCCCCTGCCCCAGGATATGGCCCGGCTGAAGCTGTAAATTCTGACAAAAAAGCACTGGAAATCCTGTTCCCCTTGTGGTACAATGATAAATGTAAAAATTCTGCCGCAGGAGGTAATATCATTATGTCCTATCGTGATACGTATGAGGCCTGGCTAGCCAGCCCCGCCCTGTCTAACCAGGAGAAGGCCGAGCTGGAGGCCATCAAAAACGACGACAAGGAGATCGAGTCCCGCTTTTTCTCCCAGCTGGAGTTCGGCACCGCCGGTCTCCGGGGCACCATGGGGATGGGAACTTACCGCATGAACATCTACACGGTCAGCCATGCCACCCAGGCCTTCGCCCAGGTCATTCTGGCCGAGGGACCCGAGGCGGTGGCCCGAGGCGTGGCGGTGTGCTACGACTGCCGCAACCACTCCGACGAGTTCGCCCGGGCAGCGGCCCTCATTCTGGCCAACAACGGCATCCCTGTGCGTCTGTTTGACGCGCTGCGCCCCACCCCCGAGCTGTCCTTCGCCATCCGGGAGTACGGCTGCATCGCCGGCATCAATGTCACCGCCAGCCACAACCCCAAGGAGTACAACGGCTACAAGGTCTACTGGGAGGACGGCGCCCAGCTGCCCCCCAACCACGCCGACCAGGTGGCAAGGATTATGAAAGAGCTGGATGTGTTTGCCGGACCCAAGCTGAGCTGTCCCGCCCCCGCCCCGATTACCATGATGGGGGAGGAGACCGACGAAAAATTCTTGGCCAACGCTCTGGGGCAGGTCTACGACAGGGCTGCGGTGGAGCAGGTGGCCGACACCTTTAAGATGGTGTACACCCCCTTCCACGGCACCGGCTACAGGCTCATCCCCGAGGCCCTGAAGCGGCTGGGCATGAAGCATGTCATCTGCGTCCCTGAGCAGATGGTCATCGACGGCAACTTTCCCACGGTGGCCTCCCCCAACCCGGAGAACCCCGAGGGCTTCTACCTGGCGGTGGACATCGCCAAAAAGGAGGGGGCCGACTTTATCCTGGGCTCCGACCCCGACGCCGACCGGGTGGGCCTGATGGTCAACACCGGAAACGGGGAGTTCAAGGTGCTCACCGGCAACCAGACCGGCGTGCTGCTGCTGGACTACCTCATCGGCGCCATGAAGCGGGTGGGCAAGCTGCCCGCCAACCCGGTGGCCCTGAAGACCATCGTCACCACCGAGATGGCCCGGAAGGTGGCTGAGGTCAACGGCCTCAAATGCTTCGACACCTTCACCGGCTTCAAGTTCCTGGCCCAGAAGAAGGACCAGCTGGAGAGCTCCGGAGAGGGCAATGTGATTATGTCCTACGAGGAGAGCTACGGCTACATGCTGGGCTCCTTTGTCCGGGATAAGGACGCCGTCACCGCCGCCGTGGCCATGACCGAGATGGCCGCATGGTATGCCGGCCAGGGCATGACCCTGTACGACGCCCTGCTGGCCCTCTATGAGAAGTACGGCTTCTACAGCGAGCGGACCATGAACCTGGTCATGCCCGGCCTGGACGGCCTGAAGAAGATGGCCGGGCTGATGGCGAACCTGCGGGAGAAGCCCCCGGTGGAGATTGCCGGCGTGGCCGTGAAGGAGCAGAAGGACTATAAGGACGGCAGCGTGGTCTGCGTGGAGAGCGGCAAGAAGTCCGAGATGGAGCTGTCCGGCTCCAACGTGCTGCGCTACGAGATGGCCGACGGCACCAGCCTGATCGTCCGCCCCTCGGGCACCGAGCCTAAGGTCAAGGTCTATATCCTGGCCAACGGCGCGGCCAAGGAGGAGTGCGACGCCAAGGTGGAAAAATACGCCGCCTGGGCCGAGAGCTTAAAGGGATAAAGAAGAGCCGCCCGTCGGGCGGCTCTTCTTCTATGTATCAGGACAAATCGGTGTGGGCCTTGGCCAGCTCCTGGGCGATGTTCAAAACATGGTCGCCAATACGCTCAAAATCGGTCAGCAGCTCGGAGTAGAGGATGCAGGCCTCATCGGAGCAGGTGCCGTCCCGCATACGGACCAGCTGGTCCCGGCGGAAGCTGGCAGTCATATCGTCAATTTTCTGTTCCAGCTGCGCCACATGGGTCAGCCACTCCTGCTGGCCCCCCTCGCCGGACAGCAGCGCGGACACCGCCCGGATGGAGATATCCCGCATCTGCCGGACCTCCTCCCTGGCCCGCTCGGAGAAGACAATATCCTCGTCCACCAGCATTCTGGTATACCCGGCCAGGTTGTCAGCGTGGTCGCCGATGCGCTCAATATTTCCCGAGATGGCGAAGAGACAGCTGACAACCTTGGAGCCCCGCTCATTGGTCTCAATGGTGATGAGCCGGGAGATATAGCGGGATATCTCCCGATTCAGAAAGTCGATGTACAGCTCCCGCTTTTCCACCCGCTCCAGCGGAATGATGTCCTTATCCAGCACAGCCTTGAAGCTGGCATCCACGTTCTGCCGGGCCATCTCCAGCATACGATGCAGCTCGTTGCGCAGCTGGTCCACCACAATGGCAGACACGCCCAGGCCGCCGTCCTTGCCCCCCGCGGTGACGGGGGTCAGATAGGCCAGCCGCATCCCCCGCTCGCTCTCCTGGTCCGGGGCGGGGCTCTCCTCGTCGGGCAGAATCCTGGTGGCCAGCCTGGCCAGGTAGTCGCCGAAGGGGAGCAGAAGCAGGGTGGTGGCCAGGTTGAAGATCACATGCATAACGGCAATCTGCGCCATCGGTCCCGGCACGGTGTTCTCAATCAGCTCGGTCAGGGGGAATACCATCACCACAATGGTAAAGATCACGGTGCCGATGACGTTGAACAGCAGATGGACGCAGGTGGCCCGTTTGGCGTCCCGGCTGGTGCCGAAGGAGGCCATCACAGCGGTGATGCAGGTGCCGATGTTCTGGCCAAACAGCACATATACAGCCCCGGAAAACTGAACCGCCCCCGTTGCGGCCAGGGTCTGGAGGATACCGATGGAGGCGGCGGAGGACTGGATCAGGGCGGTGAACAGCGAGCCAAAGAGGATGCCCAGAACAGGGTTGGACAGGGTGGCCATCATGTTCACAAAGGCCGGGACCTCCCGCAGGGGCTCCATAGCGGCACTCATCATGTCCATGCCGATGAACAGAATACCCAGGCCGGCCAGAAGCTGGCCAATGTGCTGCAGGTTGGGCTTTTTCAAAAAGACCATCATGGCCACGCCGATAAAGGCCACCAGGGGGGCCAGCGCCCCCACGTCCAGGGCGATGAGCAGACCGGTGGTGGTCTTGCCCACATTGGCCCCCATAATCAGCCACACCGCCTGGTTCAGATTCATAATCCCGGCGTTGACAAAGCCCACCACCATGACGGTGGTGGCTGAGGAGGACTGGACGGCGGCAGTAATCAGCGCGCCCACCAAAATTCCCATAAAGCGGTTGGCGGTCAGCCGCTCCAGAAAGGACTTCATCCGGTTGCCCGCCGCAGCCTCCAGGCCGGAGCTCATCATCTGCATCCCGTGCAAAAACAGCGCCAGACCGCCGAATACGCCTAAAAACTCCATCGGATTCATACTGCCATTTCCTTTCGCGGCCAGCCGCATATGTACAGTTTTGATCTATTTCCCGAAATTCTTCCATTTTCATTATAGCCGTATCACTTTCCCCTGTCAACTGACGATCTCTACAATTTTCTGCCATCTTTTTACTATTCCGGCCATGCGCTGCCCGGAAAGGCCGCCAAAATATTTCTCCAGACTACTAAAATAGTCTTGACAAGCCTGGACTATCGTGATAGTATATAATTAAACTATCGCGATAGTCTGGATAAGGAGGCCTGTATATGGAGCTGAAACTGTTTGATTCCGAGCGAAAGGTGATGGAGGTGCTGTGGCAGGCGGACGCGCCCCTCACAGCCAAGGAGATTGCCGTGAGGCTGGACGAGGCGGTGGGCTGGAACAAAAATACCACCTACACCGTCATCAAAAAGTGCATCGACAAGGGGACCATCCAGCGGCGGGAGCCCAATTTCCAGTGCTTCCCCCTGGTCCGCCGGGAGGAGGCCCAAGCCGCCGCCGCCGTGGAGCTGGTGGACAAGGTCTTTGACGGCTCGGCCAGCCTTCTCTTCGCCTCCCTTCTCAGCGGAAAGCAGCTGCCACCGGAGGAAATTCAGCGTCTCCGGGCGCTGATCGACGAGCTGGAGTGAGGTGGCCCCATGACCATCTTTGAAATGAGCATGTCGGGCGGATTGCTGATTGCCGTCATCCTGCTGCTGCGGCGCCCGCTGCTTCACCGGGTGCCCAAGTGGACCTTTCTGCTGCTCTGGGCGGCCGCCCTGTGCCGTCTGCTGATCCCCTTCAGCCTGCCCTCTCAATTCAGCGTGTACACCGGGACAGAGCGGATGATTCAGGCCCTCCAGCAGGAGGATGAAGCCCCCGCCCATTTTGACACCTCCCCCTCCCTGTCCGTCACAGTCCACAGCCCGGCTGTGGTTGTGCCCCCGGTCATCAGTCCGCCAACCATCGTTACCCCCGCCCTTCCCGAACCCGAAGAGTCCCTCTCTCCCGCATCCGTTCTCTATGTGACGGGCGCGGCCCTGTGCGGGCTGTTCTTCGGGACCGCCTACCTGTGGAGCCTGCGGCGGTTTTGGGGCGCCGTCCCGGCGGACCGGAGCTTTATCCGCCGCTGGCAGGAGGCACATTCCACCCTGTTTCCCATCCGGGTCAGGGTGAGCCGGGCGGTGAACGCCCCCCTGGCCTATGGCCTGTTCCGCCCGGTGGTCCTGCTGCCCGAAACCACCGATTGGTCGGACGAGGGCCAGCTGACCTACATCCTCACCCACGAGTACATCCACATCCGCCGGGGCGACCTGTTCTGGAAGCTGCTGCTGGTTGCCGCCCTGTGCGTCCACTGGTGCAACCCCCTGGTGTGGGCCATGTACTTCTGCGCCAACCGGGACCTGGAGCTGGCCTGCGACGAGGCGGTGATCCGCGTCCTGGGTCTGAACAGCCGAAAGGGCTACGCCCTTTCCCTGCTCTCGGCGGCAGAGAGTGGATTTTTCCCGCTTTGTACCACTTACAACTCCAAGAACCAGACGGAAGAAAGGATTCGTGCCATTATGAAGACCAAAAAACAATCCCTGGCGGCCATTCTAATCGCCGCGCTGCTGGTGACCAGCGTGACCGCCGTGTTCGCCACCTCCAAGGCCCCGCCCGAGGACCTGAACCATCTGCCCCAGGCCGCCCAGAGCGACACCGACCCCAGGCCCGCCTCGGTGGACAAGTCCACCCTCGGCGACCGCGTCCCAGTTACGCCTGCGGATACATCCACCCCCGATGACAGCCGTGTCGATCCCTTTATCGACCAGCCCGCCAGTCCTTCGGCAGACACCTCTCAAAAGCCTGTGGAGACTGTGTCTGCACCTGAGAAATCATCCGCATATCCCGTAAACAGTAAAGGACATACCTACGGCGCATGGACCGAGGCGGACGGGTATGAGGATGTTCCCGACCTGATTTATGTCCGCTGGAACAGCGAGACGGAGGGCTATTTGAACCGAAATGAGGTCTATCCCTACTCCTGGCCCATCAGCTCGGCCAGCACCCAGGCCGAGCTCCAGCGGTATGTGGACTGGTATCACAAGCTGACCCAGTATGACAACCCTAACGTGAACTATGTTCCTTATGAAGAAGCTTCCTTCTCTCTGTATGACCGGGAGGAATCCGGTGTAATTGGAAGCTGCGCTGGATTTGAGGCATATTCCCGTCCGGACGGACATAAGCTCAGCGACGAGGCCCTGATGGAGCTTGTGACCCAGGGGAATCCCGTTAAATGGTCGCTCTTTTTGGGAACTGCTCCCGTGGAGAACATCCCGGATGCAAGCATTCAGCCCTTCCGGGAGGTTCCGAAAACCGAAGAGGAGCGGGCGCTCCTGGAGCAGTGGACCGAGAACGGAGACTGGCGCAGAAACAGCAAGGGACAGACCTACGGTCCATACAGCCTTGGCCACTATGTGGGGTACTTCCCGGATCTGATTTGCAGAACGGCGAGCAATGGGCAGGAAGGCTATGAGCTGCTCAAGGATTTCTGTCATAGCGGCTACCCCGGCGACATCCGGAGGCCGGAGGATACCCTCGACTATATGGAGTGGCTCGAAACGCAGCCCTACCTGATCCTGCTTCCGGTCTATGATCTGGAGTTCACCCATGTCATCGGGTATACAGAGGTACAAAATACCCGCAGCGAAGAGTATGTATGGCCGGAGGACGAAATTGAGTACCGGCTGAATATACTGGAAAACAAGTTCCGGGAGTGGGGCTTGAGCGACGAGGAGGTCGCCCGGCAGCTGGAGGAGTATAAGCAGTCCCAGGACTGGAAGTGAACAAAAATGGCCCCGTTCCTCAAAACGAGAAACGGGGCCGTCCCACACCTGTGATACACCAGGAAGAGCAGTGGTATAATTACAGGCATGTAGGGGAGCCGCTGAGCTTCGGCGCAAGCGTCCAATAAAGTAATACCTTTACAAAATGAAAGAGCGCGGTGTAAAATAGTCCCGAGAAGTTTGAGAAATGTCTTCGCCACCAAGTTTGGCCTAGCATGAGCGGCGAGGCATGGGAACAGCGCCCCCGAAAGCGCGGGAAACGCAAGAAGCAGGCGGACTACTCCAAACAGATGATTGCTGACATCCGGTCTCCGCTCTGGGTGGTGACAGTAGGTGGGCTGCTGGCTTCCTACAAGCCGGGGACGTGTCAGAAAACAGTCCGCCCATTTAAGGCTCAATTAGTACCAGCACCAGTACCAGCATCCAAGTGCTGAAAAGTGCCTGTTTTTGCTCTGTCAGTTTTGGAACAAGCGCAAAGAAAACCCGCCGAAAGTCCTTGAAACACAAGGCTTTCGGCGGGTTTTTCATGGCACGCCCGAAGGGACTCGAACCCCCAACATTCAGAACCGGAATCTGACGCTCTATCCAATTGAACTACGGACGCATCTTTAAAGCGCTTGATTATTATAACAGATCCGCAGTCCGTTGTAAAGGGGGAAATTGGGGGTTTGGGAAAAAATCCAAAAATTTTCACAGCAGGGGCTTCCGGTAGAGGGCAAACTCCTCCGCCTGTGGCTCGTCAAACACCTTCGCGAAGGTCTCCGCCTCCATGGTCTCGTGGTCCAGCAGGTAGCGGGCGGTAATTTCCAGTTCCTGGCGGCAGCGGGTCAGGATCTTCTCACAGTCGGCATAGGCCTGGTCGATCAAGGCCCGGACCTCCTGGTCAATCAGGGCGGCCACCTCCTCGGAGTAGGTCTTGGCCTGGGCCATGGACCGGCCGATAAACACCTCGTCGTGGCCTGTCTCGAAGACCACGCTCCCCAGCCGTTCGCTCATGCCGTAGCGCATGACCATATTCCGGGCGATGGCGGAGGCCCGCTGAATATCGCTGCCCGCGCCGGTGGAGATATCCCCCAGCACCAGCTGCTCGGCCACCCGCCCGCCCAGGCAGCGGGCAATCTGCTCGGTCAGCTCCTGCTTGGACTGGTATGCCGTGTCCTCCTGGGGCAGGGAGATGGTCATGCCGCCCGCCTGACCCCGGGGAACGATGGTAATCTGGTGGACCGGGTCGGCGGTGGCCAGCTCGTGGATGACCACGGCGTGCCCTGCCTCGTGGTAGGCGGTGAGCTTCCTGGCCCGCTCGGTGACCACCCGGCTACGCTTCTCCGGGCCGGCGATCACCTTGAGCATGGCCTCATGGAGGTCGGCTCTGGTAATAAACCTCCGGTCCGCCCGGGCGGCCAGCAGTGCCGCCTCGTTGAGCAGATTCTCCAGGTCGGCCCCGGTAAAGCCGGAGGTTGCCCGGGCCACATCCTTCAGCACCACATCCTCGGCCAGGGGCTTCTGCCGGGCGTGGACCTTTAGAATATCCTCTCTTCCCTTGATATCGGGCAGGCCCACATAAATCTGCCGGTCGAACCGGCCGGGCCGCAGCAGGGCCGGGTCCAGAATATCCTGCCGGTTGGTGGCGGCCAGCACAATAACCCCCTCGTTGACGGCAAAGCCGTCCATCTCCACCAGCAGCTGGTTCAGGGTCTGCTCCCGCTCATCGTGTCCGCCGCCCAGGCCGGCGCCCCGCCGGCGGCCGACGGCGTCGATCTCGTCAATGAACACGATGGCGGGGGAATCCTTCTTGGCCTGGTCGAAGAGGTCCCGGACCCTGCCGGCGCCCACGCCCACATAGAGCTCCACAAAGTCGGAGCCCGAGATGGACAGAAACTGCACCCCCGCCTCTCCGGCCACCGCCTTGGCGATCAGGGTCTTGCCCGTGCCCGGGGGGCCCACCAGCAGCACGCCCTTGGGGATCCGGGCGCCCAGGGAGGTAAATTTCTGGGGGTCCCGGAGGAACTCCACAATCTCCCGCAGCTCCTCCTTCTCCTCGTCCGCCCCGGCCACATCCTCAAAGGTGACCTTCTTCCCCTGGTCGGACAGGGTGCGGGTGCGGGCCCGGCTGAACCGGGCGGCCCCGGGGGCGGAGCCGCCGCCGCCGGCGCTCCTCTGCCGCATCATCAGATACCAGAACAGGCACAGCACCGCCGCCGCCACCAGATAGGGGATAAAATCATACCACCAGGAGCTCTCCACCCCGGGCGGATAGTCGTATCCCTTCAGCACCCCGGAGGCCAGCTGTTCATCAATGAGCTGGCGCATATCGCTGTAGAACACCAGCGGGCTGGCCACCTGGTAGACCATGCGGACAGACTCCCCCTCCTTCTGTCCCCGGAGGGTCAGGGTGAGCGTGCTGTCCTCCAGGGTAAAATACTCCACCCGTCCCTGGTGAAAGAGCTCGCGGATCTGGCTGTAGGTGGGGGCGTCCCCCCTGTTCACCTGCTGCAAAGCGGAAAAGGTAAAAAACGCCATCATGGCCAACAGCAGCAGCATGAAAAAGTCCCGGGAACCCAAACGTCTCATAGGCATGATCCTTTCCTGTAAAGCCGCCCTTCCGCAGGGGCCTTTACGCCCCGTAGACCTGGGGCTTCAAAATTCCGATGTAGGGCAGATTGCGGTATTTCTCACTATAGTCCAGGCCGTAGCCCACCACAAAGGCGTCCGGGATGGTAAACCCGCTGTAGTGCAGCTCCACCGGCTTCACCCGCCGCTCCGGCTTGTCCAGCAGGGCGCACAGGCGGACGGAGGCGGGGTGGCGGTGCTCCAGGATATTCAGCAAATAGTGGAGGGTGTTGCCGCTGTCCAGAATATCCTCCACCACAATCACGTGGCGGCCGGTGATATCCTCTGACAGGTCCTTGATGATCTGAATCTGCCCGCTGGAGGTGGTGCCGCTGCCGTAGGAGGACACCGACATGAAGTCCAGGGTGCAGGGCAGCTCCACCCCCCGGCACAGGTCGGCCATAAAGACAAAGGACCCCCGGAGAATGCCGATAAACATAATCTCCTTCCCGGCGTAGTCCGCTGTAATCTGCCGTGCGATCTCCTTTACCCGGTTTTTCAGCTGTTCCTCTGTAAATAATATCTCCTGAATATCGTTCTCTAACATGGAAATTTTCTTCCTTTCATTCTGAGATGGTCACAACAATATGCCACGCTCTCTGCCCCTCCCGGGCGGCGAAGGCCCGGTCGGGGCCCAGGCCGGCCACGGCGGCCGGACGGCCGTCCCAATCAAAGACGGGCAGCACCTCCCGCTGAAAGCGGGGGATTTTCTCTTCAATCATCCACTTTTTTACCGTTTTGCCCAGCCGTCCCGGCGGGGTGAGCCGGTCCCCGGTCCTTCTGGCCCGCAGCCTCAGCGCCTGAACAGCCCCCCGGTCCAGCCAGAAATCCCAGGGTCCCTGGGCCTGGCCGCCGTAGGTCCCCTCCTGGCAGGAGACCGTCCAGGGGCCGCACTCCAGCCCTCCCGGGAGGGGCACGTCCCGCTCCTCCAGGGGGACGGGGCCCAGCCGGGGCGCCAGAATCAGCCTTTCATAGACCCGGCGGGCGTCGGTGCCGTGGGGCAGGTACAGCCGTCCGGAGGGGTCGTCCCCCCGGCACAGCTTCAGCAGGGCGCCCAGGTGGACGGCGGAGCAGTTCTGGTCTCCTCCCCACAGCCGGCCCAGCAGCAGCCGGAGGCAGCGGCTGGCCACAGGGTCGGGGGCGCCGGCGATCACCGACCTGTCGATGGCCAGTCCGTCCCCCTCCGGCACGGCCCGGTCCGCCAGCGCCCGGGCCTGGGCGGTGAGGCACGCCTCGTCGGCCCGCAGGAGGGCGGCGGTGTCAGCCAGCCGGGCGGCGAAGCCGGGGGAAATGTCCTCCAGCACGGGCAGCACCTGGTGGCGGATGCGGTTGCGGGTGTACTCGTCGCCGGCGTTGGAGCTGTCCTCCATATAGGGCAGGGAATGGCTCCGCAGATAGTCCTCCACCTGCTGCCGGGTCACGGTGAGCAGCGGCCGAATGATCTCCTCCCGCCTGGGCGGGATCCCTCCCAGCCCCCGCAGGCCGGAGCCCCGGGCCAGGTGGAACAAAATGGTCTCCACATTGTCGTTGGCGGTGTGGGCGGTGGCAATCCAGCGGGCGCCCGCCTCCTCCGCGGCCTGGCGAAGAAATGCGTAGCGCATATCCCGGGCGGTCTCCTCAATGCCAGTCCCCCGGATGCGGGCCTGGGCGGCCACATCCCCGGAGCCTATGTACAGGGGGACGGCGGGCCGTACAGTCCCGTCACCCCGCCGGTGCCGGCCGCAGCACAGCTGGACGAACTGCTCCACAAACCGCTGGTCCCGGTCGGACTCCGCCCCCCGCAGCCGGTGGTTGTAGTGGGCGGCGGCCAGGGTGAAGTCCAGCCTGTCCCGCAGGCGGCAGAGAACGTGGAGCATGGCCACCGAGTCCGCCCCGCCGGACACGGCGCACAGCACCGCGGACCCCGGGGGGATCAGGTCCTGCTCCCGGATAAAGCGCTCTATCTGTCTCAACATAGCGGGACCTGCCTTTCTATGTAGGGGCGGACAGCGTCCGCCCGCGGGTCGATTGTTATTGGTCAGTCAACCGGCGTGATCTCTGTCACCAGATGGAAATTCGTGGTATAGCTGACCTGATACCGCTGGACGTTTGCCCAGCTCCAGCCGCGGGTCTGTCCGATTACCACAAAGCTGTCCGGGACGAGGGCGAAGCCCAGAGTGTCGGGGAAGCGGAGGTCCACCCACTTAAAATCGGTGTCCGGGCCCAGGGCGGCCCACATCAGGATACCGATGAGCGGCAGGACGAAGGGCATGAGAACAAACTGGGCCAAGAACAGCGGAAGCTGGTCCGGGGGCCGGGCAGCATATCCCGAAGGCCGGAAGGTAAGGGATGGGCAGGCATATCAGTACTCTTCCCGCCGCCACTCCATGTCGGTGAAGGTGGTAAACTCGGGGGTCCATTGCAGGTCCACCTTGCCCGTCTCGCCGTGGCGGTTTTTGGCGATGATGCACTCGGCCAGGTTGGGGTTTTCGGTGTCGGCGTTGTAGTAGCCCTCCCGGTAGAGGAACAGTACAATATCAGCGTCCTGCTCGATGGCCCCCGACTCCCGCAGGTCGGACAGCATGGGCCGCTTGTCCTGCCGGGACTCGTTGGCCCGGGAGAGCTGGCTCAGGCACAGCACGGGGACATTCAGGTCCTTGGCCATAATCTTCAGGCTCCGGGAGATATCGGACACAATCTGCTGCCGGTTCTCCCCCCGATTGCCCGACTTGCCCCCGGCGGACTGCATCAGCTGGAGGTAGTCGATGACGATGAGCCCCAGGTCGTCCACCCGGCGGCACTTGGCCAGGATATCGGCCACGGTGACGCTGGAGTCGTCGTCAATGAGGATGGTGGAGCGGTTGAGGGAGTCAGCGGCGGCGGCCACGCTCTCCCAGTCCTGATCGTCCAGCTTACCGGTGACCAGCTTCTTGTTGTCCACATAGCACTCGCTGGAGATGAGGCGCAGGGCCAGCTGCTCCCGGCTCATCTCCAGGGAGAAGAAGGCCACCTTTTTCCCCGACCTCTTGCCCGCGTCCAGCAGGATGTTCAGGGCCATGGAGGTCTTGCCCATACCGGGCCGGGCGGCCAGCAGGATCAGGTCGGAGTTGTTCAGGCCGGAGATAGCCCGGTCCAGGTCCCGCAGGCCGGTGGACAGCCCCGGGATGGCCCGGTCGCTGGCGGCCAGCTCCTCCAGCCGGTCGTACACGTCGATGATAACGTCGGAGATAGGGGTCAGCCCCCGGGCGGCCCGGCCCTGGCGGATGGCGTAAACGCGCTGTTCCGCCGCCTCCAGGATATCCTGACCGGTGGCGGTCCCCTCCTGAATCATGGCGGTGAGGTCGCCCGCCGCCTCGGCCACCCGGCGCAGGAGGGTCTTGTCCTTGATAATCTCAATGTACTCCCCCACGTTGGCGGCGGTGGGGGTGGTGTCCATAAGCTGCAAAATGTAGCCCCTGGACTGGTTTTCGTCATAATAGCCGTTCTGCTTCATGTTCTCCAGCACCGTCACTGGGTCGATGGTGAGGGAGTAGTTGAACATGGAGTAGATAGTCTCGTAAATTTCTTTGTTCTGGCGGATGTAGAAGTCGTCGGTGCGCAGCTTGTCGATGACCTCGGAGACGCACCGGGGATCGATCAGCATGGAGCCCAGCACCGCCTGCTCCGCCTCCACGCTGTGGGGCAGCTGCCGGAGCAGCAGCTCGTCGGTTTCTGTGGGCATGAGGTCACCTCCCTGGGTAAAAAAATCGGATTGGTGCGCCTGTAGGGCAAGGGCTCTGCCCTTGCCTTTTGAATCAAGGAGAAATCCGATGAGGCAAGGGCAGAGCCCTTGCCCTACAGGATGGAGGCGGGCTTTTACCCCTCCACCACCAGCACGTTGACAGTGCCGCTGATCTCGTAGCCCAGCTTGGCCTTGATCTGGTAGCTGCCGCAGGACTTGATGGGCTCGTCCAGCACCAGCTTGGTCTTGGGGATGGTGATGGCGTGCTGGACGGCCAGTGCGTCGGAGACCTCCTTGCCGGTGACGGCGCCGAACAGGCGGCCGCCCTCGCCAGACTTGGCGGAAATCTTCACCATAATGCCCTCCAGCTTCTTGGCCAGGGCCTCGGCCTCAGCCTTCTCGGCGGCCTCCTGGGCCTTCTTGGCCTTTTCCTGCTGCTTCATGGTGTTCACGTTCTCCGCCGTAGCGGTGACAGCCAGCTTTTTGGGCAGGAGAAAGTTCCGGGCGTAGCCGTCGGAGACCTCCACCAGCTGGCCCTTCTTCCCCTGGCCGCGTACATCCTGCTGTAAAATAACTTTCATGTGAATCAAATCCTTTCTGATGTTGTTTTATTTGGCAGGGGTGGCCACAGGCCGCCCCTACAGACATCGACTGTAGGGCGCGACGACCCCGGCGCGCCGTTCTACGGCGGCGGCGGGCCGAGTCGTCCCGCCCTACGTCTACTCCCCCTCCAGATACTGATCGATGGCCCTTGCCAGCTCCTGGGCCACCTCGTCCACCGACTTGCCGGAGACCTGTCCGCCGGCGGCGGCGGCGTTGCCGCCCCCTCCCAGCTTCTCCAGGATGAGCTGGACGTTGGTGCTCCCCATGGACCGGCCCGAGATATTCACCCGCTCCCCGTCGGGGGAGATAACGAAGGAGGCGTCGATGCCGATGATATTGAGCAGCTCGTCGGCCGCCTGGGCGGCGGTGACCCGGCCCACCGGGCGGTCGGCCACAGCCACGGCGATGCCGTCCCGGTAGAGCTTGGCGTTCTGGATGATGGAGTACTTGGCGATGGTGCCCGCCAGGTCGTTCTGGAAGAGCTTTTTCACCTCGGCGGTGTCGGCGCCGGAGCGGCGCAGGAAGGCGGCGGCCTCAAAAGTGCGGCCTCCGGTGCGCATGGTAAAGTTTTTGGTGTCCAGCACGATGCCGGCCAGCAGGGCCTCGGCCTCGGCCCGGAGGAGGTGAGCGGGCTCCATAATATACTGCAGCAGCTCGGTAACCAGCTCGGAGGCGGAGGAGGCGTAGGGCTCGTGGTAGTTCAGGGCGGCCCCCTCGATGTAGGTGGCGGCCCGCCGGTGGTGGTCGATGACCGCCACCCGGTTGCAGGACTGGAGCACCTCCAGGGCCTGGACCTGTTCAGGCCGGTTGGTGTCCACCACCACCACCAGGGACCGGCCGTCAGCGATAAGCAGGGCCTCCTGGGCGGAGAGGAAACAGTCGTGGTACTCGGGCAGCTGGGTCAGCCGGTCGATCAGCTCCTGGGCGGGGGGCGCGCCCGGCTCCCGGATGATGTGGGCCGGAACGCCGTTCTTCCGGCACAGGGCGCACACCCCGGCGGCGGCCCCCACGGCGTCGTTGTCGGGCATCTTGTGGCCCATGATAAACACCTGGGAGGAGTCGGACACCAGGGAGGACAGGGCGTTGGCCATGACCCGGCTCTTCACCTTGGTGCGCTTCTCGGTCTCCTTGGAGCGGCCTCCGTAGAACTCAAAGGTAAACTTGTTGCGGATCACCGCCTGATCTCCCCCCCGGGACAGGGCCATATCCACCGACAGGTTGGCGAAGTCCAGCAGCTCCTGGAAGCTGTCCCCGTCCAGCCCCACCCCGATGGACAGGGAGGCGTTCATGCCGCTGGGGTTGACCACCTGGTGGATGGCGTCCAGGATATCAAATTTACTATCGATAAACCTGCCCAGGTGGCGCTGCTCAAAGATGAACAGATAGCGCTCCCGCTGGTAGCGGCGGAGGATTCCACCTGTGTCGGCCACCCAGCGCTCAATCCGGCTGTCAATCTCGGCCATCATGTTGGACTTGTCGTTCTCCGAGAGATTTTTCAGCAGGTCCTCGTAGTTGTCCAGCAGCAGTACGGCCACCACCGGACGGCTGATCTGAAATCTGTCCCGGGTGAGGGCCAGCTCGGTCACATCCACCCAGTAGGTGGTGGCCAGAAAGCCGCCGCCCCGGCCGCCGGTGCGCACCAGGTGGCCGTAGACCAGAAAGCGCCGGTCGGCGTAGGCCACCTCGTCGGGGCACTGGCTCTTGCCCTCCATAAGCCACCGGGTGTCAAAGCCGGGAATCAGGGCGGACAGCTTGGCGTCGTAGAGGTGCTCCCGCTGGCCGGTCAGGCGCAGGAAGCGGTCGTTTGTCCAGATAATGTCGTCGCTCTCCGGCCGGAACAGCACCATAGGCAGGGGCGAATTGACCATAGTGTCCTTGGTGGCCACGTCCACGGTGCCGGTGTAGTTGTCCAGATATTTGTTAATCTCTCTGCGTCTCTGTCGGGCGCTCTCCCGGCTGTACAGCCCCAGGCAGAGCACCACGCCCAGCTCCACGCAGGCCAGCGGCCAGTAGAAGGCGGCCGACATCAGGGCAAACAGAACGAGACAGATAAAGTACAGGCGAAAGCTGGGCTGCAGCAGATTGTTCAGTTTCCGATTCAAGAAAGCATCCCCCTCTCTCTCCCGTCCCTGCCGGACGGTTTCCAAAACAATGGTATTTTATTATATCAGATAAGCGGGAGGAGCACAAGCACAAAATCCGGGGGTTTTGCCTCTTGCGCGGGAGGAGAAACACTGCTATAATAGAGGGCACTTCAGGCCCTGTATCCACAGCCGCGGATACCCGTCCGCTGCTGTGAATGCAGGTTCGTGATCTGACAATCAGGAGGAATATACCATGGAAATCAAAATTACCCGCGCAGCGACCCTGAAAGAGAAGCCCGACTCCTCCACGCTGGTGTTTGGCAAGGCCATGACCGACCACATGTTCATCGTGGATTACGACGAGGGCCAGGGCTGGCACGACGCCCGCATCATCCCTTACGGCCCTCTCCAGATCGACCCTGCGGCCAAGGTGCTCCACTACGGCGAGGAAATCTTCGAGGGGCTGAAGGCCTATCGCACCGCTGACGGCTCCATCCAGCTCTTCCGTCCTCGGGACAACATCGACCGGATGAACAAGTCCGCCCAGCGGCTGTGCCTGCCCCAGATTCCCGAGGACATCGCCCTGGCCGGCATCACCCGGCTGGTGGAGGTGGAGCAGGACTGGGTGCCCCATGAGAAGGACACCTCTCTGTACATCCGCCCCTTCATGATCGGCCTGGACGCGGCTCTGGGGGTCCACTCCTCCAAACACGTGCAGTATATCGTGGTGGTCTGCCCTGTGGGCGCCTACTACCCCGAGGGCCTCAACCCCGTAAAAATCTACGTGGAGGAGCAGGATGTCCGCGCCGTCAAGGGGGGCATGGGCATGGCCAAGACCGGCGGCAACTACGCCGCCTCCCTCCGGGCCGGCGACCAGGCGGAGAAGGCGGGCTACAGCCAGGTGCTGTGGCTGGACGGCGTCCACCGCAAGTATATCGAGGAGGTTGGCTCCATGAACGTGATGTTCAAGGTAGCCGGCAAGATCCTCACCCCCGACCTGAACGGCTCCGTGCTGGACGGCATCACCCGCCGCTCCTGCATCCAGCTGCTGAAGGACTGGGGCTACGAGGTGGAGGAGCGCCGCATCACCGCCGAGGAGCTGTTTGAGGCCGCCGGGAAGGGCACCCTGGAGGAGGCCTGGGGCACCGGCACCGCCGCCGTGGTCTCCCCCATCGGCGAGCTGGCCATGGGCGACAGGAAGGTCACCGTCTCCGGCGGCAAGATCGGCGAGATCACCCAAAAGCTCTATGACGAGCTCACCGGAATCCAGTGGGGCCGGGTAGCCGACCCCCACGGCTGGATCATGAAGCTCTGATCTCCAAGCTGTCCAGGGCCCGGAAGCGAGTGCTTCCGGGCCTTTCCTGTCCCCCCGGCGGATTTTCCCCTTAAAAATGTAAATAAATTATGAACCCTCTTGCATTTTTCAGGGAGGTGCGCTATCATAGGTTTAGCACTCGATCAACAGGAGTGCTAAACCAGTTTTATTTTAAGTAAAATGAATATACAGACGGAGGAATCACGAGTATGGCAAAGAAGCAATTCAAGGCGGAGTCCAAACGGCTGCTGGACTTAATGGTAAATTCAATTTACACACACAAGGAGATCTTCCTGCGGGAGCTGATCTCCAACGCCAGCGACGCGGAGGACAAGCTGGCCTACAAGTCCCTCACCGACGACAGCGTGACGGTAAAGCAGAAGGACCTGAAGATCACCATTGTGCCCGACAAGGAAGGGCGGCTGCTCACCGTGTCGGACAACGGGGTGGGCATGAGCAAGGAGGACCTGGAATCCAACCTGGGCACCATCGCCCGGAGCGGCTCGGGCCAGTTCAAGGCCGGCCTGGCGGAGGACGACAAGGCGGCGGACAAGATCGACGTCATCGGCCAGTTCGGCGTGGGCTTCTACTCCGCCTTCATGGTGGCCGACCACGTGACGGTCATCTCCCGGGCCTGGGGCAGCGAGGAGGCCTGGATGTGGCAGTCCGACGGGGCGGACGGCTACACCGTCACCCCCTGCGAGAAGGAGGCCCCCGGCACCGACGTCATCATGCACATCAAGGCCAACGCCGAGGGCGAGGATTACGACCAGTATCTTGACACCCACAAATTACAGGACCTCATCAAAAAGTACTCCGATTATATCCGCTATCCCATCACCATGGAGGTGGAGGACTACCGGATGAAGGACAAGCCGGAGGACGCCCCCGAGGACTACAAGCCCGAGTGGGAGACCGTCAAGGAGTGGAAGACCCTCAACTCCATGGTCCCTCTGTGGCAGCGGCAGAAGTCCAAGGTAAAGCCCGAGGAGTACAACGCCTTCTATAAGGAGAAGTTCAGCGACTGGCAGGACCCGCTGGCCGTCATCCACACCAGCGCCGAGGGGACGGTCACCTACAAGGCCATGCTCTACATTCCCGAAAAAACCCCCTACGACTTCTACACCCGGGAGTACCAGAAGGGCCTTCAGCTCTACTCCTCCGGGGTGCTCATCATGGACAAGTGCGCCGACCTGCTCCCCGACCACTTCCGCTTTGTAAAGGGCGTGGTGGACTCCGCCGACTTCTCCCTGAACATCAGCCGTGAGGTCCTCCAGCACACCCGGCAGCTGAAGGTGATCGCCTCCGCCCTGGAGAAGAAGATCAAGAACGAGCTGCTCAAGCTGCAAAAGGAGGACCGGGAGAAATACGAAAAATTCTGGACGGCCTTCGGCACCCAGCTGAAATACGGGGTTGTGTCCGACTACGGCCAGCACAAGGAGATACTCCAGGACCTGCTGCTCTTCTGGTCCTCCAAGGAGGGGGCCAACACCACTCTGGCCGCCTACAAGGACCGGATGCCCGAGGACCAGCCCTTCTGCTACTACGCCTGCGGCGAGAGCGTGGAAAAGATCGCCCGGCTGCCCCAGGTGGAGCGCATTCTGGACAGGGGCTATGAGATTCTCTACTGCACCGAGGACGTGGACGACTTTGTGATGAAGGGTTTGGGTGAGATAGACGGCAAGCAGTTCAAGTCAGTGACCGAGGAGGACGCCCTGCCCCAGACCGAGGAGGAGAAGAAGGCCGCCGAAGAGAAGGCCGAGGCCGGCAAGCCGGTGCTGGAGGCCGTGAAGGAGGCCCTGGGGGACCAGGTGAAGGAGGTGCGGGTGTCCGCCATTCTGAAATCCGGGGCCTGCTGTCTGTCCGCCGACGGCCCCATCTCCATCGAGATGGAGAAGTATATGAGCAAGGTAGAGGGCGGCCAGCCCATGAAGGCCGACCGGGTGCTGGAGCTCAACCCCGACTCCGCCCCCTTCGCCGCCCTGAAGCGGGCGGTGGACGCCGGAGACAAGGAACTCGTCGCCAAATACGCCAAACTCCTCTACGCCCAGGCCCTGCTCCTGGCCGGCCTCCCCCTGGAGGACCCGGCGGAGTATACCGGGCTTGTCTGCTCCCTGATGATCTGAAAATACACCCAGCCCGCCGGGATATTGTCCCGGCGGGCTGTTGTTATGCCTCATCCCGTCTGAGCGCGGCCATAAACGCCCGCCGCCCCTTGGTAAATAAAATGGGGATACTATGCAGCCGGCATATTGTATTTGCCGCCGCTGTTTGCTATGATATTGCCAGTACTCCGCTGTGGGAGAGCCGGCCTCTCAAGCGAAATTAGAAAGGTGTGTTGTTTATGGCGCTATGGATTATTGCAATTGTTCTTATAGGGCCCCTCATTTTGCACACGCTTGTGAGCGAGTTGATCCTGCTTGGGAAATACGGCTCGCTTTTGCTGCTAATCGCAGGCACAGTCCTGTACGCCAAATTCATGCTGGACCGCGCGCTGGACCGCGCGAAGAGCAAGAAATCATGACAAATCAAAGACAGGCCGCCTTACCCGCAGGGGTAAGGCGGCCTTTTCTTATTCCTCATCCAGCTTGAGCACCGCCATAAAGGCCTCGGTGGGCAGCTGCACCGTACCCAGGGTGCGCATCTTCTTTTTGCCCTCCTTCTGCTTCTCCAGGAGCTTCTTCTTCCGGGTGATGTCGCCGCCGTAGCACTTGGCCAGCACGTCCTTGCGCATGGCTTTGACGGTCTCCCGGGCGATGATCTTGCCCCCGATAGCCGCCTGAACGGGCACCTCGAAGAGCTGGCGGGGGATGTTCTCCTTCAGCTTTTCGCAGATGCGCCTGGCCCGGCCGTAGGCCTTCTCCCGGTGGACGATGAAGCTCAGCGCGTCCACCTGGTCGCCGTTGAGCAGCAGGTCCACCTTCACCAGGTCGCTGGGCTCATAGCCCTCCAGCTCGTAGTCCAGGCTGGCGTACCCCTTGGTGCGGGCCTTCAGGGCGTCGAAAAAGTCGTAGATGATCTCCCCGATGGGCATGGAGTAGTGCAGCTCCACCAGGTTGGTGTCCAGATACTGCATATCCTTGAAAATCCCCCGCCGCTCCTGACACATGGGCATGATGTTGCCCACGTAGTCGGGGGGCGAGATGATGGACACCTTGGCGTAGGGCTCCCGGGCCTGGGAGATGGCCCCGGGGTCGGGGTAATTGTGGGGGTTATCCACCCGCACCACACTACCATCTGTTTTCGTTACCTCGTATATAACAGATGGTAATGTAGTCACCAGGTCCAGGTCGAACTCCCGCTCCAGCCGCTCCTGGATGATCTCCATGTGGAGCATCCCCAAAAATCCGCACCGGAAGCCGAAGCCCAGGGCCACCGAGGACTCGGGCTCGAAGGACAGGGAGGCGTCGTTGAGCTGGAGCTTCTCCAACGCGTCCCGCAGGTCGGGGTACTTGGACCCGTCCTCTGTGTAGATGCCGCAGTAGACCATAGCCTGAGCGGGGCGGTAGCCCGGGAGCGGCTCGCCGGCGGGGTGCTCCGCGCCGGTGATGGTATCGCCCACGCTGGTGTCCTTCACGTTCTTGATGGAGGCGGTGAACCAGCCCACCTCCCCGGCGGACAGCTCCGGAGCGGACTCCATGCCCAGGGGCTTCAAATAGCCGCAGTCCAGCACCTGATATCCGGCCCCGGAGGCCATCATCTTCACGTTCATCCCCTTCCTGAGGGTGCCCTCCACAATGCGGAAGTAGACGATCACCCCCACATAGGGGTCATACTGGCTATCGAAGATCAGGGCCTTCAGGGGGGCGGTGGGGTCCCCCTCCGGGGCGGGTATGTTGCGCACAATGTCCTCCAGCACGGCGGGGATGTTGACCCCCTGCTTGGCGGAAATCTCCGGTGCGTCCAGGGCGGGGAGGGCCAGAATGTTCTCGATCTCCTCCTTCACACGCTGCGGGTCGGCGGCGGGCAGATCGATCTTGTTCACCACCGGGAGGATCTCCAGGTCGTGCTCCATAGCCAGGTAGGTGTTGGCCAGGGTCTGGGCCTCGATGCCCTGGGAGGCGTCCACAATGAGCACCGCCCCCTCGCAGGCCGCCAGGGACCGGCTGACCTCATAGTTGAAGTCCACGTGCCCCGGGGTGTCGATGAGGTTCAGGTGGTAGACCTCCCCGTCCTCCGCCTTGTAGTCCAGCCGGACGGCCCGGGCCTTGATGGTGATGCCCCGCTCTTTCTCCAGGTCCATGTTGTCCAGCAGCTGGCTCTCCATCTGCCGCTGCTCCACCGCCCCGCAGATTTCAATCAGCCGGTCGGACAGGGTGGACTTGCCGTGGTCGATGTGTGCGATGATGGAAAAATTACGAATTTTACTCTGGTCGGTCATAGATATGCCTCCTTGAGGTATGTGAAAATCTATCGTCCCCCGCAGGGCAAGGCTCCTTTTGCGCTCCCGGACGTTATTTCTTCTCCTGTTTTGCCTTCCGCCCTCCGCTGATGGCGGTGACCCGCTCGCCGGTGTTGTGGACCACCTGGAGGACGGACTGGTACAGGACGGGGTAATCCCGGGCCAGGGCGTCGTTGGACATCTCGGGCATAGGCCCTCTGTCCTTCACGTGGGCGGCCAGTGCGTCGGCCAGCTCGGCCTCGCAGCACTTCATATCCGCCTCAGCCAGGCCGGCCTGGAAGTGCCGGGGGGGCACGGAGAAGAAATCCGGGTTGTTGTCCGGGTTGGCGTCGTAGAGCCGGCGGTAAACGGTGTAGACGGCGGTGGACAGGTAGCCGGAGGCGGCCTGGATGGCCTCCCGGCTGCCCGTCTTGCCCAGCAGGCCAAAGAGCACGCCGATGGAGTTGACCAGCAGCTTTTTGCACAGCAGGGCCAGCACGCTCCCCTTGAGGGAGTTGTTCTTCTCATCGCTGAGATCATACAGCTCCTCGGGGGCGATGGTGGTGCCGTCCCGGGTAAGGGTGCGGCCCAACAGAAAGTCGGCGGACACGCCGTAATAGTCGCAGGCCTTCACCACAAAGACCAGGCCGGGCTCCCGCACGCCGTTCTCGTAGTGGCTGAGCAGGGCCTGAGAGATGCCCAGGTCGGCGGCGGCGGAGCGCTGGCTGACCCCTTTCTCCTGCCGCAGCAGGGACAGTGTCCGGGGAAACTCCGGATTTTCCATCTTCATGAACGTTCACCTCAACTCAAAATGTCAGGGACGGCGGCCCGCGGCCGTCCCGTCCCGGGAGCTTCAATACACTTGGTATAGTATACCTGAAAGCAATACCTGGCGTAAAGAGGAAAATGCAAAAAAATCTTTGGAATTTTTCCTAGGTCGGGCGCAGAAAACTATGATACGGCTCTTGCATTTTTCCCCGGGAAATGCTACCATACTAATTGAGATTCTGGTGAGAAGCACCAATTTTGATTTGGAGGCAGATGTATTATGTTTGGTAAACTCATTGATATCCTGAAGGCCCACCCCCGCAAGATCGTCTTTACCGAGGGCACCGACCCCCGCATTCTCGAGGCGTCCGCCCGCCTTCTGTCCGGCACCTTCCTGACCCCCATCCTGGTCGGCAACGAGGCAGAGATCCGCTCCGCCGCCGAGGAGGCCGGCTTCAACATCCGCGGCGCCGAGATCTACGATCCCGAGAACTATGAGAAGATGGACGCCATGGTAGAGAAAATGGTGGAGCTGCGCAAGGGCAAGATGACCGCTGACGAGTGCCGCGCCATGCTGAAAAAGGGCAACTACTTCGGCACCATGCTGGTGGCCATGGGCATTGCTGACGCCCTGCTGGGCGGCGCCACCTACTCCACTGCCGACACCGTCCGTCCCGCCCTCCAGCTGGTGAAGACCAAGCCGGGCAACTCCATCGTGTCCTCCTGCTTCATTCTGGTGCGGCCCTCCGCCACCGGCGGCAACATGGTGCTGGCCATGGCCGACTGCGCCATCAACATCAACCCCACCGAGGACGAGCTGGTGGAGATCGCCTCCGAGACCGTCCAGTGTGCCCGAATCTTCGGCGTGGACCCCAAGGTGGCCTTCCTGAGCTACTCCACCTTCGGCTCGGGCAAGGGCCCCGATGTGGACAAGATGCGCAACGCCGCCGAGAAGGCCAAGGCCGCCATGCCCGAGGTGCCCATCGAGGGCGAGCTGCAATTTGACGCGGCGGTCTCCCCCCGTGTGGCCCATACCAAGTGCCCCGACTCCCAGGTGGCCGGCTACGCCAACACCTTCATCTTCCCCGACATCAACGCCGGCAATATCGGCTACAAGATCGCCCAGCGTCTGGGCTCCTTCGAGGCCTACGGCCCCATTCTGCTGGGCCTGAACGCCCCCATCAACGACCTGTCCCGGGGCTGCAACGCCCAGGAGGTCTATTCCATGGCAATTGTCACCGCCGCCCTGGCCTGACAGCACAAAAGCCCACAGGAGCACTTTTCAAAGTGCTCCTTTTTCATAGTCATATCCGCCCCGCCTGTCCCATAAAATAGGGGGAAGGAGGTGGCCTGGATGGCAAGTCAAGGCTTTGGCGTCCGCCAGACAATCAGTGCGGCCCTGCTTTTCACCGTAGTTCTGTTTTTTCTCCCCGCTCTGACGGTCCGGAGCGATCCGGCCGGTCAGTCTCCGGAGGCCGGCGGGCTGCCCAACGGCGAGGCCGTCCTCCCCATTGAGCGGACCCCCTCCGCCGTCTCCACAGGGGGGCGGGACAAGGGGCGGGCGGTGCGTCTGCTGACCCGGGAGGGCGAGGTACTGGACCTCACCATGGCGGAGTACCTCTGGGGGGTGGTGGCGGCGGAGATGCCCGCCGTCTTTGAGCAGGAGGCGCTGGCGGCCCAGGCCTGCGCCGCCCGGACCTACACGGTCGTCCGCCAGAACGGCAGCAAGCATCCGGAGGCCGACATCTGCGGCGACAGCACCTGCTGCCAGGCCTACATCGACCGCTCCGCCGCCGAGGCCCGCTGGGGCCTGAGCGCCCGGGAGTACGGCGAAAAGATTGACCGCGCGGTGGCAGAAACCGACGGCCTGGGCATCCTGTATGAGGGCAGCCCCATCCAGGCGCTCTTTTTCTCCTCCGCCCCGGGGAAAACGGTGGACGCGGTGGAGGTCTGGGGCAACCCGGTGGCCTATCTGAAGAGCGTGGACAGCCCCGAGGGGGAGGAGGTGCCCAACTACCGCACCCAGGTGGTGCTGGGGGCGGAGGAGGTGAAGTCCCTCACGTTGGCCGCCTACCCCGGCGCCGACCTGTCCGGCGACCCGGGCCTGTGGTTTGGGGAGGCCAGCCGCAACGAGGGGGGCGGGGTAATCTCTATCCCTCTGGGAGGCGTCACCCTCACCGGAGGTCAGGTGCGCTCCCTGTTCTCCCTGCGCTCAGCCTGCTTCACCGTGGCCTGGGACGGCAGCCAGTTCACCTTTGACGTCACCGGCTACGGCCACGGGGTGGGCATGAGCCAGTACGGGGCCAACGCCATGGCGAAGACGGGCAGCACCTTTTCAGACATTCTCACCTGGTACTACACCGGCACGGAGGTGGGGGAGCTGTGGTAGCTTCCCGCCAAAAATCAGATTTTCCTCTTGCGCCGCTCCCCGGAGTGTGGTATATTAAAGACAGCCAAAGAAGCACGTCACAACTTAACCATGCGTTCCACGCACAAAGCGGACACCCGGGGAGGTAGCCTCTCCCCGGGTGTCTTTTATTAAAATACAGGGTTCCTTATAGCTTCTGGTAAATTTTTTCAAAAAACCCTCCATTTAAAATATGAATAAATCTTGACAGAAAAGCGGATGGCCTTTACAATATCAGGTGGACGAATATGAAAAACCTGTGGGGATGTTTTTCAGTTGCCGCGGGGGAGGCAGGCAGCCCGCCTGTCCAGCCCCTTGCGGCCTTTTACTGCAAGCCTGTACCGGGACAAGCCCCGGCGGCAGGTGCCGCGGCGGTCCGCCGCGGTCACGAAAAAACATGGAGGTGTAACAAGACCCAATGAACCCAATCATAGCAGTTATCGGAATGGTCGCTGCACTGATCCTCGGCGCGCTGGGCGGCGCGGTCTTCGGCTGGAACCGGCGCAAGGCCACGGCGGAGCGGGAGATCAAGTCCGCCGAGGACGAGGCCACCCGCATTGTCAACGAGGCCTATAAGAGCGCCGAGAGCAAGAAGCGGGAAGCTCTGGTAGAGGCCAAGGAGGAGATCCTCAAGGCCAAGAACGAGCACGAGAAGGAGGTCAAGGACCGCCGCAGCGAGCTGCAGCGCCAGGAGAACCGCCTTCAGCAGAAGGAGGAGAACCTGGACCGCAAGATGGAGAACATCGAGCGGAAGGAGGAGCAGCTGTCCGGCAGGCTGGCCAAGCTGGACGCCACCCAGGCCGAGGCGGAGGCCCTGAAGCAGAAGCAGGTGGACGAGCTGGAGCGCATCTCCGGCTACACCGCCGAGGAGGCCAAAAACTACCTCCTCAAGCAGCTGGAGGAGGACGTCACCCACGAGTCGGCCATGAAGATCAAGGAGATCGAGGCCCGCTTCAAGGACGAGGCGGACACCCGCGCCCGGGAGATCATCTCCCTGGCCATCCAGCGCTGCGCCGCCGACCACGTGTCGGAGGCCACCGTGTCGGTGGTCCCCCTGCCCAACGACGACATGAAGGGCCGGATCATCGGCCGTGAGGGCCGGAACATCCGCACCCTGGAGACCCTCACCGGGGTGGACCTGATTATCGACGACACCCCCGAGGCCATCACCGTCTCCTGCTTCGACCCGGTGCGCCGGGAGATCGCCCGGCTGGCTCTGGAGAAGCTGATCCTGGACGGCCGCATCCACCCCGCCCGCATCGAGGAGATGGTGGAGAAAGCCAAGCGTGAGGTGGACATGGTCATCAAGTCGGAGGGCGAGCGTGCCATCTTCGAGACCAACGTCCACGGCCTGCACCCGGAGCTGGTGAAACTGCTGGGCCGGATGCGCTACCGCACCAGCTACGGCCAGAACGTGCTCAACCACTCCATCGAGGTATCCCACGTGGCCGGGCTGCTGGCCGCCGAGATCGGCGCCAACGTCACCGAGGCCAAGCGGGCCGGCCTGCTCCACGATCTGGGCAAGTCCATCGACCACGAGGTGGAGGGCTCCCACGTACAGATCGGCGTAGAGCTGGCTCGGAAGTACCGGGAGAGCGAGAACATCATCCACGCCATCCACGCCCACCACAACGACGTGGAGCCCAAGACGGTGGTGGCCTGCCTGGTCCAGGCGGCCGACGCCATCTCCGCCGCCCGGCCCGGCGCCCGGCGGGAGAATCTGGAGAACTATATCAAGCGCCTGGAGGCCCTGGAGGAGATCACCTCCTCCTTCAACGGGGTGGAGAAGTCCTTCGCCATCCAGGCTGGCCGCGAGGTGCGCATCATGATTAAGCCCGACGTGGTCAGCGAGGACCAGATGGTCCTCCTGGCCCGGGAGATCGCCAAGAAGATCGAGGACGAGCTGGAGTACCCCGGCCAGATCAAGGTCCACCTCCTGCGGGAGACCAAGGCCATCGAATACGCCAAATAGAGCAAATCCCGGGACGCCCCCCTGCGCCCCGGGATTTTTATTGTATTTTTTGTCGGATTCTGTTATAATCATTTTGCTGCCCTTTCCAAACTGGCAACAGGGAGGGGGTGAAGTCGGTGGACATTGCGGCGAATTTACTTTTGTCGATCGCAGCAAACGTACTCGGTCACCTTGTTTGCAGCTGGATTGACCAGCACCGCAAGGGCAGATGAAAGAGACCCCCGGAGAAAGCACCTCTCCGGGGGTTCTTTTTTTGCGATGAAGTCAATGGTTGCGGCAAATCCACTGGCTTTCAGCCGAGTTCATTATAGCACACCCGCCAAGGATATGCAAGGGGAATTTATTCACATCCGTCTCATAAATTTGGAAAGCCTCTGAAACGACCGCCCGGTACGTCATGTAGGGCAGGGGTTCTACCCCTGCCTATCCCCGAAAGGGGATAATACGGAATCAGGATGAATCAGAAGGCCCATAAATTTGGAAAGCCTCTGAAACGACCGCCCGGTACGTCATGTAGGGCAGGGGTTCTACCCCTGCCTATCCCCGTAAGGGGATAAAACGGAATCAGGATGAATCAGAAGGCCCATAAATTTGGAAAGCCTCCGAAACGACCACCCGGTACGTCATGTAGGGCAGGGGTTCTACCCCTGCCTATCCCCGAAAGGGGATAATACGGAATCAGGACGAATCAGAAGGCCCATAAATTTGGAAAGCCTCTGAAACGACCGCCCGGTACGTCATGTAGGGCAGGGGTTCTACCCCTGCCTATCCCCGTAAGGGGATAAAACGGAATCAGGACGAATCAGAAGGCCCATAAATTTGGAAAGCCTCTGAAACGACCGCCCGGTACGTCATGTAGGGCAGGGGTTCTACCCCTGCCTATCCCCGAAAGGGGATAAAACGGAATCAGGATGAATCAGAAGGCACGGGCAGAGCCCTTGCCCTACATGTGGAATCTATTCCCTCTGATTTTGTTTCTGAAAGAACTGCACCTGATTATGGACGGCCTCCTGCTGGTCACGATAGAGCGTACGGAATATTTCAATCAGCTGCTGTTCGGACTCATCCAGTCTCAAGGGCAGTTCCTGCACATCTGTCACTCCTGCCAGATAGTCCACACTGACATGAAAGACCTTCGCCAGACTGACCAGCATCTCAACCGGCATCTGACTGCGGCCTGTCAGGTAATTACTCATAACCGAATCGGTAATACCCAATTCTTTAGCTAAAGCCTTCTGCTTTAAATCATGATCTGTGATCCACTCTTTAATCCGTTCCCGATAGTGCATACTGCCACCTCTTTCAGGTACAGTATGCAAAAATTCTATCCTTATTTTTCGTTTTTAGCAATCTCTAAAAAATAAATTTTATAATCCAAAATTCGACATTATCTTTTAGCGATATATGCTATTTTATTTATGGAAATAAAAAAGAGCGCCGCTAATGCGGCGCTCCGGAAAAGGTCAGCTTACTTGTGGTCGACGGAGTACATATGCTCAATGAGCTCCAGCACCTTGTTGGAGTAGCCGATCTCGTTGTCGTACCAGGACACGACCTTGACGAAGGTATCGGTGAGGGCGATGCCGGCGTCGGCGTCAAAGATGGAGGTACGGGTGTCGCCCAGGAAGTCGGAGGACACGACGGCCTCATCGGTGTAGCCCAGGATACCCTTCAGCTCGCCCTCGGAGGCCTTCTTCATGGCGGCGCAGATCTCCTCATACTTGGCGGGCTTGGCCAGGTTGACGGTCAGGTCCACCACGGACACATCCAGGGTGGGCACCCGCATGGACATACCGGTCAGCTTGCCGTTGAGGGAGGGGATAACCTTACCCACGGCCTTGGCGGCGCCGGTGGAGGAGGGGATGATGTTGCCGGTGGCGGCGCGGCCGCCGCGCCAATCCTTCAGGGAGGGGCCGTCCACGGTCTTCTGGGTGGCGGTGACAGAGTGGACGGTGGTCATCAGGCCCTCGGTGATGCCCCAGTTGTCATTGAGCACCTTGGCGATGGGGGCCAGGCAGTTGGTGGTGCAGGAGGCGTTGGAGACGAAGTTCATGTCGGTGGTGTACTTGTCCAGGTTGACGCCGCACACGAACATGGGGGTGTCGTCCTTGGAGGGGGCGGACATGACGACCTTCTTGGCGCCGGCGTCCAGGTGGCCCTGAGCCTTCTCCTTGGTCAGGAACAGGCCGGTGGACTCGACGACATACTCAGCACCCAGCTTGGCCCAAGGCAGGTCGGCGGGATTGCGCTCGGCGGAGACAGGGATCTCCTTACCGTTGACCACGATGGCGGTCTCGGTATGGCCGATCTCAGCCTGGCAGGCGCCGTGCATGGTGTCGTACTTCAGCATATAGGCCAGATACTCGGCGGGGCACAGGTCGTTGATGCCGACGATCTCGATCTCGGGGTGATTCAAACTGGCGCGGAACACCATACGGCCGATACGGCCAAAGCCATTGATGCCAACTTTGATGCTCATGTGAATTACTCCTTTTATTATCAATTTATCCGCGGCGGCCCGCGGCAGTGGTATCGTGCTATATTATACCCCGCTTATCCTTATTTTCCTAGTGTATTTTTTCATATATTTATCGAAAAATTTCACCGAATTTTTTCCATAGGGCAAGGAAAACCCTTCTAAACAGTGGCTTGTCCCCATTTTTCCCTCTGCTCCTCCGCCCTGTGTCCCCGGGTCACGGCCTCCTCTTCTGACCTTTTTCCGGTTTTTTCGACATTTTCTATTGTCGAGGCTGGAAAACTTTGCTATACTGGTAACGATACTAACCGTGCGCGCTCCGGCGCATGATAAGGGAAACGCTGTCTGCGCCGATGCTGTTCCGGCGGGAAGGGGTCATTATGCTGGATTCAATACAGTCTCTGTTGGATTCCCTGCCTGAGGGAGCGGTTCTGATTCGCCAGGGTACGGCGGTCTACATCAACGCCATGGCCCGGCAGCTGCTGCCCCAGCTGTCCCCGGGCGCTCCTCTGCCGGACTTCATTGCCCTCCCTCCTCTGGAGGAGGCGGGCACCGGTCTTTTTGTCTCCGGCTCCACCCCGTATTCCTTCAGCTGTTCCAGCCACCAGGAGGACCAGCTTCTGCTCTTCCGTCCGGCGCCCCAGACCGTGCTGGACTCCCGGCAGCTGGGCGGGACGCTGCGCCAGCTGCGGGAGCTGCTGGGCGAGATCCTGGCCGAGGTGGGGCCCGCCACCGGCTCCACCAAGAAGGAGGTCCCCTCCGCCGAGTTCAGCAAGAGCTTCCACCGGATCTCCCGTCTGGCGGAGAACCTGACCTATATCTGGCACGCCTCCGAGGGGGGCCCAGAGTTCCACCCGGTGACTATGGACCTGGCCGGGTTGTGCCACCGTCTGGACCTGCTGGCCGGCCCTCTGCTCTACGAGATCGGCGTCACCCTGGACTACCGCTCCACCGAGGAGAGCCTGCTCATCCCCGGCGACCCGGACCTGCTCCAGAAGCTGCTGCTGGGCCTGCTGTCCAACGCCGCCAAGGCGGTGGGCCGGGGCGAGGTTGTGCTCAGCCTGCGCCGCCAGGGCCGGCGGGCCTTTGTCCGGGTCTCTGACAGCGGTCCCCTCCCCAGCCAGCGGCAGCTGGCCGGCCTGACCCGGCAGGACCTGGGTGACGAGCTCCCCCTGCCCAGCCAGGGCGCCGGCCTGGGTCTGGACATCGCCCGGCACATCGCGGCCCTCCACGGCGGCTCTCTCCTGGTGAGCCTGGGGACGCAGGCCCCTGTCATCACCCTGTCTCTGCCCACCGGCCCGCTGACCGGCCGCGTCTCGGTGCGCACCCCGCCAAAGCTCCGGCGGGACAACAGCCTGGACCCCGTGCTGATGGAGCTGTCCGACGTCATCCCCCTCCACATCTTCGCCCTGGAGGGTCTGGACTGAAAAAACCGGTCTGCGCCCGGCGCACGGGCCGTTTTTTTAAATTTTGTAAATTTTTCTTGACTTTTTCCAGATATCCGATATAATAAGTAAGCCTGTCTCCAGCGGAGGCAGCCATATCCTTGCTCCCGGACCGATCCGGGGGCCATATGTCCATAAGGAGGTGCAAAACATGGCAAAAATCAACGCGAATTACGAGGCGGTCTACATCCTGAAGCCCGACCTGAGCGAGGAGCAGATCGCCGCTCTGGTGGAGCGGTTCAAGTCCGTAGTCGAGGCCAACGGAACGGTTTCCGAGGTCAACGAGTGGGGCAAGCGCCGGCTGGCCTATCCCATCCAGGACCTGATGGAGGGCTACTATGTGCTGATGACCTTCACCGCCGCCGCCGCCGTCCCCGCTGAGCTGGACCGTATTTTCCGGATCACCGACGGCGTGATGCGCTCCATGATCGTCTGCAAGGACGAGTAAGGAGGCGCGGCAATGCTGAACAAAATTTTTATTATGGGCCGCCTCACCCGGGACCCCGAGCTGCGGCGCACCCAAACCGGCACGCCTGTGGCCTCCTTCTCCCTGGCCGTTGACCGGGATTTCAAGGACAAGTCCACCGGCGAACGGGCCACCGACTTCATCGACGTGGTGGCCTGGCGGCAGACCGCCGAGTTTGTCTGCCGGTACTTCGCCAAGGGCCGCATGGCCGTGGTGGAGGGCCGGCTTCAGATCCGCGACTGGACCGACAAGGAGGGGGGCAAGCGCCGCTCCGCCGAGGTCATTGCCGACAACATCTATTTTGGCGACTCCAAGCGCGAGGGCGACGGAGGCTACTCCACCGGCTACCACCAAAATGGCGGTTACAGCCAGGGCGGCTACCCCGCCCCCTCCGCCCCCGCCGATCCCTTCGGCGGCTACGGAGCGCCCCCTGCGGATGGCGACCAATTCGCCGAGCTCTCAACGGACGACAGTAAGCTGCCGTTTTGACTTTGACCGTACCCGGTCATAAAAAGGAGGTTACTTCCATGGCTATGGAACGCGATAATAAGCCCATGCGCGGCCGCAAGCGCCGCAAGGTCTGCGCCTTCTGCGCCGACAAGGTGGAGTGCATCGACTACAAGGATGCCGCCAAGCTGCGCCGTTTCACGTCGGAGCGGGCCAAGATTCTGCCCCGCCGCACCACCGGCACCTGCGCCATGCACCAGCGCCAGCTGACTGAGGCCATCAAGCGGGCCCGTCAGATCGCCCTGCTCCCCTACGTCACCGACTGATCTACAAAAGCCTCGCCGCTCTCGGCGAGGCTTTTTCTTTTACCGGCACAGGGTCTCCAGCATATTTTGGGCGAATCCCTCCAGCCGCTCCTGAATCCCCGGGAGGGCCAGGGCCTGGCCGGGGTTGTTGGCCGTCTCCATCATCGCGAAGCGCCGGGGGAGGTAGAAAGACTTGTTCATATTCATGGCGGCCACCACCTGCCGCGCCACCACGTCCCCCCCGGAATAGCCCGACACCACTATGGCGAAGACCGCCTTGTCATAGAATCTGGTCTGGCGGAAGAGGGCGGTCAGCCGGTTGATAAAGGCGGTGAGGTTGGCGGACAGGGCGTCGTTGTAGTTGGGGCACAGCAGCACCAGGGCGTCGGCGGTCCGGACAGCGGGGTACACCTCATCCCGCATCACGCCGCCGTAGAAGCACCCCCCCTGTTCCCCGAAGTGGAGGCACATGGTGTAGGGGCAGCCGGAGCAGTCGGACAGGGTGCCGTTGCGCAGGCCGATCTCGTGGATGGCGCAGCGGTCCTCCAGCCTCTCCCGCACACGGGACCACAGGGCGATTGTGTTGGAGGTGTGGTGGCTGGAGGCGTGGAGGACCAGCACCTGGGGCCGCTCCTTTTTGGGAAACACGAACCCCTCCACGTGATCGGCCAGCTCGGCGGCGGCGTGGCGGTAGGCCCCCATCAGGTTGGTGTTCAGGTTCCCGGCCTGAACGGCGAAGTTGGCCAGCGACCCGGTGCCCTCCACAAGGGGCCGGCCCACCAGGGCGCACCCCGCCATATTCATGGCCAGGGCCCCCTCGGCGGCGGCGGATTTGGTAAACAGCTCCCCCGCCCCGTCCACGATCAGCCCGCCGGTGCAGCCCTCCAGCAGCCCCGGTTCCTTCCGCAGCCGGGCCAGCATCCGGACGTACTCCAGATTGGTGCCGGCCTCTCCCAAGGCCAGGGCGAAGAGCAACCGCTGGCCCTTCAGGCTTACCAGCTCCTCCGCCGTCCGCACGGTGCGGACCTCCCGCCTGGCCAGGGCCTGTCTCAGGATGCCGTCCAGCCGCTGTCCGGCCCAGCCGGAGTCGGGAGCGGGATGGATCAGGGTAATGGACATGGTCTCCACCTTCTTTCCGTATGTAGGGGCGGCCTGTGGCCGCCCGCCGTCAAACGTCCTGTAATTTTGCGGGCGGACAATGTCCGCCCCTACAAAGGGCTGGTAGGGCGCGACGACCCGGCGCGCCGTTTTAGCGTAGTGCGTGTAGGGGCGCGCAATGCGCGCCCGCGGGCGGCCACAGGCCGCCCCTACAGGTCACGGTCAAAGAATCGTTTTAAGGTGCTCCGCCGCCTCCCGGATGTGGCCGAAGAGGGGGTCGGGAATGCGGGGCAGCAGCTCGGTCTCCAGCCCGGCGGGGGTGTAACGGTTTTTCACCCCCATATAGACCCCATCCAGAAAGACGGAGCCGCAGTGCCACTCTCCCCGGAGGGTGAGCAGCAGGGACAGGGCCCCGGAGGACAGGGCGGGGGCCACGTAGGGCTTAAAGCCGATCTCCCGCATCTTCAGGTTGGCGGTGACGGTGAGGTGGGTCAGCTCCTGGGACAGGGCCTCGTCGTAGTGGTCGATGGAGTTGGCGATAAACAGCCCGGTGCCGTGGGGGCCGAAGGACCGCCCCTCGGAGAGGAAGGAGGCCAATTTCGGGTCCCGCTTGGCGAAGTAGGCGGCCCGCGCGTTCATCACCCCCAGGCCGAAGCCCTGGATTTGCTCAGGCCGGAGGCCCTTCCCGTCGAACACGCCATTTTCGTCCTGATTGCTCTCCAGATAGGCGGTTTTGGCCAGGGGGTCCACCGGGTCGGACACGGCGCACCACAGCCCCTGGAACCTGGCCGCCCGGGCCATTTTGGCGTAGTGGGCCACGATTTTGGCGTTGTTCTCAAACTGATACATCCGCACGTCCTTCACCTGGGAGCCCACGGGTGGGATGCCCTTGGAGGCCACAAAGACGAACATATCGCAGTCAAAGAGGTCCTCGGGGGCCACCACCTCCACCTCGGGGAATGCGTCGTAATTCCAGGGCAGGCTGATCTGTCCCATCTCGAACTCCCACCGGTCGGTAATCTGGTTGGACAGGTCGCAGATACCGATGGATGAGATCACGTCCCCGCCCAGCAGCTTCAGTCCGGTGAGGAGGGTGGAGCCCACGTCGCCGATGGCCAGGATGTTCACCCGTTTCTTGCCGGCGCGTGGGGACCACTTCAATATCTCCTCCCAGCCGGGACGGCTGGTGTTGACGGCGGTGATCCGGCCGTCGGCGATGGCCCGCTCCACATTCTCGTCCACCATCAGGGGGATGGGGCGGTAGTCGGGCGGGGGCATGAGGGCCTCCCCCCAGGGGCCGGTGCTGTCCAGATCGGGCAGCCGGGAGGCGTCCAGCGCCTCCAGGCCGTGGCCGGCCAGCAGCTGGCCGGGGTGATTTACCTTGAAAGACCCCCGGCCCAGCACCGGGTCACCGGGAACGGCGGCGAAGAGCCGCCAGCTGTTGGAGGGCTCCACCTCCGGGCCAAGGCCCTCCAGGGGGGTGAGGGACGCCAGGGCCGCGCCGTTCACGTTGTAATAATACATAATGATATCACTTCCTGCAATCGGAATGTAGGGGCGGATATCATCCGCCCGTTTCTAAGGGAAACGCCGAGGGTTACCATGCGGGCGGATAATATCCGCCCCTGCACACAGGATTGGCGTAGGGCGGGACGACCCGGCCCGCCGTTCTTTCCCATCCTACAGGCGGCCCACCGCTCCTTCAGGATAACGCCAAGCGGCGCGCCGAGGCCGTCGCCCCAACAGGTCACTGATTCTGCCGCAGCAGCTGCTCCAGATCATTCTCCAGGTAGACGGAGGCGGACAGGTTGGGGTCATAGTGCAGGCAGGTGCCCTTGTCGGGGCACAGGGGGAGAATAACCGCCTCAGGCAGGCGGGACAGGGTGAGGTTCCGCCCATAGAGGATGCGGTACTCCTGTTCCAGGGTACGGATAATATCCAGCGCCCCCTCCAGGCAGGTGCGGGACAGGTAGAACACCGCCTCTCTGGCGCAGGGCTCCTGATAGACGGGGCTGGCGTAGGGCAGGATGTGGTTGATGCCGGGCAGCAGGCCGGGCACCGGCGAGCTGGGCCGCCGGACGGTGTTTCCTCCGATAAAGGGGTAGAGGGTGGCCTCGATAAACCACTGGCGCAGGGTGGGCACGAAGTAGACCGAATCCACCGGCCGCTCCCAGGCGTTCATCAGGTCCTTGCCGTAGCCGGACAGCACCCCCACCAGCACCATCCGGATGGGCACCCCCTCCTGGCGCAGGATGGGGTCCAGCGTTTTAAAGCGGAAGCCGGGGTGCATCAGGTCGTCCACCAGGATCACCGGCCGGTCAAAGGATTTGATGGTCCTGATCTGGCTGGGGATGGGGGCGTAGTAGGGGAAGGCCTCCATCACGCTCTCGGACAGGTCAGGGGAGAACACCTTGTCGGTGTGGATGGTCTTGGTCACCGTATTGGGCACCATCTTGCCCCGGAGCAGCTTCCCGTAGGGGACGCACATATTCTCCCCCAGCACTCTGGGGACAGTGGGCACAGCGGGCACGTTGTTATAGGCGGTAATTTTCTCCAGCAGCCGCTGGTGGATGATATCGGCGGACAGGGTGAGCAGCAGGGAGCCCGGGTAGAGCCGGGCCAGGGCCCGCTGAAGGCTCTGGTGGCTGCGGCGGATGGCGGCCAGCACCCTGGGGTTGCGGGACAGGGGCTCCTGAATGGTGGTCTCCAGGTTCTGGATGAGGGTGGCGGGGGCGTGCATATCCGTCTCCCACAGGGGCCGTCCCTCCTCCCGGGCCAGGAAGCCGGTGCGGGTGAGCACATCCTCCAGCCGGCTGTCAATTCTCCGGTCGTGGGGGCAGAACACCGCGTAGACGCAGGCCTCCTCCAGGGCCCGGGCCAGCAGCTCGCACAGCAGCAGCTGGCGGCAGTCCTTAAACCGCTGGTCGCCGTCGGCGGCCAGGGCGGTAATCAGCAGGGTCTTCCCCGAGGCCCGCAGGCGGATGCGGTTGGCCAGCTCGGTGTCCCCCAGGGCCCCGAAGAGCTGAGAGGTGGTAAGGGACCGGTAGGCGATGTAGCCCAGGATGTCTCCGCCGCCGGTGCGGCGGAGGAGGAGCACCCGGTCCCCCTGGTCGGAGATAGCGGAGCGCACCGCCTCCCGGTCTGCCTGGCCGGCGGTTAGGCTGTCCAGCAAAACGTGGTCGGGCTCCCCCGCCCACTGAAATTCCAGGTCGCCGGCCCCCAGCATGGGCTTCTCCTGGCTGTCCCGGAGATAGAGCCCATTCTGGTAGATAAAGTCCTGAATCACCGGGTCGATAAAGTTGGAGATATCCCGGTTCAGGTCCACATTCTCCCGGATGCGGGTGGAGCTGATGTCCTCCAGGTGAGGGGGGAGCTGAAGCTGAATGACCTCCCCGGAGATGGGCAGGGGGGCGGGCAGCTCGGCCTCCCCCGCCCGGCGAAAGATGACGTGGTTCATCTGATGGATAGAGAAGGGCCTGGGCTCCGCCTTGTAGGAGGAGGCGTTGGCCACCACGTCGCTGCCCGCCACGATATACACCCTCTGTCCCGGGAACAGCTCGGTCAGCCGCCGCAGGTCGGCGGGGTTGGCGATGTTCACCGGGATATCGTCGGGGAAGAGGTGGACATGGAAGTCCCCGGCGACGGACAGGTTGACGATCTGCCGGCGGATCAGGTGGGGCTGGGCCTTTTTGGACCAGGAGAACTCGTCCACCGCCAGATAGACCTCAAAGCCCAGGTCCCGGATGGCGTGGACAATGCCCTTGTGGGACAGGGTAAAGGGGTCGAAGGTGCCGGGGAAGAAGGCGATCTTCCGGGGCTTCTCAAAGGTAAAGGGCCCGTGGTCCAGCCGGCGGATGGCGATAAAGCGGTTGATGTGGGCCAGGGCGGCGGCCCGGTAGAAGAAGGTGAGGCCGTCCTGCCGGGAGGAGGACTCCTGGGTCAGGAAGAGCAGCTTCCGGTAGCTGAGGGCAAACAGCCGGGCCGTCTCCGCCATATCCAGGATGGGGCTCTCGAAGAGGACCTTTCCGGTAACCAGCAGGGCCTCCTGGCGCACCGTCTCCCGGTAGTGGGCCAGCCCCTGGAGGAGCAGGCCCAGCAGCTCCTGCCGCCTGGCCTCATAGACCTCCCGCTTCTCGGAGAAGCGGTCCTTGTAGGCGGGATAGTGCTGGAGCAGCACGGCGATGGTGTTCAGCGCCCCGGCCACGGCGGAGTCGTTGGGGGAGCCCAGCAGGGACTTGAGCCACAGCACCTGTTCGTCCAGCTCGCTGGGGTGGAGGTAGAGGGCGGCCTCTCCCAGGTACTGGGGGATGTACTTTGAAATCTCATACTGGCCCATCTCCAGGCCCTTGCCCAGCTCCACCACCACCTCGTTGCGCTGGTCCCGGCGCAGCATAGACAGGGTGCGCACCAGGGCGGAGCCGGCGGTGTGCCGCACCACCACCCGCTCCGACACCTTCACCAGGTTGGAGAAGTGGGTGGCGATGTGGAGCACATGGGTCTCCACCCCGTGCTCCACCTGGTCCCGGAGCAGCTCCACCCCGGCCACTTTCACAATCCAGGGGGTGGCGATCTTCAGGTTGTCCAAAAAGACCTCGCTGGTGATGTTGGTGTGATACAGGGTCTCCTCCAGCTCGGACACATCCCGGCCGGCCCGGCGGAGGATGCGGCACTTGAGGAACACGGTGGTCAGCTGGCGGGAGGGGGTGTCCTCCACAATCTGGGCGATGTGGGCCATCTGGGGGTGGCTGCGGGGGATATTGCGCACCGTCTCCCGGAGGAACTGGAGGGCGGCGGTCACCAGTCTGGGGTCCTCGGCGGCGGTAAAGTGGGCGGCGAAGCGGACCAGCTTCTCCCGGGTGTCCTCCCCGTAGTGCTTGGGGGGGAGATACCGGGCGGCGTCCAGCAGGGTGAAGGCGGTGTCGTCGTCGGTGTGCTCCGGGTCGCCGTAGTAGTCCAGCAGGGCGTCCAGGAAGCGGGGGATATCCCCGGGCCGGGCGTGGTGGAGCATAGACTCCACCACCAGCTTCAGGGTGTAGCTGATATGGGAGCGCTGCTGGGGGGTGGTCTTGTGGTCGGGGAAGATAATCATGTCCAGGTACTGGCCCCACAGGGTAAAGGGCACCTCCTCCGCCGGATCATTCTGGGCGTGGCTGGGCACCTCCTTGCGGTAGACCAGGTGGAACCGGGCGATAATCTGGCCGATGAGGGCGCCGGCCTGGCGGCGGATGTCGCCCTCACGGTGCATCAGCAGCTCGTAGAGGAAGGACAGGGCCTGGGTCTTCTGCCGCACCGACAGATAGGTAAAATACTCCTCAAACACGTTGAGGTAGGCCCGCAGCTGCTGCCAGCTCTTGGCGGAGCGGGCCCCCTCGATGATATTGCCGAATTTCTGCTCATTGGACAGCATGTGCATCAGTCTCAGGTTGTGCTCCACCGACAGGAGGATCAGCCCGTCCAATGTCTCCTCCGGCCCCATGAGGGCGGGGTCCTTTCCGGGGACGGGGGAGCGGGGCCTTCCTGTCAGGTCCACATCCACCCCCAGGGAGCGCATATAGTCCTCAAAGTCGTGGAGCTTGCCGTAGACGAACTCATACCGCCGCCGTTTTTTCCGGTCCACGTTGTCCAGCTTGGACAGGATCACCTGAAAGGACTCGTCCAGGGGGTAGAGGACCACGATCTCGTTGCCGTCCTTATCCCGCTCCGACTTGGAGCGGAAGTCGGCGTAGATGAGCAGCAGGGACTCCACCGACAGTGACTCCAGCTCCAGGTCCCAGGTGGAGTGGTTGGAGGCGATGTGGCTGATGTCCTCCATCCTCCGGTCCAGCAGCCACTGGTCGGTGTAGTAGTAGTGGAGGTAGGGCACCCGCTCCCCGGGGCGGCAGCCGAACTTGCCCACGTCGTGGGCGGCGGCGGCTCCGGAGATCAGAGCCAGGTCCACCTCCACCCCGGCGTCCGCCAGCCCCCGGGCGGCGGTCATGGCGATGTAGTGGACCCCGGCGATATGGCTGAGGGTTTTGAAGGGGGTAAATTCCATCCCCAGGCGCATCAGCTCATAGAGGAACTCCCCCCGCCAGGCGGCCAGGAAGCGGCGGTACTCCCTGGCCTTGTCACAGGCCTCATACTCCTCCTCCGTCAAGAACTGGAAATCCAGCATGGGGTCGAAGGGCAGGGCCTCCCGCTCCCGGTCCAGCAGCAGCTGGAGGACAATCAGGTAAAACTGCGCGCCGGCGCCGCACCGGCCGGCCTCGGGGGCAAAGCCGCCGTCGGGGTACATCAGGCCGCATACATACTGATAGGTAAAGGGCCCCCAGCCCTTCTCCGGCCCCTGGGGGCAGGTCCGGTCCAGAAGGGGGGCGCACAGCTCCAGAATCCGGGCGCAGTTCAGCCGCTCCCGGATGGGGAACAGGGCCTCCAGCCCCTGGGTCCACGCCTGAGTCTGCATCAGCTCCGCCACCGCCTTTCGGCTGGGGACGGTCCCGGGGGCCCGAAGGGCCAGGGCCTCAAAAATATCACGGTTCAGCTGGCGGACGGTCTTGTTCATGCTGCCACCTCATCCCGCCGCCCATCCCTCCGGGCGGCAAAATTTTTTCATGATAATTGTAACACAGTTCAGCCCGTTTGGAAAGAGGAAACCCGGCCCGAAACCCGGGCCTGGCCGCCGAAAATTCCCTTGTATCTTCTGTCAAATTATGCTATAGTTAAAACATATTCCCCAGAGATAATCCCCAAAGACAAAATGAGAGGAAGGAAATCTATGAAAAAGAAAACCCTGTCCCTCGCGCTGGCCCTGGCGATGTGCCTTGGCCTGACCGTCCCAGCCCTGGCAGAGTTTAACTTGGAAACGCAAAACCATAGCGGCTCTGTAACCCTGTCGGATTTGACAGCGGAAGACAAGGCTGCACTGCGCGAAGGCAGTGAAACCAAGGAGCTCCCCATTTATACTGTTCCGGTAGGAACCAGTATGACAGTGCAATCATCTGACCGCTTCATCGCAAAAGCTGAACTGGGAGCAGATGGCGTTTATACACAGATCGGAGAGCTTTCACCGGTTGGCGAAAAAACGATGGTGTGGGGACCGGAGTATGCCAATGAGACTTGGTATGTAGCTTTCTTTACAATCGGAACGGATCACTTCTTGTTAAAGGTGGATGACACTTCTGCCACCGGTCAGCCGGAGCAGCCCACCGACCCCGAGCCCACCACTCCTCCCGCCGAGACCATCCCTGCCAGCGGCACGGCGGTGGCCAGCACCCAGACGGTCACCGTGGACGGCAAGGCGGTGGAGTTCCAGATGTACGCTCTGGTGGACGAAAACGGCAACGGCACCAACTACATCAAGCTCCGGGACATGGCCTATGTGCTCAATGGCACCAAGGCTCAGTTCTCGGTGGGCTACGACAACGCCACCAAGACCATCTCCGTGGCCGGCGGGGCCTATGAGGCCAACGGCGCTGAGATGACCACCCCCTATTCCGGCGACCGGGCCTACACCGGCGGCACCCAGACCATCCAGGTAAACGGCGAGGCGGTTGACATGACCGCCATCACCCTGCTGGACGACGCCGGCGGCGGCTACAACTACTTCAAGCTCCGCGACCTGGGGGCGGCCCTGGGCTTCAACGTGGGCTGGAGCAAGGATGCCGGCGTGTTCATCGAGAGCGATAAGCCCTACGCGGGATAACATCAAAAAACCGCCTCGAAATCGAGGCGGTTTTTTCATCTCTTCATTCTGTCCTCCAGCACCCGGCCGATCACCGCCCCCAGCAGCAGGATATTGCCGCACAGGTAGAGCCAAACCAGCAGGATGATGAGGGAGGCCAGGGAGCCATAGACCAGGGCATAGCGGGAGGACATGCCGATAAACCAAGAGAAGAGCGCCGAGGCGGCCACAATGGCCAGCGCGGCCAGCAGCGAGGCCAGCACCACCACCCGCCGGCCCATGGCGTCCCTGGGGGTCCCCGCCCGGTAGACGATGAGCACCAGCAGCAGCACGAAGCAGAACAGCAGCAGGTAGCGCATCCACCGCCACAGCCCCGACAGGGGCGGGATCAGCTCAGCGATCCGCCGGGGCAGCCGCTCCTCCAGCAGCCAGAAAAACCACTCGCCGGTAAAGATGACCACCACCGACAGGTAGATGGTGAGCAGGAACAGGGCGGACAGCGCCACGCTGAGGACCACCCGCCGGACGGCGTGGGTATTTTTCACCCCGTGCAGGCCGTCCATGGCGGCCAGCAGGGTGCGCAGCCCCGCCGAGGCGGAGATCAGGATGGTGACCAGGCTGGCCAGCAGCAGCGCCCGGGACTGGCTGCCCGCCACATAGCCCAGATAGTCCCGCATCACCAGCAGCACCTCGTCGGGCAGGAACTGGTCCAGGGACAGGAGCAAATTTTCCAGGTCCAGGTGAAACAGGCCGATGAAGTAGTTGACGCACACCAGCAGGGGGAACAGGGTGAGGATCAGGAAGTAGGACAGGGCCGCCGCCGCCCGGGGCGCGCCAATCTCCAGATAGAGCTCCGCCGCCTTCACGCCGAAGGAGACCGGCGGGAATGACAGGATTTTTTTCATCAACGGGCCTCCTTTCGGCAAAACACCGGCTTGCACGGGCGGATATCATCCACCTGTGACGACATCTCCCTATAGAAGGCGGGCGCATACTATGCGCCCCTACACAATTCTATCACAGCCTGCTGTCGAAATACATACGAAAAAAGCCGTCTGTACCTCAGACGGCTTTCTACGCGGCTTCAGAAACTCAGGCCAGCTTGCTCAGCTTGACGGTCATCTTGCTCTTCTTGTTGGCGGCATTGTTGCGGTGCAGCAGACCCTTGGCGACAGCCTTGTCCACCGCCTTGACAGCCACCTTGTAAGCGACATCGGCCTCGCTGCGGTTGCCTTCCGCCACCGCGGCCTCAAACTTCTTGATGTCGGTCTTGAGCGCGGATCTTGCGGCCTTGTTGCGCGCAGCCTTGGACTCAGCCACCAGAACACGCTTCTTAGCAGACTTAATATTCGGCAAACCAAACACCTCCTCCGATTTTCATCGTTAAATTGGGCACAGTACGCCCGTGCAGATTTGTATTGTACCATCGACCACGGGAAAAATCAACTGTTTTTTTAATTTTTTTTGCGAAAGCTGGATATTTTTTCAAATGCCGCAAAAAATAGTACGGCAATTGGAATTTTTCCACAATATCTTGCGTAGGAGGGCACAGCCATGCGTATGCGCCGGACGGACCTGGCCCTGGAGGCCCGGGAGCTTTGGCAGGAACAGGCGGGGGCTGTCACCGCGCTGCCCGGAGTCGAGGCCCGGGACAGCCTGCGGGAGGGCATCCCGGTAAACACTGTCAAGGTGCTGGACCAGCGGGGGGAACAGGCCCTGGGCAAGCCCCGGGGCAGCTACATCACCCTCACCCTGGAGGGGCTGGCCAGCCGGGAGGAGGGTATTTTTCAGCGCTGCGTCCAAGCGGTGGCGGACGAGCTGTTCGGCCTGATCCAGGGGACGCCCCCCGGCAGCCTGGTGCTGGTGGCCGGCCTGGGCAACCGGGCCATCACCCCCGACGCCATCGGACCAAAAGTCCACGAAAATGTTCTGGTTACCCGGCATTTAATTCAAAAAATGCCGGAATATTTCGGAAATCTGCGCCCCGTGGCCTCCCTGGCCGCCGAGGTAATGGGCACCACCGGGGTGGAGAGCGGCGAGCTGGTGCGGGCGGTGTGTGAAAAGCTCCGGCCCGCCTGCGTGGTGGCGGTGGACGCCCTGGCCTCCCGGTCGCTGAAGCGGCTGTGCAAAACCGTGCAGCTCGCCGATACCGGCATCACCCCCGGCTCCGGGGTGGGCAACCACCGGCTGGGCCTCACCCGGGAGACCTTGGGCGTACCCGTTGTGGCTGTAGGCGTTCCCACGGTGGTGGACGGGGCCACCCTGGCCGCCGACCTGCTGGGGGCCGACGAGCTGCCCGACCTGGGCGAGGGGCACGACCTGCTGGTCACCCCCAAGGATATCGACAGCCAGGTGAACGACCTGGCCAAGGTCATCGGCTACGGAATCAGTATGGCCCTCCAGCCCGGTCTGTCGGTGGAGGAGCTGGAGCTGCTGCTGGCCTGACTGTCCGCCACAGGCGGATTTTTATACTGTTTGTATTTTTTATGTAAAATAATACACCCAAAAAGGCGCCAAAATCGACCTTTTAGGGGTCCAAAACGGGTTAAAAGGGGTCCTTTTAGACCCTGTCCACAGGACACGGACATTTTTGGATAGTCCCGGGGAAAGCGGGGCAGACTAGAGGAAAATACTGGAAAAGGATGTGGTCATGATGGTTAAGGGGATCACCCGGCAGGTGATTCTGGTAAAATCCCCCGACCCCCGCCTCTTTGAGGAGGCCATCTTTATCGTCAAGGAGGAGGCCCTGGCCCGGGAGGGGGTGAGCGCCGACAAGGTGCTGCGGGAGGCCCGCCGGGCCGCCGACGGCTATATCAGGCAGGGCAAGGTGTGGAACCGGCGGCTGGAACGGCTGCCCGCCCCCGCCTGGGGCGCCCTGGGCGCGGCGCTGGCCTCGGCGGGGTGGGCGGCGTGGCTGTTTCTGCTGTAACAGTTCGGGCGGCGGCGCATAGTATGGTGTGAGGGGGCCGGCGGCAGGCCCCCCGCCCCGGCGCCCCTTCGGCGCTTTCACCAAGGACAAGAGGTTTTTCTTCTTTTTCCTCCTTATAACAGAGCTGGCGGCCCGGTGAAGCCTTCATCGGGCCGCTTTTGTTGCCATAGGGCAGGGGTTCTACCCCCGCCTATCCCTGTAAGAGATCAGGCAAGGGCAGAGCCCTTGCCCTGCATTCGAAAGATTTCTGAAATCCGGGATATCCCGTAAAACCAAAAAACAAAATACCGTATAAAATGCCGCCCCTTCGGGCAAACTGGCCACAGGCCAATTTTTACCGAAAGGGTGATTTTACATGCAGGTAAAGGATTTGATGAATCCCAGCGCGGTGACGGTGGAGCCCGCCTCCTCGGCGGCGCTGGCCGCCCGGCTCATCAGCCGGCACAACGTGGGCGCCCTGCCGGTGTGCGGCCCCGACCGCCGCCTCCGGGGAATGGTCACCGACCGGGACATCGTCCTGCGGTGCGTGGCCGCCGAGGAGGACCCGGCCCAGACCCCGGTGCGGGATATTATGACCCGCTCCTGCACCTGCGTCGCACCCGGCGACGACTGCCGGGAGGCCACCAGGCTGATGGCCCTCCACCAGGTGCGGCGCCTGCCCGTGGTGGAGGGCGGAAAGCTGGTGGGGATGATCTCCCTGTCTGACCTGGCCCGCAGCGGTCGGTTCGATATGGAGGCCGCCCAGGCCCTGTGCGAAATTTCGGAAAATATTGTGGTCCGCTGATTGGACAAAATCCCTCCTGTGCCCTATAATAGAGGCGGGAGGGATTTTTTATGGAGCTGACCCCTATCGCCCATATCCGCAGCGATTTTTCGGAAAAGTTCGGCATCCCCCGGCAGAGCGGCCTGGTGGAGGAGCTGTCCGCCACGGTGGTCTTTGAGCCGGAATACCGGGACATCAGCGCCCTCCAGGGGCTGGACGGCTTCTCCCACCTGTGGCTCATCTGGGAGTTCTCAAAAGTCCGGGGCTGGTCCCCCACCGTCCGGCCCCCAAGACTGGGGGGAAACAGGCGGATGGGAGTGTTCGCCACCCGGTCCCCCTTCCGGCCTAACCCCCTGGGGCTGTCCTGCGTGAGGCTGAGGGAGATCCGCCGGGACCGGGCGCTGGGACCCGTCCTCATCGTCGCCGGGGCCGACCTGCTGGACGGCACCCCCATCTACGATGTGAAGCCCTATCTGCCCTACGCCGATTGCAGGCCCGACGCGGTGGGGGGCTTCGCCGCCCGGCCCAAGGAGGCCGATCTCACCGTGGAGTGCCCGCCAGCCCTGCTGGACCGCATCCCGGCGGACAAGCGGGCCGCCCTGCTGGCCGTGCTGGCCCAGGACCCCCGCCCCCAGTATCAGGACGACCCGGAGCGGGTCTACGGCATGGCCTTCGCCGGTCTGGAGGTAAAATTCCAGGTCGCAGGGGACAGGCTGGCGGTGACGGAAATTTTGTAGGGGCGGATATTATCCGCCCGCGATTGCGATACCATGAACGACGGGCGCATAATATGCGCCCCTACATCCAATTCCCGTACCGGGCAGACAAAGACCGTACCGGAATTGGACCGTTGAATCAAAACAGGCACCGGATCAAAACGGAGGCCAAATCAGGGACGGCGCGCCGGGTCGTCGCGCCCTACAGGCGTTATCCGCCGCACACGGTGATTGCGGGCGGATGATATCCGCCCATACAGCGGCTGGAACCTTAAATTTTTTCAAAAACCTATTGACTTTCCCCCTTGTGGAAGGTGTAGAGTAGGGGCAGAAAGGGGGATCGCTCATGAAAATCAACGAGGTGGAGGCCCAGGTGGGCATCACCAAAAAGAATATCCGCTTCTACGAGGAACAGGGCCTGCTGTCCCCCCGGAGGGACAGCTCCAACGGCTACCGGGACTATGGCGACACCGAGGTAGCCGTCCTGCGGCAGATTAAGCTCATGCGCAAGCTGGGCGTGCCCCTGGAGGAGATTCGGCGGATGCAGGCCGGGGGCACCGTCGCCGACGGGATGCGCCGCCACCTGGTTACCCTGGAGCGGGAACGGCACAGCCTGGAACAGTCTATTCAGCTGTGCTCCAACCTGAAGGACCGGGAGGAACGGCTGGACACCCTGGACGCCGCCGCCCTGCTGGAGGAGATGGAACAGCTGGAACAGAAGGGCACCACCTTCCAGGATAAACAGAAAAACGACGCCAAGCCCGCCCGGTACGCCGGCGCCGTCGTCATGGCCCTGCTGACCACCGCCCTCATGGCCGCCCTCATCGTGCTGATGGTGTGGGGCTTCACTGTGGACCCCGCCGACGCCCCGCCTATGCCCCTGCTGGCTGTGCTGGTGGCTATCCCCGGGGTGATTATCCTGGGGGTGCTGCTGGCCCTGTTCCAAAGGATTAAGGAAATTCAGAAAGGAGAGGAAGACGATGCGAAAAACTACTAACGGGAAGGGCTTTGCCGGAGCGGTGGTCATCACCATTCTGACCGCCGGGTTTATGTTCCTGCTCACCGGGGCCATGCTGGCCGGCTACTTCGGCGAAAACCCTGAGCCCTTCGCCACCGGGGTGATCCTGTTCACAGCATTTTTGTACCTGGCTGTCGCTGTGGGGGTCATTGTGGCCCTGTTTCAGCGGTGGAAGGAGATCAGGGGAGGCGAAGAGGATGAGGCCAAGAAGTATTGACCGGAAGGCCGAAAAACGTGCGGCGGTGCGGTCTGTGGTGGTAAGCACCCTGCTCCAGCTGATGATGGTGGCCGCCCTGCTCTGGCTGCGGACCATGAGCCCCCCGGACTGGCTCAGCGGACTGCTGCTCCTTCTCGCTGTCGCTGACCTGATTACCATCCCCTTCACCTTCACCGCTCTGTGGCAGCGGGTGCGGGAGATTGAAAAGGGCGAACTGGAAGAAGCCAAAAAATATTGATTCTATTTTTTATAAGGAGGAAAACATTATGCTGCTGGTAAATATCGACTACATCCCCGGGAGGGAATTTGAGGTGCTGGGTATGGCCAAGGGCACCGTGGTCCAGTCTAAAAACTTCGGCAAGGACTTTATGGCCGGCATGAAAACCCTCGTCGGCGGCGAGATCACCGGCTACACCGAGATGCTCAACGAGGCCCGTCAGATCGCTGTCAAGCGCATGGTGGACGAGGCCGAGGGTCTGGGCGCGGACGCCGTTGTCAATATCCGCTACGGCTCCTCCGCCGTGATGCAGGGGGCCGCCGAGGTCATCGCCTACGGCACCGCGGTGCGGTTTAAGTAAGCCTGTGGGGGCGGCACAGAAGCCGCCCCTTTCCTTATGCGGAGCCCTGCCCCCCCCGCCTTATTCCAATCTCGGTTTATCCCCTTTCGGGGATAGGCAGGGGTAGAACCCCTGCCCTACATGATCTGCCGGGATATGTCCCTTCCGCGGCATTTTCCGTGTTGACAGCCCCCATTTTCCGGGCTTATAATGCAGTCAGTGCTCCCTAAAATAAAACAGGAGATGACTGTCATGTTTGGTTTGTTTGGAAAAAAGGAGGCGGCCGCCCCAGAGGAGCGGCTGGCCAACCTCCAGAACAAAAAGGACTGGGCCGGGCTGGCTAAGGCCTACTATGAGCTGGGCACCGCCGCCATGGAGCAGGGCGACCTGAATCACGCCCAGCTGTGGCTCCACCGGGCGGATACCATCTACAGCGCTGACGACACCACCTATGAGAAGGTGGGAGACAAGCTCACTGACGACTGCTCCGACCGCATCGGTACCCTGGAGGACGAGGAAGGGCTGCTCTACAAC
>Ga0209694_1000622_pt1 | contig 52273 bp, 45 predicted proteins | sample GluameincwithD2O_FD_187499 | JGI IMG/M metagenome (GOLD analysis project Ga0209694, IMG submission 187499) | Mouse cecum microbial communities from Vienna, Austria - Glucosamine amended microcosms incubated with D2O (SPAdes) (version 2) | ecosystem: Host-associated > Mammals > Digestive system >... | reverse complement strand
AGAAAATAAAGCTGGTAATATGACAGTAGAAGATATAGTTGTAAACTACTATTATAAGAAAAAAGACTTCAACCTAAAGGTAGAAAAACAAGTAAAAGAAATAGCTTATAACGGACAAGTATTATCAGTAAACGGTAATATAGGAAAAGTAGAGTTAGACAAGAGTGGTATAGCAACAGCAGAAGTTGTAGTTACATATGAAATAAAAGTAACAAATACAGCACAGTTAAAAGGTGGTGCAGAGCTTATAGAAAATATACCAAACGGAATGACAATGAACGAAGCTGATAATAAGACCTGGGTAATCCATGAAGATACAGCTATCTTAAGTGTAGAAGACCTAGAGCCAGGACAAGAAAGAAGCTACATTGCCGTTATGAGATGGACACCATCAGAAGACAATTTAGGAATGAAGGAAAATATAGCAGAAATAGTAAAAGTAGACAACGAAGCAGGTTTTGAAGAAATAACAATCGAAGACAACAAAGGAAAAGCAGATTTAGTAATCTCAATAAAGACAGGAGCAGACGATGATAATACTATCATAAAACTTGCAATATTAGTTATATTTATAGTTTTAGGAATAACAGTAACATGTATTATCATAGAAGAAAAAAACAGAAAATAAAGCTAAAATAAAAGGCGGAGAATAATAAAATTCTCCGTCTTAATTTTTATTTTTTTAGTTGTCAAAAAAGGACGTTCCCATTGACAATTTATTAGTTATAATGACACCTTTATATTTGTATCTTTACCAGCTTCTAATTCAAATAATTTTTCTTCTTTAAATTTAAAAGCATTTGCTATTAAGTTAGTAGGGAAGGTTTGTAGAGATGTATTATATGCTGTTACATCAATATTATACAAACGTCTAGCAGCTTGAAGTTGATCTTCCATTCTAGCTAAATTTTTTTGTAAGTTTAAAAAGTTTACACTAGCTTTTAATTCTGGATAGTTTTCACCGATTAATAAAATTTTATCTATTTGATTATTAAGTGCTGAAGCCTTATTTAAATCTCTAGTTTGGTTATACTCACTTCTTAATTTAGTTATTGATTCAAAAATTTCTTTTTCATGTGCTGCATACCCTTTAACTGTTTCAATAAGATTTGGAATTAAATCAAATCTTTGTGTTAAGTACACATCTATAGAAGAACGTGATTGTTTAACTGCGTTTCTTTTTCTTACTAAACTATTATACACAGAAAGTACGATTACTAAAAAAAATATTACTACACAAATTGCTATTGTCATTTTTAATCTCCTTTTTATTAATATGAATATATTATATCAAAAATTAAAGTTTAATAATAGTGGTTATATATCTTTTTCTTGTATTACATTGTATATTTTTTTATTTAATTCACACATGAAATCAAGGAATTTATAATATTTATGAAGTGTATCAAAGTCAATAGCATTTTTAGACATACTACCTTCAAACATATCGTCACAGTGAATTCTTATATACATATGATTATTTTTTAAGGTGATTTCAAAGTTAACTTTATTATCTTTTTTGAAATCAATCATATAGTTCATTATATCTGAAGTTAATATTCTTACTGCTAAAATTTTATCACTTGAAAATACATCAAAATATTTTTCAAATTCTTGTGAGTCCATTTCTACTTGTTCTTTGCCAGAGAATAGTTTAGCAAGTTTTCCTTTATCAGATCTTATTTTTATTATATTAAATAAATCTTTTGAAAGAGTTGCTTCAGAAAATAATCCTCTGAAAACTGTTGTATATGTGGTGTTTCCGTCGCTATCTGTATGTTCATTTTCTGTCCTAATATCGCCTAATTGAATAGGAATAATTCCATCTATTTTTCCATGAATGTAATCATTTGAATAAAAATTGTCGTATCCTTCAAATTCAGCAGCATTATATATAGTTCTTGGAATTTGAAGTTCACCATTAAAGTATAATTGTTCATCATAATTTGTTACAAGTGATGATATAATTTTGCTTTTATATTCTTTTTTGTAAGAGTTGTGTGATGAAGAACCTGATAGAAATAAAGAAAAAAATGTAATTATAATTGCAAATGGTAATAAAACAAATAGTTTTAGTATAGCAAATATGATACAGATTGTTCCTCCTATAATTAGTGCTTTTAGTTTAGTTTTATTAGATTGTTTTAAATATTCTTTTCGTCTTCCTTCAATATTATCTGCTGTTGCTTGTTCATAGATTTTTTGATAAATTTGATTAAAATTTTTCATATGCTTTTCCCCTTATAAATCTTTATTTGATAGAGTATAGTTCAATTTTTTGTTTAATTCTATTATAAAATCTAAGTATTTAAAATATGTTTTAAGAGTTTTATAGTCTAATGGATTTTTTAGAATATTACCTTCAAAAATATTTTTACAATGAATGCGAGTATATAATTTTTTATGTTTAATAATAATTTCAAATTTAATATTATTTTCTTTTTTAAAAGATAGAATGTAGTTCATTAAATCAGCAGTCAAAATTTGCATAGTTAGTAATTTATTTTGAGCAAATACATTAAAATATTTTTCAAATTCTTGTGAGTCCATATTTATTTTATTGTTATCTTTTGCTTCTGAAGTGAATATTTTTTTATCTAAACGTATTTGTATTTTGTCTGGTATAATTTGATTTAATTCGCTAACAGAAAATAAACCTTTAAAAGTAGTTGTTTTAGTTTTATGACCATTTTCATCACGAGTTACATATAAAGTGTGAATATCACTCATTTGAAAGGGAGTTTTTCCCTCTAATAGTCCAGAAATGTAGTCATTGGAATTGTATTCGTTATATATGTCAAAACCTGCTGCATCATAAACTTTTTTTGACATTGTAGCGTCTGGCTTAAAAGTTAAATTTGGATCATATTTGTTTATTAAAGCGTTTATTATATTAGATTTATAAGCTTTATTATAATTATTGAAAAAGGGATTGAAAAATATTAAAAATGCAATTATTAAATCAAAAATTACTGTAAGTACAAGTGAAATATGAATAGCTACAGGTATTGAAATAAGTACAAAAAATAGAGTAATAATTGTGCTTCGTATAATATTTTTGTTTCTTATAGAATGTATTTTCGAATAGTTTTCTGAATATATTTCTTCATAAATTTTATCAAAATTTTTCATAACATTTTCCTTTTTATAGATATATAGTTCATTATCTTACAAAAGTTTTGGAGTGTCAACAAATTTGTGGGTTCTGAATATAATGAACTATAAGGAGGAAATGTTACGTGGGACTTACTAAAAATTCAACTGGAAATAAGCTTGCTGTAGATACTAATATACTTGTTAATGAAGATTTTGATTTTATAATTGGTATGACAGGAAATCCGAATGTGGGGAAGAGCAGTATTTTTAATGGACTTACTGGAATGCATCAACATACTGGAAACTGGACTGGAAAGACAATTGAAAGCAGTTTCGGAATATGTAATTATGAAGAAAAAAAGATTTTAATTGCTGATTTACCTGGTACATATTCGCTTAGTTCATATTCAAAAGAAGAAGATGTTACATATGATTTTATTGCAAGTAAAAATTATGATGGTTTAGTTATTGTTGTTGATGCAACTGCACTGGAAAGAAATTTAAATTTGGTTTTACAGATTTTAGAACTTACATCTAAGGTTGTTGTTTGTGTTAATTTATTAGATGAGGCAGAAAAAAAGAAAATAAAAATTGATTTAGATAAATTATCTGAAATGCTAGGTGTTCCTGTTATAGGAACGGTTGCAATGAAGAAAAATACATTAGAAAATTTGAAACAGAAGATGTGTGAAATTACTGAAAATGATGACGTGATTAGAAAATTTAATAGCAATGAAGAGATTGTAGAAGAGGCAACAAGAATAGCAGAAGAAGTTGTTTCAAAAGATGATATGGATTTGGAAAGAAGTTTAAAGTTTGATAAGGTATTGACTTCGAAAAAATGGGGGATTCCAATTATGATTGGAATGCTTGGAATTGTTTTTTGGATTACAATAGTTTTAGCAAATTATCCTTCTAAGTTTTTATCATGGATATTTGAACTCGGAAGAGATCCGTTAATATACTTTTTTGAGTTTATGAATTTTCCTACTTGGATTAATAATTTGTTGGTGGATGGAGTTTATCAAACTGTTACGTGGATTGTTAGTGTAATGCTTCCGCCAATGGCTATATTTTTTCCTCTGTTTACTTTATTAGAGGATGTGGGAGTTTTACCTAGAATAGCATTTAATTTAGATAATTTTTTTAGAAAAGCGGGTACTTCAGGAAAGCAAGCACTTACTATGTGCATGGGTTTCGGATGTAATGCTGCTGGAGTTGTTGGTTGCAGAATAATGACTTCAACACGTGAAAGATTAATAGCTATTATTACTAATTGTTTTGTTCCATGTAATGGCAGATTTCCTATTTTAATTACTATTGCAACTATATTTTTTGCAGGTAGTGTAGGTGGTTTTACTGGTAGTATTATTTCTACTTTATTAGTTATGATAACAATTTTGATGGGAATTTTTTTCTCAATTATAGTTTCTAAAATATTGTCAAGAACTTTACTTAAAGGGGAGAGTGGAGGATTCTTTTTAGAGCTTCCACCTTATAGAAAACCTAATGTTTCTGGAATTATTGTTAGGTCTATTTTAGATAGAACTTTATTTGTTTTAGGAAGAGCAATTTTGAGTGCTATTCCAGCAGGAGTTATTATTTGGTTGTTAGCTAATATCGATGTGAGTGGTTTTTCAATGCTTTATCATATTGCGAATTTCTTTGATCCTTTTGCTAGGCTTATGGGGCTTGATGGATATGTATTAACAGCTTTTATTTTTGGAATTCCTGCAAATGAAATTGTTTTACCGATTGTGCTTATGATGTATATGAATAAAGGGGTTATGGTAAATATAGAAAATGTTTTAGAAATAGGGGAAGTATTAATAGCAAATGGTTGGACCATACTTACTGCTATTAATGTTATGATTTTTACTATTTTACATTTTCCATGTATGACGACATTACTTACTATAAAAAAGGAATCAGGTAGTAATAAATGGGTTTGGGTTTCTTTTTTAATTCCGACAGCGTTAGGTGTATTAGTTTGTATGTGTACTAATTTAGTATATCAGTTGTGTATGTTGATATAAGAAGTGTTTATAGTGTATGCAATTTTGAGCATAATGGATTGTTTTATATAAAAAGCGGCACCGCATCGGAAATCCGAAGCGGTGCCTTAGGTTTTGCTTTTGTTACGATTTTCGCTGTTTTCAGCTATTTTTAGCTGTTGCTCAGCCGTGCGAGAAGCTCGTTGTAGCCCTTTTCAGGATTGGCCATGTCTTCGCGGAAGCGGTCCTTGTCCAGCTTTTCACCGGTTTTAAGGTCAATCAGGCGACAGGTGTCGGGCGAAATCTCATCACAGAGGATAATCTCGCCGTTATCCAGTCGTCCGTATTCTACCTTAAAGTCGATAATCTCCACGCCAAAGTTGAGCCAGAATTCCTGCAACAGTTCAGCGATACGGCTGGTGTAGAACTCCAGAAGAGCAATCTCTCTTTCGTTTTCCAGCTGCATCTGATCCAGAAGTGCGGCAATAGTTTTGCGGTCGATGGGCGGGTCGCCGGAGTTATCGCTCTTGTAGGTGAACTCTACAAAAGGTTCATCGAACTCAATGCCCTCAGGGCAACCGTACCTCTTACAGAAACTACCCGCGGTCTTGAGTCTGCCTATGACCTCCAGAGGAATCATGTCGGCGGCCAGTACGAACTTGGAAGTGGCATAGGTCCCGTCACTCACGAAGTGGGTGGGGATGCCATGATCCATGAGGTACTTGAAGATGGCCGTGGAAATGGTGTTGTTGGAAACGCCTTTTCCGGGGATGATATCCTTCTTGATGCCGTTGCCGGCGGAGACGCGGTCGGTGGACTCAATCTCGTAGATGAAGGGGTTGCTGGTGGCGAAGACGTCATTGGCTTTTCCGGAATGGATTAAATCAAGCCGTTTGATGCCTTCAAGGTTTAAAACTTCTTTCGGTTTGCTATACATAGGCAAAACCTCCTTGTTTTATTCGAAGAAAAATCTTCGTGATTGGGATTATATCATAATAAATTAACATAATCAACTTAAAAATAATTTTATGTAAAACTAGTCGATAAAAACGAGATGGGGTGGCACTTCTGAATTTGTCAAGTCGATTTGAACGTAAAAACGAGAAATAACGAGATAAAAAGAGGTATGTGGTTAAGCAAATAGGATACTAAATCAAAAATTTTTCAAATTTTTGACAAAAACAAGAAAAATTTGAATTTTTTTACAGATTGCTTTTAAACTGTAACCCTTGTACAATTATAATGTATTGGTAAATATACTCCTGAAAAGCCCTATTTTAGGACTATATATATTATTTACGAATATTATAAAAAGAGGAGAATTTTTCGATGAAAAAGAAAGATAAGGTGAAACCCCGAACGCAGATTTTAGGGTCAAGCCTTAAAGAAAGAACATTTAATTATTATATTAAAGAAGTGAAGGAGGATACAGAAAAGTATAACGCAAGTTTATTTAATAAAACTAACTTAGATAACGTTGACTTTTATTTGTTTCAATCAATTGGCAATGAAGAAAAGATGAGAGACATGTTATTTGGATTAGCATATTTTTATGATACAAATTTTAAGGGTAACAAAGATTTTATGCATATACCTAATATTAGTACAATTGCTGATAATGCAGTTCATTATCCAATGATAATTGCTACTAAAAAAGATGAATTAGGTAATGATGCAATTATTGGAGCTACTACAATTAAAATGGAAAATAACAGTTCAATATCAGATAATCCATATTTTCCAACTAAAAATGAAAATGTTTTATCTATAACTGGTGTTTTATCAAGTTGTGACGCTACATTTAGAGATGGAAGTAGGGTTAGAGGTGTTGGAAAACAGCTATTTAAATCTGCAATAAAAGGTGCATATGAAATTAATAAAAATGAAAATATTAGATTAGTATGTGAAATAGATTGTAGAAATACAAATAGTATGAATTCTATTTGTAATGCTGTTAGAGAATTAAATGATGAAGGAATTAATGTTCAATTAGGAATAGTTGGATATTATGAAGTTCTTGATAAGAAAAACAAAATGGTTGAAGCACCAACATTTTGGCTAGAAATTGATTTATCAGGTGAGAAAGATATTAATCATCAAGAAAAAGTTTTTGATTTTAATGGTTGTGGTACAGCTTACAATGAATTAAATGAAGAACTATTAGAGGTTATTAGAAATAATACTAAGGAATATAGAAGATTTATTAATTCAAAAGAAGGAAATATTATTGTATATCATAGAATAAAAGCTATTGATGCTCTTAAGGTTACTTTAAATACTGGTGATACAGTTGAAGGTAATGAAAGAGTTCCAGTATTACAAAGTATTAATGTAGAATATGCGTAGAAATAACGTAGAAAGTTGAGTGAATTATATGAAACAAGGGAAGTATATAATAGGTATCGGAAGAGATGCGATAAGATGTTCTTTTAGTGGAAGAAAGTCCACAAAAGCATTTCCTAAAGCATTTGGGAATAAAGAAAAAAATATATTTATAAGTACAGTTGATGAAGATGATGATTCTGTTTTAAGATTAAAAGTTTCATCTTCAAATTATAAAGATGCATATATTAAAATGCAAGAAGTAACGAATGTTGTTGTAAATGAGCTTCATTTGTTAGATGAAATGATTTATGCTTCATCATTTTATAATGATGAAATGTTAGCAAAAGGAAAAATTAGCTTACAAATTGATAAAGAATTTTATGAAGAATTGAAAGAAGATTATGATTTACCAGAAAGTTTAGAAGATGCATATTTAAAAATTAAAGAAAATATGGAAGTTGTGGCTGATTTAGCTGAGAAAAACTATGGTGAAATTAAAGTTAAGGCAAATAAAAAAGATGTTGTTATAAGCAATATCAGATTAAATATATTTGACGGATATGGGATAAGTCAAAATGATTTAATGTTTTTTGTTTCTTCAATTTTCATGTGTTTGAGAGACAAAGAAATCAAAAATATAAAAGATTTACAAAAAGCTTTATTAGAAACTGATAAAAAATTGAACTTAAAGTGTTCAGAAGGAATTGAAGCAATTATTGATGAGCTTAAAGAAAAAGTTTCTAGAGGGGCGAAAGAGGAAGAGTACTCAAAAGAGGCAATTTTAGAATTGTCTGAAGAATATAATGAGTATGCTTATAATCAAAGATATTGTATGCAAAAGCACAAAAAATTGGTTGCAGAATCTGTTGCAATTATTAAAGATGCGATTGCAAATGGTATTGATTTTGAAGTGTTAAATGAAAATAAAAGTACAGTGGAGTTTAGAGGTCATGGTAATATTGAGTTTGTAATTGAAGGAAATAAAACTGATAGGGACAATTATATTTTCCCAATTATTACTGATGATAAGTATATTTCTAAACAAGAAATGAAGGAGGCTGGTTTATCAGTTCCTGAGGCTATACTTTTAGATAGTGATATGGATAAACAAGACATTGAAGAGCTTGTTTCAGAGTATTATAATAAAAAATTAGTTGTTAAACCAAGAAATACTAACTATGGTACTGGTATAACAGTTTTTAGTAAGAAAGCTAATAAGGCTCAAATTTTAAATGCTATTGATTATGCGTTTAAGTTTGATAATAATGTTCTTATTGAAGAATATAAAAAGGGTATGGAATATAGATTTTTAGTTATTAATGGTAAGGTTTTAAGTGTTTGCCATAGACGTATTGCGTCTGTTGTTGGTGATGGAAAATCTACTATTAAACAATTGATTCAAGCTAAAAATAAAGAACCTTGGCATGCTCTTACAGGTACTCCTGTTAAGATGGATCAGCCAGTGGTTGAGTTTTTAAAGCTTCAAGATTTAACTTATGATTCTGTTATTCCTGCTAATAAAAGAGTTTTCTTAAGAACTAATTCAAACTGTTCTACTGGTGGGGAAAGTGTTGACTATACTGATATAATGCCAGCTAAATTTAAGAAAATTGCTGAGAAGGCTGCTAGAGTTTTTGATGCAAAAATCTGTGGTGTTGATATTATTATTGATGACATGGAGAAGGATGAGTATTCTATTATCGAGATTAACGATAATCCTGGATATTCTATCAACGAATGGCCTTATGAGGGTAGAGGAGAGAAAATTGGTGTGGCTATTTTGAAGTTGCTTAATTTAATGGCGTAATATAAGTGAATATGAGAAAGAGTACTAATGAGAGGTTAGTGCTCTTTTTTATTTAAATTTTTTAGAAAATATATGAAGAGCAATATATTTTGAAAAAATTTACAATTATTGGTTGACTTTCAACTTTATATGTTATACAAAAAATATGGTATATAAAAGTTCAAATGATTAGTAAATAAGTATATGTATGAATAGGAGTAATTAATGGATAGTAAGAAGTATTTAGTTCTAATTAATGGTGAAGATAAGACAGAAGAGATAGTGAAATATGAACAAGATAAAAATAGTAGAGAAAATATACATATTAAATATAAAAATAGTATAGAAATGTGTACTTGCACTAGAAAAGATTTTGAATTTTATAAAGATCCAGTTGAAATAGATATGCAGTCAAATCAAATTTATTTTAATGAAAAATTTGATTATAAAGTTATAAAAATATTAAAATTTAATAGATGTTATAAAATTTTTTTTGAAAATAACAGTTCAAAGATTATTCAAATAAGAGATATAAATATAGTCCCTAATGATGAACAACTACAAATATCTACAAATAAACTGAAGTACTTAAAAGAAATTTCAGAAATAGTAAGCATTAAAACTGAAGAAGGAATGAAAGTTCTTACTAAGGAATATGAGAAAATAAATTTTAATGAAAAAGACACAGCTTTATATAAATATTTGAATCCGACAGATGAAATTGAAAAAAGAGATAATAGAAAATTAAACGAACTAATTTTTCCATTTGGTGCAAATAAATCTCAATTTGATGCAGTTAGGAATGCGATGGATAGTCAAATAAGCATAATAGAAGGACCTCCCGGAACTGGGAAAACGCAGACAATATTAAATATTATTGCTAATATTATTAAAAGAGGGAAAACAGTTGCAGTAGTATCAAATAATAATGCTGCAACTGACAATGTATATGAGAAATTGAAAAAATATAATTTAGATTATTTATGTGCTAGATTGGGGAAGAAAGAAAATAAGGAAGAATTCTTAAAAAAACAAACAGGTGAATATGTGGAATTTAGTCATAAATTAGAAGAAAAGGAAGTAGTAGAAAAGCAATTAAAGATTTTAAATAAAGGAATAAAAGAAATTTTTGATATTCAAAATGATATTGCGAAATTAAAAGAACAACTTGGAGAACTTGAAACTGAACATAAATATTTTGATATGTATGATGGAAAAGATTTAAAAGATAAACTTAAAATTAGAAATATTAATAAATTACTTTCAGATAATATAATGAAATTGAAAGTTGAATATGAGGAAAGGGAAATAATTAATTTATGGTTTAGACTAAAATCACAGTTTATTTATGGAATTGGAAATAAAGCTTTTTATAAAAAGAATAAGAATGATATATTGAAATATTATAATATGATTTTTTTCATAGCGAGAGAAAGAGAATTATTAAATAAAATAGATGAAAAAGAAAAAAGACTTAAGTTATTAGGTAGTACAAAATTAGAAGAGTTAGCGTCAAATTCTATAAAATTGTTGAATGAATATTTAAGACAAAGGTATGATAAAAAGGTTAAAAGAGAAATATTTAATAATAGAGATTTATACAATAATTCAAAGAAATTTAATAGAGAATATCCAATAATATTTAGTACAACATATTCAATAAAAAGTTCGCTTAGTGAAAAACATAAATACGATTATATAATAATGGATGAATCATCTCAGGTTGACTTAATTACTGGGGCTTTAGCTTTGTCAGTTGCAAAGAATGCTGTAATAGTTGGTGATTTAAAACAGTTACCTAATGTAATTACAACTGAAGACAAGAATAAAATTATAGAAATTTCGAAAAAATATGATATTCCAAACAATTATGATTATTTGGAACATAGTTTTTTAGAATCCGTAAAAGAGACTTTAACTAATGTTCCTAATACTTTGTTAAGAGAACATTATAGATGTCATCCTAAGATTGTGCAATTTTGTAATAAGAAATTTTATGATAACCAATTGATAATAATGACAGAAGATTTAGGAGAAAAAGATGTATTAAAGGCATATATAACTACTGAAGGAAATCATGAGAGAGATCATTATAATCAAAGGCAAATAGATGTCATTAATAAAGAAGTGATACCTGAACTTGCAAAGAAAGTTAAAAATAAAGATATTGGAATAATATCTCCATATAGAAAGCAGAAAGACAAAATGCAACAAACATTAGAATCTAATTTTAAGATAGACACCGTTCACAAATTTCAAGGAAGAGAAGAGGAAGCAATTATAATTACAACAGTTGATAATGAAATAACTGAATTTGTAGATGATTCTAAAATGCTAAATGTAGCTGTAACTCGTGCAAAAAAATATTTAAGATTAGTTGTATCTAGTAGCGAAAATAATCAAAATACTAACATAGGGGATTTAATAAAATATATACAGTATAATAATTTTGAAACAGTCGAGAGTAAAACTAAATCAATATATGATTTATTATACAAGCAAAATAGGAAAAAACGTTTAGAATATTTGAAAAATAAAAAGAGAATTTCTGCTTATGATTCTGAAAATTTAACATATAAGTTAATTTGTGAAATATTGAAAGAAAATGATTATGCAAATTTGGATATTGCTGTACATGTACCATTAATTAATGTACTGGTTAATACAAACTTATTAAATGAAGAAGAAAAAGCGTTTGCTAGAAATGTTTGGACACATATAGATTTTGTTATTTTTAATAAGTTGAACAAAAAGATATTATTAGCAATAGAAGTAGATGGTTATTATTTTCATAGAGAAGGAACAGAACAGCAAAAAAGAGATAATATTAAAAATAAAATATTATATAAGTATGATGTACCATTGATAAGATTAAGTACTGTTGAAAGTGACGAAAAAGAAATTATTGAAAACGCAATTAAAAATATTTTTGGATAGATTTATTGTAGGGTATAAGTAAATTATTTGACAGTTGACATAAGTCAGAGTATAATATGAGCTGGATACTTTGTTATCTAAAAATATGTGTTGTTCTGACATTTAGAATGATACATAAAAAAAGAATGAGGTGAAAAGGCAATGTTAAGGCAAGATGACATTGTAAGTGACATACTGCGGATTGTTGCAGTGCAGTCGTTTACAGACAACGTGGAGGACGTTGTCAAATGCCAGACAGAGTACCAAGCTATTGCTGAAAAGATGGGGTTCGTAACCTGTTTTGAAGCAGGAGGCAAGGTGCTGGTGGTAGAGCCTAAGAAGGTGTCAAAATCTCCGAAAATTGGAATTGTTGTTCACTTGGACACAGTGCCGTTTGAGAAGTCGGAGTGGAGACACAATCCTTTGGGCGAAGTGGCAAATGGCAGGATTTATGGCAGGGGAGTTGTTGACGATAAAGCAGCAGCTATCATGGCATTATATGCTGTCAAAGAGTTAGAAGGCGAGATTGCAAGGTCATGGCAGATCATTGTTGGAAGTTGTGAAGAGGGCGATTGGGCGGATATGGTAAGCTATATGAATAGCAATCCGACTTTGCCGAGGTTTTTGTTCACAATTGATGGCGATGGTGTGCAGAACGGTTGCAGAGGGTATGCGGACCTGGAGTTGGAGTTTAGGCGTGAGACTGTTACGCCCGGTGTTAGGGCATTAAGACAGTTGTATGTGCCGAATGCGACCAATAACGTGGTTCCAGCAAAAGCAGTGGCGATGGTATGGCAGAAGGTGTATGAGCAGGAAGGAAAAGCAGCGCATTCGTCTATTCCCGAGACGGGAATAAATGCACTTACTGAACTGGCGGATAGGTTGAAGGATGTCAGGGAAGTGGTTCGGGAATTCCCCGGATTCTTTGAGCTGATGAATAGGTTGAGGGAAGATGATATTCAGAAGAGTATCGGATTTCCGGCTGATGAAATCAATTGTAAAGAAGGTTGCGAGACGATTGCAGTACCGGTGGTATGTCATTTGCGCGATGATGTTTTGACGTTGAATTTGAATGTCAGACTGTGTGTGCATTCCCATAGCATGATGATGTCGAAGGTGATTATGTACCTTTGCATGAAGTACAACTGTAACTGCTATATGCATGACCTGAAACTGCCGGCATACGTTGATGCTAATTCGAAGTATATCCAGAAGATGCTGGAAAGCTACAAGGAGGTTCTCGGAATCGAGACTAAGCCGAATATAGCGATGGGCGTGGGCTACAATGCAGCGCTTCCTAACTGTGCTATTTTTGGACCGCGATTTGCTGTAGAGCATGACGAAGAGGACTGCTGCCACGCTGCGGATGAGAGCCGGAAGATTTCTGATGTGATGAAGTTCACACAGATGCTGGTTCACTACCTGAAAAAGGTTCTGGCAAAGTAAAACTGAATATTCTGAGCCATCCTCCCCGAGTGCGGGGAGGATGGTATTTTTATAGAAAAAGCTTGTTATGTTTTGTCAAAAAATGTTGAAAAAATGGTATTAGTGTGGTAATATATGGAAAGTAAAAGGTGGTTAAAATATGAAAAAAGAAAAATGTAAAAAACTAATAATCGAATACCTAGATTTTATAAAAAAGAGAGATAATATAGCTTTAGAAGATTTGAAAGAAAGAGAAAATAGAGAGAATTATTATCAATATTTTGATAAAGAAAAGATAGAAGGAATGAATGTTGAAGAATTTTATGAATATATTGGTAAGTTATGGGCTATGGCTATTTGGGGAAATAAGAAGTATAAAATAGATCAATTAATTGAAGATAATGGATTTGAGATATTAAAAAGTAAAATTTCATATTTATTATATGATAAGGATATTCTTGAAAATAGATGGGATAAATTTAAAAAACAAGTTAAAGGATTTGGTTCAGCCATGATGAGTGAACTTTTGTGTTATGTTTATCCAAATGAATGTATGTTATGGAATAGAACAGCTATTAATGCATATAAAAATTTAGAAGTATCAAGTATTCCTAAACATGATTATCAATTAACTGGAAAAAAATATATAGAATTAACTAAAATTGCATTAGAAATAAAAAATGAAATAGTAAATATTTATAATAAAGACGTAGATTTATTATTTGTTGACTACTTTTTTTGGGATAAATTGAGAAAAACGGAACAACAAGAAAAGACTGAAAAAGAGGAATCTGTTATTAATAATAAATCATATCATGATGAAATAGTGGAATATATTAAGAATATTGGGAGCTTACTAGGATATAATACAAATGTCACAAGAAAAATAAAACAATCTGGAAAAATAGCAGATGCTATATGGGAATTTACGGTGGGAAATATTGGAAAAATTAGATATGTATTTGAAGTACAAGATAATGGTGGAATAGATTCTCTAATAGTAAGTTTAATGAATGCATCACAGGATACTTGTGTTCAAGCAGTGGTTGCTGTGTCAGATGAAAAGCAGATTTTAAAAATAAAACAACATTGTAATAGTTTCGAGGGAAGTTTTAATGGAAAATTAAAGTTTTGGAATATAAGTGAAATTGAGAATGCTTATGTTGAATTAAGTAATTCAATGGAAATCATTAATAATGCTTTAAATATTAACTACGATAAATAAAGATATAGAAATATTTTAAATTCATATATGCAATTAATTATAGTTTTAGTGCAAGAAATTGATAAATCATGGAGGATTTTTTATGGGATTTGAACATGAAAGCGAAGCAATGCTGGAAGAAAAATTAATTAAACATTTAGAAGTATTAGGTTATGAAAGAGTTACTTTAAGAAATTTAGACGATGTAAAAAATAACTTTAGAAAACAAATAAATATTCATAATAAAGATGAGCTGCAAGGAAACGATTTATCAGATAAAGAGTTTGAAAGATTATATAGTATGATTACTGGCAAAGGTGTTTTTGCAAGTAGTAAAATTCTTCGTGAAAAGCAATGTATAGAAAGAGATGATGGAAAGAAAATATACATTGAACTTTTAAATAAAAGAAAATGGTGTCAAAATATATATCAAGTATCTAATCAGATAACAAGTATAACAGGAGAAACAGAAACTAGATACGATGTAACTTTATTTATTAATGGTATACCTGTAACACAAATTGAATTAAAGGCTAGAGGAAAAGAGTTAAAAGAAGCAGTCAATCAAATTGAAAGATATAGGAGAACATCATATAAAGAATTATATAAATTTATACAAATATATGTAGTAAGTAATGGTGTTAATACAAAATATTTTGCTAATACAGATAGTGAAATAAATTTTGGATATACTTTTTATTGGACTGATGAAAGTAATAATAGGATAAGTAACTTAAATGACTTTACCACTAGATTTTTAGAAAAATGCTATATGTCAAAAATTATTTCAAGATATATGGTTATAAATGAAACAGATAAACAATTAATGGTGTTGAGACCTTATCAAATATATGCTGTTGAAGCATTAATACATCAGGCAACAGAAACTAATAATAATGGTTATATATGGCATACAACAGGTTCAGGAAAAACGCTAACATCTTTTAAAACAAGTCAAATACTTGCGAATGAACCTAGTATAAAACAAGTATTTTTCCTAGTAGATAGAAAAGATTTAGATACACAAACTTTTGATGAGTTTAATAAATTTGAACCTGATTGTGTAGATTTTACCAATAGTACATATAGATTGGTTAAAAATATTGAAGATTCAACTAAACCTTTAATTATTACTACTATTCAAAAAATGGCTAATGCGATTAATAATCCGAAATATGCTGAATTAATGAACAAATACAAAAATGAAAAAGTTGTATTTATTATAGATGAATGTCATAGAAGTCAATTTGGAGATATGCACAAAGTAATAGAGCAACATTTTAATAATGCACAATATTTCGGATTTACAGGAACTCCAAGATTTTCACAAAATAAAAGTCAGGATGGAAGAACAACAGCAGATATTTTTGGTAAATGTTTACATAAATATTTGTTAAAGGATGCAATAAATGATAGAAATGTTTTAGGATTTTCAGTTGACTATTATAAAACAATTGATTCAAATTTAGATAATGTTCTATATGATGAAGAAGTAGAGGGAATCAATACAGAGGAAGCATATTCTGCAGATGAAAGAATTAATAATATTGTTGAAGGAATTTTAGCAATGCATCCACTAAAAACAAATGATATGCAATATACATCAATATTTGCAACTGCTAGCATTCCTCAATTAGTTAAATATTATGATTGTTTTAAAAATAAGAATTCTAATTTAAAAATAACTGCAATATTTACATATGGACCAAATGAAGATGCTGAAGGAAAAGATGAATTATCTTTTCAAAGTTTAGAAAGAATTATAAAAGATTATAATGAAACTTTTGATACAAATTATTCATTAAATACATTTGATTTATATTTTAAAGATGTTTCTAAAAGAGTTAAAAATGCAGAGATAGATATTTTAATTGTTGTTAATATGTTTTTAACTGGATTTGATAGTAAAACATTAAATACATTATATGTAGATAAAAGATTAAAACATCATGATTTAATACAAGCATTTTCAAGGACTAATAGAGTTCATAAAACTGCAAAGACTCAAGGAAATATAGTAAGCTTTAGAACATCTAAGAAAGCTGTTGATGAAGCTATAAAAATATTTTCTGATACAAGTAATCCAGATGAAGTATTATTAAAACCTTATGAATATTATAAAGAAAAATTTATTGAAACAGTTAAACTTTTAAAAGATATTGCACCAACTTTTGAATCAGTAGACTTAATTCAATCAGAGGAAAAACAGAAAGAATTTATATTAACATTTAGAGAATTAACTAGAATATTGGTAAAATTAAAAATATTTAGAGAATTTCAATTTACTGATGAAGAAGTTGTAATATCCAATCAAGAATATTTAAATTATAAAAGTAAATATTTAGATATGGTAACTCCTAAAGAAAAAAGAACTGTAACAATACTTGATGACATAGATTTTGAACTTGAGTTAATGTATACAGATAAAATTAATGTCGATTATATTATGAACCTTATAAGAAATATTGATATGTCTGACAATATTCAAAAAGAAAAAGATATACAAAATATTTTAAAGAAAATTGAAAATGCAGATAATAAAGATTTAAGGTTAAAATCAGATTTAATTAGACAATTCTTAAATACAATAATGCCTGATCTGGGAGAAAATGATTCTATTGAAGAAAATTATTATAACTTTTTAGATAAACAAAGAAGAAAAGTAATTGAAGATGAAGCTAAAAAATATGGTATAGATATTGATATATTAAATGATATAATAAGTGAATATGAATATTCAGGAGTATTAGATACTGGATTAATTAAAGAAAAAATAGATAAGCCTTTAATTGAAAAAGTAAAAATAACAAAAGCAATAAAAGATTTTATAGTTAATTTAGTAGAAAGATTTAAATAGAAGGAGTAGTTATGGGAGTAGCAGAAAAACAAAGTAAGCAACAAGCTGAATTGCATTCTAAGTTATGGAGTATGGCAAATGACTTAAGGGGTTCAATGGATGCATCAGAATTTAAAAATTATATTTTAGGATTAATATTTTATAGATATTTATCTGAAAAATTAGTTAAATATGTAAATACTAAGTTATTAAACCAAGATAACATTTCTTATGAAGAAGCATGGAAAGATGAAGAATACAGAGAAGCTATTATCGAAGATTTAATTAAAGATAGTGACTGTGGTTATGTTATTGAACCAGAGTATTTATATTCTAATTTAATAAAATTAATAGAAACAGGAAACTTTGATATTTCAATATTAAATAAAGCAATTGGAAAATTACAAGATTCTACTTTTGGAAATGCAAGTCAACAAGATTTTGAAAATTTATTTGAAGATATGGACTTAAATTCTTCAAAATTAGGTCGTGGTGAAATTGAAAAGAGTAGATTAATAGGAACTATAATGCAAAAGATTAATGATATTGATTTCGATTTTGAAGATTCTGAAATTGATGTTTTAGGTGATGCTTATGAATATTTAATAGGACAATTCGCAGCAAGTGCAGGAAAAAAAGCAGGAGAATATTATACACCTCAACAAGTTTCAAATATTTTAGCACAAATAGTAACAATGGATAATAAAGATATAAAAAATGTGTATGATCCTACTTGTGGTTCAGGTTCACTTTTATTAAGAGTAGCAAAACAAAAAGATGTAAAAGTTAGTAGTTTCTATGGGCAAGAAAAAGTTGGTACAACATACAATTTAGCGAGAATGAATATGTTATTGCATAATGTACCATTTAATAGATTTGATATATATAATGGTGATACTTTAGAAAATCCTTGTGAAAAACATATGGAAATGAGTTTTCAAGCTATTGTTGCTAATCCACCATATTCTGCTAATTGGTCTGCTGATGAGAAATTTAAAGATGATGAAAGATTTAGTGCTTATGGAAAATTAGCTCCAAAATCAAAAGCAGATTTTGCTTTTATACAACATATGATTTATTTGTTAGATGATAACGGAACTATGGCTGTTGTATTACCACATGGAGTATTATTTAGGGGTGCTAGTGAGGGAATAATAAGAAAATATTTAGTGGAAGATAAAAACTATTTAGATGCAGTTATTGGGTTACCAGCAAATATATTTTATGGTACATCAATTCCAACTTGTATTTTAGTATTTAAGAAATGTAGAAAAACAGATAATGTTTTATTTATAGATGCTTCAAAAGATTTTGAACCTGGAAAAAATCAAAATAGATTAAGAGATGAAGATATTGAAAAAATAATAAATACATATAAAAAACGTGAAGAAATTGAAAAATATTCACATTTAGCAACTATTGATGAAATAAAAGAAAATGAATGTAATTTAAATATTCCAAGATATGTTGATACTTTTGAAGAGGAAGAAGAGATTGATTTAGATGAAGTAACAGCTGAATTAGAGAGAATTGATAGAGAAGACAAGGCAGTTACAGAAGAATTGAATAAATATCTTAGAGAATTAGGATTAAAGGAATTAAAATAAAAATGAAAATACACTTCAAGTTATATTGAAGTGTATTTTTTATATAAACATTTGTTGTAATAAGCACTTTTTTAGTCTATTTACAGCATTGAATTTTTGTTCTTGCAGTTTTATTCTCTTATCAAAATTGGATAAAATATTTGCAATTTTCCTTTGATTTTTTAAAGATGGAAATGTATCAATATGCTTCAAAAAGTCTTCTACATTGACAGAAGTTCTCTCATATACAGTTCCTTGTTCATATTTTCTAATTTTATTGATGAAATTATTGCTAGTAAAATAATATTTACAAAAAGAAATATCCATTATGGTAGAATCTATTTCCAAAGTAATGTATATTGGTGAAAAGATAGCATTTCCATATTCGTTAATACATATAACTCCAAATTTTAAATTAGCAGGATTATAACATAAATCATTTATATATGTAATTTTATATTCTTTATTACTGGATGTAACTAAAAAATCTCTATTATATCTATCAGTTTTATCATAAATACCATCTTTAGATAATGTAACATGAGGAAAAGTTAATCCTTTTTCAGAATATGTTTTTCTTTCCTTTAAAAATGTGTTAATTTGTGTAGTAAACGAATTTGTACTATTTTTTATGTTTACAAATAGATTTTGGCGAAGGCCTTTTTTATATAACGAAGATACTAAATAAATAATTGTTGCAATAATGATTTTTTAATATAATTAAATACTTTAAATTTACTATTTTCATAATTGATTTTTTTATTTAACAAATTAAATAAATTGACCATTTTTTCTTGTTCTTTTATTATAGGCAATTTTAACTTTATTTTCTTAAAATGTTCGAAATAAATATGAATAATTGTACTTCCTTGAGCATATTTAGCTAAAGTATGTTTTAAATCATAATTTATTTGATAACTAACATAATCAGAATTAGCAATATTATTATTAATTCTATATAAAATTATATCTCCTCCATAAATAGCACCTTTGATATGAACAGCAGATGCAGAAATTAAAGATAATGCATCTACAGTTGTAGAACTTGGTAAGATAATATCATTAATTTCGCTCAATTCTATATTTTTAATATCATAATTAGTAAAATTTTTTATTTCATCTATAATTTCTTCATATATTGTAAAAATATCTCCATAGAAAATAATTGGTTTTTTACCATTTTCGTCAATCAAATCTTTTCCTAGTGGACTAGTAGAATATTCTTTTCCTATTTCATCAAAAGCAACTTCTGTGTAATGTTTTAAATTTTTAAAATATTGTTTTATGAATCCAAACTTATATAACTTAAGGGCTTCTATTTTTTGCTTTTGTAATTCAATTTTTTTATCTAATAAACTTAACATTTTAGATATTTTTTCTTGTTCTTCGACAGTTGGAATGGCAATTGATTGTTCTTTTATATATGACCAATCTGCTCTAGGCATTTTTGAACCAGTTGAAAGTTTACACAATTCAATAAAATAATGAATTTGAACTAGGTAAAATATAAATTTATTATTAATTATTTCGATATCTTTTGAATTTAATACCAATATTTCTGATGAGCAAACACCACTAAATGAAGCTAACCAATATTTTTTTAGATAGGGTCTTAATTTTCCAAATAATATAGAACCTTCAGAAAAAAAGTTCTTGGAACTTTTTTGTTCTTTCGAACTAGTATAGCCATTAATTGTTCCATCTTCTTGATTAATATGTTCTAGTTCAATACATTTATAATCTTTCATATTTTTTTGTGGATTATAGGTATTAGACTTAGAGCTAATTATTTCTTCAAAAGTATAATATTTCCAATTGTCTTTAAATTCTTTAAACCTTAATTTAGGTATTATAATTTTCACCACCTTTAGTCCTTAAGTAAATATCTTAAATACTATAATATTTTTTATAAGTTTGTTTAAAATTTTTCCAAATCTATATTATCACAAAAAGTCCTTAAGGACAACTTAAGGACTAAATTTTTTTAAAATTCTAAATATTTTGTTAGCATATTTATACATTTTTTCTTTTGCGACATTTCTGGATGAACATATAAATTTAAAGTAATATTTACATTTGAATGACCTAATATTTCACTAACAGTTTTATAATCTGCTCCTAGTTTAATACAATTAGTTGCAAATGTATGTCTTAAAGAATGAAAATTTATATGATTTATTTTAGTTTCTTTTAATACTTTATTAAAATATTTTCTATATGTTCTAGGCTCAATATATTTTTCTTTTCCTGATAATAAATAAAAATTATCTTTATTTTTTAGTTTAATAAATATTTGTAGTAAATTAGAACTTAATGGAATATCTCGGTTAGCATTTTTAGTTTTTGGAGTGGATATTACTATTTTTGATATTCCAATACCATTTTCCTTCATATAAACTCTCTGAAGGGTTTTATTAATAGATATAATACCCTTCTTTATGTTTATATCTTTCCATTGCAAAGCACATAATTCGCCAATCCTAATACCTGTATATAGTGAAACTAATATACCTAAATTTCTAGAATTTAAATTTTCTAAAGTATAACTGGTAATTTTCTTTTGTTCATTCTTACTTAAAATATAAATTTTACTTTTATTTCCACTTTTAGGATAATTAAAGTCTAGATTAATATTTTTCATTAGTTCCTGATTCATTGCTGATTTTAAACTGCATTTTAAAATTGTAGCAATATCTTTTACACTTTTTTCAGATAAACCACCTTTATTATCCAATCTTCCATTGTAAAACATATCAATTAAAAAATTCTGTAATAATTGATGATTTATTTTATCCAAAGTATACATACCTAAAGAAGGAATTATATGATTAAATACAGCATTTGAATAATTTGCATATGTAGATTCTTTTATATAATTTTTTTGTTTCATTAACCATTCAAAAATCCAATCTTTAAAATATATTTTTCCTTTAATTTTAAACATTTTTGTCACCTACCTTTCTCCTTAATTATAAAGCCTTTTTCATTATAAAGATATTTACTTAAGGACTAAAGGTGGTGAGAATTATAGTACCTAAATTAAGGTTTAAAGAATTTAATGATGGTTGGAAAAATACTAAATTATCAAATTTTATTACAAAAATAACTGACAAAAACAAAAAATATTTAATAAAAAACGTAATTTCTAATTCTGCTCAATATGGCCTTATACCGCAAAAAGAATTTTTTGATAAAGATATAGCTAATGATGAAAACATAAATAACTATTATATCATTGAGAAAGGCGATTTTGTTTATAATCCTCGAAAATCAATTGAAGCACCATATGGTCCAGTAAATATGTATTGCTATTCTAAAAAAGGTATTATTTCACCATTATATTTATGTTTTAAAGTTTTTAATATAAATAAAGATTTTTTATTAAAATATTTTAAAACAGCTTGTTGGCATAAATACATATATGAAAATGGAGATTCTGGAGCAAGACACGACAGAGTAAGTATAAAAGATGATTTATTTTTTGAATTACCCATTTTTGTTCCATCAATGCAAGAACAAGAAAAGATTGGAAAATTATTTGAGCTATTAGATAAAAAAATAGAACTACAGAAACAAAAAATAGAAGCCCTTAAGTTATATAAAAAAGGTCTTTTGCAAAAAATAATGAATGATAATGGACAAAAAGTAAAAATAAAAGATATCTTGGAAGAATATTCTGAAAAAACTACTATTAATAATCAATATGAGAGTATATCTTCTACAAAAGAAGGACTATTTTTGCAGAAAGAGTATTTTAATAGAAGCATAGCAAGTGAAAATAATATTGGTTATAAAATATTAAAAATAAATCAAGTGGTGTTAAGTCCTCAAAATTTATGGATGGGTAATATTAATTATAACGATAAATATGAAATAGGTATTGTATCTCCATCATATAAAATTTTTAATATAAATAATGAATTTAATAAATATTATATATTTAATTTGCTAAAATCTGAAAAAGCTTTATATTATTATACGATTAGTTCTGAACAAGGTGCAAGCATTGTAAGAAGAAATCTTAATATAGAAGCTTTTGAAGAAATTACTTTTAATATTCCAGATAGGAAAACTCAAAATATAATAGGAATGAATATAAAATTGATTGATTTTAAAATAAAATTAAATGAAAATAAGTTTAATTATTTATATAACTATAAAAAGTCATTATTACAACAAATGTTTATATAGAGTAGAGAGTCTACTCTATTTTTATAATTAAAACTAGATTTTTATACAAAATGTGGTATAATATTTTAAAATATAGGTAGAAGAAATTTTACAAAGGAGAAGCAAAGTGTAAAGAAATTTTTAATTACATGATTTTGCTTTTTTTTATATAATTGAAATAAAAAAGAAGGAGACAAAATGAAGCAGATATTGTATAAAGGTATGTTACTAATGGTTTTAATTTTAGTTATATTTATATTACCAACAGAAAAAATAGTAAGAAATCTAGTTATTTATATAACACATATAAATAATATGTATTTTGATACACTAGTAAAAGTAGCTATTCTTTTATTAGTCATTTTTATTTATGAAATGGATTTAAAAAATTCAATAAATTATGGGAACATTTATGAATTCAAAACACAAAAATTTGAAAGAAATCCTATAAAATATATTGTAATTGCTACATTAGGAACAGAAATATTGATTACAGTAGTGTTAAGAATGTTAGATATATTGGGAAGAATAAATATATCAGCAGAAATATGGGTGAGTTATATTAGTAGTATATTAGGTATAACGTTGACAGCATTTGGTATTATAATAACGTTAAATAAATATTTTAAAGACAAGGAAGAAAAAGAAAGCCCAAAGTTAAAAATATCAGTAACTAATAAACCTGAGAATATAAAGTATTATTGTAAAATTGATAACAGTTATTCAAATAATTTAAAACAGAAAATATATATTAAATTGATTAACAAAGGTGATTCACCGATATTGTCTCCTGTTTTTAGAGATGAATATAATAGGATTTATGAAATAGAGAGAGGAGATGTTGAAAATCAAATTTTATATCAACTAGATTCATATGAACAAGAAAATCAGAATATATACATTATAGAATTAGATATGTCGTTTGATGAAGTAATGTCACCTAGAATTTATAAGTATATTGATTTAGTATATAATAATAAGAATTATAATGAATATATGACAACAATTCAAATAGAATTTGATAGAAAAGATGGAAAAAATGTAGCTATTACCTGTAATAATCAATTGAGAAATTATAATAGAATATTGGGAATGGGGTAAAATGAGAAATAGGTTAAATAAAATAATAAGTTATATTGTAGTTATTTGTTTTATATATTTAATTATTTTTGAAAATAAATTTAATTTAGATTTATTTATTATGAAAAAATTCGAATGCAGAACAGAAGAAATTATATACTTTAAATGTGTAATGCTAATAATAATTTCTTTAATTATTATGATAATTGATAAAATAATTGATAAATATGCAATTAATATGGATTTATCACTTAAATATTATATAGCAATTCATCCTATAAGAAGTATAATTGTACTAGTAATAGTATTAACAACTATATTAATAGCTTTGATGTTTCTATTGGGAGCAACAAATATGTTATTATATGTTATTCCATTAATATTAATATGTTTTAGTGCTATTATAGGATTTTATATTGGAATTATAAAAAGATGAGTAGAAAATTTGATGATGTATTGAATGTAAAGTTATGTGATGAGATTAAAGTTACTGATAAAGGAGGAATAATAAATCATATATGCAATTAATAGTAGAAAATAATGGAGAAGAATTAAAGTTGGAGGGGATTATAAGGGGAATAGATAATAAATTTTATGCTGAAATTGAGGTACCAAATGAAATAAAGCTTGAACATATAATTACAAACATAAAAGGATACCATAGTACAAAAGGAAAAGTTACTTTAATGAATAGTGTAAGAAAATCAGCAAGAGCAAGTAATAATACTTTAAATGCGAGTATTTACGTTTATGATGCGGAATATATTGTGTCAGGATATATTAATGAAAAAGACATATCAATAAAATCGATGACAATTTATTTTAAAGAATTAGATTATTTCTTTGTTGAAGATAGCTATGAAATTGTTAATGAAAAAATGGAAACAGAGTTTACTATAACTCAGAAATATAATAGCGAAATACTTTTAGATGATGAAAATATAACTATAAGATATAATCGAACTGCTGGGTTAGATTATGATTTGGCAGGACATATATTATTTTTAAATCCAGCCAAAATAGATATACTGTTTAAAAAAGAAATAAATTTAATACAAATTTTCGAAGAAATAAGCAAAATTGAAAGGGTTTTAGGCTTTGCGTTTAACAAAAAAATGAATTTAATAGAGACTATGATATATGATGAGAAAGGAGAACTACATGAGTTAATTGCTAAATTTCAAAAAAATTACGGTGATGTTATATTAGAAGAGTTTTTTAATGTGGATTTGAATTCAAAGTTATTACTGAAAGATGTTTTAAAAAAGTACTATAGTGATAAACGTATTGCAGGAGCAATTAACATGTTTTATGAATATATATATAACGAATTAGATGAGATATTTGAATTTACCTCATTAGTTAATACGTTAGAATTAATACTTTCAGATGATAAATATAAAAATGAAATAGAACAATATGCGATACAAAATAATGAAAATTTAATACGAAATAATAAAAAAATGAATAAGATATTTGAATTATTATCAGCTGAGGATAAAGGCTTTATTAAACAATTTTATAGATTCAATAATGTCGAATTAAGAGATAAAATTAAATACGTTTGTTATAATTTATTTGAGTTAACTCAGAGTGAAAAAAGTGATAGATATATATCAGCGGTAATTAATACAAGAAATTATTTTGTACATGGTGGAGAGAAGAGTAGTATATTAAACTCTGTTGACATAGTGGAGACCAAATATTTATTAAAAATGATTTTATATATTTTGATAGTAAGAATATGTACAAATGAAGAAAATCCAAACGTTGATACATATAATTTGGCTATTCCAACTATATATGATACAGTAGTAAAATTATTTGAATAAAATGTAAAAAAGATAATGAAAACATCCAGATTTCCCTCTTGTACTTTCTCCATTTTCATAGTACAATATATAAATACTGAAACAGAGGTGATAAATATTTTACTAGCATTAATTGGAGTAACAGGAGTAGGGAAATCATACTACAAAGACAAAATAGAAAAAGAGTTAAACTTTGAAAAGTTAAAAATAATAACAAACAGAAAACCAAGAAGCGGAGAAGTAAACGGAAGCGACAAAATATTTGTAACAACAGATGAACTAAACAAACTAGTAGACGACGGAGAAATAGCTTTCAAATTCAATTTAGCAGGAATGACATACGCATTTCCAAAAAAAGAAATGTTTTCAGATAAAAATATTGTATTCGAATTTCACTATAGCGAGCTAGAAAACTTAAAAAAAGTTTGCCCTAATGTGAAATCTTTGTATTTATTACCAAAAGACATCAATATAGCAAGACAAAAGTTACTTGAAAGACATATGGATACAAAACTTGAAGAAGCTAGAATGCAAGATTTAAATGAACATTACGAAAAAGTAACTAATGATAAAAAGTTACTAGATATGTTTGATCATGTAGTATATAATAACTATGATGAAGAATCTGATAGAGAAGTACTTAATATAGTAAGAGAGTTAGTAAAAATAGGTGAATAATATATGGTAGGGAAATTTTTCACATTAGATGAAGATTTTAATGGAATTATAAAAAACGCATTAAATGAAAAAGAAATTAAGAATATAAATTTTATTTCAACAGGTTGGACAAACATTGTTTATGAAGTTGAAACAAATGATGGAAATTATTTTTTCAGATTTCCAAGGGACGATTTTTGGATAAGAACAATTGTTAAAGATTGTGAATTTGCAAAATATATTCATGGAAAAACAAATTATAATACAGTTGAGCTTACACAATTACAAAGCAACAATAGACCATTTAGTATGCATAAGAAGGTAGAGGGAAGAACGCTTACAGATATAATGAATACTATGTCTGAAGGTGAAATAAAGCAAGTTTCTAAAGAAATTGCTGACTTTATGTATCAAATGCATTCATTAAAATATGATAAAAATGAAATTTTTAAAACTAATAATATAGGATTAAATTTAGTTGATTTTTTAGATGAACTTATTGAAAAACATTTACATAGCGAAGATAAAGTTTTTTGGAAATATGGCGAATTTTCTAAAAAAGAAAATACTTGTTTAGTTCATGGTGACTTAAATCCAGGAAATATAATAATCGATGAAAATAATCATATTGCAGCTGTAATTGATTTTGGATTTGCTGGTTTTGGTAATAAATATTTTGATATTGCTCGTATTATAGGTAGATTGCCAGCAGATTTTAAAAATGAAATTATTAGCAGTTATGAAAAAATTTCTAAAGAAAAATTAGATTATAAACTATTAGATACTGAAATCGATGTTTGGAATGATATTGATGGCGGTTATATTAATTACATGCGTGGAATTGGTATTTATGAATAGATGTGAGCATTATAATAATTTTAAAATTATCAATTTTTTATGATTAACAAGTTTTAGATACATATAAAAAGAATAGCAGGGGCGGAAGAACCGTCCCTGCTTTTATGCGCTTACAGATAAGCACGTTATCGATTGTTAATTATGAAACTTTCTGATATGTTTTTTTGCAGTACGCTGTGCTTTTTTGGTAAATCTTTTAAAAGTTCTTTGAGCCGTTTTTCCGAATTCCTTGAATTTCTCGATTTTCTGATGTCCTGTGTTTTCAAATTTAATTTTGTCAGGGTTCGTGAGCCTTGCTTTTTTCACATCATTCCAAATTTCATCTAGTTCGGATTTCATAAGGATATGATGCTTCAAAAGTGCATTTGCAATAGCGTCTAAGAAGTCACGATTTTCTATTAATATCTTCTTGCATCTCTTGTAAACAAGGTCAATGATTTCTGATACTTCTTCGTCTACTTCTTGTGCGCCTTCATCATTTCCGAAACCTTCAGCAAGGTAAATGCGGTTTTTTCCGATGCCGTTACTCATACCAAATTCAGTAATCATTTTATGTGCGATGGCCGTTGCAGCATCTAAGTCTTCACTTGCTCCAGAGTTAATGTCACCAAAAATAAGTTCTTCTGCAACTCGTCCAGCCAATTCGCAGGCTATTTCGTTGTAGTAATATTCTTTATTGGTGTTGGGTGTGACGTTTTCGTCTATTTCGAAAACATTTACACCGTTATACTCTTTGGTAGGATAGATAGATACTGCGAGAACTACATAACAATCAGGATTGGTTAGAATGTTTAGTACATAGTGCCCGGCTTCGTGGTATGCAATTCCTTTTTTGACTCTAGGAGTCATTCCTTTCCAACGCTCAAAAGAAACATGGAATACGTTTATAACGTCATCTACTGTGAGAATATTACTGTTTCGAAGTTGTGCGTTAGCAATGGCTCCGTTGATAACGTCTAAACTTTTGTCCGGATTATATTTGTTGAAATCAAAACAGGCGGCATACCAGATTGCTTTATTTATGACTTCTTCTGATATATGCATTTGTTTTTCTTTTTCAGTTTTCCGAACCATCGGGGTTATCATTGCTGGTACTTGTTTTATTCTTGGTGCAATGATGTCAATTCCGGCAAATCTCCTGTCTAAGGCTTGATCGTTTTTGAATGCTAAATAGTCTGAAAAAGTAGTCATTCCAACGATTCTTACATCGCCTCTTACCAGAATTGGTTTGAGGGTGGTGGAAATGTCGAGTTTTTTGGGATCAAATAGCCCACCTTTTCCAAGGATTGTCTGAATTTCATCAATCAAAAGAATTACGTCATCTTTTCTTTGACTGAGAAAATTCAAGAGTGTGTTCATCATTTCGTTTGCTTCTTTGCTGTCATTGCAATTCAAGAGAAAATCTTTTACACTCATTTCAAAAACTTTGAATCCTTTAAAATGATTAGGGCATAGGTTATTTGAAATATTGTGTTTAAGTAATTCTCCAACAGCAGTTTTGCCTACGCCTGGAAATCCATAAAGTATAACATTACGTTTAACGGGTTTTAGCATATTGCGGTAAAGCTCTTGTAGTTCTTTTTCTCTGCCAACAATGTAACAGGGCATTCCAACATACTGAGGGTTGGTGTAGGTTATGAAATGACTGATTTCGTAAGGAATGATTTCATATTCTAAAATCTTTTTCCTTGCGAAAAACATTTCTGCTTCCATGTAATTGACAGAGATTTTTTTGAGAAATTGCCTGATGGAACTTGCTCCGATTTCGAACAGACTGACGATAAAATAATCAGGTGTAATTTCTTCACGATTGCATTCTGATAAGAGTTGTGCAAGGTGCTCGAATACGTCTGATAGTTCGGTGTCTGCTGAAAGAGTGATGTTCTCATTGCTATTTTGTGTTAGCAATTTGATATCGCTTTTTGGAGCTGTTGCCTGCTTACCGGCATTTATAAGCTCATCGATGACTTTATCGATTACATCAAATTTAATGCCTAACTTTTTTTCAAAGTAGGCGTTAAAAAGATTTGTAAATTCGTTTTCGTCTCGAATTGCAAACAATGCGCTGATTAGCATTGGTACTGTGCAAACTGACATAGAGTATTCGTTTTTTAACCGAATAACTTCATATATCAATTTGGTTGAAACGCGAGATAGTTTCATAATGTCGCCTCCTATTAGTTGATTTTATTATTGTACAACGGTAAATAGGCTAAGTCAATGATTATATAAAAAATTGAACTATTTATGTAAATTTTGCATAAGATATATTAGTTTCGAAAGGTGGAGTTAATATGTCTAAATTTGTAATTAAGGGCGGAAAAAAGGTTGAAGGAGAGGTTAGTATTTCTGGTTCTAAAAATAGTGCTCTTCCAATTATCGCAGCATGTGTTTTAAACGGCGGAAAAACTAATTTATATAATGTCCCTAATATTCGTGATACTAGAGGAATGTTTGAGATTTTAGAGGATTTAGGTTGTGAAATTAAGAAAAAAGGAAAGAAGATTTGTATTGATTCAAGCAATATTAATAAATTTGAAATAGATAGTAATCTTATGAATAAAATGCGTTCATCTGTTATAATAGTTGGTGCAATACTAGCTAGGTTTGGAAAAGCAAGCTTTTCTTATCCAGGTGGTTGTGAGATAGGAGCAAGACCAATTGACCTACATATTAAAGGATTCAAAAATTTAGGAATAAATATTGATGAAAGTACTGGATATATAATAGGAAAGTGTGATAGAATAAGAGCGTCAAATGTACAATTAGATTTTCCAAGTGTTGGTGCAACTGAAAATTTGATTTTAGCTTCAGTATTTTCAGAAGGTGAAACTATTATCAGAAATGCAGCAATGGAACCAGAAATAGAAGATTTGCAAAACTTTTTAAATAAAATGGGTGCTAATATTTCTGGTGGTGGAACAAGTACAGTTAAAATAAAGGGTGTAAAAAAATTAAAAGAAATATCATATACAATTATGCCTGATAGGATTGAAACTGGAACATTTTTAGCATATACTGCGATGACAGGTGGAAATATAGAAATATATAATTGTAATAGTGAACATATTCTTCCAGCTTTAGCCAAATTAGAAGAAGCTGGTTGTAAAATTAACAATGAAAAAAATAAACTTTCTTTGATAGCACCTAGAAGATTAAAAGCTATTGAAATAAAAACTTTACCATATCCAGGTTTTCCAACTGATATGCAGTCAATATTTTTATCTATGTTATCAGTTGCAAAAGGAACTTCAACAATTACTGAAAATATTTTTGAAAATAGATTTAAATGTGTACCAGAACTTTCAAAAATGGGAGCTAAAATTTCAGTGTTAGGTTCATCTTGTGTAATTAAAGGCGCAAGAAAACTTATTGGAACAACAGTTAGAGCAACTGATTTACGAGGTGGTGCAGCTCTTATAGGAGCTGGAATTAAAGCTAAAGGTGAAACTATTATAGAAAATGCTGATTTTGTTGAAAGAGGATATGACAATATAGAATTAAAATTAAAAAATTTGAATGTAGATATTGTTAAAATAAAGGAGCATGAAAATTGAAACTGAAGAAAAAGAAAACTAAAAAATTAAATAGTGAAAAATTTAATTTTGATGATGAGTATATTATCGGATTTTCTGATTCTGCAAAAGTTGTTAAATCAACAGGAGCTGATGCTAAAAAGAAAAATAGTAATCAAAAGAAAAAATCATCTGATAAAAAACAAAGTAAAACAGCTACTGCAAGTAAAAGCGGGAAAGTGACTAAAGCGTTTTTGATTTTGCTTTTACTTGTGGGTGCTGGATGTTTTCTTTGCTTGTCTCCAAGTTTTAATGTGCAAGAAATAATAGTAGAAAAAAATAAAAATATTTCTTCTGATACAATATCAAGCTTATCAGAAATAAAATTATATAAGAATATATTTTTAATAAATAAACTTAGTGCAATTAAAAAAATAGAGAAAAATCCTTATATAGAAGATGTTACAATTTCTAGAAGCTTACCTAATAAAGTGAAAATTATAGTTAAAGAGCGTGAAGAAAAGTATTTATTAGAATTTGCTGAAGGAAAATATGCTGTATTAGATGGACAAGGTTATATTTTGCGAATTACAAGCGATTTAGTAAATTTACCTATTATTGTTGGAACAAAAACAGATATGAATAAATTTTTAGAAATTTCTGATAATACAGCGAGGGTTTGTGAGGAGGATTTAAAGAAATTTGAAGTAATTACTAGCATAGTTGATATTGCTAAGAATTATGAAGTTGATACATATATTACCAAAATTGATGTAGGTGATATTAATGATGTTAAACTTGAATTGCAAGCAGAGCAAAAAACAGTGTATTTGGGTTCTTGTAGCGATTTGAATACAAGAATTTTATATATGAAAGATATTATAGAAAAGGAAAAGGGGATTAAAGGTGAAATGTTTATAAATGGTAACCTTACCCAAGATAAAGTGTTTTTCCGTGAATCTGTGAATTAGGAGTTGAATACATGAAAAAAAGAGAAAAGTGGCAAGTGTATATAATTGGTGGATTATGTTTTTTGACAGCAGCAAGTATATCTGTTCAATATAGAAGTGTACAAAAATATACTACTAAAGCTGATGTTTCAGTGCAGTCAATGTCTGAAAATAAGCTAAGAGATAATGTTTTAAAAGAGCAAGAAAATTATCAAAAGTTAACTAAAGAACTACAAACTAAACTTGATGAACTTGAAAATTTAAGAAAAATTTCGGCATCTAATAGTGAAGAGTCAAAACAATTAGAAACTGAACTTTCTGAACTTAATAGACTTCTTGGTTATACTGATGTTAAGGGAAAAGGGTTAGTAATTACTTTAGAAGATGCTGATTCCTCAAAAAATGGTTATACAAATGAAAATATTATACATGACTTAGATTTAGTAGATATTGTTAATGAGTTATTTAATGCAGGAGCAGAAGCAATTTCAATTAATGGACAAAGAATTACTACTTCTTCATCTATAAATTGTAATGGAAATGTTGTTAAAATAAATAATGAAAAAATTTCTGTACCTTTTGTAATAAAAGCAATTGGTTCACCAGAAGGTTTATATGGAACTATGACAAGACCAGGTAGCTATTTATCTTTAATGGAAGATGGTGCTATTAAAATAAAAATAGAGAAAAAAGATGAACTTACTGTTTCAAAATTTAATGGAACACATCAGTTTAAATATATGCAAGTGGCAGAATAGGAGTGAAGTGTATGAAGGGAAAAATAGTGATGTTAGTAACTATAGGAATAATTTGTGCTTTACTTACTAGTGTAATGTTTGTTCAATTTAAGAGTGTACATGTTATTGAAGAATCAGGTGTCGGGGTAATGCTAGAAGCTGAGCTGAGAGCAGAGTATGCAGATGTTAAAGAAAAAAGTGGTGAACTCAAAGCTCAAATTGAAGAAACTCAAAAAAGTATAGATGAATATAATGAATTATCTACTGATGATACAGGAACAAGAGAATTGCTTAGAAGTGATGTTCAAAAGGCTGAAATGGATTTAGGATATAAAAGTGTAAAAGGGCCAGGACTTATAATTACACTTTCAGATGGAGATAATGCAGCAAATAATAGTGATGAAGTAATTAAATATTTTGATTTGTTACTTGCAATTAATGAACTTAAATATGCAGGGGCAGAAGCAATTTCAATTAATGACGAAAGATATGTTAATACAAGTTATATTGCTAGTATACAAGGTATGTATTTAATAATGAATGGGCAAAGAATTACATCTCCTTATACAATAAAAGTAATAGGTGATTCAAAGTATTTAGAGAGCGTAATTAATATAAAAGGTGGACTTAAAGATCAAATGAAATCATATAATAAAAATATTTCTTACACTGTAGAGAATGAAATTTTTATTAATAAATATGAGAATCTAATTGAAATTAATTATGGAGAGTAAAATAAGAGAGGATTGATATAAAATGATTTATTTAACTATTATTATTTGTTCTATTTTGGGTGTTATATTGGGAATGAATTTACCAACAATTTCATATTCATATTCAGGGTATTTGGCAATAGCAATTATTGCAGCTTTAGATTCTGTTTTTGGTGGAATTACATCTGTTTTAAAGAAAAATTTTGATATCAAAATTTTTGTATCAGGATTTTTTGGAAATGCAATTTTAGCAATGCTTTTAACATATCTAGGTGAAAAATTAAATGTAGATATTTATTTGGCTGCTGTAATAGTTTTTGTTGGTAGAATGTTTACTAATTTATCTATTATCAGAAGATATTATATTGATAAAATAGCTAAAAAATATGAGAAGAAAACTAAGATGTCATAACAAAAAAGTTATGGCATCTTTTCAATTGTGATATCTTGAGTTTCTGTGTCACGTAAGGCTAGTAATGTATCTTTTATATAATATGCTCGTATGTTTCCTGATGGGCTAGTTAATACTGGGATTATTGAACTACCTTTTATGAAACCTAAATCAATAAATCTTTTTTTAATTTGACTGTTGCAATTTATATTTAGGATTTTTGCAGGTGTATTAAGTTCTAGATTTTTTAGAGTCATTAATATCACTTCCTTGTTATAGTATATTATTTTAAAAGATATTTTGTGACTAAAAGATATTTCTTGAAAAACATATTAAAATGCGGTAGAATATTGATACTAATTGTAAGAAAAAATAAAGAGAAGAGAAAAGATATATGGATAAAAAAGGATTAATTTTTGTAGTAATAATAATTGTTTTAATTGTAGTAGCTTTTTTGTGCTCTAATTTTTTAAAGAAAAAAGAGCAAAAAGATAGAGATTATGAATTGCTTAAAGTTACTGAATATATATATTATCCACTAGAAGTAGGTGGGAAATATGGTGTTATAAAAAAAGATGGAACAGTAATTATTGAACCTTCTTTTGATGAAGTGCAAATTCCTAATCAAGATAAAGATATTTTTGTTTTAAAGTCAGGAGAGAATTATAAGGTTGTTAATGAGAAAAATGAACAGCGATATAATGAAATTACTGATGTAACTGCTATAGAAGGAACATCAGCTTATGACGAAAAAATATATAATACTACAGTTTTAAAATATAAGGAAAATAATAAGTTTGGATTATTAAGTTTATCAGGTGAGAAAATTACTAAACCTTTATATGATGAGATGCAATCATTGGAAGATAAATATGGTGAAATTTTAGTTAAAAAAGATGGAAAATTTGGTGTTATAAATGTAAAAGGAAATATACTTGTTGGTATTAAGTATGACTACATAAAAGGTGACGGATATAGCAAGGAAGGCTCATATAAGGATTCAGGTTATATTATTGGAAATAAATCTTCATCAGGAATGCTTTATGGTTATATAGATAAAAATGAAAATGAAATTATAAAAATGGAGCAAGAAACAATTTATCGTGTTACAGAAATTGAAGCTGATGATGCGTATATTGTTGCTTCTTTAAATGGGCGATATGCAATATATAAAAATAAGGAAAATTTAACTGACTATAAGTATATTAGTGTTTATTATAATAATGATTCAAAGACTTTTACAGTTCAGAAAAATAAATTATACGGAGTTGTTAACTTAGAAGGAAAAGCTTTTGTCCCAGAACAATATGATGAATTGATGGTTGTTGGGGCTTTTATTAAAGCAAGTAAAGATGGAGAAAATTATACATTTGATTTAGATGGAAAGAGAATAGAACGTCCTAAGTTTGCTAGTCTTCAAGAAACTACTACTGGTAAGTATTATATTTCAATAAATGATGATTATAGATATGGTTTATGCGAAAAAGACAGAACTGTTATAATTGAAAATAAATATGATTATATTGATGAGGTAGAGAATACTGGACTTTTGATTGCAACAATAGGAACAGATATAACTATTTATAGTGCTAGTGGAAAAGAGATTGTATCAGTTGAAAGAGCAGAACTTTCTTTTGTTGGAAATTATATCGAAGTTGAAGCAGCAGAAGAAATGTATTATTTAACAGTTGATGGGAAAAAAGTGGATAACAAAACTGTATATTTGGAAAATCAATTATATGCAAGCAAAGAAAATGGAAAATGGGGATTTGTTGATTTAAAAGATAATGTGATTGTGGATTATCAATATGATGAGATTACAGAAATTAATCAATATGGTTATGCTGGAATAAAAAAGAATGGTAAGTGGGGAGTAATTAATAAAAATGGAGAGGTTATATTAGAACCTACTTATGAGTCAAATAGCATTAATCCAGTGTTTATAGGTAAATATTGTTTGAAAAATGGTGTAGTTAGAGATTATATTTAGGAGATAAAAATGGAAATAGATAAATTAATTTGTGAAGTTGAAGATGATATAAGAGATGAGATAGCTCAAGTAGATACTAGATGTATAAGAAATAGTATGAGAGTTTTAGATGCTTTTCAAAAAAATAGAATAGCAGATGTTCATTTTAATTCTACAACTGGTTATGGTTATGACGATATAGGAAGAGACACAATTGAGAAAGTTTTCGCAGATATTTTTCATACAGAAGATGCGCTTGTTAGAACTCAATTTATTTCTGGAACACATGCAATAACTGTAGCGCTTTTTGCTAATTTACGTCCAGGAGATACATTATTAAGTATTTCAGGGAAGCCATATGATACTTTAGATTCGATAATTGGTTTTAATGATAATAAAAGTTCTTTAAAATCTTATGGAATAAAATATGAGCAAATAGACTTAGTAGATGATGATTTTAATATAGAAAAAATCAAAGAAAGATTATCTAAAAAAGATGTTAAAATGATTGAAATTCAACGTTCTAGAGGATATGCAACACGTAAGAGTTTAAGCATGGATAAAATCGAGAGGGCAATTAAAGCAGTAAGAGAAGTAAATGATGAAGTTATTATTATGGTAGACAATTGTTATGGAGAGTTTGTAGATGACATTGAGCCTGTGGATGTTGGAGCAGATTTTATGGTAGGTTCTTTAATTAAAAATTTAGGAGGAGGATTAGCTCCTAATGGTGCATATATAGTAGGTAAAAAAGAAATTATTGAATTATGTGCAGAAAGACTTACAGCTCCAGGGCAAGGAAAAGAAGTTGGACCAACTCTAGGAATAAATAAAAACATTTTACAAGGTATATATATGGCTCCATCAGTAGTTGCTAGTAGCATTAAAACAGCTATTTTTACAGCTAGATTATTAGAGAAGTTAGGGTTTGAAGCAGTACCTAAATTTGACGAAAAGAGATCAGATATTGTTCAAACAATTATTTTTAGAGATGAAGAAAAATTAGTTAGATATGTTCAAGGAATTCAAACTGGTTCTGCTATTGATTCTGAATCTGTGCCTATGCCTTGGGATATGCCAGGTTATACAGATAAGATTATAATGGCAAGTGGCAGTTTTACACAAGGTTCTTCAATTGAACTTAGTTGTGATGCACCAATAAGAGAACCATATATTGCATTTCAACAAGGAGCACTTACATATGAATATGGAAAAATTGGTGTATTAAAAGCTGTAAAATATTTGATGAATATGTAGTTTAGATGAGTCATAACAAATTAAAATTAGAAAGGCTATAAATATTTAAGATGAAAAACTATTCGAAACAAAAACCAATTTTAATTGCAGCAGCTGTTGATACAGAGTTAGAGTACTTGCTAGAAAAATTAAAAAATAAATTAGAGAAAGATTTAAATGGTTATAATTTTTGGGAAGGCAATATAAACTCATATCCAGTTGTTATTTATAAAACAGAGGTAGGAACGATTAATGCAACTATTTCTACAGTATTGGCGATAAAAGAATATAATCCATTATTTATAGTAAATACAGGTACTGCAGGAGCACATCGAAAAGATATTATGCCTAAAGATATTATTATTGGAAAAGAAATTATTTCAATAGATTCATATAAAACTGGAAATAAAGCAGAAGGTGAAGGTTCAAATTCTTTAGAATGGAAACAACCAGGCTTTAGATTTGAGAAAGTTGTTAATTGTGATGACGAACTTTTAAAATTTGTAACTAATCATGAATTTTATGATGATGCCAAAGTGTATATAGGAAGAATTGGAAGTGGGAATGTTTTTAATAAAGAAATTGATAAAATAAACAAACTACACGAATCATTAAATACTATATGTGAAGAAATGGAAGGAATAGGAGTTTATAAGACTTGTGACAAATTTGAAATTCCTAAAATTAGTTTTAGAGTTATTTCAAATAATGAAATAGTTGGATTAGGTTATGATCCTTCATATGGATTATATGGACAAAAATTTACATATGAATTTGTTAAAAAATATATAGAAAATATGTAGAAAGGTTTGAAAATGAGAGTCGCTGTTATAGGTGGCGGACCTGCTGGAATGTTAGCTGCAATAAGTGCTGCTAAATCTGGTGATGATGTTACTTTATTTGAAAAAAATAATATTTTAGGAAAGAAAATCTTGATTACAGGAAAAGGAAGATGTAATATTACAAGTAGTTTAGAAATTGGGGATTTTATATCTAATATTCCTGGTAATGGAAGATTTCTTTTTAGTGCTTTTGAAAATTTTAGTAATCAAGATATTATTTCTATGTTAGAAAAAGAAGGCGTTAAAATAAAAGAAGAACGAGGAAATAGAATTTTTCCGGTTAGTGATAGAGCAGAAGATGTTAGATTTGCTTTAGAAAAAATTACTAAAAAGGCTGGAGTGAATATAAAATTAAATTCTAATGTAAAATTGATAGAAATAGGAGAAAATGGAGTAGAAGCAGTAATATTAGAAAATGGAAAATTTAATGCTGATAAAATAATTTTAGCTACAGGTGGAAAAAGTTATCCATTAACAGGTTCAAACGGAGATGGGTATAAAATTGCTCAAAATATAGGACATACAGTTAAAGAAATTAGAGGTTCTTTAGTTCCAATGCTAGGAGATAATACTTGCTCAAAATTGCAAGGACTAAGCTTAAGAAATGTTGGAATTTATATATATGATAAAGAAAAAGATAAAAAGATTTATGAAGATTTTGGAGAGATGTTATTTACTCATTTTGGAGTAAGTGGACCAACAATATTGAGTTCATCTGCACATGTTTTAAGATATAAAGATGTTGATGAAAAGATGAAAAATGAAAAGATTATTTTAAAAATTGATTTAAAACCAGCATTAACAATAGAACAATTAGACGCAAGAATATTAAGAGATTTTGAAGAAGTTAAAAACAAACAATTTAAAAATTCTTTAGATAAATTATTACCTAAAAAGATGATTGATGTGGTAATTGAAAAATCAAATATTGATTCTGATAAAAAAGTAAATGAGATAACGAAAGAAGAGAGGCATAACTTAGTAAATTTAATTAAAAATTTTGAAGTTAAATTATTGGGATTTAGACCGGTAGAAGAAGCTATTATTACAGCAGGTGGAATTAGTGTTAAAGAAATTAATCCTAAAACTATGGAGTCTAAAATAATACCAGGTTTATTTTTTGCAGGAGAAATAATAGATGTTGATGCATATACTGGTGGATTTAACTTACAAATTGCTTATTCTACAGGTTGGACTTCTGGAATGAAAATTGATTAGAAGGGATTGTATTATGTTCAAGACAATAAAAGAGGAAATAGAGGCATCTATAACTGAAAAAAAGTCAAAATTTATATGTCATATTTACCATATTGAAAGTGTTGAAGAAGCTGAAAAAAAGTTAGAGGAAATAAGAAAAAAATATCATGATGCTAGGCATAATTGTTATGCATATAAAATAGAAGAGGGTGATATTTCAAAGGCCAGTGATGATGGTGAGCCTTCAGGAACAGCAGGTGTGCCGATGCTTAATATTTTAAATGGAAATAATTTATCAAATATTTTGGTAGTTGTTACTAGATATTTTGGAGGAATTTTATTAGGTACAGGAGGATTAGTTAGAGCGTATTCATTAGCTGCTACAACTGCAATTGATGAAGCTAAAATATTTGTACAAACTATGGGATTAGAAGCAGAATTTTTTGTTGGATACAATGAATTTGAAGAATTAAAATATCATTTAAAAAATAGAAATATTGAGATAATTAATGCAGAATATGCAGAAAGAATAAAAGTTATAGTAGAAGGAAAAGAAGAAGATATAAATAAATTGGTTATGGAAAAAATATCTGATAGAATTGCATTGGAAAATATACAGATACTTAGAAAAAAGTATATATCAGTAGAAGAAAAATAAAAAAATGGAAAAAAATAGAAAAAATTACTCAAAACTATTGAAAAAAGTTTTGAGTAATTTTATAATAAGAACTGGAAAAAATTTACATTTTAAAATTATATTTGAAAGGAGAAAAATAGTGAAAGAAAAAATTACAGTTCTTATTGCAGATGATAATGTTGATTTTACATCTACACTACAAAAGTATTTTGAACAAAAAGAAAATATGGAGGTAGTTGCTGTTGCAAAAGATGGCAATGAGGCATTTGAAAAGATTGTTCAATATCAACCAGATGTAGCATTACTAGATGTTATCATGCCTCATTTAGACGGAATAGGAGTTTTAGAAAAATTAAATACGGTTACTTTAGATAAATATCCTTTCTGTGTTATGATTTCTGCAGTTGGTCAGGACAAAATTACTAAACAAGCAATTAATTTAGGAGCACAATATTATGTTGTTAAACCTTTCGATATAGAAGTACTGATTAAGAGAATAGAGGAACTAAAGAATTATCAAATTCCAGAGAAGAATACGAATTTTATAGTTAAAGAACAAAAGTCAAATTATATCGAAATTTCTAATCAAGAAAAGAAGGAGGAAAATTTAGAAGCGCTTGTCACAAATATTATTCACGAAGTAGGTGTTCCAGCGCATATTAAAGGTTATCAATATTTAAGAGAAGCTATTATGATGGTTGTTGAAGATATTGATATGATTAATCAAATTACTAAACAGTTATATCCTGAAATTGCTCATAAGTTTAAAACAACTTCTAGTAGAGTAGAAAGAGCAATACGTCATGCAATTGAAGTAGCATGGGGAAGAGGTAAGCTTGAAACTACTGAAAACATCTTTGGTTATACTGTTAGTGCTAATAAAGGTAAGCCTACTAATTCGGAATTTATCGCAATGATTGCTGATAAGTTGAGATTAGAACTTAAGAGTGCGTAGAAAATTGATAACTTATTATGAGCAGAAAGAAGAATTGACAGATAAATGAAGAAATGTTACAATTGTTTTACAAAAGCATTTCAAATGCAACAAAAAAGTTATAGTTGAAATGTTGAAATTTAAAAATAATATAATTATAATGAAAGTAGAAAAGTAATAAATTTGCTTAATTGCTTATCTATATTAATTAAAAAAGAATAAGAGCCGAAGCCCTTATTCAATCGTGTTTGAAAAATTGGAGTTACTATTTTCGGTGGTTACTTCAATTTTTTCTTTGCTTAAACTAAATTGAGAATTAAAACCATTAAGGCATAAAAAACAAATAGTTATAGCTACGATAGCAACTACTGCAACAATACAAAAAGGTATCATTGAGTGCTTAATTGATGAATTATCTTTTGTAACTTTTTTGTTCATATGTATTAACCTCCTTCTTTAAGTATTTACACCAGCTAGCTATGAGCGGGTGTATTGGTTAGCAGTAAAATACTGCTGTTGTAGCAGAGATTATCTGCTAGTTTATACACCCAACTCAAAAACGAGGATACATTGTTTTCAAACACATGCATAATATATCAAATAAATGGAAAATACGCAATAAAAGCAAGAAAAAATAAACATAATTTTCCAAAAAAATGCGTGTTGGAATTTATCTAATAACTAGTTTAAAAAAAATTTATTAAATTGTATTATTTTTATGTCTCCAAAGTGGATCTGCAACAAAATAATATGAATGATTTGAATCTGGTTTTCCATTAGACTTAATTATTTTTTCTATAATGTTTTCGATTGTGTTTAAAATTTTTTTATGATTATTTCCAATATTAATGGTATAAGAGCTGATTGGTATATTATTAGGATTTGATTCATTACATTGATACATAAAATAATTATAATTTTTCTTTTTTATCGAAATGCCTAAAATTTTTCTAGTAGTTGGAAATATAGCACTCATACATAATGAATAAGGATTTTTTGTTCTTCCTTCCCAAACAGAGAAATGATATTTTTCAGCAAGTGCGCAAAAAGAATTAGTAAATTTTTCGAATTCTAATTCTTTTAAAAGTTTTTTATTACTACAGTATTTTTTGCTAGGATATTTTTGATCAAAAGCTTCTAGGTGAAGTTTATAATTTCCAGTTAATGTCGAGATATTTCCATAAGGTTTTCCAAAATGATAAGAAGTTTTACCTGTTTTTAAATTCCAAAATTTAAAAAGTGCGTGATTAGATATAATATTTCTTTCTTCTAGTTCTTTTAAAAAACTTTTATGATAAATTCTTTCGTATTCCTCAAGAGCTTGGTTTTGCCAGAATGTATTGTAAAAAGGATTGTGGAAAGATTTAATCCAATCCCACATGAAAGTAGAACTTTCGACATTTGGAGCTTCTTCATGACATGCAGCACATAATAAAACAAAATTGTTTGGTTCATCTTTACCTCCAAGTGAGTCTGGTATGATGTGACATCTTTGAAGTTTTCTTTCATTTCCGCATCTCCAACATATCTTGTCAGCTTCAGACCAATCAAAGTTTAATTCGCATTCATCTTCATATTTAATCCAATATTTTATAATTTCTGATATTGTTGTTTTTATATTACTACGTTTATTTTTCATATTAAACCCTCTTATTTTAAATTTAAAATATTATATCATGATGAGAATAAGAAATGTATATGGCATGATATTAATGTGAAGAAGTTGTAGAAAGGTGAAAATATTGTGAAAGTGTGTTATAATAGTAGCATCATCGATATTAAGGAGGTGCTCAATGAAACTGAGCTTTAACCGGGCAGTAAAAAGGATGCGGAATCGCTTTGAGGTCAGAGAGTTTGAAAACGGCGCATATTTCTTTGATTATGGGTGCGTTGTTGGCAAATTGATTGACAATGAGATTCTGCAATTAGTAGTACAAGAGGAAGATGAGGTGAAACTCCTGATTTTGGCCAAAAACATCAAAAGAAAATATGGCCAAGAATTGAATGTTGCGGACATAATATTTGTGGACGTGTTTCAGAGTGGTAAAATGCTCAGATGCGTGAAAAGGAGACAGTTTGTTCATGTAGCAAGCGATGAGGTGGAAATGCATGGAGTTAGACCAATAGGATTTGTGCAATACACTGAAGATGGAATGAAAATTAGGATTCCTAAGCTTGTGGTAGATGAAGAAATGACTGGACTGGAAACTTTTGATGGCAGAAAAGTGTTTATTACCAATTCGAGAACAAAGCAAATAAAAAATGTTTGAAACAACAAAAAAAGGCGAGTGTGAAAGCACTCGCCTTTTTATAAATTTTATTCTTTATCTTTTTTTATTGCTTTTGCAATTTTTTCTATACCAGAAGTTCCCATACCATCGATTGCTCTAAGTGTTTCAATAGGTACAGCAAAAATGATTGTGTTTGATTGATCACTACTTAAATCATTTAGTGTGGCTAAAGTTCTTAAATGAAGTGCACCAGGAGTTTTTCCCATTATTTCAGCTGCACGTGCTAAGTTCTCTGAAGCTTCAACTTCACCAACTGATTTAGTTATAACAGCCTGTTTTTCTCTTTCTGCTTCAGCAATTTTTGCAATTACTCTTTGCATTTCCATTGGAAGAGCAATGTCTTTTAATTCAACATTTTCAACTTTGATTCCCCATGGATCAGTAGCTGTATCTACAATTTCACAAATTTTATCACTTAATTTTTCTCTTTGTGTAAGTAATTCATCAAGTGAAACAGAACCAACAATATTTCTCATTGTAGTTTGAGCTAATTGACTAACTGCATAGTTAAAGTTTTGGACTGCAATAACAGCTTTTGCTGCATCAAAGATTTTGTAATATAAAACTGCATTAATTTTTATAGATACATTGTCTTTGGTTATTGCTTCTTGTTCAGGAACGTCTACAGTTTTTGTACGTATATCAACTTTGTCATAAGAATGAATTATAGGAAATACTAAACGCCAACCTGGTTCTAATATACGTGTAAATTTTCCAAAGGTATATAAAATTCCTCTTTCGTATTCATTTATTTGTTTTATTGAGATTAATACTATGAAAAGTATTACTAATAAAATAGGTAATAAAAAGCCCATAATGAACCTCCTTAATATTAAATTACATAACAATTATATCACAATAGTATTAAATTTGATATAGCTATTGTGTTTTTTTGACTTAACAAGTATAATATACGTGAAAATAGGAGGATTATAGGTATGACTGCACATAATGAGGCGAAAAAAGACGATATTTCTAAAATTGTTATTATGCCTGGAGATCCACTTAGAGCAAAGTATATAGCTGAAAATTTTTTAACAGATTATAAGTTAGTTAATACTGTGAGAAATATTTTTGCATATACGGGTTTTTATAAAAATAAAAAAATTACTGTTATGGCTTCTGGAATGGGGATGCCAAGTATGGGAATTTATTGTTATGAACTTTATAAATTTTATGATGTTGATACAATTATAAGAATAGGCTCATGTGGAGTATATGTAGAAGATGTAAATTTATTAGAAACTATTTTGGTAGATGGAAGTTTTACTACAGGAAATTTTGCAAAAAATATGACAGGTGAAGAGGTTAATTTTGTAAATGCTTCAATGGAAGTTAACGATTTAATAGAAAATGTGTCTAAAGAATTAAAAATACCAATTAGAAAAGAAAATATAGCATGTACAGAATGCTTTGATCCTTATTTAGAAAATGTAAATTTGTATTTGAAACAATTACCAGAAGAGAAAAAAATAGTTGGTTCGGAAATGGAATCATTTGCATTATTTTATACAGCAAAAGTGCTTGATAAAAAAGCTGCATGCCTACTTACAGTAGTGGATTCTATAAAGAAAAAACAATCATTAACATCTGAAGATAGACAAAATTCATTACATGATATGATTAAATTATCATTGGAAACAGCGATAAAGTTAACATAAGTATTGAAAAAAATATCGAAATGTGTTAAAATATAGGTGATGCGGTGATTTCCGCTAGGAGGTAAAAAAAGAATGAGTGAGTTAGATGATTTAATAAAAAGTGTAAAAGCATCTGTCGATGTGGTTAAATCAAAGCATGATGGAATTTCAAGTGAAATGCAAAATCTTGATAGAGACATAAGAGAAGCTCAAAGACATATTGAACAATATGAAGAAATGTTGAAAGAATCTGATAATTCAATGGATTATGTTCAATCTGCAAGACATCAAGGAACTATTGAACAATTAATTAGAGAACAACAAGATAAAATAAAAGCAATTGAACAGAGAAAACAGAATCTTTTAATACAGGAGCAAGCTGTTAAAAATGAAGAAGCAAATGGATTAGATGAAAAAATTGCTTTTTATACTCAAGCTGCAACAAAATTACAAAAAGGAATAGATGCTTTAAGATTAGATATGCAAATTGCTCTACAAAGAGGCGTAACAGATCCTAAGTATATATATGAAGATGTAACTGAAGAAAGAAAAGCACAATTAGATGAAATGGTAGCTAAAGGTGCAGATATGAGATTTTTAGAAACGAATGCTATGCAAAGTAAACTAAATCAGTTGCAAGAAGCTATTAATATATGTAATGAACAAATAGCTCGTATAAGAGCTGAATTTGAAAAAAAGGCACAACCAGTTCAAGAAATTTTAGATAATACATATAGTCAAAAAAGTGAGCCTACAGGAGGACAACAACCAAGTGGTAATGGACAAAATCCACCACCAGCAGGAACACAACAACCAGGTGACAATGGACAAACTCCACCACCATCAGGGCAACAACCAGGTGATAATGGACAAAATCCACCATCAGGACAACAACCAGGTGATAATGGACAAACACCACCATCAGGGCAACAACCAGGTGATAATGGACAAACTCCACCACCATCAGGGCAACAACCAGGTGATAACGGACAAACACCACCATCAGGACAACAACCAGGTGATAACGGACAAACACCACCATCAGGACAACAACCAGGTGATAATGGACAAACACCACCAGCAGGACAACAACCAGGTGATAATGGACAAACACCACCATCAGGGCAACAACCAGGTGATAACGGACAAACTCCACCACCAGCAGGAACACAACAACCAGGTGACAATGGGCAAAATCCACCATCAGGACAACAACAAGGTAACAATGGACAAAATCAAGAACCACAATATAGAGTTGGAAAAATTAGAGGATTTTTCTTAAGAATTGTTCAAGCAATATTAAAGAAAGTAAAACCAAATGGATTGTTTGGAAAATTTTTCGGAGGAGTAGAAGCAACATTATTAGTTGGTGCTCAAGAAGTTTTACCAGCACCAGCTCAAACTAAAGAACCGCAACAACCAGGGCCACAACAACCAGAGCCACAACAAAATCCAGCTGAGGAAATAGGATACCAAGATTCATTATGGGCTAAAGATAAAATAGATAGTATTGATACTTTAGATAAAAATTCTTTAATGTATCAAATATTAACACAACAATTTAAACAATTAGTAGCTGATCGTCAAGGAAAATCAGATGATGAATTACAAAGAATAGTTGAAGAAAAGGGTGTTCCACAAGTATATAAATCAGATAAAGGAGCACAAAATGCATTCCAAAATATTCTTGCTTATAGAGTAAAAGAATATGTAATTAAAAGTGCAGAAGATAAAAATATTGAAACAAAAGATAAAGATGGAAATCCTAGAAGTATTGAAGAAATATATGCTGATTTAGAGAAAAAATATCTTCAAGAAAAAACAAATCAAACTTCTAGACAGGCTGCTGAGAATCAACAACAATCTGAAGAACCAGATAAACAACCAGAAGATCAAGAAAAATAATTTAGGTGATAATTGTTTATGAAAATAGAACATGTAAATGTAATAGGTGGCGGACTCGCAGGATGCGAGGCCGCCTATCAAATTGCAAAAAGAGGAATTAAAGTAAAGTTATATGAAATGAAGCCAGTTAAATTTTCAGCAGCGCATAGTAATGAAAATTTAGCAGAGATTGTATGTAGTAATTCTTTTAAATCTAATTTGCTTACTAATGCATGTGGTTTATTAAAGGAAGAATTACGAATGCTTGATTCTTTGCTTATAAAAATCGCTGACGAGAATAGTGTTCCAGCAGGACAAGCTTTAGCTGTTGATAGAGAGATTTTTGCTCAAAAAGTTACAGAGAAAATGAAAGAAAATCCTAATATCGAAATTGTTAAAGAAGAAGTTACTAAAATAAATTTAGATGAATTTAATATAGTTGCTACTGGTCCGCTTACATCAGATAGTTTATTTGAAGAAATTTCTAAATTGATTGGGAATAAAGAGTTGCATTTTTATGATGCAGCAGCACCAATTATAGAAAAAGATTCAATAGATATGAGTATAGCTTTTATAGGTGATAGATATGGAAAAGGCGAAGCTGACTATATTAATTTACCTATGAATAAAGAGGAATATGAAAAATTTTGGAATGAGCTTGTTAATGCTGAAATAGTTGAATTGCACGAGTTCGAGAAAAGAGAGATTTTTGAAGGATGTATGCCTGTAGAAGTAATGGCAAAAAGGGGAATAGATACTTTAAGATATGGACCTTTAAAACCAGTAGGATTTGATGATCCAAGAACAGGTAGAAGACCATATGCCTTAGTTCAATTAAGACAAGATAATAAAGAAGGTACTATTTATAATATGGTAGGTTTTCAAACTAATTTAAAGTTTGGAGAACAAAAAAGAGTTTTTTCTATGATACCTGGACTTGAAAATGCTGAATTTGCTAAATATGGTGTTATGCACAGAAATACATTTATTAATTCAAGTAAATTGTTGGATGCTACTTTTAAGATGAAAGAACAAGAAAAAATATATTTTGCTGGACAAATTACCGGAGTAGAGGGATATGTTGAATCTGTTGCGTCAGGCTTAATTGCAGGAATAAATATTTCTAATCAGATTTTAGAAAAAGAAAAAATGATATTTTCAAATGATACAATGATTGGAGCTTTATGCGAATATATATCAACTGCGAATGAAAAGTTTCAACCAATGAATGCTAATTTTGGAATATTACCTAAATTATCAGAAAGAATAAAAGATAAACAAGAAAGATATAGAAAATTAGCAGAGAAATCTATAGAAAAATTAAAAAAGAAATTAGAAAATTGATAAATAAAAAAATATGGGAAAATTAGCTAAAAATCAATGATAAATGTTGACTTTAAATGATAATGATGATAAAATAATATACGCTGATGTATGCTAGAAGTAGTGTGCATTAGCGTATATTTATTTTAAAAAGACGGAGGTGAAAAATAAAATATGCCAACAATTAATCAGTTAGTAAGAAAAGGAAGACAAACAACTACATCTAAATCAACAGCTCCAGCTTTACAAAAAGGATGGAACTCAAAGAAAAACAGAGCTACAGATAGCAGATCACCACAAAAAAGAGGTGTTTGTACAGTTGTTAAAACAGTTACTCCAAAGAAGCCAAACTCAGCTTTAAGAAAAGTTGCCAGAGTTAGACTTTCTAATGGTTATGAAGTTACTTCTTATATTCCTGGTGAAGGTCACAACTTACAAGAACATAGCGTTGTTCTTATAAGAGGTGGTAGGGTTAAAGATATCCCAGGTGTTAGATATCACATAATCAGAGGAACTTTAGATACAGCAGGTGTTAAAGATAGAATGCAAGCTAGATCTAAATATGGAGCTAAAAAACCTAAAAAGTAATTTTAGGTAAAAAATATTACTAAGACAAAATAGTGCATATTTTATTTATTTAAAATTACCTTTTAAGTAGATAGATTAGCACTGTTACGGGAAAGTGAAATAGTCTTTCCAGAGTACCTTTTAATGTTTTATAACATTAAATAAATTTTAATAAGGAGGGAAGTATAGTGCCAAGAAGAGGATTTATAGCAAAAAGAGATGTTTTACCAGATCCAATATATAATAGCAAAGTTGTTACAAAATTAGTTAACAACATTATGTTAGATGGTAAAAAATCAGTTGCTCAAAAAATAGTTTATGGAGCATTTGATATAGTTAAAGAAAAAGAAAACAAAGATCCATTAGAAGTTTTTGAAGCAGCTTTAGAAAATGTTATGCCAGTTCTTGAAGTTAAAGCAAGAAGAGTAGGTGGAGCAACATACCAAGTTCCAATCGAAATTAGACCAGAAAGAAGACAAACTTTAGGTTTAAGATGGTTAGTTTCATATGCTAGAAACAGACATGAAAAAACTATGGCTGAAAAATTAGCTGGTGAAATAATCGATGCTGTTAACGGAAACGGTGGAGCATTTAAGAAGAAAGAAGATACACATAGAATGGCTGAAGCTAATAAGGCTTTCGCACACTATAAATGGTAGAATTTCGAATGAAAATCAGCAATTTGTAAATTTTGTTCAGCTATTTCAAATCTCGACGTACTTTTGTACGACTTCGACTTGAAATAACATCACAAAATCTACAACTTATTAATTTTGCTTCGAAATTACATTTACTAATAAGATGTAGAAGTATTTAATAAAAATAAAGATAAAACCTAGAGAGGGGGAAAAAATTAATGGCAGGAAGAGAATATCCACTAGAGAGAACTAGAAATATAGGAATTATGGCTCACATTGATGCTGGTAAAACAACAACAACTGAGAGAATATTATTCTATACAGGTAAAACTCATAAAATAGGTGAAGTTCATGAAGGTGCTGCAACTATGGACTGGATGGCTCAAGAACAAGAAAGAGGTATAACAATTACTTCAGCTTGTACAACTTGTTTCTGGAACGATAATAGAATTAATATTATTGATACTCCAGGTCACGTTGATTTTACAGTTGAGGTTCAAAGATCTTTAAAAGTACTTGATGGTGCTGTTACAGTTTTAGCTGCTAAAGGTGGTGTTCAACCACAAACTGAAACTGTTTGGAGACAAGCAGATAAATATAGCGTTCCAAGAATGGTATATGTAAACAAAATGGATATTACTGGTGCAAACTTTATGCTTTGCGTTGACCAATTAAAAAATAGATTAAAAGCTAATGCTGTTCCAATTCAATTACCAGTTGGGGCAGAAGACAATTTCCAAGGAATTGTTGATTTAATAAAAATGAAAGCTTTTATTCATAAAGATGATTTAGGAAAAGAAGTTGAAGAAACTGAAATTCCTGAAGATATGAAAGCACAAGCTCAAGAATTCCATGATAAAATGGTAGAAGCTGTTGCTGAACAAGATGAAGAATTAATGATGAAATATCTAGATGGTGAAGAACTAACAGAAGAAGAAATCAAAAAAGGATTAAGAGCTGGTACAATTGCTAACGCAATAGTTCCTGTAACTTGTGGTTCTTCATATAAAAACAAAGGTGTTCAAGAATTATTAAACGCTGTTGTTGATTATATGCCATCACCACTTGATATTGCTCATATTAAAGGTGAAACAATGACTGGTGAAGAAACAGAAGCTAAAACTTCTGATACAGAACCATTTGCTGCTTTAGCATTTAAAATTGCTACAGATCCATTCGTTGGAAAATTATGTTTCTTCAGAGTTTACTCAGGAACATTAGAATCTGGATCAACAGTTTTAAATTCAAGCAAAGATAAAAAAGAAAGAATTGGTAGAATTCTTCAAATGCACTCAAATCACAGAGAAGATATAGAAAAAGTATATGCTGGTGATATTGCAGCTGCAGTTGGATTAAAAGAAGTTACTACAGGAAATACTTTATGTGATCCTGATCATCCAATAATACTTGAATCAATGGAATTCCCAGAACCAGTTATTGATATAGCTATTGAGCCTAAAGATAAAGCAGCTCAAGAAAAAATGGGTATTGCTTTAGCAAAACTTGCTGAAGAAGATCCAACATTTAAAGCTTATACAAACCAAGAAACTGGTCAAACTATTATCGCTGGTATGGGTGAGTTACACTTAGATATCATCGTTGATAGATTAAAAAGAGAATTTAAAGTTGAATGTAATGTAGGTAAACCACAAGTTGCTTACAAAGAAACAATCAGAAATGCAGTTAAAGTTCAAGGTAAATTCATCAGACAATCTGGTGGTAAAGGTCAATATGGTGATGTTTGGTTTGAAATGGAACCATTAGAACCAGGTAAGGGTATAGAATTTGAGAGCAAAATCGTTGGTGGTGCTGTTCCAAAAGAATATATTAAACCAATTGAACAAGGTATGAGAGAAGCTGCTGAAACAGGTATCTTAGCTGGTTACCCAGTTATAGATTTCAAAGTTTCATTAGTAGATGGATCTTATCACGAAGTTGACTCTTCAGAAATGGCATTCAAGATTGCTGCTTCTATGGCTTTCAAAGAAGGTTGTAGACAAGCAAAATCAGTTATCTTAGAACCAATTATGAAAGTTGACATCACAGTTCCAGAAGAATACATGGGAGACGTTATAGGAGATGTAAACTCTAGACGTGGTAGAATGGAAGGTATGGACGGAGAAGATGGAATGCAAGATATACATGCGTTTATTCCACTTTCTGAAATGTTTGGATATGCTACAGACTTACGTTCTAAAACACAAGGTAGAGGAACATATTCTATGGAACCTTCTCATTATGAAGAAGTTCCTAAGTCAGTTAATGATGCTATAGTATCTTCTAGAGCTAAAAAAGAAGAATAGTATGTTTTAACGATAATCATCATTTTGCGTTGTTGTACAGGATATTTAATTCCTGCAACGTACACTCGTACGCTTCGGAATATAAATATCCTGTACGCCTAGCAAAATAATAATAATTCTAGTTAAAACATTAGCATAATAAAAATCTATGTAAAAAATATTGCAATTTTGCTAGAAATAGTATAAAATGCATTTGCTAATTAAAATTAGTCATTAAATTTACAATTTTAAAATAAAAAATAAGAAAGAAAAAGGAGGAATTTCAAATGGCTAAAGCTAAATTTGAAAGAACAAAACCACACGTTAACATTGGTACAATCGGACATGTTGACCATGGTAAAACAACAACAACAGCTGCTATTACTAAATACTTAAGCTTATTAGGAAGAGCTCAATATGAAGCATATGATCAAATCGATGGAGCTCCAGAAGAAAAAGCAAGAGGAATCACAATTAATACAGCTCACGTTGAATATGAAACAGAAAACAGACATTATGCTCACGTTGACTGTCCAGGTCACGCTGACTATGTTAAAAACATGATTACAGGTGCTGCTCAAATGGATGGTGCTGTATTAGTAGTTTCTGCTGCTGATGGACCTATGCCACAAACTAGAGAGCACATATTACTTGCTAGACAAGTTGGTGTTAAATATATCGTTGTTTACTTAAATAAATGCGATATGGTTGATGATCCAGAATTATTAGAATTAGTTGAAATGGAAGTTAGAGATTTATTATCTAAATATGATTTCCCAGGAG
>Ga0209694_1000621_pt1 | contig 52368 bp, 56 predicted proteins | sample GluameincwithD2O_FD_187499 | JGI IMG/M metagenome (GOLD analysis project Ga0209694, IMG submission 187499) | Mouse cecum microbial communities from Vienna, Austria - Glucosamine amended microcosms incubated with D2O (SPAdes) (version 2) | ecosystem: Host-associated > Mammals > Digestive system >... | reverse complement strand
CTGAGAGAGCCGTTTTTTCGTACAACAGTCGTGTAGTGGGTATGACCGCACTTTGAGCACACAAAACCATCCTTCCACTTCAGATCAAAGAAGAAGCGTTCTGCGTCATGGGGGTCTGAATACTGGGTATGGATATCAGCAAAAGTCAGGTCTTTGAACAGCGATTTCTTGAACATAGGGTGCCTCTCTTCCTGATTCAAGTATCGCATTATTACTGGCGCTATTTATGTGTGATAAGCCATTAACTGAGCTTGGTAGTCTATCAAGTAAAATTATATCCATTGACCCTGAATTCCTCAACGAATACGAAATAGTCATCAACAAGCTTATCCCCCGAGGAAACATTCGTATATCGCAAAACATCCGAGATTTCCTTGGCATACGCTTCTATATCCACTTTCTTGAGTTGAGATTTCGCTATCAGTTTTCTGGTTAATGATTCTACTGACTTTAATTTGTGGTCCAGTCCTTGTAACTGTCCCGAACCTTTTGAACTGACTTCTTTCAGAAAAAGAGTGATTGACTTCTCTTTCTCTTTTGCCACAACGATTAAGCTCATCGCTATCTTTCTACTGATGTGGTCCATTGAATACCTCAAAATCATTTTGAAAAAATGGAGAGGAACATCTCCTCTCCATGTGTTCATTTATCTGGCTTTCGACCTTTTGCCGGCTCCAATCAGAATGAGCAGTGCAGCTCCGCCAAGCAGGATCCACAGACCGGGCTGTGCATAGACAGACGTTTTTGTCTTTGCAGCCTTCTTCGGTCCCTGGGCTGTGGAGGATGCTGTCGGTTTCTTCGGCGCCTTATACTCGATAAAGAATGCCGTATCCACCTTTCCGTTGTCACTGGAAGCGTCTGACTGAGAGTTATAAGCAGTGACCACACTGCTCAGTCCTCCCTTTTCATCATTGACAACAGTGACACGGACGATCAGCTTTTCATTCAGATCAGAGTTGTTCTCCCCATTTGCCAGACTGGCTGACAGCTGGTAGTAGTAGTTTCCAGGCTGGGTGAATGTTACCGGTCCAAGACCGGACTTTCCAGCGCCTTCAATGGAAACCAGTCCAGCTGCAGGAGCAGGTGCTCCATCCAGAGGCTCCAGCAGAAAATTAGTCGTGAGCTGTATAGAGGGAGCAGGTTCATCCGAATCCTGTGTGAATTCCGTGGATACCGGAATCGTGACAGATACAGATTCTCCCGCAGCCCTGACAGCAGAAGGAGCGAATGCCAGAAGAGAAAGTGCACCGGCAAAGCCGATTTGCATCAGTTTTTTCAGAATGCCTTTCATCAGCTGTCTTTCACCTCCCGTTTGTTTTCAAGTCGGCCGAAGACGATGACTCGTCCATTGGTTTCCGTGTCATAACAAGTGGACAATGCGATTACCTGGGAATCGGAAGGCACGGAATGATAATACAGTGCCTTCTGGTCCAGGTAGGAGATCACATCTGAAGCAGAGCCAAGATAAGACGAAGCATTGTAGACCACTGGGTCACCCGCATCTGTTTTCAATACTGCAAACAGCGAGATATCCCAAGTGTACCTGTCATTGTAGAGCGTTCCCGTCTTATGAGACTCAAAATACTTCTCATCCAGAAATTTCGTGACGTCTCCGTACATACCGCCATTTTCCATATGGTGACCATACGTCAGACTGTATGCATCAGAGAAATCCTTATTGTTCAGACACGAGAGAAAGATAGATCCGGACAGGGCAAACTCTCCAAGAGCATCCTTGTTCACATACTCCATATCGTCCTTGCCCTGCGCAATGGGCTGGTCAATATGCGTATCGTCAACCGTGATCCAGCCGATCACATCCGGATTGATCTTCATAAGTTCAGCCAGAGAATACACATGACCTTCAGACGGCTTGAACTTCATCATCTCGGAACCATACCCTGCCTGATTGATCAGCCAGTTATCATACAGCGAATAGCCGCCATACAGCATCATGCAAAGCACGAGCAGCATTGCAACAAACGTGATGAATCGGTCACCAAGACGGGCAATCCTTGCCGCATTTGACATCAGTGATTCTCCTAATCATCAAACGGCAGGATTAGTCTTCTCTCTTGCGACGGAAGAACAGACCAGCGAACACACCACCCAGGGCTACCAGGCCAGCATAGGGAGCAGCCGTCATCAGGATACCTGTGGGAGTCGTAACCTGCTTATAGTTGGTTACTGTATAATCAAGGTTTTCTTTGTCATCACTAGTTTTCGCTGCGCTGTTTACAGAAGTTCCACCTTTCGTGACTGTAGTTGTATAACCATCTGCTGTATACGAAGCCTCAGTCAGTGCAGCAGCATCTTTTGCGGTCAGACCATGGAGAGTGTATGTCTCCCCATGCTTCAGAGCTGTAGCGAAGTTCTTATCTACAGCAGTAGCTGCGACTTCACCTTTGTTCCCAGTAAATCTGTCATGAGTTCCAGATTCAGTAACTGTGCCAGTGAAATCGAAGTCTCGATTCTTATCACCCATGTTACCTGTTACTTCCTTAGTTACAGCAAGTGTATAGGAAGTGAAATTATCGGCAAAATCGGCATTCGTTTTCTGAGCTCCATCTTTGGATGCAGAGATCGCTGTTACGATATTGGCTTTAGTATCAGGATCCTGCTCAACAAATACATACACATTCAGTTCTTTTGTTGTACCGGCGAAGCCGTCGAAATCATTACTGGTTTCTTCCTTTTCTGTCACTACATAGTGATAGACACCAGGTCCCGCAGTCGCATAAGCTGTGTTATTAGCAACCAGAGTGACGCCAGTGAAGGTAGCTTTATCTTTTCCAACCTCATCGTCGTTAGTTTCAAGAGATCCATCACTGTTCTTAAGACTCAGACCGTCAGCAATTCCAGCTTTGATTGATCCCACGACCTCTGCATTACCGGGAGCAACAGAGTAGGTGAACGTTACAGCAGGAACAAGCGCCTGAGTATCGCTCTTGGTTACTGTCTTAGTAACATCAACCTCGAATCCAGCATCTGTTTGCGCCGCAAATACAGGAGCTACACCCATTGCACTCAGAGTCATAAAGCCGGCAGCTGCAGCTGCGGTCAGTTTTCCATAATGTTTCATAATAGAATATTTCCTTTCTTCATTCTTTTTGTTTTTTATATACCTACAGTCCTGATCTTCTCAGTACTGTCAGTACCTTGCCGAGAATCTGGTTTCGCTGGACAGGTCCAAACTGTCTGCTGTCTTTGGCGCCTTCTCTGTAGTCGCTGAGGATGAAGTATTCATCCTGTCCCAGGGTGAGCGGATAAGCTACATCCGAGTCATACGGCGGGGTGGAGAAGTAGATGTCTCCTTCAGAAACGACAGATCCATTGACCATGAGACGGTCGTCTTCGGTGATTTCCACCGTATCTCCCGGTCTTGCAACAATACGTCCCGTTCTGGTTCTGGCTCCACCTTCATAAACAACGACGTCGTTGTTCCAGAGTTCGGTGGGATACCGATAAACCAGCTGCAGGTCTCTGGCCCGCAATGTAGGGCGCATATCATCGTTGGGAACCGGAATGATCCGGAAGATCACATAGAACAGCAGAAATATGAACAGGACCAGTCCCACCAGACGGACGAGAAAGCTTTGAAGATCTCTTCGATCCAGCGCTTTTCGCCGCTTGCGTTTGATAGAACGTTCGGGGCTGACAGAAATGTCTTTCTTCTGCTTTTTCCTCATCCTCTTTTCAACCTGGCGATCATTGCATCGCGTTCGTCAATCAAGGCCTGATAGTATGCCGCCTGGTTTTCATACACCGAGCGGTATACCTGCTGAAGAGCTTCCATCTGCCTGAGGACGTCGAGCTCATCGACACCCCCAAAAGTTTTTCGTCGAAATTTCATTCCGTCTATGAATGAGGCAATATCATCCATCGTCTTGTACGTGGGCTTGCTGCCCGAATACTTAGACGGCATTCATCCTCCGGCGTAATGCAACAATTACTCCAACCAGGATCAGCACAACTCCGGCAGAGAGAACCACTCCATGCAGTGCATTGTTCTGGTCATTCATGCCTGTGGGAACTTGAGCTTCTTTGTGGTTGTTGAAGTGGACAGTGTTGGTATTAATGTCAGCGTCCAGTGTGATTGCTGAATGTTCCAAACCAGAATCACTAGCTGATGGAGATCCATGTGTAGTACTGTAATCAGCTTCTTGTGCCTGACTCACTGCTACAGTCGAGCCAATCGGTAAATTAACCCGTACCGAACCATCATGCTTCAGACTGACAGTATGCTTACCGATGGTTGCGTCGTACTTCAAATCCTCAATGTCTGTTGTAATCGGATCTTTGTTGTGATCTTTTACATCCAGGAAGAACTCGAAGTATTTATTCTGATCTGCCATATTACCTGACACTGTATGCTTCAGAATAAACGGGACAGTACCTCTGCTCCATTGCGCATAGAAGGTAGTGTTCTCTGTAATTAGATACTTAGAATTCTCAGTAAGCGAAATTCCTGTTCCATCGGCTTTTGTGTTCCAACCAAGGAAGGTGTAATCGTTTCTTACAGGGGTTACAACACTGCCGTCAGGCGACAGACTGGAACCTACGTTTATTTCCATACCCGGATTGACCTGATAACCAGTCGGCACAGTTACTGGGTCATTGCAATTGGGAAGATAAGTAACATTTACTAACGTCCTATCTAAAACAACCCCATCAATATGCCATGAGTTGCTGGCATACTTTTGTACGTACCACAAAACGTACTGGGTGGATGAATCAAAACCCGGTAAGACTTTTCTAATATCTTCATCTGTAGGGAGCTTAATAAGCTGTTGGGTTACTTTATTGACAGCATGGTTCCCTTCAATCACAAGGTTGTCTGAGCTGGAGTCAGTCGTCCAATAGTAATTTTTAACAGCATTGCTGATACTTATGGCATCTGTATACGATGCTGCGCCGTATTGGCCTGGTTCTGTAGGAATTTTCCCATCCTTCCGTATGAAAAAGTGACCGGTATCTGTCGTATTCTCGTTCCAGACTGCATACAGAGTTTTAGATGAATCGATTTCATATTCGCTGCCAGGCGGATAAACCGGAAAACATGTGGTCGAGCTAGTGGTCGGGTTTTCTGCCCATCCAACAAATGAATATCCCCATTTTGAACCGGTATAATCTGGCATAGTAATAGTTGAACGCAATTCACCAGTTTGTGACTCAGGAGCTGCTATATCTCCTCCATTTGCATGAAACTTTATCACTCCATATCCTGGAGTTTTAGACTCATACTGCAAATAAACATCAATATACTTGGTTTCTTCCTGATTAACACTGATTGTTGTCTTTGGAGATGTATCCAATTCAACAGAACGGCTACCCCTCGAATTTTTGAATGTGATTGTTTTAAATTCTTTATTCCCGTTTTCTACTTTATAAAACGCGTGAGAATAAGCATAGCCATCAATATCCGGACTAATATCCTTCATGGTATAAGTTTCAGAATTATTTGTTGTAGATAAATTTCCGCTAAATTTCTGAAGCTCAACACCATTTTCACCTAGCGGGTGAACTGTGATTTGAATACATGTACCACTTGTAGAAGGTTGCCACCAGTTACCTTCGCTTTGCCAATTCCATGTAATCGTGAACGTCGAGAAGTTGTCCACCGAGAAATCAGCCTTGACTTCCTGGCCTTCTTCCCTGACTGTGCTTTCTGCAGCCTTGGCAACCGGTACCGCTGTGACTGCAGTACCCTGCTCTTCATGGTGCTGCACTTCCAGCGTCTGCATCGCTTCCTCTGCATTCTCCGCAGGCAGCTCCTTCTTGTCGACCTTCAGTTCTACCTGAACGCCGCCCTTGTCAGCAGCAGGTTCCACTTCCTGACCTTCCACTTCAAAGTGAATGTCCATGGCGACAAATCCGGTATATTCCACCTGCTGGCTGTCGAGGGTATCCGCAGCCTTTTTGTATTCCGGAGAATCCGGATTCAGCCTGGCTGCTTTCAGAATGGCACCTTCCGGCAGTGCACCTTTGGCCGCTATGGCCTTGACCTTTACACCGTCGGCTTCCGCCGTGTATTCCTGAATGCCTTCTTCCTCAACCTTCACCTCTTCCCCATCCTGGGATGGTTCCGTCGGTTCCTCCGGCTGTACCCGCTCCTCTTCAGGCTGCGGTTCCACGGGCTCCCCCTCGGACGGCGTCACCGTCTGTCCATCATCCGCAGGAGCATCTTCAACCGTCGGTTCCGGATCTGGGTCCTGAGCGGGCTCTTCCGCAGCCGGTACTGTCTGCTCTGTCACAGGTGCCGGTTCCTCTGTTGGAACTTCATCTGTGGCGGCGACAGGAATCAGCTGGGTCAAAACCATGCTCAGTGCCAGAAACAGGCTGAAGCACAGGGTTCTATGTTTCTTCCTAATCAAATTCCCCCTCCTTTTCTACTTGGTAAATCGGCTGACACTGCCTGTTCCGGAACATGGGCAGTGCTTTTTGCCGTGACTGTGCAAACCCCTAAGGAGGAAGACAGTCTGCACGGTATTTGTCCTTCATACGCTCCCCTTTCTTCTATGATCTGTTTTCAGTCCATGAGCGGAATGGTCCGGTACCACCTGAGAAAGGTGGTGTGAGACACATTCAGCTGTTCAGCCGCTGCCCGGCTGCTGATCTGTCCCTGTTTGTACCACTCACTGACCTGTTCAAATTCAGCCGGAATGGTCTTTGGCTTGGGCCCGCTGGCACAGACAGGCCGCCGGATCATGTTCCGGGAGCCGCTCTGCTTCAGACGGTCCTGAATCTGGTGAATGTACTCCATAAGGCTGTCCATCAATGCCGGATCGGCCGCATTGCAGTCTTCCCAGTCCAGAATCACCACCCGGCTGCCCGTTTCCCGTATCCTGAACCACCGGTCCAGGATCTGTGACAGGCTGCAGCCAAGGCAGGTCAGGGACGGAATGGTCACCTGATCGCCCCTGGAAAGCAGATGCGTCAGTTCGTCATAGGCCGGGGTTCCTGCATTGCCGGTCTGATCAATGAAGATTTTTCCGCCGCAGAACGGTTCAAAGGGCTCGTTTGGCTGCATGACCGTATAGCCGTACTCCATGTACGCATCTCTCCTCTCTGTATCGGTGCATGACACTTGCTTTTGTGTTGTTTAGTAAGTGCCTGACACTTGCGATAATAGCATTGGCATTACCCAAGTAAAACCCCGGAACGATACAAATGACATCTTTTTGTTCTGTTCGTGTAATTTTCGGAACTCCTTATGGAATTTTTTTACGGATTTCTAGTTCCAGAACCGCTTCTTATGCTTCCGCTCTCTCTGCCTGCATTGGCCCAGGCCTTCTAAATGCGTGGCACTTAGTGTGTAAAACGTTTGGCATATTACATACTACAAGTGTCACTTTTAGAATAAAAAGGGAGACACGTATGAAAGAACCCCGTAAGAAGAAACCCATCAATGTGGAAATTGGTGCACGGATCAAACAGTGCCGCACAGCCTGCAGTCTCACACAGGAACAGCTCTCGGAGCATCTGGATGTGACCACACAGTACATATCCGATCTGGAACGGGGTGTGACCGGTGCGTCCCTGTCGACCATCATCAGCCTGTGCCGGATTCTGGAAACCTCCGCGGATTATATGCTCATGGGCAAAGCCCCGGATCCCGCCACACGGTTTACCGAGCTCATGGACCGGTTTACCACGTCGCAGCAGCGAAAGGTCCTGGACATTCTGGAAGGCATCGATTCCCTGCTCTCTTTGCCGGAAGACACCAAAGCCCCCTGACAACTTGCCAGAGGGCTTTTTCTATGTAAAAAAAAGCGGCCATGTCCGACCGCTTTGTGTTCTATGCGCTGTGTTTTCGCCTCAGAAGATCCTCTTTGCCTTCCAGGACCAGATCGATGGCCTTGCCAATGCCGTTGTTTTCATTGGTATCCGTGACATAGCTGGCAGCTTCCTTCGCCGTGTCCATGGCATTGCCCATGGCCACGCCAATACCCGCTTCCCGCAGCATGGGAATGTCGTTTTCCGCATCTCCGAACGCCATGACCTCCTCCATGGTGCAGCCCGCCTTCTCCGCGATTTTCTTCAGACCGCTGGCCTTGGACACACCATGGGGCATGATCTCCAGCCAGTCTTTGCCCACCAGAAGCAGATCATAGTCCTTCAGCTCTCCCCGCAGCTTCGGCAGGTTCTTCTCAAAGAACCTGGGGGAATGGATCATGCAGACCTTGTTGATGTCCTTGTCGATCACTTTGCCTCTGGAAGGCAGATTCTCGAATGTCCGCTTGTCGCTGGCAGCTTTCAGTCCGTAGTCTCCCGGTTCGCCGGTGACGATCCGCCGCAGCTGTTTTCTGACTCTGCCCGGCGTGGTGAGATAGGAGTAGAAGTCGTACCCGCAGCAGAAGATCCCCTCCACACCATATTTCCGGCATGTGTTCTGGATCTTCACACTGTCTTCGGGCGTCAGGACATCATCCACGTCGTATTCTTTGTTCGCAAAGTCGTAAAGGATCTGGCCGTTCACCAGTGCCAGGTAGTTCTCTCCTTTGTCCAGCCCCAGGGGCTTGTAGACAAATTCACACCCCGCGCGGTCACGACCGGTGGCAAGCACCACATGCATACCTGCGTCGATGGCGCGGTGAATCGCATCCGCCGTGCGCGGATCCACCGTTTGGTCTTTGCGCAGCAGCGTGCCGTCGAGATCGAAGGCCAGGACTTTGACGGTCATCGCTCGAGGAACTCCCAGAGGCCTTCGGTCTTTGCGGTGTCAAAGTCGATGGTGCTGGTGGTGTTCCAGAGGCTGATCTCTTCGGTCACGACGTTGTAGCCAATGGCTGCTTCATCCGATTTGCCGTTTTCGTAGCGGTAAATCGCGGGGGTGTAGAGAAAATACGGCTGAAGCTTCAGCCACTCTTTGCCCTCCTCGGTGCTGGAGACCAGGGTCTTGTCCTCTGCGTTTTCCTTCACGAGGTCAAAGTCCGTGGTGTCCAGGCGGAAGAGGTGCACCTCAGGATGATCCCCTTTGGTCTCTTCGATGTAGTCATTCATGGCCTGGCAGAATTCGCACCCCTCCCGCTCCACGAGCAGCAGGAAGGTGTCCCCGTCTTCCGCCATGTCCCGGACGTCCTGGACGGTGACGTCTGTGATGGTGAATTCAGAGCGTTTCGTGGTGCACGCGCTCAGAAGCAGAACCGGCACACAAAGCAGCGCCAGCAGCAGTTTTCCTGGTTTCATTCCATCCTCCCTGTACCGAAAAGACGTATCTAAGGTCCGAACGGTACTGTTCAAATCATCCTGCCTGTGCTTCAGGCAGGGATTCATCTGTTCCTAATTATATATAGGGAATGCTCATTTGCGCGCATTCCCTGCCTGCAGGCCGTCAGCGAGCCTGATCACGCTGTAGGCCAGGTCTTCCAGTTTCTGTTTTCCGGTGCGCAGGGCAGTGGAGAAGTCCATGGCCCGGTCAGCGGTGGAAAACACGCCGATGCATCCGGCATCATACATCCCTTCATACCCCGGCCCCAGGGCACCGGAGAGGCAGATGCAGGGTACCTGATGCTTTCGGGCCAGCGCAGCCACACCGTAGGGCACTTTGCCAAAAAGCGTCTGCCGGTCGGTCTGGCCTTCGCCGGTGATCACAAGGTCGGCTTTCGCAATGGCATCCTCCAGGCCGCTGTACTCCATGATCAGTTCGATCCCCGGCACCATGCTGGCACCGAAAACCGACAGAAGCAGACCGCCAATGCCGCCCGCCGCGCCGGATCCTTCCTGGGCATCCATGTCCACATGGAAAGTCTGGCGGATCTTGTCGCGGTAATGGACCATGGCTTCGTCCACCTGCACCATCTGGGTCTTGTAGAGTCCTTTCTGACGCCCGAAGACATAGGTGGCGCCGTTTTCCCCCAGGAGGTGGTTCTTGACGTCGCACGCCACGGTGATCTTCACGTGACGCGGAAGCCGGCAGCGGCGTTTGTCAATGAACGCAATGCGGTCCAGGCTGTAGGTGCAGGGGGGCAGGATCTGGCGGCTGCTGTCGTAGAACACCGCCCCGAATTCCGCCAGCAGCCCCATGCCCCCATCGTTGGTGGCCGTGCCGCCGAGCCCGATGATGATCTCCTGGGCTCCGCGGTCGATCGCATCCCGCATGAGCATCCCCACGCCACTGCTGCTGGCAATCATGGGATTGCGGCGTTCCCGCGGTGTGCGGTTCAGACCAATGGCACTGGCCGCGTCCATGATCGCCACTTTGTCTTTCTCATTCCAGCAGTATCTCGCCGTGACGGGTTTTCCATAGGCGTCCGCCACGCTGCATTCCACGAGCCTGCCTTTGCTGTAGCGGGCGAAGACCTCCGAGGTGCCTTCGCCGCCATCTGCCATGGGATAGGCGTGGACTTTGTGTTCCGGGTTGGCCCGGATAATTCCTTTTTCTATGCTGCGCACCGCTTCAGGAGCACTCATGCATCCTTTGAAGGAGTCGCAGGCGACTACGATATTCATAGGTTTATTGTACTCAAGGGGACAGTAGCTGTAAAAACTCTTTAATGACAGGATGAAGCACCAGGGATCCCGTCTGAGTCAGAAACTGACAGGTCCTTGTAATGCTTTCACATGACATCCAGTCCTGAATCTGATATTCTTACTATACAAAAAGGATGAACGAACTGGGATATACCTCTTCTATAGAGAAAACCAGCCGTTACATCCTTTTTTCTATCTGTTTTTTATTAAATCAATATAGCAAACCGTTTTAGTTAATCTCGTTTTTTGACCCAATTCCCGCAGTCGCCCCCAATTACTCTTAATATACCTTTCAACCTCATCTACAGGAAGTGATTGTAGAGAGAAGAATATTCTATTAATAATTTCTTCAAAATTCGCGAATGTCTCAGTTATCTCGCTGATTTCTTTGTAAGTATAACCGTGCTTGTCTATGTTCTTTTTCTCGGTACGTGAATATAAATCCTCACAGCATGAAATCATCTTACTCTGAAGCCATGGATCTAATTCAGATAAACCAAGCCTTTTCATATAACCCCGTAAAGGGATTTTGCTTGTGTTGAATTTTCCTTTATTTTTCAGTATCCCCACATTGAGTAGCTTATCGGGATCATACATTCTGTTTCCGAATAATACATCTTCACAAATGTCAGTCAAACATGGAGTAAAGTAACCTTCTGGAGACATTCGACTTTGATCTGCAATCGAAATCGCCAATTCTGAACTTTCTAAATTCGGATCATCCAGTCCCACCAAATGGACATTCAAAACTGTTGGCCTGGAGGTTTCTACCAATTCATGGATCATATTTTGGATTTTTCTCAATGTTCCCACGTCAATTCGATCCGTAATATAATCAAATGATTCAAACAATGCCTGGTATTTCTCAAGCTTGATCACAGTCATGTCTATTCCAGAAATAGACTTTTCGATAATCGATTCTTTTCCATCTTGTGAAAACTCAATAAATATCATCTTCTCCCGAAATTGCTTCCGGTTCTCTTCTGACAAACACAATGATATATCAGAAAGAATCTTCATAATATCGGGATCGGAAATGCTGTAACCTAAAAATATCACAGGATTTTCAACGAACATCGTAAGTAATTTGGACGAAAGAAACCGCGCTCTTTCATTAAATCTGTCATAGTCTTCTTTTGTAAGAATGATAGATCGCGGATCAGAAATACTGCCATGTATTTTGTATATATTACCTACTGGAAGTATTGGAAAATTCAGCGCTTCATCTTGCCCTTTTAAGACTTTGTAACGAGGGAACATTGTTTCTAAAAACAAATCGTAATTCGTAGTGATAAAGTTGGATACTCTGCTATCCAGATTCAGCAACTTATCAGCCTCTATATGTAATGTCTCTGTTTCCTGGACAGTTTTCTGCAAATAGTCTGCCACAGCAAATTTAAATGGGTCTGTTACTTTTTCTTGATCCGTAATACTCTCCTTCAATTCCTTCTCAAAACTGGGATCTTCAAAGAATTTTCTATTGTATTCTTTTCGAATTAAAGTGGCTATGTACGGATATAGCGAATTCGATGACCACCCCATTTCTTGAATCCTTTCTTCAGCCTGATTCTTATAGCATTGCCAACTATATGAATTATTGGGTTGTAATTTATGGGTAAAACTTTTCAGTAAGTTTTTCCAGTTAGGTGAAGACAGATATCTTTGAGACATCCCTGCCCCAAAGAATACAATCGGTTTTGTTTTGAAACCTTGAAATTTTGTGCGTAAAAAAGACTTGATTGTGGATTCCATATATTCCCCTTTCCCGGGTATGCTGCCTGTTTGTAATTAATTTATAGTATTAATCCGACACCATCAACAACAATAAGTGAATACTTTGCTTTTCAGATTCCATCTTTTGTCTTTCCTGGCTATGCCTGTAAAAACTGTTTGTCCACCGGCAGGCTCTCCATCGGCATATCGACGAACCAGGCCATCATCGGCATCACGGGCACAGGAACCACACTTGTGTTTTGCCGGTGTCGAACTATATACTGAATTGATTGAAATCCAGAATGAATCGAGGAGGGACTGTTCATGGAACCCAAGCATATTCTGATTGTCGTGACGGGCGGGATCGCGGCGTACAAAGCCTGTGATCTGACAAGCCGGCTGTCGAAGACCGGACATGAGATCCGGGTGGTGATGACGGAACACGCCACGAAGTTTGTCACGCCTCTCACCTTTGAGTCCCTCTGCCACAGGCCGGTGCTGACATCACTGTTCGAAGACCACCCGGAGGATCCCATCGCGCATGTGAATCTCGCGAAGTGGGCGGATGTGGTGTGTGTGGTGCCGGCAACGGCGAACATCATCGGCAAGATTGCCCACGGAATCGCGGATGACCTGGCAAGCACCGTGTGTCTGGCTGCATTCCGCAAGCGTATCCTGTGTCCGGCGATGAATGTGCATATGTATGAAAACGAGGCGGTGCAGGACAACCTGCGGGTGCTCAGAAACCGGGGCTGGGAGATTCTGGAACCGGTGAGCGGTCTGCTGGCGTGTCAGGATGAAGGCAAGGGCAAGCTGCCGCCGGTGGAAACCATTGCGGAGACGGTGCTTTCTTCACTGCATGACAAGCCCCTGGCGGGAAAGCGCGTGGTGGTCACTGCCGGTCCGACCCAGGAGGCGCTGGATCCCGTGCGGTTCATTTCCAATCACTCGACGGGCAAGCAGGGGTATGCGATCGCCCGGGCGGCGCGAAATCTCGGGGCAGAGACGGTGCTCATTACCGGTCCGGTGTCTCTGGCGGCTCCTTCGGGGATGGAGGTCGTGCCGGTGGTTTCGGCGCGGGAGATGTTCGAGGCGGTGAAGGCCCGTCAGGATGCGGACATTTTTGTACTGGCGGCGGCGGTGTCGGATTTCCGGCCGAAGGTCGTATCGGATCAGAAGATCAAGAAACGGAATGCGGCGCTGGTGACGGAACTGGAACCGAATCCGGATATTCTGGCGTGGCTGGGGGAACACAAGCGGCCGCGGCAGAAGCTGGTGGGCTTCGCGATGGAAACCCAGAATCTGGAGGAAAATGCCAGGCACAAGCTGGAGGCCAAGCACTGTGATCTGCTGGTGGCCAATGACCTGTTTGTGCCGGGGGCCGGATTCGGGACGGATACGAATGTGGTGCTGTTCATTACGCCGGAAAAAACGCGGCGGCTGGAGAAGACCACGAAGGAGGACCTGGGGTACAGGATCCTGGAGGAGGCAGCAGGATGTTGATGGCCATTGATGTGGGGAACACGAACATCACGATCGGGTTCTATGACGGGGATGACCTGGTGGCGACAAAGCGGGCCAGCACGGCGGAGCGGCGCACGAGCGATGAAATCGCGGTGCTGCTCTATGCGTTCATGGACCTGGCACAGATCCTGCCGGATCAGATCGATGCGGTGATCGTATCCAGCGTGGTGCCGAAGATCATGCATTCGCTGAAGAACGCCATTGTGAAGTACCTGCACCTGGAGCCGCTGATCGTGGGCCCGGGGATCCGGACGGGAATCAGCGTGCAGCTGGACAACCCCCGGTCTGTGGGGGCCGACCGGATCGCAGACTGCGCCGGGGCATATCACACCTATGGCGGGCCGATCCTGGTGGTGGATTTCGGGACAGCCACGACGTATGACTACGTGGATGCAGACGGTGTGTTCCGGGCGGGTGCCATTTCGGTGGGCATCGAGTCAGGGGCCAATGCGCTGTGGGGACGCACGGCACAGCTGCCGGAGGTGGAGATCCGCAAGCCGGAGACGATCCTGGCGCGCAACACCGCAACAGAGATGCAGGCCGGGATCTTCTTCCAGTTTTTGGGGGGCTTCGAGACGACGGTGAAGCAGTACCGGCGGGAGCTGAAGACGGATTTCCGTGTCGTTGCGACAGGGGGCCTGGGGCGCGTGATCTGCGGGGCAACGGACATGATCGATGTCTATGACCCGGATCTGATCTTCAAGGGACTCAAGACGATTTACGACAAGAACCAGGACTGATGATGAAAAAAAACAGGCTGCATGCCTGTCTGACGGAAGGTGCGGCCTGTTTTTTTGTTTTCTGGTTGCGGGATCGCGAAGGGTTGACGGCGTCAGCTGTGCAGAACAGGGTGTAAGCAACACCCCGCCAGGCATAAGGCTTCTGCCCAGGCAGATGCACTGCCAGCCGGGGTGGGAGTGGCTGAGGTATCCGGCAGCGCGCGCCGGGCCTCTTTTTTACGTGACTGATTACATCCAGCAGGGCGTGTTTCACCGGCAAAGAGCAGGAAAAAGATCCGTTTTCATTGCGGATAGCTATAAAAACAGCTGTATCGAGAACAGGAGGCGGATCTATGATTGTTGATACCCATGCCATGATTTCCATTACTGAGGTAAATCAAAATTTCAGGGCAGCTGCAAAACTGGCTGATAAGAAAGGAGCATTGACTATCATGAAAAACAATAGACCTGCTTATGTCCTGACTGCTTTCAAGGAGGACCAGATTACCTTCCCGACAAGTCAGGAGGTTGAGGATGCTGCAGATAAGTTTCTGGAAAAATATAGTAATGATTTCGGGAAAATGGCAGAATAGATGAACTATCCATCCATTGCAAATATACTTCAGCTTCATCATAAAGCCATTCTGCACGATGGAGGAGAAGACGGAATCAGGGACCAGGGATTGCTTGAAAGTGCCTGTTATGCACCTTTGGCATCCTTTGGGTTCGTAGAAGCTTATCCTTCGACAGTTGAAAAAGCGGTCAGATCAAAAAGCACCCATTTGCAGATGGCAACAAAAGAGTGGGTTCATTAGTCCTGCTGTTATTTCTGGATCTTAACATACCTGTCAGGTGTGTCGACATAAAATACAAAAGGCCCACCATATGGCGGGCGCTCTTGTAGAAAGTTTTAAGAAAGGGAATTTGATTATGAAGTGAGCCTCTATCCTTGGCTCACATAGAATATACCAAAGCACTATGTTTTGATTGCAGCCGCATTGTGTGATTTTATGTGATTTAGATTGAACCGGGTTTGATATTTCAAGGATTCGCAATATTTACTGCAGTCAACAATTTCCCGGCGTTAAATTCCAGCATTCTTTACCACAGGCAATGATTTCCCGCGGTAAACAGAGTTTTGTTCCATTCTGTTCCCCTTAAATTAGAAAAGAGACCTTGCGGTCTCTAATCTAAGAAAGTTTTAAGAAAGGGAATTTGATTATGAAGTGAGCCTCTATCCTTGGCTCACCTATAAGATACCAGCCTGGTATGGTAATATAAACGCCACATTGTGTGATACTGTGTGATTATTCTTTACCGTGTTCATTGTTCCGGATCTCCTGCAGCCGCAGGGTTTCACCGTCCCAGTCAAAGATGAGCAGGCACCCGTTCTGGAACCATTCGGGCTGCCGGTCACACTCTGCGAATGTGAGAATGAGACTCGCCGCAATGCCATGGGTGATCCCCACCGCTGTTTCGCCATCAGGCGTTTTGGACAGGACATAGCCAATGGCTTTGGCCAGCCGGTCCCTTGCTTCTGACAAGTCCTCCGCCCCATGCGCCGGCAGTTCCTCCCAGCCCGGCGCTTTGGCTCCGGGTTTTCCGTCAAATTCCCCGAAGGAATACTCCCGCAGGGCCGGCAGAGCCATGCGCTGTGCATGCGGGAGCACGATTCCCGCAGACTCCACAGCCCGACCCAGGTCGCTGCACCAGACCACATCCGGCTGCACACCCATGTGCTTCAGTTCCAGCCCGGAACGGGCCATCTGCCGCTTCCCTTCCTCCGTCAGCGGTGAATCGCTCCAGCCCTGGAGCCGGTGCTGTGTGTTGAATTCGGTCTGTCCGTGACGGATCAGGATCAGCCGTTTGTGTCCCGTTGCGACTTGAGGCGTTTTTTCTCTGCCTGTTTCCATGCCTCCAGTTTCTCCTTCCGGCATATCCTGCCAAAGGGGCAGTCCGCACAGCGGGGATTGCGCGCTGTGCAGAAATACCGCCCGAAAAAGATCATTTCGTGATGCGCCCGGTTCCAGAGATCCCGGCTGATCTTGCGCTTGAGTTTTTCCTCGACCTTCTCCACGGAATCCTGGGGCCTGGCCAGGCCGAGGCGCTTGGAGATCCGGTCAACGTGGGTGTCCACCGCGAAGCTGGGGATGTCAAAGGCCACACTGCGCACCACATTGGCGGTTTTGCGGCCGACACCCGGCAGGGCTTCGAGCTGTTTCCGGTTCGAAGGCACCTGCCCCTGGTATTTGTCTTCCAGCTCCCTGGCAAGCGCCGCGATGTTTTTCGCCTTTGTCCGGTACAGGCCAATGGTCTGGATATACGGTTCCAGGTCCGCCGGTTCGGCTCTGGACATCGCATCCGCATTGGGGTACGCCGCAAACAGCGCCGGTGTGACTTTGTTCACAGCCGCATCGGTGGTCTGCGCCGAGAGCACCACCGCCACCAGGAGCTGGAAGGGCGATTCATGGTGCAGCTCGCACTCGGCATCCGGGAAGATCTTCTCGATCTCGTGAATGATCTCGTCTCCGTACCGCGTGGATTTCGACGGTGTCTGCACCAGGCTGTCGCTGCCTGGTGTGGCCTGATCTGCATCGGCACCGGGCAGGGCGGCAGTCTGGCGGTTATCTTCGTTCATTGCGGTAGCCTTTCCGCAGGTCTTCCGTACTCAGGCCCTTCTGCTGCCAGGAAGCCAGGACCCGTTCGATGTAGTTGGTGTCGGGGTGTCCGTAGGCAATGGCTTCATCCAGTGCCAGCAGCACCCGGTCCTCGCCGTAGGCCGCGGCCATGTCTATGATGCGCTGCATTTCCTGGCTTGAGAGCGTCCTGGCAAAGGCATCCTCGAATTCCTGGATGAGGCTTCTGGCCAGAGGCTGTCCCACCGACAGGCCCCGGTCATAGACCCCCTGGGTGAGGAAGCGGACTTTGCCGTTTTCCATCGCAAAGTCCAGGAATCCCTTGTCGCTCAGGTCCCCCAGTGTCTGCTCCGCCTGGGCTGTGGTGATGCCCAGTTTTTCGCACAGAATGTCATGAGACACAGGAATCTGTGCCTTGTTGAGATATTCGATCATCAGAAGCGTCAAAGCCTCCAGATGTGACAGGTGCAGAGATTCCAGGTGGCCCAGGATCCACATCGTGTGGTCCATCCAGGGGCTGTTCCAGTCGTTGCTGCTGTTGTTCAATCCTTGTCCTCTCTTTCGTAGATCCGCGTCAGGGTGTCATAATCCAGCATGAGCAGCTTCCCCGATCCATGGAGTTCGTACACCGGACTGTCGTAGCCGAATGCCAGTTCGATGGAATCCGCCTCTATGTTGTAGTTCTCCTTCGCGTTTTCCTTCGCCGCATCGTAGTCCAGTGTCTCTATGCCCCGGGTCGTGAGCTGCCCGCCGTTGTTGTCGAACCAGTACAGTGTTTCCTCTGTATAGCCCTGCCACGTGACGTATGCAAAAATATTCTGTTCCAGTCCCCGGATCCCGGGAACGGCTTCCCGGATCACCTGCTCCGTTGCCGCAAGCTGGGCATCGTGCAGGCGCACCGGGCCGGATATAAAGAGGGCCCAGAACACGGAAACCAGTCCGATGGCCAGGGCCCAGAGAAATATGGTGACGGAAAAGCCGAATGTCTGCGGCTTCTTCCCTGTTTTCTTTCTGTTTTTTGCTGGCATCGGTTTTATTATACCGCCTTGCCGGCGTCTGTCATCCGCCTGGGTGTCCCGCTTTGCGGCTCTCCAGCAGGATGTATCCCGTAAACTGCCTGCACACCACTTCCAGGTAGGTGCTGCCCGCCGGCAGCTGCACCTCCTGCTGGAAATACCCCGGGTACTTGCAGACGACGGTCCGGGTTTTGCCATTGGTCAGGTCAATGGAGATCTCCCCGCCCTGCTGGTCGATGCGGCCTGTGAGCATCACCGTGCGGGGTTCCTTCAGGGCGGCCCCGAACACCGGTTCCTTCAGTGTCAGGTCCTCTCCCTGGAGTTCATAGGTGCCCGTCACGCGGTCACTGCCGCCGGTGCGCCTGCCGGTGTACAGCAGGTTCTGCACCAGGGGCGAGGTAATGGCCAGGCTCGCGGTCACCACCGCTGCGGCCAGCAGGACAAGCCATAGAATGCGTTTCTTCATGGCTCCAGCATACCCGCCGCAGGAGGCAGTCACCCTAACAGCTGTGAAAGACAGGATCCGCCATCATCGACAGCACCGGCAGCATTGGCAGGACGGACAGCATCGGCATGCTGCGTGCAGAAAAAACCGGATCTTCATGCCTGAGGATCCGGCTGGGTCTCCTGTTTCCGTGCGAGGGTCTTAAGTTCCTTCCGTCGTTCGCGCAGAGAAGCCCGGAGCCACCAGAGGGCGTTGATTTCGCTGCCGGCCAGGAAAATCAGACCGGTGAGGTACAGCCACAGAAGGAGGATCACAAAGGCTCCCAGGGTGCCGTAGATGACGCTGTAGTCGCCGAAGTTCTCGACGTAGAAGGAAAAGGCGATGCTGGAAATCACCCAGGCAATGATGGAAAACACGATGCCGGGGAGCAGGGTCTTGAAGGGGACCCGGGTGGGGATCGAGCAGCGGTAGAGGATGATGAGGGCGATGCTCATGATGGCGGCGGCGATGAGGAAACGGCCGTATTGCCAGAGCGTCAAAAGGAAATCCGAGAGCCGGAGAGTCTGGGGTGGAAGCAGGGAAACGAGGAAGGTGATGACGTTGTGGCCCAGGATGATGAGGATCAGGCTCGCGGCCAGGGTGAGGGGAATGAGCAGGGTGCAGAGGATCTGCTTGAGGGTCCGCCGGATGAAGCTTTCCTCGGATTCCTGCCGGTAGGAGATCCGGATGCCGTCCATGAGGCTGCGGATGAAGCGCCAGGGGAAATAGATGGAGAACACCAGGGCGAACATGAGGAGCTTCATGTCGAAGGTCCTTGTGACGTAGTCGAGGTAGCCCTTGAGCATATCGATCATGTCCCTTGGCAGGACACGGGCGAGGAGGATGTCCATGGTGGCGGTGTCAATGTGCAGGGAACCGATGATGAGGCTGAAGAGGATCAGGAGTGGGAAGATGGAGAACACGAGGTAGTACGCGAGGGCTGCGGCACGGGTGGTGACCTCGTCTTTGGTGCAGCGGGTGAAGAGCCGCATGGCGGGACGCAGGCGGCGGATGATCGGCTTAAGGCGCCCGGCGAGTTTCGGGGGGAGCTGGATGGTCATGAATCGTGTCTCCTTTCGGGTCCTGGCAGATTGTGGGAGTGTAATGCGTGAGGGCGGCTGCGTCACAATGGATCCGGGTCTGTGGCGGGATCTGATGTGTGGCTGGATGCGTTTGTGGCGGGTGCATCCGGTCTGGGCCGCCTGTCACTTTCTGTCACCTGTCACTGTACCAGATGGCGGTTCACGGGTGGATGCAGATGCAGTGCGTGACAGGTTGAATTCCGGGCGGATTTTGCAGGGTTCAAAAAACCGGATCTCCATTCTCGGAAAATCCGGTTTTGCGTCCTGGACGGTTTCATCTGGATCGGATACCGGCTGTCAGCCGCTGCATCCGTCCTGTGGCTGTCTTCTGCCGGCCGCTATTCGTGGTCGTGGCAGCAGCCGCCCTCGTGGTGTCCGCCGCAGCAGCCGTCGCCGTGGTCGTGATCATGGCCTTCGCCATGTCCCCCGCAGCACCCGCCGTCACCGTGTCCGCCGCATCCGCAGACGGTGTTCAGCACAACGAGTTCCCCGTTGACCAGGTCGATCTCCAGGCCATCCACAACATCCCGGGCTTCTTCGGGGATCACGATGTTGATGTCATTGACTGTTTCCGGCTGGTCGTCTTCTGTATAGACATCCAGTCCGATCACCGGGCTCTTGCCGCAGCATGTTTCCTGAATCGCGACCCGAAGTCCGTGGGCACCGGTTTCGTTCAGTGCCTGCTGCAGGACGTCTTTGGCGCTGTCTGTAATTTTCATATCAATCGCCTCCGCCGCTATTTTACCATCACAGGCACGCACACCATGCCCGGATGAACCTGGCGGTGTTTTCCGCTGCCACTTCCGTGAATTTCTCGAACTCCATGGGGTTGTCGTCATGTCCCGTCACATCCGACAGGGCGCGGACAGCCAGGAAGGGAACCCGGAAGGCATGGGCCACCTGGGCAATGGCCCCGGCTTCCATTTCCGCACAGGCGGCACCCGGCCAGTGGGAGCGGATGAACGCCACATCCTGGGGACGGGCGACGAACTTGTCCTGGCTGACAACTTCTCCCAGTTCACTCGGGAGCTGGAGTTCGTCCAGGATCTGTCGGGCGTGGTTCACGAGCCGGATGTCGGGATCGAAGACTTTTCCGAATCCTTCCGGTCCGTCCAGCGGCGAGGTGTCATAGTCACCCTGGATGATCCGGCTGCTGATCACGAGATCCGTGACTTTCTGCGTATCCCGCAGGCCGCCGGCGACCCCGGCGTTGAGGATATAATCCGGGTCGCAGAGTTCAATGAGCAGCGTGGCCGCCATTGCCCCCAGGGCCTTGCCCACACCCCCCAGAGCCAGGGTCACGTCTTCCCCCTCTATGGTGCCGGTCCAGAATACGATGCCGGCGGTTTCCGTGGTGCTTTCAACGTGCATCACGCTTCTGATCGCCGCGGCTTCCGAGTCCATGGCGGTTATGATTCCAATCATGCGGTCTCCTTCTTCCTGCAGATGTAAAAATACTTTTCCCCCGGCTGCAGCCCCGGCAGGTCGAAGTCCGTCACGACGCTTTCCAGCCTGAACCGTTTCTCCAGTTCCTGCCGGACAAACTCCGGATCATGGATGTACTGCAGGTGGTGTTCCTGCAGTGTCCTGCCATCCGGAAGATAAAACGCGAAATCCTGATACAGTACATTGTCTTCGCTTTCAATCAGCCACTGGACCTGGGTGCCGTCCTCAAAGGTCCCTGCTTCGGCATAGCCTTCCCGGAATTCGTCGATCCGGTCCTGGCTGTGCATGTCAAAATACAGGTATCCCCCGGGATTCAGGTGAGTCCATGCCTGGTCGAGCCACCGGACAAACCCGGCTTCATCCAGGTAGTTCACGGAATCGCACAGACAGGTGATGACATCAAAGGTGCCAAATCCCGACAGGTCGGTCATGTCCCCGGTGGACCAGGTGACTTTGTGGTCCGTATCCTTGGCTGCAGCGGCTTCAATCATGGCCGGCGAGAGGTCCATTCCCCGGACATCTTCATACTTCTCTGCCAGCTGTCTGGTGATTTCCCCGGAACCGCAGGCACAGTCCAGCAGGGTGCTGCCGGCGCTGCCGATCCAGTGCACCCAGTGCCTGGTGGCTTCGTCGTCCTTGACCAGCGCATCGTAGTACCGGGCCAGAATGTCGTAGTTCATGCCCCGGGTTCTTCGCCGGTGGAGTCCGCTTCTTCGGTCCGGTCAATGAATACATCCCGGTACAGCTTGTCCAGGCCATAGAAGTCCCGTTCATCCTGCACGAAGACATTCACCACGACATCCTTGAGATCCACCAGGATCCACTTCGAGTCCTGGCGTCCTTCCACACGCATGTCGCACTCCAGGCCTTCTTCCTTCAGCTTGTCCTTGATGCTCTGCACCACGGCATTGTTCTGCCGCAGGTTCTGTGTGCTGCAGACGATCATGGTGTCCATGAACGGAGAGAGGGTCTTCATGTCATAGACACGGATGTCCGTGCCTTTTTTGTCTTCAATGGCGTCGATCACGACGCGGGTCAGTTGGTCCATACTGCATCCTTCCTGTGGGCATCCACGTATTCCTGGTTGGATGCCCTGCATTTTTCAAAACCGGCTTTCAGATCCCGCCGGCACAAATCGATGAGGTCATAGCTGTCATATCCCCGCAGGGGGTCCAGTTTGTCGGCACAGAACACACACATGGCCAAAGGATCGTCGCTGGTTCCCTTGACGTGGTGGAAAATGGCATTGGAGATCCTCGGATCATGGATCCCGAAGACCCGGTCCGTCACCTGTGCCCCCACATAGCTGTGCCACGCAGCGGGATGCATGGTGAGTTCCTCCGGACAGACCGCTTCAAGCCATGGCCGCATGCGGTCCACCGGCATGGCCTTGCAGACATCATGAAAGAGACCTGTGAGCCAGGCCTGCTGTCCATCGAGTCCCGCTGCCAGGGCGAATTCCTCCGTGAGCCTTGCCACGGACAGACTGTGCATATACCGCCGGTCGGGGACACGGCTTTTCACAAAGTCCTTGCAGTAGAGCCGGTTCGCATAGAAATAGTCCAGGAGCTCCTGCGGGACGTAGTTCAGTCGGTTTCCCGTCCGGATTTCGGTGCTCGACACCGGGACCGGATCCATGTGGATGAAGTGAATGGGATACTTCGTCTTCACGTTTCTGCCATCCCGGGCTACCGCCGCGAATTTTACCAGCCGTGCCAGCGCATCCGCTTCCTTCCATTTGTGGAACTGCTCCACCTGGTCATTGCCGACCAGGAACGTAAAGTCACAGTCCGGGTACTGTTTCTTCAGGTACCGGACTGTATCAATGGTAAAGGACTCCCCTTCCCGCTCCAGCTCACAGGTTTCCACCCGCATCTGCGGTTCGTGTTTCAGGGCAATCTCCAGCATGGCCTTCCGGTGCTCTCCCGGGGTCAGCTGCCGGCTCTTGAGCGGCGCCTGTCTGGCGGGAATGAACCACACTTCATCTGCCTCCAGCTGGTCAAGGGCCGCATGGGCCATGGCCAGATGCCCGGCATGCACCGGATCGAAGGATCCTCCCAGAAGCACAACCCGCCGGCGGGTGTCAGCCACATCCGGCACCCGGCTGACAACAGACCGGGAGGGAATGGCATCCACGTGCACGGGGCTCTCTGTCGCCTGACTCACAGCCGGACGCCCAGTTTGTTTTCCTTCGTGGGCCGGTACAGCAGGACTGTCCGCCCGATGATGTGAACCACATTGGCCCCCGTTGCAGCCGCCAGGTCAATAGCGGCTTCGCGGACATCCAGCGGTGCGGTTTTCAGCAGGTTGATTTTCACGAGTTCATGGGCATCGAGCTGGATGTCCAGGTTTTTCACGGTATTTTCACTCAGTCCGTCCTTGCCGACCTGCAGCAGGGCAGGCATGCCCTGACCCAGGGTACGGAGTGTCTTCTTTTGAGATGCATTCAGAATCATCAGATCATCGCCTTTCGAAACGTCACGTCCACGCCCTTGTGGACCTTTACATAGATGTCCCTGACATCTCCGGATACGGTAAACCATCCGATCCCGGCGATGTCCACATCCATTTTTTCACCCGGTTGCAGCTTCGGGGCATGCCAGGTGTGCATTGTCAGCAGACTGGTGTCGGCCGCCGGAGAGAGCATCCCGTTGAGGTGCCTGGTCCACAGTTCATCGGCTTTCGCCAGCTTGCCCCGGTGAATGGGCAGGTTCCGCGAGAAGTTGCCCACCACGGTGGCTTTTCCGTCTGTCTGGATATCGAGCCGGGCCAGGCCGCCGGCCGCAAAGGACTGGTCTTCGTAGATCTGCGACACAAAGGGGCGGATGGGCTTGGTGGGGATCACGGTCTTGAGTTCCTTCGCGGGCAGCACCGAGAGCAGACTGTGGTGGTTTTCGATGCCCGGGGTATCGTAAATCGTCCAGCCGTCCTGTTCGATCGGAATGAGATCCAGTGTGGTGCCGGGGTTGCGGGACACCGTCAGATCCCCCGAATGGAGCAGCTGGTTGATCAGCGTGCTCTTACCGGCATTGGCGGTTCCCATGAAGATGACATTGCCGCCCTTCCGGTAATAGTCCATGGCCGCCTTCAGGTTCTCGATGGATTCCTGTGCCATTTCCCCGTGTTTGAGCAGTCCGCCGACGATGAGCATGTCCCTGACTTCGATGCCTTCGTCCTTCAGCCGGCGGTCCACAAATTCGTAGATCTTGTCATCCGACAGGGAATCGGGCAGGATGTCGCGTTTGGTGAGCACCAGGACAATGTCCTTGCCGGGAAGCTTTTTGTTCAGGCGGGAAATCATGTTGGATTCAAAGGCAAACAGGTCCACCACCCAGAACACCGTTCCGTCCACTTCATTGATTTTGTCCAGGGTCTTCGAGGACTCGATTCCCTGCTTCATGTCAATGGTGACATCCCCGTAGTTGCGGATGCGGAAACACCGCTGGCAATAGGAGGCGTCCAGTTTCGGCACGTATCCCAGGGCATCGGGATCTTCGTTCTGCAGCTGCACGCCGCATCCCTTACAGTATTCAGTCATCGAATTCCCTCCTTTTGAACACGCCTTTTTTCTCGTAGTGATTCAGGATCCGGTTCTCGAAAAACCGGTTGATCTGTGTATCGAATTTATCGCTCTCCGTGATGGGGTGTGTGAGGATCGAATACACCCCCGCCAGGTTGGCTCCCAGGACATCAGTCATGAGCTGGTCCCCGAGCAGTGCGGTTTCTTCCGGCTTGACGTGGTAGAAGCGCATGGCTTTTTTCAGGTTGCGGGGCAGCGGCTTGCAGGACAGGCAGAACACTTTTTCCACCCCCAGGTCCCGGGCAAAGCGGCTGGCGCGTTTGGGCATGGCGTTGGAGACCAGCGCGACTTTGAGCCCGGCCCGTTTCACTTTGCTGATGAAGCGCTTCACGCGGACGTTGTTGTCCGGGTCGTTCCAGGCCACGAGGGTGTTGTCGATGTCGCACAAAAGCAGCTTGATGCCCCGGCGTTTAAGCCTGTCGAGGTCAAGATTCGAATAATGGGAAATGTAATAGTCTGGTCGAAAAAGCACGGGATTTCCTCCCTCCGGCATTAGTTTCATTTTACGTTTCGCACCAGAAATTGTACAGCCGGCCGTCCTGCCGGGCCCTGGTATGCGCGGCTGTCAGGCGGGTGGGTGCCGATGGGGCACGGACAGCGCAGGGCCCCATGCAGGGGACGGGCACAGAAGGCGCAATCGTTTGCATCTGATCTGGCGGCGAGGTTCACACTCGCTGCCAAATGGGTCAGGAATCTCCTTTTCATGCCGCCTGAAACTGGGGGCGGGCAGGAAATTCTCTATCGGTGTGAACGCCAAATGCAATATATAGGCATTTTAATCAAATTCACCAGCCAGAGTTGACTGTTTAGCCCTTATCTTGTTATCTTGTTGTTACCCAAGGCGCCGCTACAGAGAGTATAGACCGGAAACTGTGCTTCATTGCCATGACCGGCTGCTTCCACATCACAGATCTGATCCGGTCCGCACTCATTGTGAAATGAACGACAGGAGTGACAGACATGATTGACGAATTGAACATCTACGACAGTTCCTTCAAGAAGGTCATCCAGATCGCCGATCTGGCGGCGTTTCTCATCAAACAGCTTCACCCGGATTTTCACGCTCTTGATGTGGAAGACATCGTGGACAGCTTTCACCGCGATTCCCGTCGCGTGATCACCCTTCGAAACACAGAATTCAGCTTCGGCGGCCATATCCTGCACGCTGACTCTCTGGGATCCGCGAATCTTGTTGGACTGGACTCCATCCCCGTCTCCAGGTTTCTGATTCATTATGAAATGCAGCTGGAAAAACATCCGGGATATTCCATGACTGCAAGACAGAATGTCTATGCCCATGGAATTCTTGACACATTCAAGCCGGTGAAACGATACGAAGAGCGACCGCAGCTGCTCTCCATCTGGTTCTTTCCCCGAATGGGAAAAGTGATTGACCAGCCACCGCGGGTCATTCCCGGATCTGCCGGTGACGGCATTCTGCAGGCATTCTTCGAGAATCCCGGAGAATGGTATACTGAAAAAAACAGAGAGTATATGAAACAGCTGGTCAATCAGCCTGTTGCGACAATCCTGGGCGTCGAATTTGGCATTCCCCCGGAGAACGCCACAGATCTGCAGAAGGTTCTGTACAACGTCTTTCTGCTCCCGCACGAAGAGCGGGACTATGCCTACCTGGAAAGCCAGGGCATCCATTTAAACAAGAAGGAAAGAGAGGATATCAAAATTATGCAAAAGGAAAACAACATTTTCTACGCTGATGGCAAAGATGCAGGACGTGCCGAGGGTATGATCGAAGGTCGTGCCGAAGGTATGATGGAAGGTCGTGCTGAAGGCAAACAGGAGGTTCTGAATCTTCTGAAATCCATCGACAGAAGCGCCTACGAAAAACTTGCTTCTCAACTTCAGTCTCAGTCTTCCAAATAATCAAAAGCTGCCCTTGTTCGGCGGGCAGCTTTTTCATCCCATCGCAATCTTTTCTCCCGTGGCACTGTTTCCCGGCTTCCGGCACTATCTGCAACAGTACTCCACCCCTGCATTTCGCCGTTTCAGAATGTTCAGCTCTGCTGATCATTCTGAATGGGCGAAATGGGCGGTTTCGGCGGAATGAACGGAAGCAGTCGTCTCCACCAGCTGTGTCTGCTGTCTGCCCCCAGGAAATCCCGGACCAGTTTTCCCTTCTCATATCCCTGGTCCCAGAGCTCCTGCACACCTGCCGTTCCCCGACTCAGGGCCTGCACGCCATGATCATCGTCGGCGTAGATGGACAACAGCTTCCCCTCAGCTTCCAGCTGCCTGACCAGGGCCACGGCCTCGTTGTACCGGATCACATTTTCCCGCAGCGCTTTTGCCGCCCCCGGATACTTCCAGTCAAAGAGCAGCGCCGCACTGTAAAACTTCTCCAGATCCGCTTCCTCCTGCATCGGGTAGGTGGACAGGACCACGATTTTGTCCGCCCCCTGCTCCAGGGCCTTCTTCACCGGGATCAGGTCGGCAATGCCGCCATCCAGGTACGGAATGTTGCCCACCAGATGCGGCGGACACGCCGGAGGCAGGCTGCTGGAGGCTTTCAGTATCTCCAGACCGTGTTTTTCCAGCATCCGTTTTGTGAAGTAGGCAGGATCCCCTGTGAAGGCATTGGTCGCCACAACCGTCAGACTGCTGTCGGCATCCAGAGCTTTGGTCAGCTTTTCGGAGTCATTGTAGACTCGGTCAAAATCCACATAGGATCCCTTGGTGATGAAGTTGCTGAAGGAAAACACCTTTTTGCGCACCTCGGGGTCCAGATAGAATGACCGGGAAGCCTCCATATCACCGGTGAGAAAATTCACAAGATTGGCGGCACCAGCGGACACCCCGTAACAGAGATCGAAGGATATATGCTCATCCTGCAGACAGGCCAGGACTCCCGCAGCAAACGCCGCCTGCATCCCGCCGCCCACATCAATGATGGCGGTCTTCAAAGCTGCTCCAGACTCCAGAGAATGCCCCGGGCGATCCGGCCAGCCGCATCCTGGAAATGATTGCCCTGATCCTGATGCAGCATGCAGACAATGCCCTCCTGCTCAAACTGCTGCTTCAGTTCCTCCATGCAGTCCCAGGTGGTCTGCAGCACGGGATTTTTCACCTGGGTTTCCTTATTCCCCAGTGACAGCCAGATCGCTGCGGGCTGTTTCAGGAAGGCATGGGTCTTCATATACTCCGTGAACCCGGGAAACCACACGGAACCCGAGGCGCACACCAGTGCATCATATGCACCCGCAACCGTGGGGGCAAAGAGAGAAAACGATCCTCCCATGGAATATCCCGCCAGGATCACCTTCGTGCTGCCGGTGAGTGTTCTGGCCCAGTCTGTCGTTTCGGCCACGGTTTTCGCAAAGACCGGTCCCTGTCCGGTAAAATGGTCATCTTTCATCACCACCGGATCGTGAGCCCAGGGTGACAGATCCTCGTCCCATTCCAGATCCAGCGGCATCAGCACGTTCAGGGGCCGGTCCACCGCTTCGAGAATCACCTCCGTGCCCTGGGTGTGAAAAATGCACACGACCAGCGGCAGATTCTCTCCCTGTTCCTGCTGCCGCAGCAGAAACCGTCTGCCGTCAAAAAGCTTCACTGTTTCCATCATGTTCTGTTCCCCCTCAAGCCGGCTGCACGGTGGCCGGACGTTCGTCTGTTCTGTTTGGTTCGACTGCCATGATTGCCGGCAGATCCGTGAACCCCAGTGTCTCATACAATGGGCGCCCTTCTTCACTGGCTTCCAGCCAGATCTTTTCCGCTCCCCAGGCGCGGGCCTGATCCATCAGCCAGTCCACCATGTCCCTGGCATGGCCCTGATGCCGGTGCTTTGGCCGCACATAAATATTCATCAGGTACCCGCACCGGCCCGACGGGTTGTCGGGACTTGGCATTTCCTGCTGCAGGCAGATGCCGCCGCAGCCGATGATCCGCTCCTGCCAGTCTCCGGCCCTTTCCGCCTCCTGCTCTCCCGCAGGATTTCCAGGTTCCTCCAGGGCAAAACAGGCAATATGTCCGCTGCCCAGCTGCCCCTGGTAATACTGGCGGCTGGCCGCACGCAGTCCGGACAGGTCCCGGCCCGGGAACACATGGTTCAGAACCTCCATGCGCCAGTCCAGCAGCGTCTCCATATCCCGCGGGGCAGCTTCCCGGATCATTGGCCATCCTCCCGGTCCTGAATGGTGTTTTTGTCCTCCCCCAGGGCATCCAGGGCTTCTTTGTCAACCTTGCCATTGGCCGTGCGCGGCAACGACGCAAGGACCGTAAAGGACTCCGGAATCATGAAGGGCGTCAGATGCCGGGACAGGCACGACTTCAGCCGCTCCGTCACATCCCGCTCTGCCACAGGTGTCTGTTCATTCTCCGGATCCGGTTCCGGCACGATCCAGCCATGGAGATGGCTGCTGCCCTCCGGATCCATCCAGGTGGTGACCACCGCCTCCTGGACCCCGGGGCATTTTTCCATCACGCTTTCCACTTCCTCCGGCTCCACACGCTTGCCATAGACCATCACCTGACGGTCTTTGCGTCCCAGGAATACGAAATTGCCATCCGGCAGCTGATATCCCAGGTCTCCGCTGTGATACATGTTGTGGTCAAACGCCAGGTTTTCCCGGGCATGGTCCCCAATGTATCCCGCTGACACACCATTGCCATAGATGCAGATCTCTCCCGTTGTGCCGGTTGGTACCGGATTGCCGGCTTCATCCAGGATTTCCATCGAGGCGCCCAGAACAGGACGGCCAATGGGGTGGGATCCATCCGCCAGCGGCTGCTTTCCGCTGGCGCAGTAGTAACTGGCACAGACCGTGGTTTCGGAAGGCCCATAGGTGTTGTACACCGGGACCCTGTCGGCAATCGTGTCCATCTGGGAGTGATGCAGGGTATCCCCGCCGCTGATGAGGATCCGCAGGCGGGAAGGCACGAGCTTTTCGCTGTTCATCTGCGCCACCAGCCACGGGAATCCCGAAATGAAGGTGATGCCGTGGTCTTCGCAGTACTGCATGCGTGCGTGGAACTCATCTGTATGCGGAATGGCGAGAGCTGCCCCGTTCAGCAGCGTCGTGAACACTTCCTCCACAAAGATGTCAAACGTGCACACCGATCCCTGCAGCATGATGTCCCCCGGCCCATTGTGAAATTCATGATGGAAAGCCCGCACATAGTGCATCAGGTTTCGCTGCAGCACACAGACGCCCTTGGGCCGGCCGGTGGATCCCGAGGTATACAGAATATAGGCAGGATCCTCCCCGCTCACGGCAGGCTGGCGTAAGTCATGATGCACCATCGGCAGTGTGAGAATCAGGGGCTTCACATCCGGAAGCAGCCGGTCTGTGTATGCCTTCTGTGTGATCACTGTCCGGATCTCTGCCTCCTGGAGAATGTCGCGGATGCGCTCCACGGGAAAATCCGGTTCCATGGGCACATAGGCTTTGCCGGCTTTGAGAACCGCAAGCATGGAGGCAATCATGAGAATGGAATGATCCAGAATGATGCCCATGCGCGGCTCGTCTGGCAGGATCCCCGCGATGTCATTGACCAGAGCGTTCAGTTCCGAAAAAATCCAGGGCCTGTTACCGTCCAGGACAGCCAGCTCGTCAGGCCACCGCGAAACAACCGCATCAAAGGCAGCCGGAACTGTATCGTATTTTGGGAGACTCATTGGTTTCATAGTATCAGTGTAGGAGCATGATTCCGTTTTTCGTCCTGTCATGCCCATTGCGCCGGTCCATGGTCCGGCAGGCATTCGGAACAGGAAAGAGAAACCGCTTTACAGCCGGATGTCCGAAAGGGCCACTCTGTGTATGCAAAACCCCGCAGCACATGGAGAATGCACCGCGGGGGCTTGTGTGTATCTGAGACCGGATTCATTCTCCGGCGTGATGCTCTTCTAGCGAACTGCTGCGTCCAGGTGCAGGTCCCGGATTCTTGCATCGCGGCTCGCAGCCCGTTCCAGGCTGTTGTACCAGCAGATGCTTCCGTCCTGTTTGGAGCGGACGATGATTCTCGAATGCGCATCACGGCCGACAATGATCGAACCTGTCTCTGCCATGATCTCGCTGATGTTCATGATTCATACTCCTTTCTTTCTTCTAAACTTGTTTATCTCATTATAGCGGGCATGAATCATGAACGGAATCAAACTGCCCTTTTCAGCCAGACAGTTGTCCATAATCGCTGAAAACAGACCTCATTCTGTATCAGACTGTACACAGGGCGCATAGCGGTCCATGAGTGCCCGGGCGCTCTTCACCCCGTCAATGGCACTCGTCATGATACCGCCTGCATAGCCGCTGCCTTCCCCTGAGGGATAAATGCCTTCATCCCCCATGCGCGTGACTTTGTCCCGGGGAATCCGGATCGCACTGGAAGCCCGTGTTTCCACGCCGGTCATCGTGCCCTCCAGGAACCCGGGAACCTTGCGCTCGAAATCCAGCAGCCCCTGATGCAGGGCGTGGTTGACTTCATCGGAAAACAGTGTGTTCAGATCCGCCGGAACGGTCCCCGGTTCATAGGTTGGTCTGGTGGACAGGCTTTCACTGACGACACCCTCGAGATAGTCCGCGGCTTTCTGCACCGGGGCGCGGTAGTCCGGCGACAGGGCAAAGGCCCGTTTCTCGATTTCCTCCTGATAGGCCAGGCCGTCAAAGAGCCCCGGTCCGTAGTCGGATTCATTGACCTGCACCAGCAGGGCGCTGTTGGCGTTCTCACCCGCGCGGTCGGCATAGGACATGCCGTTGACCACCAGCTGGCCGGGCTGGGCACTGGAGGCAATGACATAGCCGCCGGGGCACATGCAGAAGGTGTAGATGCCCTTTCCGTTGTCGGCCATGGCCGTCAGGGTGTACCGGGCGGGAATCAGCCGGGGATCGTCCTTGAAATCATGGAGCATGGCCTCGTTGATGAAGCGCTGGGGATGCTCGATCCGGACTCCCACCTGGAACGGCTTGCTTTCCATGTGAATGCCGTCTTCATGCAGCTGGCGGAGGGTGTCGCTTGCCGAATGCCCCAGTGCCAGGATCAGGGCCTGACAGGGTTCCCACCGGCCGTTGACGTTGATTGCCGTCAGTCTGTCGTCCTCGATCTTCACTTCCTCCAGCCTGGCCCCGAAGCGGATCTCGCCCCCGAGTTCCAGGATCCGCCGCCGGATGCTCTGGATGATGGCCTCAAAGGCATCCGTGCCAATGTGCGGATAGGCATCCACGAGAATGTCCGGAGTCGCCCCATGGGCATGCAAGGTCTCCAGGAGCTCATCCACCAGAGGATCGCGGCTGCGGGTGGTCAGCTTGCCATCGGAGAATGCCCCGGCTCCTCCTTCACCGAACTGGACATTGGATTCCGGATCCAGCTCTCCGGTTTTCCAGAAATGGTCCACGTCCTGCCGGCGCTGTTCGATTTTCTGTCCCCGCTCGAGCACAATGGGGCGGTACCCGTGTTCTGCAAGGTCCAGAGCCGCAAACATGCCGGCCGGCCCGAACCCCGCCACGACCGGAGGGGTCTTCAGGGCAATGACGCCTTTGGGCCGGAACGGGGCCGGTTTCTCCGGCGTCGGCCGGACATCCTTTTTCGTCAGGTGTCTGGCTTCATTGCGGAGCTGGGCATCAATGATCCAGGAAAAGGTCACATCATGGTGTCTGGCGTCCACGGATCTGCGGTAAATGGTCCAGTGTTTCAAATCCCCGTTTTTCAGTCCCAGTTTTTTCATCAGTGCATGTTCGATGGACCGTCTGTCTGTGTCCCGTGTTTTCACCTGTGAAATTCTCAGCATGTGTCTGCCTCTCTTTCCATTGCCGCTGCCATGTCCGGCCACCCTGGCCTGCCCAGAGTACCACTCCAGTGTACTCGACCACCCGGACAACCGCATAGCGGGATGTCCGGCACGCCGGGTCACAAATGATTCAATCCCCGGATGTCCGGCCTCCGGGATCCGGTATCCGGCACTGTGTCCATGTTTTCACCCTTGTGTCGCTGACCGGGCAATCCCCTGCCCTTTTTTACCCGGCCATCAGAAAACCGGAGGGCACGCCTCCGGACTATGGATATCAGGTCTGCAGTCCCGGCCTAAACCAGGTTTCGCAGGATGGGCCATCGCTTCATGTTCGCCGTGACCAGGAACGCGAAGCCCTGGGCACACGCCAGTGTCAGGAAATACACCGCGAGATGGGCCCCGGGGAGAATCATCAGCAGAATCCTCGCAAAGAGAATGTGGCTGGTGTAGATCAGCAGGCTGTCCTGGCGCAGTGTGCGATAGCCGGGATTCCAGGGAACCCGCAGCACAAGCAGCCAGTCCACGAGAAAGAACACCGCCGGAATCAGCATGAGGAACATACAGGACAGATCCTCCAGGATCCCCAGCTTTCCATAGATGGCGACTTCTCCCACAAGCAGCACCATGGAGATGGCAAATGCAGTACCCGCCGCCCTTGCACGCACCCGCCTGGTTTTTGCGAGCAGCAGCCCCAGGGACAGGAACATGGGCGCGAAAAAGAAACCGTCCCGCGCTGTCACCAGGGTTTTCTGGAAAAAGCCGTACAGGATGGACACATAGGGCAGCGTCTCCCAGTACGGGGCGTAGATGTTGATCAGGTACCCCACGACATAGAGCCCCAGGCTCACTTTCAGCGTGAACATCATGCCGCGCTTTTCATACAGGAACCACACAATGACCATGCCCAGCATCATGGCCGGAAGGAACCAGAGGTGGTAATAGGAGCCGTTGAGGAAGAAATCCCGCACCCAGGAGAAAATCGACTGCCAGGAGAACCCCGCCGAGGCGTAGTTCCAGATGGTGTAGGGCAGGTAGATTACCGTCCAGATCAGGTAGATCTTGCCGATGCGCCAAAGGTAGTCCTTCAGCTTCTCCCGGTTTTCTTCTGTCTCGCTCCGGCGGATTTTCCGGAAGAAAAAGTATCCGGACACGACGAAGAAAAAGGGAACCGCGAGCCGGCATACAATGGCGATGAAATACTGGTTGAAGACCGGTGACATATCCACAAAGGGATAGACATGGATTGCCACCACCAGCAGGGCGGAGACATAGCGCGCAATGTCAATGGCGCCGTACTGCCGTTTAGTGCCCGCCATCTGCATCCTCCTGGTCCGCTGCCTGTTTTCTCACCGCATCCGGATCGCCGGTTCCGGTGAAGAACCGCGGCACCCGTTTTGTGAGGCGGCAGAACGTCTCATTGTTGATGGACTCAGAACACCGGGTGATCGCATCCACCGTCACGCGCTTTCTGCCATCTTCACCGATCAGTGTCACCACATCCCCGGGCTTCACGTCCAGGCCCGTGACATCCGCCATGCACTGATCCATGCAGATGTTGCCCACGAGCCGGGCTTCCTGTCCGTTGACCAGGACCGTCGGGTCTTTGTTGGAAATGAGCCTGGGCAGTCCGTCACCATAGCCGATGGCGAGCGAAGCGATGGTTTCCGGCTGCTGCACCTCGTGATGGCGGCCATAGGACACCGTCTGCCCCGGCTGCAGATCCTTGACCATTTCCACGCGGGTGCGCAGGGACAGTGCCGGAATGAAGTCCAGGTCATTGACCACCGGAATGGCATCATTGCTGGTGACGCCCATGTACAGCAGCCCCGGCCGGCAGTAGTCAAAGCCCATGTCCCCGTAGTTCAGGATCCCGTAGCTGTTCTGGATATGCACGAGGCCCGGATCGATGCCGTTTTCTTTCAGCATGCTCACCAGCTCCTGGAACATCGTGGTCTGGCGCCCGGTGAAGGCCCTGGCATCTTCCCCCAGGTCATCACTCACGGGATAGTGCGAGAAAATCCCTTCATTGGAGAGATTCTTCATGGCATACACCTCAAGGAATCCATCCAGGTCCTTTTTCTGCGGCTGCCAGGAAATGCCAATGCGGTTCATGCCCGTATCTGCCTTCACATGCGTCCGCAGCTTCAGGCCCCGGGCATTCAGCTCTCTGGCATAGGGGACATCCACCACTGTCTGGATGAGGTCATGCTCTGCGAGCAGTGCAGCCTGGTCCGGATCGGTCCATCCCAGGATCAGGATATCCGAACGGATGCCCGCCTGACGCAGTTCCAGTGCTTCCCCGATCGTCGCGACGCCGAAGAAATCGACCCCGTTTTTTTCCAGCACCCGGGTGCACTCCACCGCCCCGTGTCCATAGGCATCGTCTTTCACGATCCCCATGATCTTCGTGCCCTGCATCAGTTCCCGGACCTGGCGCAGGTTGTGCGCCACGGCATCCAGGTCCACTTCCGTCCATACCCGCTGTCCGGCAGTGTCTAGCACCGTCCCACCTCTTTCTCCAGGGACAGTGCAATGAGATCATCCAGCAGCTTCGCAAAGGGGAGGCCGGCTTTTTCCATCATGGTCGGGTAGCGGCTGGTGGCTGTCATGCCCGGAACGGTGTTCAGTTCGTTGATCACCAGCGCCCCGTCGGGCTGCAGGAACATGTCCACCCGGGTGAAGCCGGAGCACCCCATGGCCTGGTAGGCAGCCACGGCCAGCGCCCTGGCCTCTTCTGTTTTCTCCGGCGAAATCCGGGCCGGGCAGTAAATGGCGGAATCCTTCATTTCATACTTGCCCGCAAAGTCAAAGAACCCGCCGTGGATCTCGATTTCATCCACATCCCCGGCAAAGGGTTCCAGGTTTCCCATCACCGCACAGCCGATTTCAAACCCGGGAATGCATTCCTCCACCAGGATCTTGCCGCGGCCGTCCCAGTGGAAGGCATCCTTCGCTGCTTCGTCGAATTCCGCCAGGGTATCCACTTTGTGCACTCCATAGGAGCTGCCTGCATTGCAGGGCTTCACGATCCACGGCAGGGGAATCACCTGCAGGATCTCTTCGGCGGAATACGGAATGCCCGCCTTCAGGCACACATACTTCGCCGTGGAAATGCCCTGGGCATCCAGGACGATATGCGTGATGTCCTTGTCCATGATCATGGCCGAAGACAGGGTGTCGCAGCCCACGCAGTGAATGTTCATGATCTCCATGAGCCCCTGCAGGGTCCCGTCTTCGCCGTTTTTGCCATGGAGCACCGGAAACACCGTATCCAGTGCACGCACCGCCGCCGGCTCATCGCTTTCCGGCCGCACATAGCCGCCATGCACCCAGGCCACGGGTGTGGTGAGTTCCGGCGTGTTCCAGGTATCGTGTTCGATGTGGTCGATGTCCCCGGTATACTCCAGGAACCGGCCTTCTTTTGTGATGCCCACCAGAGACAGGTCGTACTTGTCCCTGTTCAGGTTCCGCAGCATGCTGGCCACAGAATGCAGAGATACAGAATATTCACTGGACTGACCGCCGAACAGTACGGCGAGTTTGATTTTCTTCATGAGTTCATTGCCTTCTTTCTCCAGCCTGCCGGCCAGTTTGTCGAGCTGCAGCGCCCGGCTTCCCTTTACCAGAATCACCGCATCCTCTTCGAGCAGCGGCTTCACGGCCTCAAACAGCCCATCCTGGTCTTCATGCCAGGACTCGCCAATGCGCCCGAACACCGGACCGGTGGTGAACACTTCGATTCCCAGAGTGCGTGCATGGTCCAGCACCCGGCGGTGGAGTTCCATCTCCTGCGGCCCGAGATCCAGCATGTCCCCGAGTACCGCGTAATGGCTGCCCGGCAGGGATGCCAGGGTATCCAGCGCCGCAATGGCGCTTTCGGGATTGGACTTGTAGGAATCATCCAGTACATGGGCCCGGCCGGCCGGCTGCAGCGCCGTGCGCATGCCGGTCATCACCAGGGTTTCCAGTGCCTGGTGCCTGTCTGCCGATGAAATGCCGCGGGTTTCCCCCAGAATCAGGGCAGGGAGGGCATTCACGCACTGGAAGCTGCCCAGGGCATTCAGCCGCCAGGGGGTTCCGTTCCACTCAAAGGCCATGCGGCCCTGTTCCACCCTCACATGGTGCAGGTCCCTGTGGGAAAAGGGAATGACGGTGATGTCGTTTTCCTCAATAAACCGGTGCGTTTCCGGTTTCTGCAGCTCCACGGCCAGTTCCGGGGCATCCGCCAGATACAGGAACGTTCCGCCGGGGCGCAGACCCCGCAGGATTTCCATCTTCGCCTGTGCGATTCCCTGCTTCGATCCCAGGTTCTCCATATGGGCGCTGCCAATGGACGTGATCACCGCTGCATCCAGCGGAGCAATGTCCACCAGGGTTTCGATTTCCCCGAAGTTTTCCATGCCCATTTCCAGCACCGCCGCCTCGATCCCCGGATCGAATTCCAGGATCGTCAGCGGCAGCCCGATCTCGCTGTTGCGGTTGCCCGGCGTGGCCTGCGTCACAAAGTGCCGGGAGAAGACAGCCTTCATCATGTCCTTGGCACTGGTTTTGCCATTGGATCCCGTAATGCCGATGGTATACGGATGCAGCTCGTGCAGATACGCGCGGGCAATGTTCTGGAGTGCCTGCACGGTGTCATCCACCAGAATGAGGGGGACGTCTGCCGGCAGCGGTGTATGGTCTTTCTGCCACAGGGCTGCGGCTGCCCCTGCCTGCACCGCCTGTGCGATGAAGTCGTGTCCGTCGACACGGGCGCCGATGACCGGCACATACAAAGACCCGGGCACGACCTGCCGGGAGTCTGTGACGGCGCCTTTGACAACTGCGCCTGTATCCTGAATCAGGACCCCGCCGGCCATGGCCGCAAGGTCCCGGATGGTTTTTCTGATCATGTTGAATCCTCTTTGTCGCGTACCATTATAGCACGCACAAAGCGGCTGGCTGCGCCCTCTGTGCAAGGGCAGAAATTTGTCACACAGCCACCGGCTGTATGCCCTTACCTGTGCCCGCCGCCCGCTCCTGCATCCTCAGATCCCAAGACAGCCGGTCTGCATGCCCTGCCGGATTGTCCTCCTTCGGACTTTCTTTCCTTAATATATGGATACGTCCATCTGTTAAGCTGCCGCAAGCCGCATTCCGGGTCTGCACCGGTCCCCTTCTGCCGGGAAACCTTGGGCGTCAGGCCCTGGCTCCTGTACAATACAGTCAGCCTGCCGGTTTGACCGGCTGCAAGGAGTGAGAACAACATGCTGCTTTCCTTCGGACTGATCCTGCTGTCCGGGGTTCTCGTCACCCGGATCATGAAACACATCGGACTCCCGCCGCTGACCGGGATGCTGCTGGCGGGAATCCTGCTCGGGCCCGCCGTCCTGAACTGGATCGACCCCGCCATGCTGGAGATCTCCGGATCCATCCGCAAAATTGCACTTCTCGTCATCCTGATTCGCGCAGGCCTGAGTCTCAGGACAGAGGACCTGATTCGTGCCGGCCGCCCGGCACTCCTCCTGTGTTTTGTTCCCGCCACCTGCGAAATTCTGGCATTTCTGCTCCTGGGGCCTCCTGTGTTCGGCCTGTCCCTGCTGGAATCCGCCATCCTCGGTACCGTGATTGCGGCTGTCAGTCCCGCCGTGGTCGTTCCCGGGATGGTGACGGTCATGAAGTCCGGATACGGCCAGGACAAAGCCATTGCACCCATGATCCTGGCCGGCGCCAGTGCAGACGACATTTTCGTGATCGTGCTCTTCAGCATCTTCACCTCCATGACCGGCCAGGGCGGCTTTCACTGGCAGATGCTGCTGCGGATTCCCACCTCCATTGTCCTGGGGATCCTGAGCGGAATCCTTCTGGGAATTCTCTTTGTCCATGTGTTTCACAGAGTCCGGACGCCGGTGATCACCCGGCTGATCGTGTTTCTGGCCACCGGTGCCCTGCTCTATGCCCTGGAGGATGCCCTGACTGGACCTGTCGGATTCTCCGGACTCATTGCCGTCATGACCACCGCCCTGGTGGCGGGTCACCTGGATCCGCCTGCTGCCAGACGCCTCGGCGCTTCCTTTGACTCGCTCTGGACGGCCGCACAGATCTTTCTCTTCACCCTCATAGGGGCAGCCATTCAGCTGACGTACGCTGCCCATGCCCTGGGGCCCTCCCTGCTGCTCATTGCCGCCGGTCTCCTGTGCCGGAGCGGCGGTGTGCTGCTGTGCCTGACAGGCACTTCCCTGAACTGGAAAGAACGGCTGTTTTCCGTGGTCTCCTATCTTCCGAAAGCCACTGTCCAGGCAGCCATCAGTGCGATTCCGCTCTCCATGGGTCTTGCCTGCGGGCAGACCGTGCTGACAGTGGCTGTGCTGGCCATTCTGGTCACGGCGCCCCTCGGGGCAGCCGCCATCGACCTGCTGTATCCGCGGCTCCTCCATAAACCGGATGCCTGATTGCAGAAAAATCCGTCATACGTCACCATAAATTGCACACACTGTGTCCACAAAATACCTGAAAGCGGTTACCTGCAGGTGGCCGAAGGCGGTGTTGACTGCTATTTTCTTCACAAAGTGGCGGGAATTGGGGTCCAGGTGGGAGACGGGTGGCTGATTCCAGGTAGTTTGCCCCTCTTTTCCCCTGAATCTGGCCTGAAAATGGCCCGTTCACACAGTTTTCCATATTTTTCACACAAATACCGGTGGACCCTGTGTTAAACTCTAAACAAGCAAGGAGCAGAAGACCTTGCCAGTATGATTCAGTCTCAGGCTAATTCATACTATTTTCTATCCCCTTAATTTGAAGAGCCAGGCATCCCCTTAGCCTGGCTTTTCATTAGGAAAAAGCGAATGATCTGTCCCGTTACGGAAAAAGGAGCAATAACTATGGACTGCATTTTCTGCGAAATTGCCGCGGGCAACATCCCGGCAAAAAAAGTCTTCGAGGATGACGATGTCATTGCCTTTCTGGATGTGAATCCCGCTTCCTTCGGCCACACCCTGGTGGTGCCGAAACAGCACGTAAGAAACTTCATGGAAGCGGATGCTGCCACCATTGGCAAGGTGTTCGGTGTGGCCAGCGCCCTGGGCAGGGTGCTCCAGGAAAAACTGGGGGCTTCGGGCATGAACCTGCTGTCCAATGCAGGGGAAAGTGCGGGACAGACGGTGGATCATTTCCACATCCACCTCATTCCCAGGTATGATGACAGGACACAGGAAGCCCTGACGCTGGAGTTCGGTCCCATGGACCTGGACCTGGATCAGGTGCTCGCAAAAATTCAGCACTGAACGGATACACGCAAAAAAGGATGATGGCGCTCATCATCCTTTTTTGCGTTTTCCGCCTGTGCGCAGGCCTGTTACAGGCCATGGCCTTCCGGATCCGGCGGACCTGTTCCGGCGGAATGCCGCTGTACACGGCAATGTCCCTCTCGCTGATCCAGCCCCTCTTTCGTTTTTTTTCTTTCCATACTCGTCCGCGATTTTACACATAGATCTCCATCCGGCGAATCAGCGGATGTTTCATTTTTCCGGGATCATCACACCACAAATCATGCAGAACCGTTCCCGGCAGGTCACTGGAGCGGGACCGGCCGTTGATCAGGCGCAAAAGGATCCCGGGATCTGTCACAGCCATGGTTCCGTGCAGGGTCAGATGGAAGGCCTGAAACAGCTGACCTTTGCGAAACAGTCCGGCAGCGCCTTTCAGGATAAACGGGTCTTTCATCAAAACAACCGCATAACTCCCGCCACAGTTTTTGCAGTCACGACCAGCCGGAAGTGCGTGAATGCTCAGGACTTTCACATACCAGAAAATCCGGCTCCAGCCGAAATCTTCGGATGATCCCAGCCACTTCCGGATCGAATTCAGTGTTCATGAAGTGTCCTCCTGTTTATATATTCGCCAGCCCCTTGGTTTTTGCTGAAATTTCTCAAAAAAGAAGGAACCCGGAATCGAAAAAAGAACCCGTGAGGGTTCTTCGTCTGTCTGTACCCGGATGGCTGCCGCCCTGTCAGTCCTGCGGGGTGTCCAGCGGTACAGTGCTTTCCGTCAGCTCCTCAATGTTGCAGTCGGCTTCGAACACCCGACGGACATACCCCGCAAAGTCGCGGTTCTCCTGCTCCTTTGAAGAGAGATAGACCTGCTGGGTGCTGATGGCTTTCTGGTTCACCACCTGCGCATTGTTGACATCGGGCACCAGCACGATTTCATACCGGCCGTCCTCCAGCTGATACATCCACAGGATCCGGTCCCGCACACCCGCTGCTTTCCCCTGCAGGAATGCCCCGTACACCGGTTCCTGGCCCTCCGCCTTCAGAGCCCTGGCAGCTGCTTCCCGGCTTTCCTGAATATAGGCTTCGGGAATCTCTGCCAGACTTGCATATCGTTCAGGCAGTCCCTCCACCAGAAACTCTGCCCGGGTGTTGACCGGCTGGAAATGATATTCCACTGCCATGTCCGCATCATACAGGGCCGTCACAGTGATCGTGTCCCCGTTGGCAAGCTTTTCCGACGGCTCAATCGAATATGTCACCGTCTGCATGAATTCCTGGATGCGCTGGTTCAGGTCATCTGTCTTGGACACGGCACTGACCTGGGCCTCGCCGCTTTCCCCAGTGTACACGAACTGGATCCCGAGCATCACGTCAATGTTCACAGTCTGCAGGAACCCGAAATAGCCCACCAGCATCAGCCCGATGCAGCAGGACAGCAGGAAGGCGAAATATATGAGTTTGTTCTTCACGGCTCCGGTTTTCATGGCACCATCATACCACTAGTCGATATACCGTACAGAATCCCGGGCCTGTCTGACATATTCCATCAGCGGCGGCCAGTCACGGCGCGCCAGCATGGCAGCGGCATCCTGCACCGCGGCTTCCATGATCGCCGGATCCTTCTCGAAATCCCCCAGCACGAAGGCAGGCAGTCCGGACTGCCTTGTGCCGAGCAGATCCCCCGGTCCCCGCAGCTGCAGGTCGTATTCGGAAATCGCAAAGCCGTCCCGGAGTTCCTGCAGTTTCTGGAGCCGCTCAATCGCCGACATGTCCTTCGTCGCCGACAGCAGCCAGCATGTTCCCTGGACCGGGCCTCTCGCGCACCGGCCCCGCAGCTGGTGGATCGTGGACAGTCCGAAGCGGTGGGCATCATAGATCACCATCATCGTAGCCTTCGCCACGTCGATGCCCACCTCAATCACCGTGGTGGACACCAGAATGTGAATGTCCCCGGCCTTGAAGCGGGTCATGACTTCCTCTTTTTCCGCTGCACTCATGCGGCCATGCAGCAGGCCGATGGTCCAGTCCTTCCCCAGGACCTTCACCATGCCCTCGTACAGCGACGTGACCCCCTTGATGTCCAGCTCCAGGTTTTCATCGATGGCCGGCGCGACCACATAGCACTGCCGGCCTTCCTTGAGCCCCTGCAGCACGTCCTTCAGCACCGGCTTCATGGACTGTCCACGCACATAGCGGGTTTCCACCGGTTTTCGCCCCGCCGGCATGGTTTTGACCGCCGACAGGGCGATGTCTCCATACAGAAAGTGGGCATAGGTACGGGGAATGGGCGTGGCGCTCATCATCAGAAAATCGGCGCCTTTCCCCTTTTCGAGCAGCTGTCGGCGCTGGGACACCCCAAATCGCTGCTGTTCATCCGCCACCACCAGTCCCAGATCCGCAAACTCCACCGGATCCTGAAACAGGGAATGGGTGCCGACGACGACAGACACCGTGCCGGTCTTCAGCCCTTCCAGCACCTCCTGCTTTTCTTTTCTGGACAGGGAGGACACCAGCAGCTTCGCTTCGATGCCCGCCGACTGCAGCGTTTTCAGATGCTGCCTGGCCAGGATTTCCGTGGGTGCCATCATGGCCGACTGGGCACCGGAGAGCTCGCAGGCACGGATCGCCGCCATGGCCACGACGGTTTTTCCCGACCCCACGTCTCCCTGCACCAGGCGGTACATCGTGGTGTCCCGCCGCTGGTCGCTCCACACATCTTCAATGGCCTGGCGCTGATCGGCTGTCAGGTCATAGGGGAACTGGTCCAGGAAGGCATCGGCCAGTGCCTGGTCAAACATCCGCGGTGTCTTTCGCTGCCCGAGCGCACTTTCGGACTGCACCGCACACTGGAAGCAGAGAAATTCTTCATACTTCAGGGTCCGGATCGCCAGATGCAGACGCTTTTCATCCGGTGGCCGGTGGATCCACCGGTAGCTGGTATCTTTGTCCAGCAGGCGGTACCGGCGCCGGAGATCTGGCGGGACCAGGTCCGGAAGCTGGTCGAGGTGCTCCAGGGCCTTGTCCAGGATGGCCGGCATATCCGCCGGTTTCATGCCTTTTGTCATGGAGTACACCGGCACCAGGCCTTCTTCCAGGGGCTTTTTCTGCGCCTGCATGGCAGTCACTTTTCCCTCCCCGTTGTAGGTGCCGCGGATGTGGATGGTTTCCCCGAAGGGAAAGGCGTTGAGCCAGGGGCGGTTGAAGACCGTCACCTGGAGCTCCTGGTTCCAGCTGATCACTGTGAACCGGGTCATGGTCCGGTTCTTTCCCAGGCGGATCACGGCAGGGCGGCTGGCGATGAGTCCCGCAAACCCCACCGTGTCTCCTTTCTGCCACTGGTCAAAGGGCAGCTGTTCATGGCTCTCGTACCGGAAGGGATAGGTTTTCAGCAGCTGCTCCAGTGTGGTGATGCCCATTTTCTGCAGCAGGCCGAAGCGCCGGGCCGTCAGCTTCAGTTCAGTCAGTTCCATGCAGGATCCATCCCGCCTGCATCCAGGCCAGCAGGCATCCCGTCAGGCAGAACAGCAGGGCAGCGCCGGAAAAGCCGGCGGAAGCGTACAGCGCCGCACTGGAGAGCGGGTCTCCCTGGAAGAGCGTGAGGGTCGCCAGGGAAAAGGCGTTGACGCCATAGGACAGCGTGAACAGGCCCCCCAGCAGAGTGTCCAGCGCCATGCGGGCCAGGACCAGGAAACACCAGCCATTGAGCACCGTCCGGCGCCGGAAGATCTCTGCCAGTGACTGCAGGGGATTCGTTCCCCGGGAGACTGCCAGGTTCCAGGTCACCACCAGCGGTCCGCTGACAATCAGCACCAGCGCGCAGACAAGTTCCACGGGCACCAGCACCCAGGTGTGACCTGCAGCCAGTCCGTACAGAGGCCGAAGGATGCCATACACCAGCACCAGGAAAACTGCCGGCAGCAGGGCTGCGCGAAACAGATCAGCCGGCCGGAACCGCAGGCGGGGCAGCGTCTTCGCGGGATCTGTGGCCTTTTTTCCATGCCCGGCTTTTTTCCGGGGCGCTGTCTTGTGGACCGCCGATGCAGGACAGGTCTGCCAGATCCAGGCCATGAGTGCATACAGTGCCACGCCGGCAGCGAGATACCACAGGATGAACAGCAGGCCCTGCCACAGGGCCGGCAAAGACAGGGCAAACAGGCCGTAATACCCCAGTTCATAGATGCCGGAAAGCACCAGGAGCAGGCCGGCGGGCGCCAGGGCGCGCCGGTCAAACAGAGACCGGATCAGCTTCATGAAAAGAGCTCCTTTCCGATCCACAGGCCTTTGGAGCCCGGGGCATGGCCCACCTCGGAGGTGAGCAGAACGGGCAGGTCCATGCGGGCCCCCATCTGTTCCAGGACGGTGAGAACCACCGGCAGCGGATCCTGCAGTTCCGTGAACTGACCCAGTGCCAGGGCGCGGATCTGGTCCATGACCCCCATGTTGCAAAGCTGTGCCACCATGGAGGCAATGGCCATGGCATTGCCGGACCTGGCTTCCAGAAACAGGACCCGGGCGGTGAGGTCCGGCCACCAGGGAGTGCCGGCCAGTTTGAGCAGACAGCGGATGTTCCCGCCGGCGACAGGTGCCTGCACCAGCTCCTGCAGCCGCATGGATCCCAGGGCATGCCAGTCGGGACGCACCAGCGCCGGGTCGCCCTCTTTCAGGAAGGCACAGAGAGCCGGAATGTTCTGGCTGGCAGAAAACAGCAGCGTTTCCTTGCCGGTGGCGGCACTCAGGGCATTGAGGACAGGCGTCAGGTCGCTATATCCCGCAAACAGGGTGCGGCAGGCACCATACAGCTCCAGGTCCAGGAAGGGCAGAGCCAGAGTGGAGAGGTTGCCGCCGGAGACATCGAAAATCCAGTCAAAGTCGCCCTGGCGCATCCAGTCGTTCCAGACCGCTGCCCGGGCATCCCCGGCAGAAGGCCGGGACAGGATCGGGGAGACATGCACATCGCAGAAATCCAGGGCCTGGATCAGTTCACCGGGCCATGGCGCAGGATCGGAGAGACCCAGCAGGCCGATTTTCAGCCGGCGCGAATCTGTTGTCCGGCTTGTTTCATACTCTTTGGTCATGGGAATAGTTTACCATCCGGCGGCATTGCGATTGAGTCCGGGAGCCGGTTTTTCTAAGATGGATGAAAAGGAGGAATTCTCTATGACAAAACGAGTGACGATCACCATGGATGACGGCGATGTCATGAAGGGGGAACTGTACCCGGACGTGGCACCGAAAACGGTGGAAAACTTCGAGAAGCTTGCGAATGAAGGCTTCTATGACGGTCTGACCTTCCACCGCATCATCCCCGGATTCATGATCCAGGGCGGTGACCCCAGGGGCAACGGAACCGGTGGTCCCGGCTATACCATTCCGGGCGAATTTTCCGGAAACGGCTTCAAAAACGACCTGAAGCACGAGCGCGGCGTTCTGTCCATGGCCCGGGCCATGGATCCGGACAGTGCCGGCAGCCAGTTCTTCATCATGCATCAGGATGCCCCGCACCTGGACGGCCAGTATGCGGCCTTCGGCAAAATCACCGACGGAATGGATGCCGTGGACAAGATCGCGGCGACACCCACCAACTGGAACGATGCCCCGAAGGAAAAGAAGGTCATCAAGTCCATCCGTGTGAGCGACGAATAACATCTGTATTCCCGCACACAAAAGCCGGACCATGTCCGGACTGCCCGTCACTTTCAGGCTGTCCGCATGATCCGGCTTTTTCGTCGCACGTCTTCACTGACTGACGTCCACAGGCCAGCCAAGCGAACCGAGCGCCTGCAGGGAGAGATCCAGCTGTTCCGGCAGGGTGTTGGCAATGTGCATCGTGACATGCCGGTCCGTATCCAGCGTCTCGATGAAGTTCTGGTTGGCCCGGTTGTTGCGGATCACCCGCACCGTCCGGGATCCGTCCTGCCATTCGTTCATGACCTGCATGTTGTTTTCCTCGTCCAGCCGGCACTGGGTGTCGAATACCTGCGCCGCATTGTCCGAGAGGGTGATCTGGACCAGGACGGGCTGGTCCTGGCTTTCAAACCGCAGCTCCGTCGCCTGGTCCTGCGGGTCGCCGCTGGTGTCCGCAGGCACAAACCCCTGCGCCTCCCAGGCCTGGACAGCTTCTTCCTTCAAGTCCGCCAGCAAGACAGAGGCACCCTCAGTTTCCAGCCCCTGCACATCGGCGGATGAGGCCCCGGCAGATTCCGTGCCATCCCCTGCCTGCCTGTCCCCGCTGTCCGGCCTGTCCGCCGTTTCTGAAGTCCTGTCCTGCTGTATCGAACTGCTGCCATCGGATACCGTTGCGGGTGCGGCACACCCGGCCATCAGCAGCATCGCAGCCATCAGTGCCGGCCGCAGGTGATGGAATCCACTATGTTCAGCCATGATCAGCTTCCTCCTTTTCTGTTTTGGGCGGCTTCACGTGTGGCTTCATGCAGCCACGCGGCTGTCCTCAGGCTTCTGCCAGATGCAAAGCCAGCCGGTGCCCGGGTGCTTTCACATCCCGGTTTTCAGGATCCTGCGCTCCAGGGCGCTCAGGAGCCGCAGCACAAAGGGAATCGCGACTGCGGCGGCGATTACAAACACCAGCTGCCACAGATCCAGCGGCACCAGGAACATCAGCTTCCCGAAGAAGAGCACCGCAATCACAAAGCCTGCGGCCATGAAAGCCACCAGCGCTGCCCGGATCCGGGTCATGGGCTGGCAGACAAAGAACAGCACCCACAGGGCGTTGATGCCCGCCACCAGGGTGGCCATGGTGGAAAACTGTGCGCGCGTCCCCGGCAGCAGTCTGGCGATCGTGACCAGGATCAGCACATTGAAGGCACCTGGCACCGCCCGGGACAGCACGTTTTTCAGAAAACTGCCCTGCACCCGGCTGTCATTGGGTTCCAGTGTGAGCACAAAGCTGGGGATTCCCGTGGCCAGGGCGGAAATCACGGAGAGCTGGACCGGCTCAAAGGGATAGACCCTGAAGAACACCAGGGTCAGCAGCGTGAGCCCGAAGGAAAACAGCGTCTTGACCAGAAACAGGCTGGCGGTGCGCTGGATGTTGTTGATCACGCGCCGTCCCTGCACCACGATCCCCGGAAGGTCGTCGAACTGGTTGTTGAGCAGGATCATGCTGGAAACCGCCCTGGCTGCCTGGGAACCCGATCCCATGGCGATGCTGCAGTCCGCGGCTTTCAGGGCCAGTACATCGTTGACTCCGTCGCCGGTCATTGCCACCACGTGTCCCTGGACCTGCAGGGCCTGGACCATGGCTTTTTTCTGGTCCGGCGTGACGCGTCCGAAAATCGAGTGTGTCTGCATGAGGACCGGGATGTCCTGTGCACCGACATGCTGCATGGACACAGCCTTGCCGGTAATGCCGGCTTCGTTGGCAATCGCCTGCACAGTCGCGGGGTCGTCGCCGGAAATGACCTTCAGGTCCACGCCCTGTTTCCGGAAATAGCCCACGGTCTGCCGGACATCCGGTTTCAGCGGGTCCTGGAGCAGGAGCAGTGCCACGGGTGTGCCGTCGAGCGTCAGGGCCAGCACGCGGTATCCCCGGGATGCCCAGATTTCCTGTGTCCGGAGAGCCTGGTCTGCCGATGCCGGTGATGCCGCTTCGGATGAAGCCGATGGTGTCGACTGTGATGGGCTCGCTGCAGCAGAACCCCCGTCAGCCGCCCACTGGTTCTGTGCATCGGCAAGGATGTTGGAAAGCGCCCCCACACACCAGGTCCCCTGTCTTGTCACGACCTTGGAGAACTTGGTGGCAGATGCAAAGGGTTTCATGTCCTGCACCGTGAAGAAACGCGCCGGCACCCCCTCACACCCCCGGCGAATCGCCACAGCCGTGGCATTGGAGTCCGGCAGCACAGCATAGAGACCCGCCAGGATCTGCTTCACGTCCTGCTCTGTCCACCCCGGCTGGGTCAGGATCTTCACGAGGGTCATTTTCCCCTGGGTGAGCGTTCCGGTTTTGTCCAGACACAGCACGTCGGTCCGTGCAAGGGTCTCCGAGCAGTAGAGCTGCTGCACCAGCACCTGCTCCTTCGCGAGTTTCACGCTTGCCACCGCCAGGGCAATGGAGGTCAGCACGACCAGTCCCTCGGGAATCATGCCGATCAGCGCTGCGGCCATGCTGTTGATGGCCTGCTTTACCGGCACCTGGGTGGCATACACACTGCGGACAAAGAGCAGGACACCGCATGGAATGATCGCAATGGTGCAGAACCGCACAATGGTGTCGATGGCATCCCGCAGGGGGCTCCGGAATTTCTTGTGGGATCTGGCTTCGTGCATGAGCTTGGCCGCCCGGGTGTTGTCTCCCGTGGCGTCGGCCCTGAGTTCCAGCCGTCCCGAAATGATCGTCATCCCGGAAAGCAGCCGGTCACCCGCCGTGCGCTGAACCTCTTCGCTCTCCCCGGTCTGCTGGCTTTCGTCCACTTCCCCGGTCCCGCTCGTGACTGTCCCGTCACAGGGGACCTGGTCACCCTGTTCCAGCACCACCACCATCCCCGGCTCCAGGGCATCGCGCGTCACGGTGCGGCCATCCGCCAGATGATAGGTATCCTGGTGCAGCAGTGCCAGCTGGTTCAGGGTCCTGCGTGCGCGGATTTCCTGGATCATGCCGATCAGCCAGTTGGTGAGCACTGTGCCCACAAAGAACATGTTCTGCCACGCCCCGGTCCAGGCAATGAGAAGCGCCAGGACCAGGTTCACGGCATTGAACAGCGTGAAGGTCTGTCGGCGGACTATATCCCAATAGGAGTGTGTCATGTCGATCCTTCCTCTCTGTAAGACCGTTGCCGCTTGATACCGCTGACACTCCGCAGCCTGTATGGCCCCTTACTGCGCATCCTTCAGCAGCTTCTCCAGATCCAGGGACAGGATCCGGTCCACCACGACGCCTTCCTCGCGGTAAGCCGAAGCGGCGCTTTCAAAATTCGCATACAGCTTTGTGCCCGAGAGCGACACCGACACCTGTTCAAGCCGGGGCGGAAGCTCGGCCACTGCCACCGGAGAGTCCAGGTCCTCCATATCCTTCGGGAAGATGCTCAGGGTGGATGTCAGGTGCGGCCCGTCGGACGCGGCTGTGATGATGTGATCCCCTGATACGGCGATTCCCTGCAGGTTGGTCCCGAAGGACTTCGTTTTGTTCCCCCGGATTTTTTCCTCGCGCCCTGTCAGCTTTTCCTTTCCCACGTCATACCATTTGATGTGCACACTGCCGGATTTCTCGAATGTGCCCGCCACCAGCTGGTCTTTATCCATGCACAGACAGGAATCCACCGGCAGCCCATCCAGCTCGAATGTCCGGCCCCATTTCACGGCCTTTGTGTCGGTCGCCGATTTGAGTTCCTCCATGGGAATGGTGCTCGCTGTCGCCTTCCTGTGTACATGCGTTGCCACCCACAGCACATTCCGGGTCTCATCCCATGCGATGCTTCCTGTGTGGGGCATGCCATCCAGGATCACCGTCTTCACAAATTCATGTGTGTCCTTGTCCAGCACCCAGATCACCGAGTGATGCACATGGTCATGGCAGTATGCTGAAATCAGCAGCCAGTCCTCTGTCTCCGTGACCCCCTGCGGTGTCATGCTCGTGCACGTCGAGGGCTTCCCCGAGAAACTCAGCGAAGCGCTCTTCGAGAGCCCCGGAATCACATACGTTCCCTTGTCTTTTTCTTTTTTGTATGGCACGAACCCCAGCCTTTCGACAGCCGGCCAGTCCCTCACCGCTTTCTCCAGCTCCGCCACCGAACCATAGGCCTCCGGATTGGTGTTGGTGGTGATTTCCTTTGCGGACACCGGCGCCGTGGCCATTCCCAGGCACAGCAGTGCCGCCATCAGTTTCGCTTTTCTCATGTCTCCTCCCCGATACAGATACAGCTGCCTCACGCAGCCAGTCAGTGTCATCTTATCGTCATCCCGGGCTTTTTTCGACAATGGTGAACCGGGGATGCTGTGCCGATGAGGGAAGACAATGGGCAGCCTGCCGATGGCGGCAGACAGGAACCCTGATGGTGGGAAAGCAGCGAAAAGGACCAGCGTCTGTGTGCCGGTCCTTGCCTGTTGTATACTTACTGTTCCAGATCCGCCGGTGTCGTGATCTTCCGGTTGCCCGGATCCGACTCCACCACCGCCACCTGCACCCCGCCGAACTGCTCCGCCAGCATGCAGTCGTCCGTCACCAACGCTCCCTGCTCACAGGCCGCTTCATGACAGGAACGGATCAGCTCCGTGTCGAAAGCCTGCGGTGTCTGCGCCGCATACAGAAACCGCCGGTCGGGCGTTCCCGTGATCCGCCCCTCATGGACCTCCTTAATCGTGTCCGTCACCGGTACCGCCAGCAGGGCAGCCTTTTCCCGGGTCATGACGTCCTTCAGCTTCTCCAGCTCACGGTTCTGCAGATACGGCCGTGCCCCGTCGTGTATGAACACCACCGGTTCCGTCACGGCCTCCAGTGCCTGGCGGACGCTGTCCTGCCGGGTGTCTCCCCCTGCCACGACCCGGATCCTGGGATCCTGCACCAGGGCCTGGACCTCTTCCCGTTCCCCGGAATGTGCCGTCACCACGATCTGCCGGCAGGCATCGTCCGCCAGAAACGGCCGCAGGGCTCCCTCCAGCACAGTGCACCCCTCCGGCAGCCGGTAGAAGACTTTGTTGTAGGCCAGACCCGTCCTGGTTCCCTGTCCTGCCGCCAGCACGATCGCACTATAGTTCGGGATACTGTTCATGGAAAAACGCCGCCAGTCCATCGTGGTCGCAATCCAGTTTCGTGACATGATCGGCACATGCCTTGGTGTCCTCTGTCCCGTTCGCCAGACATACCCCGATCCCGGCCGTCTTCAGCATCTCGTTGTCATTGGAGGTGTCACCGCACGCCATGATGTCCTCCAGCGAAATGTGCAGGTCCTCTGCGATCTGCGGCAGAGGCACCGCCTTGGAGATATCCGGATGTGCAAATTCCAGCAGCGTCGGCTGGGTCCGGAACCCCTTCAGTCCCTTTATGGGATGGACCGCCAGGTATTGCTCCATTCTGATGGTCTCCGCTTCCTCTTTCGTCCGGAGCATGATCTTCGCGTTGTCCTGACAGATCTCGTCCAGGCTTCCCTGGACCGGTGTCTTCCCGGATTTCAGGGCTGAAGTCCGGACTACTTCGCTGATTTCTTCCGCCACGATCCTGTCTCCCTGGTACACAAAGGGAATGAACTCAAATCCCTGCTGACGCATCGTGTCCACAGCCTCCCGCAGCTGCGCTCCCGTCAGCGTATGGGTCAGCGTGCTGGTTCCGGTGATGTGGTTCACCACCTCACAGCCATTGAGCCCCACCAGGATGTCGAATTCAAAGGGGAGATCCCACTTCGCAATGTGAAACGAGATGTCATCCACAGGCCGCCCGGAGGCGATGCCCGTCCAGACCCCTTTGTCATGCAGGTCCATGAACAGCTGCCTGGTGGCAGGCGTCATGTCCCAGTTGGTGTTTACGATTGTTCCGTCGATATCACACAGAACCAGTTTTGGCAAATGTCTCATGACTCCAGTATACCGCCGAATCCTGATATGAAAATGGGTGTAATGATATGATATTTCGCCGATGGCGACTGTCCTCCCCGGCATTTATTTTATTTCACATAAGTGTGATTGACTGCATGTAATTCTATGATTGGTCTATGTTGAGAAGAAAAATCATCAGTCAGCTGGAAAACTGGTATAAAACGTCTCCACAAACAGCCCTTTGTATTTTTGGTGCCAGACAAGTTGGGAAAACCACTGTGGCACAGGCCTTTGCCAGACAGAACTTTCAGAAAATGGTGGAACTGAATTTTCTGCTGGAACCAGGAGCTGCGCGGATTTTTGAAACAGCAGAATCCTGTACGCAGCTGCTGGAGCGAATATCCCTGTTCAAAGATACTTCCATCGTTCCCGGCAATACGCTGCTTCTTCTGGATGAAATCCAGGAATGTCCCGCTGCCAGGACGGCTGTCAGGGGACTGGTTCTGGACGGGACTGTGCGGGTCATCGAAACCGGATCCCTTCTGGGTGTCCGCATCTCCGAAATCAAGTCACATCCTGTCGGGTACGAAGAATATCTGAACATGTATCCGCTGGACTTTGAGGAATTTCTCTGGGCTGCTGGTGTGCAGGAAGAGACGCTGAATCATCTGAAGCAGGCATTTGATGCCAGGGTGCCTGTGGATGCGTATACTCATCATCGTCTTCTGGATCTGTGGCGGTATTACCTGGTCGTCGGAGGCATGCCGGCAGTCTGCCAGGAATTCTTCACAACCAGAGACCTGCCTGAAGTCTTTCACCGCCAGAGACAGATCGTGGAATCCTATCGTTCGGATATCGCAAAATATGCCGACAAGACACAGCGTCCCCGGATACTGGAAATCTTTGGATCCATTCCACCACAGCTTGCCAGCCAGAACCTGCGGTTTTATTTACTTGATAGACTACCAAGCTCAGTTAATGGCTTATCACGCATAAATAGCGCCAGTAATAATGCGATACTTGAATCAGGAAGAGAGGCACCCTATGTTCAAGAAATCGCTGTTCAAAGACCTGACTTTTGCTGATATCCATGCCCAGTATTCAGACCCCCATGACGCAGAACGCTTCTTCTTTGATCTGAAGTGGAAGGATGGTTTTGTGTGCTCAAAGTGCGGTCATACCCACTACACGACTGTTGTACGAAAAAACGGCTCTCTCAG
>Ga0209694_1000618_pt1 | contig 52464 bp, 52 predicted proteins | sample GluameincwithD2O_FD_187499 | JGI IMG/M metagenome (GOLD analysis project Ga0209694, IMG submission 187499) | Mouse cecum microbial communities from Vienna, Austria - Glucosamine amended microcosms incubated with D2O (SPAdes) (version 2) | ecosystem: Host-associated > Mammals > Digestive system >... | reverse complement strand
TTAGATTTATTGTATATTGGCGGAACGACCAAGGCTGAAATTGAAAAGCAGCTCTCCGGCTCCCAATATGCCAAGTACCGCCGTCAGATTGAGGACGTGGACGCCAAGCGGCTGATAAAAGAGGCCGAAAAATGGCGGGCGGAAATGAAAGCGAAAAACGCTCAAATCCGGGTTATATGGATTTACGGCCCCTCCGGTACGGGCAAGACCAGTCTTGCCAAAGAGTACGCCCAGAAGAAAGGCGAGCCTTATTTTGTTTCCGGTTCCAGCCGCGATATTTTTCAGGGCTATAATGGAGAGCACACCCTGATTTTGGACGAGCTTCGACCTAGAGTAATCGCCTACTCGGATTTGCTGCGCATCCTTGACCCGCATGGCATTGACAGTCAGGTGATGGCCCCTTGCCGCTATAACGACAAGCCCCTTGCCTGTGACTTGATTATCATCACCACTCCCTATATGCCGTCGGAATTTTACGGTGTTCAATTCCCGGCTGTTTTGGGGCCTAATGTCATAGATAGCCTCGACCAGCTTGCGCGGCGGATTTCTCTTACAATTGAGATGTCAGGGCGGAAGATTAAGGCGATGCAATATCGCCCGCTCCCGTTCCAGACGACCAGTGGCTGGTACTGGGCCATTCCAGGTACGGAGCGTCCCAATCCATATTCTTCTCTGGCAAGACCCACGCCGCCTAACCAAGAGGAAGGTATTTACAATTCCATATTTGAAGATTGATTTTATAGGAGCCTTGAAGTGCATTTTTCAAAATCTGCGATTACCAGCACGGATGATCTGCCCCTTGTGCTGACGGTTTCTGATGTTTCAAAAATCCTCGGCATCGGAAAGAATACCGCCTATGACTTTATCCGCAGCGGGGCCATCAAGAGTGTTCGGGTGGGGCGTCAAATCCGCGTCCCAAAGTCCGCGTTTTTAGAATTTCTATCATAAATTATCCAGAAAAGTTGATTATCCGCCACGTATGATGTATAATAATCTTAGTTTTTAGTACGTCTGCGTGGCGGATAAGGAGGATATATGCCACGCACAAAATCTATGGGCCGTGCCGCCAACGGTAACGGCACCATCCGCAAAAAGACCGTTATGAAAAATGGCAAGAAATATATCTATTATGAGGCCCGTGCTACGGTCGGTTATGACCTGGGGACCGGGAAACAGATTCAACGCTCCGTCACAGGAAAGACCCAAAAGGAGGTCCGGCAAAAGCTCTCGCAGATCGTTGTGGACCTGGACGAGGGAACCTATATTCAGCCCTCGAAGGAAACGGTTGGGGCGTGGCTGGACACTTGGGTTGATACATACGTCGTTCCGAATGTGAAGCCCTACACGGCGGATTCTTACCGCTCGATTTGTGAGAACCATGTGAAGCCCGCTCTTGGCAGGGTGAGGCTGGAACAGCTTACTACTCCTCAAATCCAGCAGTTCTATAATAAACTGCAACGGGAAAAGGGGCTGTCCGCAAAGACCATTAAAAATGTTCATGGGGCGCTTCACAAGGCTTTGAATCAGGCTGTTAAAATTGGTTCTATTCGCCACAATCCCGCCGATGCCTGTGACTTGCCGAAGGTGTATCAAAAAGAAATCGCGCCCTTGGAACAGGAAGAAATCTCCCGGTTCTTGGAGGCGATTCAAGGGCACGCCTATGAATTGCTGTTCCTGGTCACTCTGTTCACCGGTATGCGGCAGGGGGAGGTCCTGGGCCTTACCTGGGACTGCGTAGACTTCCAGAGCAACACGCTTTACATCAACAAGCAGCTGCAAAAGAGCAAGAAAGTGGGCGGAGAATACCAGTTGATTCCCACGAAGAACGGCAAGGCCCGGCTGATTACCGTTGCGCCCTCCGTCATGGCGGCGTTGAAGCGGCAGAAGGTCAAACAGGCGCAAGCGCAATTGTGCGCCGGTCCCGCCTGGGAGAACAAAGAGGGGTTTGTATTCACAAATGCCCTGGGCGGACACCTGGCCCATTTCACGGTCTACAAGGAGTTCAAGAAAATCGTTTGCAGTATCGGCCTGGACAATGCCCGATTTCACGACCTGCGCCATTCCTACGCCGTGGCGGCAATCGAAAGCGGGGACGACATCAAGACCGTGCAGGGAAATTTGGGCCATGCCACCGCCGCCTTTACGCTGAATATCTACGCCCACACCACCCAAAAGATGCGCCAGCAGTCCGCTGACCGGATGGAGCGGTTTATTCAAGCGGTCTCCGGGGCCAAGTAGCAATCAGGGTATAATAAGGGAAAAAATAAGGGAAAAAACAAAGAGAAACCCTGTAACCATTGCGATTACAGGGTTTTTGATGGCGGAGAAGGAGGGATTCGAACCCTCGAGACCCTTTAGGGGCCTACATGATTTCCAATCATGCGCCCTCGACCAACTAGGCGACTTCTCCATCGTTGCCGATTGCTCCACCGATGCAATTGTGACGTCCTCCAAAGAAGAACAGTAGTTATTATACCAGAGCTTTTGCCAAAGTCAAGCCCTTTTTCAAATTTTCTCTGGAAGGGAAGCATTTCCCTCTCCTCTCCGAAACATCCGCCCACTCCGAACCGCCCCCAGGGCCGCTGGCGGCGGCGGTTTCCTGGCGGGGAGAGGATACCCGGCGCTTTTCCGCGCGCCGAAGTTCCTACGTCATTCGGCATGACAAAAATATTAAGAATTTTTTACAATTTCGGCCCCGCCAATCTGAGCCTTTTTTGAGGAGACGACAAAAATGCGGATTGCGCTTAAAACTTATTTAATAAAAATTGGCAAGGGACAAGAAGCATGGTATACTAATTTTCAACTATCTCATGGAAACGGAGTGGGCACATGAAACGCACAGTTGAAGTTCGAATCCCGGAAAACCTTCTGGACCGCACCGCCACCAGCTTCATCAAGGCGGCCAGCGGCTATTCCTGTTACATCTCCATCACACGGGGAGAGCACAGCGTCAACGCGAAGAGCTTTCTGGGCTTCCTCTCTCTGATGCAGGACGGCGGGCCGGTGGAACTCAGCGCCGAGGGGAGCGACGCCGAGGAGGCCCTGACGGCCCTGGCGGAAATTTTGAGCGTGTGATACATAGAAGAAAAGGGACTGCCTTTCGGCAGTCCCTTTCGCGTTTCCCTCAGTTCACATTCCCCGCTCCAGCACCCGGCAGAGCATGGAGGCCGCCTCTCCCCGAGTGGCGGACCGGGTGCCGGCGTAACTGCCGGAAACCATGCCCAGGGCCTGGGCCAGGGCGGCGTAGCCCAGCTCCTCCGCCGGAATGGCGTCCTTGTCGGCGTACGCGCAGGTAAAGACGCCCCGCAGCCGGGCAGCGGGACCGTAGCCCGCGGCGTCCAGCAGCATCCGCACCACGTCCGCCCGGGTGAGAACGGCTTCGTCGTCCCGCTCCGCCGGACGGAGGAGCCCCAAGCGGTAGGACTCGTAATAGGCGCTCTCCCGGTTTTCCTTCTCCACGGCCTCCGGGTCCAGGGCCCCGCCCCGGAGGCTGGAGACCAGACACACCAGCTCCCACTGGGTAATGGTCTTGCCGGGGCGGAACTTGTCCGTCCGATAACCCACGCCGTACTCCGCCAGCTTCTCGATGTCGGCCTGCTCGCCGCTTCCCGCCAGGTCCGTATAGCAAAGAGGCTCCCGGACGCTGCCGCTCTCCGTCCGGACGGGGGCGCCGCTCTTGGCGTCCACGCCCTCATAGCTCTCCTGCCGCTCCAGACCATAGGTCAGGCGGAGAGCGTAGTAGTATTCCATACCCTGCTCCAGCAGCTTCGCCTGGGCCGGATCGGCCTTGTCCAGTTTCTGGGGCACGTTCCGATAGGCCAGCGCCGTCTCATAGGTCCCCGCCCAGACGGAGAGGGCCGTCTCCATGGACACCAGCCCCCGGGCCTCGTCAAAGACCATGTCCTCGTCCCAGGAGAAGGAGAGGGCGTAGACGGAGCCGTCCGACGCGTCGACGCTGAGGGACACGGCGTTGGACGGGAAGGGCAGGCCGTTGACCTTCCGGGCGAAGGTGAACGGCCAGTCCGGCCTGCTGGCTTCCCGAAGGGGCTGGACGCCGCTGTCCTGCCGGTAAAGCGTCACGTCCCACTCCGGGCGGAAGGCTTTCAGGAAGGCCTCCGCCTTTTGCAGGGCCTCCTCCTCCGTAAGCGTCCGCTCCCGGCCCCAGGGGGCGGAGGACCAGACGGACTCCACCGCCCCGGTCTTGGCGTCCACGGTGATGTTCCGGCTCAGGCGCTCGCCATCGTCTGTCCGGGCGTAGCGCAGGGTGCAGGTGACCCGGCCCGCGTCTCCGTCCTTTTCGGGAACGCTCGCATAGGACGCGCCGGTAAGGGCGTATCCCCGGAGGCCGTAGGCGCTCTCTGTCCGGACGGCCTTGTCCAGCTCTTCCTGGGAGAGGACCCCCTCCATCTGGCGGACGCCCTCCTGCTCCGCCCGGGTAAGGCCTCCCTCGTCGGCAGCCATCTCGGACTTGGCCGTGGGCGCGGCGTTGTCCGCCCCTCCGGCGGTCCGGGCATAGCCCTGGTCCATCTTCGCCTCCAGCTCCGTCAGGTCCAGAAGCTCCCCGGTCTTCGCGTCTGTCAGGAAGGTATGCGCGCCCTGTTCCGGCACGTAGCGGAGGACCGCCCGGGCATCGCCGGGCTTTTCCAGAACGTACTCCAGCCGGAGCTTCAGGGTCTCCTCCAGGTCCTCCCGGGCCTGGGCGGCGTTCGCCGCAGCCTCGGCGGAGGGCACGCCGCCTATGCCGGAGCCCTCGGGCACGTCCCGGTCAAAGTGCTTCACCACGCCGTTCTCCACCTGGATCGAGTAATGGAGCGGGGAGGGCAGGCCGTTCAGGAAGATGGTCCCGGACCACCGGCTTCCGGCGGAGCTTTGCAGAGAGAGGCCGCCCTCCGTGTCCTTCAGCTCCACGGTTTCCCCCTGCCGGAGCACCCGGGCCAGGAAATCCTCTGCGGCGGTCCGGTCCGCCGCCCCCGCTTTTTCGGGGAAGGCGGGGAAGGAGCGGCCGCTGTCGGGGGTGGGATCGTACTCCCAGCGGTAGAGGCTGACAAGGGTTCCGTCCTCCAGCGCGCCGGCGGAGAGGGAACGGCGCTCTCCCTCCCAGCTCAGGTCCCACAGGGGGGTCAGCCCCTCCGACAGGCCCCCTCGGAAGGTCTCGTAATCGTCCGTGTTTAGATTCAGCGCCGTTTTCACCGCCTGGGTGACCTTGGCCAGACGGACGTCCTGGGATTCCTCCGCCGCCGCGGCGGGCAGGGCCAGCGCCGCCAGCAGAGCGGCGGCCAGCGTCAGGGAAAGCAGTCGTTTCATAAATCGTCCCTCCAAATCGCGTGTTGTCTGTTTAGACGGCGGGGGCTGGGAAAATGTTCCCGCCTCCGGCCAATATCATGAGGCTGGCGGAGCCGCGGGGCTTTTCTGCCGGCGGAATACCCCGTAGGGGCGGTTCATGACATTGCACCCCGGGCAAATCATTTCAGCTCATCCAGCGTCAGGGAAAAGCTCTCCAGAAAGGTCTCCAGGAAATAGCGCACCTCCGGGAGGCCGAAGTCCTCCAGGGCCCGGCGGGTCTGGGCGGCGGCCTCCCGAAACTCCGCGTTGCCCGCTTTCAGCTCCTCCACGCATTTAATGTAGGCGGAGAGCTTGTCCGCCGCCTTCACCAGCCGCTCCACCTCCGGGTCCACATCGGTGAGGATGGGGGCGTAGGCCCCCTGGAGCTCCGGGGGCAGCATGGCCAGCAGCTTTTGTGCCGCCACCGCCTCCACGTCCTTATAGGCGCTGCGGATGGCGGGGTTGCCGTACTTGATGGGGGTGGGCATGTCGCCGGTGAGAATTTCGCTGGCGTCGTGGTACAGCGCTGCCGCGGCCACCAGACCCGGGTCCGCGCCGCCGCCGAACTTCTCCCGGCGGATCACCGCCAGGGCGTGGGCCAGGACGGCGGCCTGATGGCTGTGCTCCTGGACGTTTTCCGGGGCGGTGTTGCGCATCAGCGCCCAGCGCTGGATGAACCGCATCCGGGAGATGTAGGCAAAAAAGTGACTTCTCATCGTCTCACTCCTCCATCCGGCCAAACAGAATCTCTCCGTCCGTGCCGGTGATCCGCACGGGGCGGACCGCATTGTGCAGCGCCTCGCCTTCCACCTGCACCTCCGCGTAATTGGGGGCGTGGCCCAGGAAGAGGCCGTCTCCGGCGGGCTGCTCAAACAGCACCTCATACCGCTGGCCCACGCAGCCCTCCAGATAGGTCCGGCACATTTCCTTGGCCGCTTCCGCCGCCCGGCGGGCCCGCTCCGCCTTGACGGCCTTGGGCACCTGCCGCATCTCCGCCGCAGGAGTGCCGGGGCGGACAGAGTAGGGGAAGATGTGCATCCGGGCGAAACCGCACCGCCGGATGAAGGCCAAGGTGGCCTCGAACTCCCCGTCCGTCTCCTCCGGGAAGCCGGCAATCAGGTCCGTGGTGACGGCGGGACGGCGGAAATGGCGGTTCAGCAGCTCCACGGACTGGAGATACCGGGCGGTGTCGTACTTCCGGCGCATCCGCTTCAAGGTCGCGTCGCACCCGCTCTGGAGGGAGAGGTGAAACTGGGGGCACAGGTCCGGCAGAAGGGCGGCCCGGCGGCAGAACTCCTCCGTAATGGTCCGGGGCTCCAGACTGCCCAGGCGGAGGCGCACGCCGGGAGCCGCAGCGCTGACGGCCTCCAGCAGGTCAATCAGGGTCAGCCCCTGGTGGAGGTCCTGGCCCCAGGAGGAGATTTCGATGCCGGTGAGGACGATCTCCCGGTATCCCGCCGCCCGCAGCTCCGCCGCCTGGACCGCCGCCTCCCCCATGTGCAGGGACCGCACGGGACCCCGAGCATAGGGGATGATGCAGTAGGAGCAGAAGTTGGCGCAGCCGTCCTCCACCTTCAAAAGGGCCCGGGTCCGGCCCTCCAGCCCACCGGCGGGCAGCCACTCGAAGCCGCGCCGGACCAGGGCGCAGTCCATGGACTCCAGGGGCCTTTTCTCCGCCGCCGCCCGCTCCAGCAGGTGGAGAAAGCCCATCCGGTCCCCAGAGCCGGAAAGCACGTCGGCCCCCAGGGTCCGGGCGTCCTCCGGGTGGGTCTGGGACCAGCAGCCGCACACGGCCACCAGGGCCTCGGGATGCTCCCGGCGGATCCGGTGAATCATCTGGCGGGACTTCTGGTCGCTGGCGGCGGTGACGGAGCAGGTGTTGACGACATAGACGTCTGCTTCCCGGCCGAAGGGGACGGTCTCGTGCCCCCTGGCCCGAAGCTCCTGCTCCATGGCCTGGGTCTCGTATTGGTTCACCTTGCAGCCGAGGGTGTAGATGGCGACTTTCATAGATGCTCAGATTCTCCTTGCGCTTTGCGAAATTAGCCTTTATAATGGCCTGGTATGCCCCATTATACCGGATACACCCCCTTCAGGGCAAGACCCGGCGAAAGGAGTTTTTGAGAATGATCTATCTGGACCACGCCGCCACCGCCCCCGTCCCCCAGCCCGTGGCGCAGGCGGTGTACGAGGTGCTGGCCGGACAGTACGGCAACCCCAGCGCCCAGTATCCCCTGGGCCTGGACATGAAGAAGCGGACGGAGAGCTGGCGCGCCGCCGTGGCCGCCGCCATGGACTGCCCGCCGGAGCGGCTGTATTTCACCTCCTGCGGCACGGAGGGGGACAACTGGGCCCTTCGGGCCGCCGCGTGGCAGAACCGGCATATGGGACGGCACATCGTCACCACGGCGGTGGAGCACAGCGCGGTGCTGGAGTGCTGCAAATGGCTGGAGCGGGACGGCTGCGAGGTCACCTGCATCGCCCCGGACCAGGACGGCCATATCACCGCAAAGCAGGTGCTGGAGGCCGTGCGGCCGGACACGGCGCTGGTCTCCGTCATGCTGGTGAACAACGAGCTTGGAACCGTTTACCCCGTCGAGGAGATCGCCGGGGGCCTTCCGGCCCGAAACCCCAGGACCCTTCTCCACACCGACGCGGTTCAGGGGCTCACCGCCTTTTCCGTCCGGCGGCTGGGGGCGGACCTGGTTACGGTCTCCGCCCACAAGATCGGCGGACCCAAGGGCGTGGGCGCGCTGTACATCGGTCCCCGGGTGAAGAATCCCCGGCCCCTCCTGGCCGGCGGCGGGCAGGAGCGGGGCCTTCGCTCCGGCACCGAGGCCACGGCCCAGGTCGCGGGCTTCGCCAAGGCGGCGGCTCTGCGGATGGAGCGGCTGGACCAGGACAGGGCCCATCTGGCGGCGCTGCGGGCCTATGCGGAAGAGCGGCTGCTGGCCATTCCGGACATGGTCCGGGTGGGGGCGGGAACGGCGCCCCACATTCTGGCGCTGTCCCTGGCGGGCTGGCCCAGCCAGAACACGGTTAACGCCCTGGGCGCCCAGGACATCTGCATCTCCGCCGGCTCCGCCTGCCACCAGGGCAAACCCAGCCACGTGGTGGCGGCGCTGAAGCTGCCCAAGCGGGTGGCCGCCGGGGTCATCCGCCTGAGCTTCGGCCCGGAGACCACGGAGGCGGAAATTGACGCCTGCGTCCAGGCGCTGCGCCAATACCACGATACCCGAATGCCCATGCTGTGAGGTGCGCCATGCTTTCATTTCTCCGCCGTGAGCCGGGCTTTTACAAACGGCTCTTCCAGCTCTCCCTGCCCATGATTCTCCAGAACCTCATCACCTTCTCCCTGGGCCTCATCGACACCTTCATGGTCTCCCGCCTGGGGAACGCCGAGATGGCCGCCGTCACCACCGCCAACGTCCCTGTCTTCCTCCTCATCAGCATCGTCTTCGGCTTTCAAAGCGGCCTGGGCATCCTGGTGAGCCAGTATTGGGGGAAGGGGGACGAGAAGAGCGTCAGCCGGGCCCTGGGGGTCTCCTCCCTGATCGGAACGGCCGTCACCCTGACCCTGGCGCTGGTCTTCTTCCTCTTCCCGGTGCCCGTGATGGACCTTCTCTCCAACAAGCATGAGCTCAGCCTTCTGGGGGGACCCTATCTCCGGGTCATCGGCTTTTCCTATGTCTTCAACATGCTCTCCTCCCTCTATGTCAGCGCCCAGCGGAGCGTGGAGAACCCGGCCTTCGGCATGAAGCTCTTCGGCTTTTCCACCATTTTAAACACCGGGCTGAACTATCTTCTGATCTTCGGCAACGGGGGCTTCCCCGCCCTGGGGGTGGCCGGGGCCGCCATCGCCACGCTGCTGGCCCGGGTGAGCGAGTTTGTCATCTGCGCGGTGTGCGCCCTGCGCAGCCGCACCATCCCTTTGCACCTGGGGCTGTTTTTCCATCCGGGCGTGGACATGATGCGCCGCTTTGTGAAATACGCCTCTCCGGTGGTCCTGAACGAGACGGCCTGGGGCCTGGGGAACTCCATGCTCACCGTCATCCTGGGCTATACGGACAACTCCGTGGAAATGCTGGCGGCCAACGCCGTCATGGGCAACCTGAACCGGCTGTTCCTGGTGGTCTGCTTCGGCCTGGGAGCCGCCACGGCGGTGATGGTGGGCAAGGCCATCGGCGAGGGGCGGAGCCGGGCCCAGGTCATGGACCTGAGCCGGACCCTCATCTGGTTCTCCGTCCTGGTGGGAACGGTACTGGCGGTTTTCTCCATCGCCCTGGTGCCCCTGCTCTTCGTGCCGGTGATCTTCCCCATGTTCAAGCTCTTCGGCCTCTCCGCCGAGATCGCCACGGCTCTGGCCGTCATGGGCTTTGCCGCCATTCCCCTTCACGCCTGCGCCATCTCCGCCGTCACCGGCGTCCTCCGCTCCGGCGGGGACGTGTTCTGGGCCACGGCGCTGGACATCGGCCCGCAGTGGGTGGTCTGCCTTCCTGTGACGGCCCTGGCGGCCCTGGTTTTCAAGCTGGGGTGCTGGCCCATCGCCTGCGCCATCCAGCTGGAGAGCGTGGTCAAGTTCCCCCTCTGCCTCTGGCGGGTGCGGAGCGGAAAGTGGATCAACGACGTGACGGGAGGGGAGGAAGCATGAGCCCCTTCCGCTGCCCCCTCTGCGCCCGGCCCCTGGAGCGGGAGGGAAGCGCCCTCCGCTGCCCCGAAGGACACAGCTTCGACCTGGCGCGGGAGGGCTACGTCCACCTCCTGCCTCCCAACCAAAAGCACTCCGTCCTCCCCGGCGACGGCCGGGAGATGGTGCTTGCCCGGCGGGAGTTTCTTTCCAAAGGGTATTACAAGTCCTTATTGAATACGATCTGCAATCAGTTTCTGACCCTGCCGGGGGACGCGCCGGCCATTTTGGACGCGGGCTGCGGCGAGGGATACTACACCGCCGGAGTCTATGACGCCCTGCGCGCCGCCGGGAAACGTCCTTGCATGGCGGGGACGGACATTTCCAAGCTGGCCCTCCGCTCCGCCGGAAAGCGGCGGCGGGAGATCGCCTTCGCCGTGGCGTCCTCCTACCGCCTGCCTCTGGCGGACGGCAGCGTGGACGGGCTGCTGAACTGCTTTTCTCCCCTGGCGCTGGAGGAGTTTTGGCGGGTGCTGAAGCCTGGGGGGCGGTTTGTCTATGTGGTTCCCGGCCCCCGGCATCTCTGGGAGATGAAGGGAATTCTCTACGACCGCCCCTATCCCAACGAGGAGCGGGAGACGCCTTACGAGGGCTTCGTCTACCGGGAGATTCTTTCGGTGGACGGCTCCATCCTCTTGGAGGGGAGGGAGGCCATTCAAAACCTCTTCCGCATGACCCCCTATTTCTGGAAGACCCCCCGCGCCGGAGCGGAGCGCCTGGCCGCGCTGGAGCGGCTGGAGGTTCGGACCTCATTCCGGGTTCACGTGTTTGAAAAAGCGGAGGGCGCCGCGCGCCCCTCCCCGGGCGAAAAGAAAGGAGTATCGCCATGAAAGCCAATCCCACCCGTTCGGCCCTGCTGCTCATCGACATGGAAAACGGCTTTGTGGACCGCCGGGGCGGCCACTGCATCCGGGGGGCCCAGGCCACCGTCCCCGCCTGCGTCCACGCCCTGGACCTGGCCAGGAGCAAGGGCATCCCCGTCTTCTTCGTCAAGCGCATCTACCGCGCCGACGGCAGCGACGTGGAGCTCACCCGCTACGCCGCCTGGAAGGCAGGGGGACACGCCTGCACCCCGGCCTCCTCCGGGCCCAACAGCGCCCAGGCGCCGGAGGGGCTCCGCCCCCAGCCGGGGGACTGGACCATCATCAAGCCCCGGTGGAGCGCCTTTTTCCAGACGGAGCTGGACCTGATCCTCCGCCGTCTGGACGTGCGGACGGTGATCCTGGCGGGAACCACCACCCCCAACTGCGTCCGCACCACCTGTTACGACGCCATCGCCCTGGAGTACAACACCGTGGTGCTGACGGACTGCTGCTCCTCCCAGACGGAGGAAATTCAGCGGGTGAACCTGGAGGATATGCAGCGGGCGGGGGCCGTTCTCATGGACAGCGCCGCCTTCGCCGCCTACGGACCGGAGACGGTGCCGGACCTCTCCGCCGCCATCCGGGGGGAGATGCTGGCCTCCGATACCTTTCCCGAGCCCTTCGCCGCGGAGGAAAACGGCGCCGTGGGCTGGGTGGACCGCTGGTGAATCCGCGTGCAGTTGTGAACGTTTGCGTGAATTTTCAAGTCCCTTCCGTCAAAGCGCAAAAAAAGGATATAAGCCTTTGGCCAAATCGGAAAATTTTCGAAAGGTAGAGAAAAACCGTTGATTTTTCAAGGGAAAAGTGCTAATTTTAACCTAGCGAAAACGATTGCGGGGCATCCTGCCCTCCAGCGGTTTCCCTCTCTAACCCCCGGGGGTTCTCCGAGCCCCGGAATGCCAATAATTTCAAGGAGGTCGCTTCCCATGTTTGATTCCAAAAACGTTTCCCTGGGCATCGCGCCCATCGGCTGGTGCAACGACGATATGCCGGAGCTCGGCGCCGAGAACACCTTCCAGCAGATCGTCAGCGAGATGGCTCTGGCCGGGTTCACCGGCTGCGAGATCGGCAACAAATACCCGACGGACCCCGCGGAGCTGAAAAAGGCTCTGGACCTCCGGGGCATGCGCATTGCCAGCCGCTGGTATTCCTCCTTTATCCTGACCCGCCCCTTTGAGGAGGAGGAGAAGGACTTCAAGGCCAATCTGGACTTCCTGGCCGCCGTGGGGGCCAACCGCATCAACGTCAGCGAGCAGAGCTATTCCATCCAGGGCCAGATGGACACCCCCGTCCTCACCGGCGGGCACAAGCACGTGATGGACGACGCCGAGTGGGCCCGGTTCTGCGACGGGCTCAACAAGCTGGGCAAGGTCGCGGCGGACCGGGGCTTCAAGCTCTGCTTCCACCACCATATGGGCACCGTGGTCCAGACCAGCGAGGAGACGGACCGCATGATGGCCAACACCGATCCCCGGTACGTGTTCCTCTGCTACGACACCGGCCACTTCACCTTCGCCGGGGAGGACCCCCTGACCATGCTGAAGAAGTACGTGGACCGGGTGGGCCACGTCCATCTGAAGGACATGCGCCTGCCGGTGGTGGAAGAGGCCCGGAAGAACAACTGGAGCTTCCTCCAGTCCGTGCGCAGCGGCGCGTTCACGGTTCCCGGCGACGGCGATGTGGACTTTGACCCCGTGTTCAAGGTGCTGGCGGACGCCGGCTATCAGGGCTGGCTGCTGGTGGAGGCCGAGCAGGACCCCGCCAAGGCCAATCCCCTGGAATACGCCATGAAGGGCCGCAAGTACATCAAGGAGCACACCGGCCTTTGATACCGCCGCGGTTTGATTGATGATCCCCCTGTAGGGGCGGCAGTCTGCCGCCCCTATGGTCCCTTCCCCCAAAAACGCTCGGATATGGAGATGATTCCAATGACCTATTTCAGCAAGAACGAGGAGCTTAAGCAGGGCTACAATTCCTATATCGACGCCGCCGCGGACGATATGGGCACCCAGATGGACGTGGGCCTCCTGGTGATGGAGCCCGGCGACGTCTTTACCTTTGAGGAGGCGGAAAAGGAAATCGCCGTCCTCCTCTTCGCCGGAAAGGTGACCTACGCCTGGGCCGGGAAGACCGTGGAGGCCGACCGCCCCGACTGCTTCCACCACGAGGCGTACTGCCTCCTGGCGGGCCGGGGCGAGAAGATCACCCTCACCGCCCACGCCCACAGCGAACTCTACATTCAAAAGACTCTGAACGACAAGCCCTTCGAGGCTGTCATGTACACCCCGGATACCGTGCAGACCCAGCACGCCGGCTGCAACGGCGAGCTTCTGGGCTGCATGGAGCGGGAGATCAAGACCTTTTTTGACCATGACAATGCCCCCTTCTCCAACATGGTCCTGGGCGAGGTGCTGAACCACCCCGGCAAGTGGTCCTCCTATCCCCCTCACCACCATCCCCAGCCGGAGGTCTATTTCTACCGCTTTGACTATCCCCAGGGCTTTGGCGCGGGCTTTGCCAACGGCGAGATTTACAAGACCGGCCAGAACGGTCTGGCCGTCATCACCAGCGGCTTCCACTCTCAGACCGCCGCGCCGGGCTACGCCATGTGCTACGCCTGGGGCATCCGGCACCTGGAGGGGGACCCCTGGCTGAAGACCCGTATCGACGACGAGGAGCACGCGTGGCTCTGGAAGAGCGACGCCAACGAGCACATCTATCAGGGATAAGATTTTAAGGAGGTCTTTCCAATGGAAACCATTCGCTTAACGACGGCCCAGGCCATTGTCAAATTCCTGGATAACCAGTACGTCTCTATGGACGGCGTGGAGACCAAGTTCGTAAAGGGCTTTTTCACCATCTTCGGCCACGGCATCGCCGTGGGCCTGGGCGAGGCCCTGGACAGCAACCCCGGCGGCCTCAAGGTCATGCAGGGCCGGAACGAACAGGGCATGTGCCACACGGCCATCGCCTTTGCCAAGCAGAACGGGCGCAAGCAGATCATCGCCTGCGCCTCCTCCGTGGGCCCCGGCGCGGCCAACATGGTCACCGCCTGCGCCACCGCCACGGTCAACAACATCCCCCTGCTGGTCTTCCCGGCGGACACCTTCGCCTCCCGCCAGCCGGACCCGGTGCTCCAGCAGCTGGAGCAGAGCAGCAGCCTGGCCGTCTCCACCAACGACGCCTTCAAGCCCGTGTGCAAGTACTGGGACCGGGTGACCCGCCCCGAGCAGGTCATGACCGCCCTCATCAACGCCATGCGGGTTCTCACCGACCCCGCCGAGACCGGCGCGTGCTGCATCGCCCTGCCCCAGGACGTGGAGGGCGAGAGCTACGACTTCCCCACCTACTTCTTTGAGAAGCGGGTCCACCGCATCACCCGGCCCGCGGCCGTGGAGGAGGAGCTGGAGGACATCACGGAAATCATCTCCAAGGCCAAGAAGCCCCTGGTCATCGTGGGCGGCGGCGTGCGCTACTCCGACGCGGGGGAGACCGTGGAGCAGTTCTGCGAGGAGTTCCACATTCCCTTTGGCGAGACTCAGGCGGGCAAGAGCGCCTGCAAGTCCAGCCATCCCTACTGCCTGGGCGGCATCGGCGTGACGGGGACCTACGCCTCCAATGTCATCGCCAAGGACGCGGATGTGGTCATCGCCATCGGTTCCCGCCTCAGCGACTTCACCACCAGCTCCAAGCGGCTGTACCGGAATGAGAACGTGAAGTTCGTCACCATCAACAACTGCCGCTTCCACGCCTACAAAATGGACGCGGTAAAGGCCGTTGGCGACGCGAAGGTTACGGTCAAGGCCCTGGCGGAGAAGCTCCGGGCCAAGGGCTATGTCTCCGCCTATACGGATGAGATCACCAAGGCCAAGGCCGCCTGGGACGAGGAGATGAAGCGTCTGGCGGGCATCGAGTACACCGGCGACGGTTTCGAGCCCATCATCAAGGCCCGGGACCCCCGCACGGTTCCCGAGTTCGTGAAGCTGACGGACGGCAAGATCACCCAGACCGCCGCCCTGGCGGCCATCCGGCGGGTGATCGACGAGGACGCCACCATCATCACCGCCGGCGGGTCTCTCCCCAGCTGCATGCAGCGGATGTGGACCACCGACAAGCGGGGCGGCTATCACGCTGAGTACGGCTATTCCTGCATGGGCTATGAAGTCGCGGCGACTCTCGGCGTAAAATTCGCCGAGCCGGAGAACGAGGTTTACTGCGTGGTGGGCGACTCCAGCTTCCAGATGCTCCACAGCGAGATCATGACCATCATGCAGGAGAAGCAGAAGGTCAACATTCTGGTCTTTGACAACTGCGGCTTCGGCTGCATCAACAACCTGGAGATGAACCACGGCATTGGGAGCCTGGCCACCGAGTTCCGCTACACCGACGGCAAGAAGCCCTGCGGAGACCTGATTCCCGTGGACTATGCCAAGATCGGCGAGGGCTATGGCCTGAAGTCCTACACCTGCAAGACCATCGCCGAGCTGGAGGCTGCCCTGGAAGACGCGAAGAAGCAGACCGTGGCCTGCCTCTTCGACCTGAAGGTTATCCCCAAGACCATGACCGACGGCTATGAGTCCTGGTGGAACGTGGGTCTTGCCGATGTGTCCGAGAAGGAGAGCGTCCGGAAGGCCTGGGAAGGCGTGAAGGCCGGCCGGGACGAGGCCCGGAAGTACTAAGTTTCTAAGAGGGGCCGCCCTGAACGGCGGCCCCCGCAAACATAAAAAGGAAGGTTGATTATCATGGATAAGGTTCTGAAAATCGGCATCATCGGCTGCGGCGCCATTGGCAAGGACCACTGCCGCCGCATCATCGAAACCGTCCCCGGCGCCACCGTCGTGGCCGTCAGCGACTATGTGGCCGCCGCCGCCGACGAAACCGCCGCCAAATACGGCATCAAATCCTATGGAAACGACTGCGACGGCATGATTAAGGACCCCGAGGTGGAGGCCGTCGTCATCACCTCCATCGACCCCACCCATCACGACTATGTGATGAAGACCCTGGCGGAGGAGAAGTGGTGCTTCTGCGAGAAGCCCCTGAGCCAGAACGCCAAGGACTGCGAGGAGATCATCAACCGGGAGCTGGAGATCGGCAAGCGGCTGGTCCAGGTGGGCTTCATGCGCCACTATGACCGGGGCTACGCGGAGATGAAGCGCATCATCGACTCCGGCGAGATCGGCGCGCCCCTGGTCATCAAGGCCTGCCACCGGAACGTGGCTCAGGGCCCGGGCTTCAAAACCGAAAACGGCGTGACCAACGTGGCCATCCACGAGCTGGACATCTGCCGCTGGCTGCTGGACGACGAGTACGAGGATGTTCAGTGCGTCAAGGTCCGCCAGTCCGCCAACTCCGACAAGGGCTATGACAACCCCCAGGTCATGCTGATGCGCACCAAGAAGGGCTGCTTCATCGACGTGGAGGTCCAGGTGGCTGACGGCTACGGCTATGACATCCAGTGCGAGGTGGTCTGCGAGAACGGCACCGTGAAGCTGCCCGACCCCTATGCTGTGGTCCGCCGCTCCCGTCCCGCCGGCTGGGACTCCCTGAATCCCGCCGAGTCCATGCCCATCATGACCGACTGGAAGGAGCGCTTCATCGAGGCTTATGACATCGAGTTCTGCAAGTGGGTGGAGTCCGTCCACGCCGGCAAGCTCACCGGCCCCTCCTCGTGGGACGGCTATGTCGCCTGCGTGGCCGGCGACGCGCTGAACGCCTCCCGTGGCACCTCTCAGTTCCTGAAGGTGGAGACCATGGAGAAGCCCGCGCTCTACAAATAAGAACCGGAGGCTTCCTGAATACCAGCGGCGGCGCGGAACATTCCGCGCCGCCGCTTTTCGCTCTCCCGCCAAGGGAAACGGCCAGCCGGATTCCGGCTGGCCGCGCGATACGTTTGGGAGAATTCCCGCTATAGATTACTTTTTGTATTTCGCCTCCAGCCCCTTCACCTTCTCCCGCAGCTCCGGCGGAAGCACGGTTTTCAAAACCCGGCGGTACAGCGGGGGAGGGGCGAAAAAGCGCCGCGCCACCTGGTCGAAGGGCTCTCGCTCATAGGCGGCGAAAAACGCGGCGCGGTTCTTCGCCGGGGCCGTGGGATGGTCCAGCTGCGGGTTTCCTCTCACCGCCTGTTCCAGGTCAAAGGGGCGGCGGCTAAGGCGAAGCTGGTCGAAGATATGGCTCCCATGAGACGTGTTCACCAGCAGCAGGCTGAGGCCCTTGGGCCGCTCCTCCGGCAGCTCTCCGGGCTCCAGGCCCCAGAGGTCCCCCAGGGTGAAGTCCCCGGGCCGGTTCAGCGAGGCGTAGGGGCAGCGGTGGCAGGCGGGCCGCAGGAACAGCGCCCGGCCAAAGCCCCGGCCATACTCCGTGTCGTTGAGCGGGCGGGTGTCCACGGTCTTGTCCTCATAGACCAGGGTGAAGTGGCTCTTCTCCCAGCCCTCCACCTTGTTGCGGAAGCGGACGGTCTGGAGGGGCTGTCCCCGCTTCCTCTCGATATAGCGGACCATGTCCTCCCACACGCCGGGGGAGGGGACTCCGTGGCACACCAGGTCGCAGGTGGTCAGATTCTCCGGGCGTCCTCCCAGGTAGCGGTACAGCCCGTCCACCTGGCAGGGGGTTCCGGAGAAGAGCACCTGCCGGGTCTCCAGGCACTGTTTCACCTCCCGAAAGATGCTGTCCAAGTCGCTCTGCACATACTTGGCCCCCCGCAGGCGCCACAGGTCGTCCTTGCGGAAGCAGGCGATGTGCCGCAGGTGCTGCCGCCCGTCCAGCGCCGCGCCGAAGACCACGCCGCCCCCCTCCAGCACATAGTCCGCCAGAGTGGAAAACACGCCGCCGGAGGTGGAGTCCCGCCGGATACGGCCATCCTGATTCCAGGCGGCGAAGGCCGCCGGGCGGGGCCGGTTTTCACCGGGCCGGAGCACGGGACAGACGCCGGTGCAGATGCCGCAGTGTACGCACTTGGCCGGGTCCACCGCCGGATAGGAAAATCCCTCCCGGTCCCGGACCATGGAAATGGCGTCCCGGGGGCAGGCGGCGCGGCAGGCGGAGCAGCCGGTGCACCGGTCCTTCTCCGCCAGAACGGGGCCCTCCTCCTTCTTCGGGGCCTCCCTGCCATAATAGGGTTCGTCCGCCAGGGCGGCCCGCAGATAGGCCAGGGCCTCCCTCCGGGCGGCCTCCAGCCGCTCTCCGGCGGCGGACCAGTCGATAGTATCCTCCCACTCCGCGGCGTGTCCCTCGTGCACGACCCGCTCCGTCAGCCCCAGGCGGCTCAGCAGGCTGCACACCCGGGAGGACTCCGGCCTTTCCAGCTCCCTGGGCTCCACGCCGGCGAAGAAGGGCCGCCGGAACTGAATGGAGAACACGGTGCCATGGAAGGAGTTCGTACAGACGCAGGCGGCGTTTTGGAACAGGCTCAAGAACTCCGCCGGGCCGGCGTCCAGCACCAGCCGGGCCTTGGAGTAAACCCGCCGCCGTCTTCCGCACACCTGAAGCACCGGCAGCCCCGTTCTCTCCGCCAGCTGGCGGACGCAGTCCCTCAGCGGCCCGGGGGCCTTCACGCAGTAACAGAGGATGTAGCGCCCCTCTCCGGGGGGCTCCGCCGCCAAAGCGGACCAGTCCTCCGCCGTCAAAAGCAGCGTGGGATCCAGCACCAGGGCGGCCTCCCGTCCGGCGGCCTCCCGGACGATGTCCCGCCCCCGCTGCTCCCGGACGGAGAGGTGGGAAAACCCCTCCAGATAGCCCCGCAGCTCCTCCTCCATCCCCTCGGGCACCCGGGAAAGGGCGAAGGAGGGGGCGTAGGCGATTTTCCGCAGGGGGGAGAAGGTGCCGAAGAAGACGGGGTCAAACCGCTTGTCCGGGAAGATCGTGGGGTTCCAGATCTGGTCGCTGCCGGCAATCAGCAGGTCGTAGGGGAGCTCCGCCTCCCTCAGCTCCTCCCAGCTCTCATAGCGGCGGGCCGTCCGTTTCAGATACGCCTCGGAAAACGCCTCATAGCGCTGCCAGCGCGTCCGCTCCGCCTGGTAATGGAGGAGGGCGGCGGCGTCGCCCCGGACCCGGCCCAGCGAAGTGGGGGGCTTTAAAATGCGGGTGTCCTGATTGACAAAATAGTCGATGACCTCACAGTCCCAGCCCAGGGAGGCCAGGGCCCTCTCGGTAGCCACGGCCTGGAGCACCGCCCCATAGTGGTGCAGATGATAGAAGGTGACAAGTCCCGCTTTCAAAAACATACTCCCTTTCCGCGCTTCTACTGAACGGAGACGGTGTCGTCCTCGTCGACCCAGCCGCTCACGGGTATGACCTCGAACTCCGTTTTGCTCCGGCGGATGACCACCCGGGTCAGGCCCGCGTTGATAATCAGCCTCCGGCACATGGAGCAGGAGGTCGCGTCCCCCAGCAGCTCGCCGGTCTGGGCGTCCCGCCCCACCAGATAGAGATCGCCCCCCGCCATGTCCCGCCGGGAGGCGGAGATGATGGCGTTGGCCTCGGCGTGGACGCTGCGGCAAAGCTCATAGCGCTCCCCCCTGGGGACCTGGAGGGCCTCCCGGGAGCAGTAGCCCAGTCCCGTGCAGTTGGCCCGGCCCCGGGGGGCTCCGTTGTAGCCCGTGGCGATGATCTCGTCGTTTTTGACAATGATGGCCCCATAGACCCGCCGCAGGCAGGTGGCCCGTTCCAGAACCGTCTCCGCAATGTCCAGGTAGTAGTTTTCCTTGCTGATCCGCTCCATAGACAGCCTCTCTCTCTTTTTATTTTCTCACTATAACACGCCAAACACCATATTGCAAGGTTTTGTCTTCCCCAGGCGTATCCCGCCGCGCCGGTTTTCCTCCCCGGCGGTCCGGGGGAAAGAGGGTGGGGCCTGAAATCGCGAAAAAAGACCGCCCCGTCCAGAGCGGTCTCTCCATCGGTTAAAACGAAAACAGCTCCACCTGATCGGGCAGGACGTCCTCCCCAATGTGGCGCAGCTGGTGGAGGTTCTCCTCCCACAGCCGGTCGGTGATGGCCATTTTCCGGATGATGTTCTTCACCGTCAAATCCAGTCCCGTTCCCTCCCGGTAATCTGCCGGGAAGATAAAGTCCACCCGGCCCTTGGCCAGCAGGTCCTCCACGCCGGAGCGGTTGGAGTCCTGATAGACGGCGATGGCCTGGCCGCCGTAGGCCCGCATCATCTTCATGCAGGGCACGTCGGAAAGACCGTCCCCCATGTAGATCATGTTGGGGAAGGGCACCCGCTTGCTGTCGTCAGGCATGGAATCGTTGAGGGTCTTATCGTCGGAGACGTCCAGGACCCCCTTGTTGATCCGGTAGACAAACTGGGTCTTGGCGGTGAAGTTCACCGCCAGCTTGGGCCAGACGGGGCGGCCCCCTTCGTCGTAGTAAAACTCGCTGGCGTAAATCTCCTTGAACGCTCCGCTGATGGAGGACCCCTCAATGATCTCCCGCAGTCCGGAGGAGATGACATAGTGCTCCACCTCGACGCCTTGGCTCTCGCCGAAGGCGTTGATCCGGGCGAACCAATCCGCCACACCGGGGAACAGCTCGATCCCCCGGCCCTTTTCCACCAGGTCCTCCCGGGTGAAGGGGAGGGACTTGGCCTCCGCCTCCCGGAGCATGATGTACATATAGGCTAAAATGCCGTCGATCCGGTTCCGGCGGCCAAAGCCGTTGGCCTCCGCCCAGAACTCCGCCGGGGTCATGCCCAGGCTGGGAATGAAGGCGTAGTTCTGCATGTCCGTGGTGCAAAGCGTCTTGTCAAAGTCGTATAAGAAGGCGATAATGGGCCGCTGCCCGCTCATACCGCAACCCTCCCTTGGAGCGTCAGTCCGCCTCGCTCCGGTAATTGGGGCCGAATTTCAGCTCGTTGATGTTCACCCGCCGGGTGGCGGTCAGGTCCTCCGCCGGGGCGGGCTCCGCCGTCTCCAGCAGCTCCTCCGCCGAGGGGACAACCGTCTGCGCGGCGGCAGGGGGAACGGTCTGCCGGATTTCCGGAGTCTCTTCGGCGGGTTTCTCCGGGGCCTCCGCCGCCGGAGGCGGCTCCTTCCCGGCGCTCAGGTCCAGACCGGGGAGCTTGTCCATAAATTCAATCTGCTTGACGCACAGGGCCCGGCTCTCGGCGATGAAGCGAAGGAGCTCCTCCTGTCCCCGCCGCAGGCGCCTGTCGGACTCCTCCGCCTCTTTGCGGAAGCCCTCCAGCTTCTCCCTGGCGGCGGTCTCCGCCTGCTTGAGCATTTCGTCCCGCTTTCCCTCCGCCTCTTTAATCAGGGAATCCGCCGTCCGCTGGGCGGTGAGGAGGGTGGCCCGCATAGCGTCCTCCGTGGCGCGGTACTCCTCCACCTTTTCCACCAGGACCTTCAGCTTGGCCTTCAAAGAGGCATTCTCTTTATAGAGAGACGTGTAGTCGTCGGTGAGCTCGTCCAAAAACTCGTCCACCATAGTCATGTTGTAGCCGCCCATCACCATCTTGGTGAAGGAGCGGGCGGAAACCTCCTGCGGTGTCAGCATAATCGCATATCCTCCCCGGGTCTAAGCGCCCTTAGAAATAGAGTCCGTTGTTCTCCAGCTCGTCGATCAAATCCCCCTCGATGTCCACGTGATAGGGGGTGATGATATAGGTGTTGGCGGCCACCTTCTTGATCTTTCCCTCTCCGGCGTAGGCCACGCCGGACAAAAAGTCAATCAGCCGGCGGGCCACGTCCTTATTGGTGGACTCCAGGTTCAAAACCACCGTCCGCTTGTCTTTCAGCTGGTCCGCGATCTCCGAGGCGTTCTCAAACCGCTCCGGCTTCACCAGGATGACTTTCAGCTGCGTGGTGGCGTGAATGTTCACCACCTTGCTGCGGCGGTCGTCCATCTTGGTCCGGCGGTCCTCAAAGATGTCCCGCTCCCGAGGCTCCTCATCAAAATCATCAAATTCCTCGTCCTCATCCTCGTAAGGGTGAGTCAGCTTTTTCAGCTCGTCAAAGATACTCATGGCGCACCTCCCGTTATACGTAATGGCGGCTGCCGAAGATGGCGGTCCCCACCCGGACCATGGTGGCCCCGGCCCGGATGGCATCCTCGTAATCGCCGCTCATGCCCATAGACAGATACCGAAGACTATTATGAAACAATTTCTCGTTCATGTCAATAAAAAGCGCCCGAACTTTGTCAAAATAACGGAGATTCGCCTCCCGATCCGCCTCCGCAGGGGGGATGGTCATCAGTCCCAGCACCCGGACGTGGCATTTGGACAGGGCCGCCTCCGCCCCGGAGAGGACCTCCGCCGGATGGAAGCCGCTTTTGGCCGCCTCCTGGCCGATGTTGACCTCCAGCAAAATGTCCTGGACCAGCTCCAGCCTGCCGGCGGTCTTCTCAATCTCCTCCAGCAGCTCCAGGGACCCCACCGACTGGATAAGGTCCGCCTTCCCCACCACCTTGCTGACCTTGTTCCGCTGGAGATGGCCAATGAAGTGAAGGGGCGCGCCGGCGTAGGCGTCCTCCTGGAGCTTGGCCGTCATCTCCTGGACCCGGTTTTCCCCCAGGGCGTCGATTCCGGCGGCGATGGCCTCCCGGCAGGCGGCGGCGCCGTTCATCTTGCTGGCCCCCACCAGAAGAATCTCCTCCGGCGGCCGGCCCGCCTCCGCCGCTGCGGCGGCGATGTTCGCCCGCACCTGGGCGATGTTCTCGGCAATGGACATAGGCTCCTCCTTGTTCTCTTTTCCAAATTTCAGCCGGGGCGGCCCCTCTTACTGGAGCACCTTCCCGTCGTAAAGCCCCCGGGCGGAGACTATGATCTGCTCCCCGGGGCGAAGCCGCTGGCTCTCCTTCTCCCCGGCGGAGCGCACCAGCACAAAGCTGTCCCCGCTGTAGAGGATTTCCACCGGCTTGAACCGGACCTCCCGGCCCACGATACAGTAAACGCCGGCAGCGGCCTCTGCGGCGGTCTCTCCCTTCTCATCCAGATAGGCCCGCTCCGCCCGGAGGGATTCCCGGGGAATGCGGATGCCCGCAATGGACCCGGTGATGACCTGGGCCCTCTGCTGGCGCAGCAGCGTCAGCTCCTGGAGATAGGACCGCCCCCGGAAGACCACCGCCACCCGTCCGTTCTCGCTGGCCCCGATGGGCTCCATCGTCACCGGCAGATCCCGGTCCACCCCCTTGGAGAAGCGGAGCAGCAGCGCCTCCCGTCCCCGCTCCTGCCGGTCGTAGAGGGCCGCGGCCTCCTCCGCGGGGAGAACGGCGGTGAAATACCACTCCTCTCCCAAAACCAGCTTTCCCGCCCGGGAGGATGTGGGCTCCGCCTGCACGGAGGCCAGGCGGGAGGGCGTGATGTCCTTCAGCATCTCCGGCGTCAGCACGGACTCAAAGCCGTCCACCTCCGAGGAGTACAGCCCCGAGACCGGGGCGGTGATCCGCCGGACGGACCCCTCCGCCTGGGACCGCAGGTTCAGCAGCCGGGCCCCCAGCTCCTGGAGCTGGAGAGCCACGTCCCCGCTGTCCCCGCCGGTATAGTCCCGCTTCAGCACCAGGGCCCGGAGCTCCAGGGCCGTGCTCTCCGCGTCATACAGCCTGTCCGCCGCCAGATACCGCCGGTACTCCAGGAGGTTCTGGATGATCTGCGCGTCCAGCTTCCGGGTAGTCTCCGCCGCCAGGGCCAGGTCCTGGGCGTACTGGAGCTGTTCCACCCGGCTCTCCAGGCTGTCGATCTCGGCCTGCCGGTCCAGGGAGGCCTGGTCCGCGTAGACCGAGGCCACCGTTCCCCCGGCGGCCACCCGCTCGCCCTCCCGGCGCTGAATGCGGAGGAGGCCGCCGCTGTCGTCCTCCAGCACCCGCTCCTCCCGGACCACGTAGCCCGTCAGGTCCACGGTGGTCTCCACCTGATAGCGGTAGGCCAGGGTGGTGCTCAGCGGGTCGTCCAGGTAGTCAATCGCCTGGAAAACGAAGTAGGACGACACGCCCAGGAAGAGGAGGAGCATCAGCAATTTGGTTCCAAGACTGCTTTTTATCTGTTTCATAGCGCCTCTATGTATGTTTTTTCCGCCCTCCGGCGGGACGTCATCCCTCCTCGTTCAGGGGGACGGGACGGGTGGGAGCGATGGTGGAAATGGCGTGCTTGTAAATCACCTGCTGCCGCCCCTCACTGTCCAGCACCACCACGAAGGAGTCAAAGCCGGTGATGGTTCCCCGCATCTGAAAGCCGTTCATCAAGAACATGGTGACGGGCACCCGGTCCCGCCGGGCCCGGAGGAGGAAAAGGTCCTGTAAATTTGTTTTGTTCTGCATATCGTCCGCTCCTTTTTTCTGTTCCGCGCCCCCCGGACAGGAGACGCGCCGTTTGTATTCAGCGAAGCGGCCGTGCTCTGGGCCGGTTTTGCAACGGGCTCCGGGCAAAGCCTCCGCCAATCTTAGGATACCCCTGCGGCGGAGAGAATTTCCGTCGAAATCTGTAGCGCGCGGGCAAAATTCCGGTCTTTCTCCCAGAAAATCCAATGGATGGCCGGATTCCGCCGCAGCCAGGTCAGCTGCCGCTTGGCATACTGCCGGGAGCGAAGCTTTACCTCCGCCAGGGCCTCCGCCTCCCGGGCGGTCCCCTCCAGCACGGCCAGAAGCTCCTTATAGCCGATGGCCTGAAGGGCCGTGGCCTTGGGGGGAAGCCCCCGCTCCGCCAGGGCCCGGACCTCCTCCAGCAGTCCCTCCGCCGCCATGCGGTCCACCCGTTGGTCAATGAGGGCCTTCATATCCTCCCGGTTTTGGAACTGGAGGCCGATCCACACCGCGTCGTACCGGGAGGGGAGGGCCGCTGTTTCCCGGTTGTGCTCCGTGATGGTCCTCCCGGTCTCCCGGTAGACCTCCAGGGCCCGGAGGATGCGCTTTTCGTCCGCCGGGTGCAGCCGCGCCGCCGCCTGGGGGTCCGCCTGCCGCAGCTCCTCCAGCAGGGGGGCCAGACCCTCCCGCGCCAGCCGCTCCTCCAGCTCCCGCCGGACGGCGCCCCCCGCCTGGCCGGAGGCGAAGCCGTGGCCCCGGACCACCGCGTCCACCCAAAGGCCGGTGCCCCCCACCAAAATGGGCAGCTTCCCCCGGTCCAGAATCCCGTCGACGATGGGAATGGCCTCCCGGGCGTAGCGGGCGGCGGACCACTGCTCCGCCGGGTCCGCCACGGCGATCATATGGTGGGGCACGCCGTCCATCTCCGCCTCGGTGGGGGCGGCGGTGCCGATGGTCATGCCCTTGTAAATCTGCATGGAGTCGGCGGAGACCACCTCGCCGCCGTACCGCTTCGCCAGCAGCACCCCCAGGGTGGTCTTGCCGCAGGCGGTGGGGCCCACCACGCAGACGATCTTCCCCCCCACGCTAGAACGTCCGCCCCAGGGCGCGGGCGCGCTCCTTGGCGGCCTCCATGACGAGGGGGACCATCGCCGGGTCCACGTCCAGCCCCCCGGCGAACACGTAGTCAAACCGGGGGATGCCGAACATGGCGGCAAGCTGCTTCCAGTACAGAACGCCCAGGCTGTCCGGCTTTTCAAAGTCCCCGCCGGTGGTGAGAAAGGCCAGCCGCTCCGCGCCGCAGTCCCCGTGGCAGCCGTCGGCCTCGTAGTGATAGGTGAGGCCGCAGGCGGAAACGTACTCAATATAGACCCGCAGGGCGGCGGGAAAGGTCAGGTCCCAGAAGGGGGCCGCCACCGCCACCTTGTCCGCCCGCCGGAACTGCCGGGCCAGGGCAAACACCGGCGCGCCGAACTCCCCGGTGCCGGCCAGGGCCTCCCGCTCCTTCAGGGCGGGGAGGCGGAGGGGCTCCAGGTCCAGCTTCTCCACGTCCACCCTCTCGATCTCCGCTTTCGGGTTCGCCTCCCGGAAGGCGGAGAGAAAGGCCTTCGCCAGGGCCCGGGTCCGGGACTCCGGTCCCCGGGGGCTGATGCAGCTGTCAATCAATAAAAGTCTCATATCAATCCTCAAGCTCCCGGACATCGGTGACAATGGGTTTCCCCTGCTGGTTCAGCAGAGGGGGTATTCCGCCGCCGGAGCCGCCCCAGTGGCTGAGGTAATTCACCCCCGTCTCCCGGTCCACGTAAATCTCAAAACCGCTGCCCACAACCCCCTGGCTGTAGGTCTTCACAAACCGTTTCGCCATACCGCCCTCCTATGCCCGTTTGAACATCTTCTCCAATTCGTACCGCGTCAGCTTCACCGCCACGGGCCGCCCGTGGGGGCAGTACTTCACCTCGCCGCTCTGGACCCTGTCCACCAGGGCCCGGAGCTCCGCCGGGCCGCTCCGCCACCCGCCTTTTATGGCGGCCTTGCAGGCCATGGTGTGGAGCAGGGCCTCCCGCCGCTCCGCCGGGGACCGTCCGGAGCGGAGCTTTCCCGCCATCTCCTCCAGCGTGGCGGTCACTTCCTCCGCGTCCAGGTCCGCCGGGACCTCCCGGACCAGCACGGCCCCGCCGCCAAAATCCTCGCAGGAAAAGCCGAAGGACTCCAGCAGGGGCAGGTTCTCCAGCAGCAGCGCCCCGTCCTCCCGGCTCAGCTCCACAGCCACGGGGGTCAGCAGGGTCTGACGCATGGGGGGCTCCAGCCCCGCCTTCAGGCGGTCAAAGTTGACGCGCTCGTGGGCGGCGTGCTTGTCCACCAGCCAGACGCAGCCGTCGCCGCTCTCGCAGACGATGTAGGTCCGCAATACCTCCCCCGCGATGCGCCAGGGCGTCTCTCCAGGGGAATCCAGAGTCTCCTGCCCCGGCAGCTCCGCCGCCTGGGGAATGGCCGGGACCCTGGGCCGCTCCTCCGGCAGCGGTTCGGGGCCGCCCATCCCCGCCGGGGACGGTTCCCTTGCCGGAAAGGGAGAAGTCCCCCTCCGCTCCGGCCTCTCCTCCGCCACGGAGGGCGGCGCGTCCCGCCGCAGGGGAGGGAAGACCCGCCGTCCCCCCAGGGGGCTCTCCGTCCCCTTTGCCGGGGCGATGGCCGGAAATCCCGCCCCGCTGTCCGCCAGCCTGGCTCCGGCGGCGGGGCGCTCCGTGTTCCAGGAGGGCGGGGGCCGCTTCCCCTCCGGCTTCGTCCCCTGCTCCCGGAAGGTCTTCGCGTCCATGGTCCGGAAGAAATCCCCCCGGGGGTTGGATGCCGCCTCCGGCGGCCTGACAGGGGACGGCGCCGGACCGCCGCTGTCCGCCAGCGTGTCCAGCACGGTGTGGTACACCACGTCAAAAACCGCCTTCTCCTGGGCGAACTTCACCTGGGTCTTGGCGGGGTGGACGTTCACGTCCACCAGATTCACCGGCAGCTCCACCGCCAGCACGCAGCCGGGGAACTTCCCCTTCATGATCTGGTTCCGATAGCCCTCCTCCAGGGCCGCCGTCAGGAGCTGGGACTTGATGAATCGCCCGTTGACGAAAAAGATCTGCATGGACCGGGACCCCCGGCACTGGAGGGGGGCCGTGATGAAGCCGGAGACGGATACCTCCCCGTCCCGCCCCTTCGCCGGAAGCAGGCTCCGGGCGAAGTCCCGGCCCAGGACGGCGTACACGGCGGAGTCCAGCCGCCCGTCCCCGGGGGTGTGAAGGGTCTCCGTTCCGTCCTTGATGAACTTGAAGGACACGTCCGGATGGGACAGGGCCAGGTGCTGCATCAGCCCGGCGGCCGCCGCCGTCTCGGCGCTGTCCTTCTTCATGAATTTCAGCCGGGCGGGGGTGTTATAGAAGAGGTCCCGGACCAGGATCGTGGTCCCCTCCGGCGCGCCCGCCGCCTCCACCGGACCGGGGACGCCCCCCTCCAGATACAGGGCGGAGCCCATCCCGTCCTCCCGCCGCCGGGTGCGGATGTCCACCCGGCTGACGGCGGAAATGGCCGCCAGCGCCTCCCCCCGGAAGCCCAGAGTGCCGATCTTCCCCAGGTCCTCCGGCGCGCGGAGCTTGCTGGTGGCGTGGCGGAGGAAGGCGGAGGGCAGCTCCTCCGCGGCGATGCCGCAGCCGTTGTCGCTGATGCGGATGAGGCTCATGCCTCCGCGGCGGAGCTCCGCCACTACGGCGGAAGCACCGGCGTCAATGGCGTTTTCCACCAGCTCCTTCACCACGCTGGCGGGGCGCTCCACCACCTCGCCGGCGGCAATGAGGTCCGCCACGTGGGGGGGCAGCTGCTGAATATGGGGCATACAATTTCCTCCTCTCCGTCTCCAGGCGGGTTCACAGCAAGAGGGCCGCCACCAGGGGAATCGTCACGATGGAGGCCAGGGTGGTCACAAAGGTAATCTGGGCCATGCACTCCGAGTCCCCGCCGTACTCCATGCAGAGGAGCGACCCGTTCACCGCTGCGGGCATGGCCATCTGGGTGACGGCGATGCCCAGAATCATGGGTTCCGTCCCCAAGGCCCGGAGGGCGGGGCAGAGGACCGCCGGCATGACCAGCAGCCGGATGGCCGACAGCGCCCAAAGCCGGGGGGAGGCCAGCATCCGCCCCAGGGGCAGCCCCGCCAGCAGCGACCCCACAAACAGCAAAGACAGCGGCGCCGTGACGCTCCCCACGAACTCCAGCGCCTCCCCCGCCACCGCCGGGGGGCGGAGGCGGCCCAGGGCCAGAACCAGCGCCAAAAGGGAGGCCGCCACGCAGGGCGAACACATCCGCCGCAGGCTGAAGCGCCTGGCCCCGGTCAGCATCAGCGGTCCCAGGGTGAAGGACATGAGGTTGAACGGCAGTACCAGGATTACGGCGTAAAACAGCGCCTCCGGGCCGAAGAGGGCCACCGCCACGGGATAGCCGATGAAGCCCACATTGGGAAAGGCCAGGGTATAGCGCCAGACCCCCTTCTGCCCCGGCGTGCCCCCCAGCAGGCGGGGCGCCAGGAAAACGAAGGCGAACTCCAACAGGTAAAACACCGCGCTGACCCCCAGAACCTCCAGCAGCACGGACCGCTCCGGCAGCTCCTCTCCCGTGGAGACGGCCCCCAGTATCATGGCGGGCATGGTGACGGTCAGCAGCAGCTTCGATACCTTCCGGTCCGTCTCCCCGCCCAGGATGCCCAGGCGGTTGGCCGCGTACCCGCAGGCGATGGCGAAGAGCAGCACCAGCATCTCCGCCAGGGTGTCCACAAAACTCATTCGACGACTTCTTTCCCGGGCGCGGCGCGCCCCTTGTATTTACACGATTCCCGCCAGCACGGACAGGGCGTTCACCCCGGCGTGAAGGCCCACGGAGGCCCACAGCGTCCCGGAATGGTCATAGGCCCAGGCCAGCACCAGACCGGGAATCAGGTACTGGGCCATCAGCAGGAAATAGGCCGCGTCCCGGCTCGCCAGGGCGAACTGCCACACGTGGAGCAGGGCGAAGAGGGCGCAGCTCACCGCGTAGGCCAGAAGGCGGCTTCGCTCCTTCAGCCCGCCGAAGACCAGGCCGCGGAACAGCGTCTCCTCCACAAAGGGGGCCAGGAAGAGGACGATCAAAAGGGTCATATGGGGGGCGCTGCCGGTGCGGGCGGAGATGGCGGAGTCGTTCAGATTCCCCGCCCCGCTCCACAGCGCGCCCCCCAGGCGGGAGGTCAGCTCGCACAGGCCGTAATGGGCCACAAGACCCACGGCGGCAGTCTTGCAGGCAAGGCCCGGGGCGTCCAGAAAGCGGCGGGTGGTCCTGGCCAGCAGGCTGTGGAAGAGGATCACCGTCACGGCAAAGAGGCCGTAGTAGTAAATCGCGCCGCCCATCTCCTCCGTCACCCGCCGTCCCAGCAGCTCCCCCGCCAGACCCAGGGCGGGCCTGGCCGCCAGGGGAAGGAGGAGGAGGTACATCACAAAGAAGATCGTGCCGCCGAAGCGCTCCAGATTCGTCAGGCCGGGGGCCGCTTTTCGTTTCGCCATGGGGCCCTCCTCATGTCAGTTTTTGTTTCAGCTCGTAGAGGAGGCTCATGGCCTCGATGGGGGTCATGGCGTCGGGCTGGCAGCGGCGCAGGGCGTCCAGCACCTCCCCCTCGCCGATGGCGGAGAGGGAGACCTGTTCCTCCTCCCGCCGGGGGGCGGCGCGGCGCACGCCGTTTTCCCCCTCCAGCTCCTCCAGCACCTGCCGGGCCCGCTGGAGGACCTTGTCCGGCAGTCCCGCCAGCTTGGCCACCTCGATGCCATAGCTCCGGTCCGCCCCGCCGGGGAGAATCTTCCGCAGGAAGATGATCTCCTCCCCCCGGGTCTTCACGGCGATGCTGCAATTGATCGTGCCGGGGAGGGTGTTCTCCAGCTCCGTCAGCTCGTGGTAATGGGTGGCGAAAAGGGTCTTCGCCCCCAGGGTCTTCGGGCTTGCGCAGTGCTCCAGCACGGCCCGGGCGATGCTCATCCCGTCGAAGGTGGAGGTGCCCCGGCCGATCTCATCCAGAATCAAAAGGGAGTTTTTCGTCGCGCAGCGGAGGATGTCCGCCACCTCCGTCATCTCCACCATGAAGGTGGACTGCCCGGCGGAGAGGTCGTCGCTGGCCCCCACCCGGGTAAAGATGCGGTCCACCACGCCGATGCGGGCCCGGGCGGCGGGGACAAAGCCCCCCATCTGGGCCATGAGCACCGTCAGCGCCACCTGGCGCATGTAGGTGGACTTGCCCGCCATGTTGGGCCCGGTGATGATGGCCACCCGGCTCTCCTTCTCCCCCAGGAAGGTGTCGTTGGGAACAAAGAAGCTGTCCTTCAGCACCCGCTCCACCACCGGGTGGCGGCCCTCTTTGATGTCGATGACCCCGGACTCGTCCACGTCCGGGCGGCAGTAGTGGTTCCGCACCGCCACGGCGGCCAGGGACGCCAGGGTGTCCGCCTCCGCCACAGCGGCGGCGGCCTTCAAAACCCGGGCGGAGGCAGCGGAAATCTCCTGGCGGAGCTGGGTGAAGAGCTCGTACTCCAGGGCTACCACCCGGTCGGAGGCGGTGAGGATGGACTGCTCCAGCTCCTTGAGCTCCTGGGTGATGTAGCGCTCGCCGTTGGCCAGGGTCTGTTTGCGGATATAGGTCTCCGGCACCTGGCCCTTATAGCTGTTGGAGACCTCGATGTAATAGCCGAAGACCTTGTTGTACCCAATCTTCAGCCCCCGGATGCCGGTCCGCTCCTTCTCCCGGGCCTCCATCTCGGGGATGACGCCCTTGCCGCTGCGGAGGATGTGCCGCAGGCGGTCCACCTCCTCGTGGAAGCCGTCCCGGATCAGGTCCCCCTCCCGGACGGAGAAGGGGGGCTTGTCGCAAATGGTCTCGGCGATGCGGCTTCCCAGGTCCTCCAGGGTGTCCAGCTCCTCCGCCAGCTCCGTGAGGCGGCGGTCCGGAAAGGAGGCCAGCCGGGCCTTGATCTCCGGCAGCTTCTCAATGGCGGCCCGGAGGGAGCTCAGGTCCCGCCCGCCGGCGGTGCCGTAGACGATGCGGCCAATCAGCCGCTCCATGTCCCCCAGGCCGGAGAGGGAGGCGATGAGCTCCTCCCGGTCGATGGTCCGCTCCGCCAGGGCGGCCACGGCGCCGTTCCGCCGGCAGATGGCGGCCACGTTCAAAAGCGGCCGCTCCAGCCAACTCCGGAGGCACCGGCCCCCCATGGGGGTCTGGGTCCGGTCCAGCACCCAGAGGAGGCTGCCCTTTTTCTCCTTGCTCCGCAGGGTCTCCGTCAGCTCCAGGTTCCGCCGGGCGGAGAGGTCCAGTTCCATAAAGCGCCCCTGCTCGTAATAGTCCAGGTCGTTGATGTAGGACAGGTCCGTCTTCTGCGTCTCATACAGATAGCTCAAAAGTCCCCCCAGGGCCATGGCGGCGGCGGGAACCCCGGCGGGGAGGCGGGACCAGGCCTCGTCCCCGAACTGCGTTCGGATGCTCCGCTCCGCCTCGGGGAGGCGGAAGCGCCGCTCCCCGGCGTTCTCCACCCGGCAGCGGAACTTCTCCCGCAGGGCGGAGACCAGGGCGGTCTCGGAGTATGCCCCATCGTTCAGCACGGCCTCGGCAGGGGAGAAGCGGCCCAACTCGTTGATCACGTGCTCCACCCGGTCCTTCCCGGTGAAGGACGTCAGGTGCGCCCGGCCGGTGGTGATGTCGCAGAAGGCGGCCCCGGCGGAGCGGGAATCCACGCAGACGGCGCAGAGGAAGTTGCTGGACTTCTCGTCCAGGCACCCCGCGTCGGTGACGGTGCCGGGGGTGACCACCCGGATGATATCCCGCTTTACCAGCCCCTTGGCCTGGGCGGGGTCCTCCATCTGCTCGCAGATGGCCACCTTATAGCCCTTGGCGATGAGCCGGGCGATGTAGGCCTCGCTGGCGTGATAGGGGATGCCGCACATGGGGACCTGCTCCGCCTCGGGCTTCAGGTGCTTGCCCCGGTCCCGGCTGGTGAGGGTGAGGTCCAGCTCCTTGGAGGCGAGCTTTGCGTCGTCGGCGAACATCTCGTAGAAATCACCCAGGCGGAAGAAGAGGATGGAATCCGGATTCTCCTTCTTGATCTCCAGGTATTGCCTCATCATGGGGGTCAGTTCCGCCATGGCAGCGCCTCTCCTCTCTCTCGTCTCAAAGCTCCGCCGCCGTGCCGCCGTTCATGGGCCGCAGACGGTCTCCCAGGGTCTTTTGCAGCTGGGCAAAGGCCCAGTCTCCGGTGCAGTGGCCGGTGTAGTAGACCGTCGTTCCCTCCGCCAGGGCCCGGGCGGTGGCGGCGATCAGCTCCCCGGCCCCCGGCGTGTCCGGCGTCACCTCGAAGAGGTGAAAGCCGCCAAACACCACGTCGGGCATCCGGCCCAGGTATCGCTTCGCCGCCCGGAGGGTGTTCACCATCCCCAGGTGGCCGCACCCGGCCAGGAGGGCGGCCCTGCCGTTCTCCTCGATCAAAAGATGCTGTTCGTGGGCGAAGCCGTCGGGGCGGAAGCCCGCCCCGGTCCGCTCCTGGAGCTTGGGAGCCACGGCCCGGACCGTCCGGTCGTCCTCCACGCCGGAGAAGAGGGTCAGCCCGTCGTCCAGCCGCAGGCACTCCCCGGTGAAGACAAAGCGGTCTCCCAGGCCCTCCGCCTCCGGCGGAAGACCGATATAGTGGGGCTCCTGCCCCGGCAGGACGGCGTAATAGGCCCCCAGGGCCTCCCGGCGGAGATAGATCTTCGCCCCGGCGTTCACCTGGCAGAAGGCCGCCAGGCCGCCGCCGTGGTCCGAGTGGCCGTGGGACAGCACGGCCATGTCCACGGCGGAGAGGTCCACTCCCAGCTTTTCCGCGTTGCGGAGGAACTGCCCGTCGGGCCCCATGTCAAAGAGGACCTTGTGCCGTCCGGTCTCCACATAGAGGGAAAGCCCCCGGGCGGAGGCCAGCTCCGCGCGGCAGGCGTCGTTTTCCAGCAGGGTGATGATCTTCATGGGGAACCTCCAGATTTCGTATTCAAGCCGCCCTTGACAGCCGGGGCGGGTTCGGATATAATAGGGGCAAGAGGGCGGTCAGCCGGGTGCCAGCCGGTTGGCGGTCAAACTCTTCCAAGTTTATAGCTTGAGAATATGCCGTCTTCCGCTGGAGCTTGGGGGGCGGCTTATCTCTTTAGGTTATGACCTAATTGGATGGCCGCAATCACAAGCGTAAGTAACGCGATGGTTTCCAGCACGCTCATGGGCCTCGCCTCTTTCCGCTTGAAAGAGGATGGACCCCGCCTCTCCTGCCGGTTTTCATTATATCACATTTGTCAATCACCATCCGAAAGACCCCGCGCTGACGCGCGGGGTCAATCCTTTACGTATAGCCTCATAACGCTTTTTTCAACATCTCAATCTCACGGGAGTGCTGCTTCACCACTCCCTCCACAAACTGGACCCGTCCCTCCAGGTCCTCCAGCGCCTCGGGGGGCGTCAACTTCTCCTGAATCAGCTTGATCTGATCCCCCAGGAGTTGGAAGCGAGGCTCGAAATACGCCTCCATCATGGCCAGCATTCTGGATTCGGAGTCCTGGGCCCGGGTTTCCGTCCGCTCCGTCATGCGGGCTTCGGACGCCTCGATCTTTTCCGCCATGCGGGCCTCGGATGCCTCGATCTTTTCCGTCATGCGGGCCTCGGACGCCTCGATCTTTTCCGTCATGCGGGCCTCGGACGCCTCGATCTTTTCCGTCATGCGGGCCTCGGACGCCTCGATCTTTTCCGTCATGCGGGCCTCGGATGCGCCGATTTCCTCTTTCATGTACGCCGTCATACGGGCCTCGGACGCGCCGATTTCCTCTTTCATGTACGCCGCCATGCGGGCCTCGGACGCGCCAATCTTCTCATCCATCAATTGGGCGATTGCCTGCAAGTCCTTTTCATCCAACATATGGTTCTTCCCCCCTTTGTCCCCATTATAAAGTGGAACCCCCGGCTTGTCAATGTTCTTCCAACTTCTTTGGCCACTCCCGGCAGACCAGCTCGTCCAAGGAGATGTCATAGAAATCCGCCAGAGCGATCAGAGTGGACATGCGGGGATCTTGCTCCCCATACTCAAAGCGCTGATAGGTATGCAGGTTGAGTCCCAGCGTTTTTACGAGGTCCTTTTGCAAAACTCCTCTTTCATTTCTTAGCTGAACCAGCTTTTTCGGGAAATTCATACAGCCCCCTTGACATGACAAAATTTGAATGTTACAATATCTTTGTAAGATGCCATTTTTTGAATCTTTACTCTAGGAGGACTTCGTCATGGACGAATACTTTCAATGTCTGCTGGACTACATCGTGGAAGGCCATAAAACAGACTCGCTGTTGAAAACGCTGGAGTATCAATCGCAAATGAAATCGGTTCTCAAATCCTGGGAGGCGGTGGAAAACGTGCTTTCCCAGTCCCAGATAACCACCGTGGACACCTACTTTTCCGAGTACTCTCAGTTGTCCTCTTTGGAGAAAGACTGGCTCTTTCTGGAAGGCGTCGCCCTGGGCCGCTGGCTGGCCCGCCAATCCTAGACCGGCTCGCCGTACAGCGCCCAGGTGTTGCTCCCCGTAATCCTCACGTCCAAAAAGCGTCCGATCAGCTCCTTGTCCCCCTTCAGCCGCACCAGCCGGTTCCCCTCCGTCCGGGAGGAGAGGGGGAAGGCCTCGTCTCCGCTTTCGCCGTCCGCCAGTACCCGTACCGTCTTTCCCACATACCCGGCGTGTATCCGGGCGGAATGGCCGTTCTGAACCTCCAGAAGACGGTCGAACCAGCGCTGCTTGTCCTCCCGGGAGGCCGGGTCCGGCAGCTCCGCCGCCCTTGTGCCGGGGCGGGGGGAGTAGAGGAAGGTAAACAGGGCGTCGAACCCCACCTCCTCCACCAGGGACACGGTGTCCATGGCCTCCGCCTCTGTCTCGCCGGGGAAGCCAATGATGACGTCGCTGGTCAGCACCAGCTCCGGCATGACGGACCGGGCGTACCGGATGAGCTCCAGGTACTTCTCCCGGGTATACCGCCGGTTCATCTCCCCCAGGACCCGGTTGTTTCCGGACTGGAAGGGGAGGTGGAGCTGTTTGGCCACGTGGGGGCAGTTCGCCATGACGTCAAAGAGGCGGGGCGTGGCGTCCTTGGGATGGCTGGACATGAAGCGAATCCAATAGTCCCCGGGAATGCGGTCGATCTCCTCCAGCAGCTCCGGGAAGTGGAAGCCCCCCTCCAGGTCGTTGCCGTAGGAGTTCACGTTCTGCCCCAGAAGGGTGATGTCCTTGTATCCCGCCTCCACCAGCTGCCGGACCTCTTCCATCACGGCCCGGGGATCCCGGCTCCGTTCCCGGCCCCGGACGTAGGGCACAATGCAGTAGGAGCAGAAGTTGTTGCACCCGTACATGACGGAGACCCAGGCCTTCACGCCCCGCTCCCGGACCACCGGAAGCCCCTCGGCAATGCCGCCGTGCTCGTCCGCCACAGAGAAGACCCGCTTCTTCGTCTCATAAACCTGCCACAAAAGCTCCGGAAAGCGCCAAAGCGCCTGGGGCCCAAACACCAGGTCCACATGGCGGTAGGACTCCCGCACCCGCCGGGCCACCCGCTCCTCCTGGGCCATGCAGCCGCACAGCACGATCACCTGCTCTGGATTCTCCCGTTTGGAGTGGGTCAGAATCCCCAGATTGCCGAAGACCCGCTGCTCCGCGTGCTCCCGGATGGCGCAGGTGTTCAGCAGCACCAGGTCCGCCTCCCGGGCCTCCTCCGTAAAGGTGAAGCCGCAGGCCTCCAGCATGCCCATGAGCCGCTGTCCGTCGGCCACGTTCTGCTGGCAGCCGAACGTCTCCACACAGGCGGCGGGATGGGCCTGCCGGGCGGCGAACATGGCCTTGATCTTCTCCTGAAAATCCCGCTGGCGGGCGATGTCCGCCGCCGGGATGACAATCTCCTCACGCTTCAAACCGTTTCCTCCATTGTCCCATGATGTTTCAACGCTGGTATCATATCACGAAGCGTCCAAAAGCACAAGAATAAATCCCGGCGGCGGAGCTGTCCCTTTTGTGCGATTTGCCCGGACGGCGGAATTCACTTTGTGGAAATCGTAAAATCTTACAAAGACTATTGACATATCCGAAGAAATGCTGTATATTTTAACTACAGAAAGAGGTGAGTCCAGTGTACTAGTCCGACACGCGAACCCACATCATTCAGCGCCGTTCGAACCGCTTTTCCTTTCGCATCCGCGTGATCTCAGGCAATTCCCAAAGACGAAACACCCCTCACTATGCTGAGTCAAGCGGGACCGGCTGGTCCGCGCAACGTCTGTTTCATGGATTGGAAATCCCGAATCACCTGTACCCCCTTTGATTCCGCGAACGGCAGAACACGAAAGCTTGAGGTATCGACCAATGGACAGTCCAATCAATGAGTAGGCCCCCCATTCGCCGGAGGAGCGGATGGGGGGAATGTTTTGTCCGCACCTTCCTGGGCGCCGCCGGAGGGCGCTGTTTTTTTGCGCAAAAAGGCCCGGAGCGCTGTGCTCCGGGCCTTTGCCGCTGTATCGGTTATCCCTTTACCAAAGAGGCGATCTCGTCGGCGAAGTTCTCCTGCTTCTTCTCGATGCCCTCGCCCTTCTCGAAGCGCACGGCGTTCTTGAAGGTGATGGATCCGCCCAGCTCCTTGGCCGCGTGGGCGATATAGGCTTCCACGGTACCCTCGAACACGTCGGCGCGGACGGAGTCCTGCTGGAGCAGGCAGTTCTCGGCGTAGAACTTGTTCAGCTTGCCCATGACGATCTTCTCCCGGACCTGCTCGGGCTTTCCGGCCATCTTGGGATCGTTCTCCATCTGGGCCAGCATGACCTTCTTCTCCTCGTCCAGAACCTCCTGGGTCACCTGGGCCTTGTCCCAGAAGCGGGGGTTCAGGGCGGCGATCTGCATGGCGATGTTCTTGCCCAGATCCGTGACCTTTTCGGCGTCCAGGCTGGTCTCCAGATTCACCAGCACGCCGATCTTGCCGCCGGCGTGAACGTAGGGAACGGACACGCCCTCGGCAAAGCGGGCGAAGCGGCGGACCTTGATGTTCTCACCGATGACCAGGACCATCTCCTGCTGCTGCTGGGTGACGGTCAGGTCCGTGCCGTTGTACTTGCACTCCATCAGCGCGTCCAGGTCGGCGGGATTCTGGGCGGCCACGGTGGCGGCCACGCCCTTGACGAAGTCCACGAACTTCTCGTTCTTGCCCACGAAGTCGGTCTCGGCGTTAACCTCGACCACCACGCCCACGCCGTCGATGGCGGCGGCGTACGCCATGCCCTCGGCGGCCACGCGGCCGGCCTTCTTCACGGAGGCGGCCATGCCCTTCTCGCGCAGCCACTCGACGGCCTTGTCCATGTCGCCGTCCGAGGCCACCAGCGCCTTCTTGCAGTCCATCATACCCACGCCGGTCATCTCGCGCAGGTTCTTCACATCAGTCGCGGTAAAAGCCATAGTTGCGTTCCTCCAATATCTTGTAATCGCTTATTCAGCGGCGGTTTCCTCAGCGGCGGGCTCCTCGGTCTGCTCACCCTGGCGGCCCTCCAGCACGGCGTTGGCCATGATGGAGGAGATCAGCTTGATGGCGCGGATGGCGTCGTCGTTGCCGGGGATGACGTAATCGATCTCGTCGGGGTCGCAGTTGGTGTCGGCGATGGCCACCACGGGGATGCCCAGCTTGTGGGCCTCGGCGATGGCGTTGCGCTCCTTCCGGGTGTCCACGATGAAGAGGGCGCCGGGGAGCTTCTTCATCTCCTTCACGCCGCCGAGATACTTCTCCAGCTTGGCGATCTCGCCCAGGTGCTTCATGACTTCCTTCTTGGGCAGCATGTCGAAGGTGCCGTCCTCCTGCATGGCCTTGAGCTGGTTCAGCCGGTCCACCCGGGTGCGCATGGTCTTGAAGTTGGTCATCATGCCGCCCAGCCACCGGGCGTTGACATAGTACTGACCGCAGCGGCCGGCCTCCTCGCGGATGGCGTCCTGGGCCTGCTTCTTGGTGCCGACGAAGAGCAGGGACTGGCCGCTCTCAGAGAGCTGGCGGACGAAGCTGTACGCCTCTTCCAGCTTGCGCACGGTCTTCTGGAGGTCGACGATATAGATGCCGTTGCGCTCCGTGTAGATATAGGGAGCCATCTTGGGGTTCCACCGGCGGGTCTGGTGGCCGAAGTGGACGCCTGCCTCCAGCAGGGCTTTCATGGATACGACGCTAGAATTTGCCATGTTGCTTGTTCCTCCAATATCAATTTAGTTGGTCCTCCGGCGGCTTCATCCCCTCCGCCAACCCGGGTCTTTCGGCTCCGGGCACAGACGAAAGGTCGGCGTGCCGTGCGGAATGCTGAGATATTGTATCACAGGGAAATTGCCAATGCAAGGGTTTTTTCTCATATCTTCCGTATATTTTGGTCCGGAGCGCCGGAGAAAGTCCCCGCAAACATTGACATTTTCCTTTCGGGGAAGCATAATGGAACCAGGAACAAAACGGGACATCGCGTCCCTGGAAGGAGCCTTTTGTATGGACACCATTTATATTACCGGGCACCGCAACCCGGACACGGACTCCATCGTCTCCGCCATGGCCTATGCCGCGCTGAAAAACGCCTTGGGCAGCCGCCAGTATCAGGCCGCCCGCCTGGGCCAGATCAGCGACGAGACCCAGATCGTGCTGGACCGCTTCGGCTTCCAGCCCCCCAAGCTCATCGACAATGTCCGAACCCAGGTCCGGGACCTGGATTACGACACGCCGCCCACCCTCTCCGCTGCCGCCACCATCAGCCGGGGCTGGCAGACCATGCAGGGGGGGAACCTCTCCATTCTCCCCGTGGCCAATGAGGACGGCACCCTCTTCGGCACTCTCTCTGCCGGGGACGTGGCCAACTACGACATCACCACCGTCCGCAACCCCCGGGTGGAAAACATCCCGGTGTACAATCTGATCTCCGTGCTGGAGGGAAAGCTCCTCAACGAAAGCGCCGAGATGCCCGACGTCATCTCCGGCGAGGTTACGATTGCCCTGCCCGCCAGCCGGGAAAACCTTCTCTTCTCCAGTCCGGACAGCGTGGTGATCTGCGGCGACCAGCCGGATATGGTCCGCCGGGCCCTGGACCTTCAGGTGGACTGCATCATCATCTGCCAGGGCGAGGTGTCCCAGCAGCTGCTGGAGCACGCCGGAAACACCTGCGTCATCTCCACGCCCATCGACGCCTACCAGGCGCTGCGCTTGATCTTCCACGCCATTCCCATCGGCCGCATCTGCAAGAGCTCCGATCTGGTCTGCTTCCATCTGGACGACTATATCGACGACGTGCAGGACGCCGTGCTGGAGAGCCGCTTCCGGGCCTATCCCATTTTGGACGAGGAGGAGAAGGTAGTGGGCATGCTCTCCCGCTTCCACCTTCTCCGCCCCCGGCGCAAACGGGTGGTGCTGATGGACCACAACGAGAAGTCCCAGTCCGTGGCCGGTTTGGAACAGGCGGAAATTCTGGAGATCATCGACCACCACCGCCTGGCGGACATTGAGACCAAGAACCCCATCCATGTCCGGAACGAGGCCGTGGGCAGCACGAACACCATCGTAGCCGAGATGTATCAGGAGAAAGGGCTGATGCCCACGGCCAAGATGGCGGGGCTCATGGCGGCGGCCATCGTGTCGGACACGGTCATGTTCAAATCCCCCACCTGCACCCAGCGGGACATTGACATCGCCAACCGCCTGGCCCGCATCGCCAGCGTGAGGCTGGAGGACCTGGGGCAGGCCATCTTCTCCGCCAGCTGCGGCGACGACAAGACCGCCGAGGCCATGCTGAAAACAGACTATAAGGAGTTCCACATCGCCGGGCACAATCTGGCGGTGAGCCAGATCACCACCATGGACTCCGCCCGCCTCCTCACCCGGCTGAACGAGTTTTTGGAGGTCATGACCGCCACCCGCCAGAAGCGGGGGCTGAACACCGTGGTGCTGATGATCACTGACGTGCTGCTGGAGGGAACGCAGCTGCTGTTCGTCGGCGACGAGGATACCATTCGTCAGGCCTTCGGCATCAAGGGGGAGGAGAACTGTGCGTTCCTGCCCAAGATTATGTCCAGAAAGAAGCAGGTGATTCCGATGTTGTCTGCTTTGTGGGGATAATTCCTGCCCTGGCGGGCGGGGGTTTTGGTGGGCGTCGAATCGACGCGCTTCTCTTTCCGCTGCCGCTGCTCTGGCGGTTCTTGCGGCTGGGATGCCGGATGGTTCCCGCCCCGCAGGGGCGGCAATCTGCCGCCCGTCCCCCGGAGCCGCCCTTCTGCCGATAAGCCGCTTTGTGAGAGCTCTCTCATTCCCCAGGGTCCGCCGAAAGGAGTTCCATGATTAAAAAGAGCGTCCGGTCAAAACTCGACCGGACCATTAAGGACATTTGGCTCACCGACATTTGCAGGGAGTTTGGACAGCGCCGCTTTATCGTGGAGGCCGATATCCAATGCAGCTTTTACCACCACCTGCGGCAGAGGCTGGACCCCCTCTTCGCCGAAAACAACCTGTATCTCTATTCGGAGTTCTACGTTCCCGGCCGGCGAAAACAATACATAGACCTGGCCGTCTTCGAGATGGACATGCGCCTCCCCGGCCCCTGGCGGGACAGGCGGACCGCCGCCGCCGCTATTATCGAGCTCAAATACGGCGGCGGCGACGATTGGGTCACCTCTGACTTCCCGAAAATGAAAGGGTATATGGACCGCTTCGGACGGGACTGCCAGTACTATTTCGGCGTCATCGATTTGCGGGAGATGAGCTGTTTGAACTGGCTGGACGGAAGAAGCCGCTGGGCCAGAGACTGCTTCACCGAGCTCAACGCCGGGTATCTGGACGGCGAACTCTATTTTGAGGTCAATTCCCTTAACAAACTCAATCCCGGGCTCCAGCACCGGCGGGCCCGCTGTCATTTCACTCCATGACGGAAAGGAGGCCCCCATGCCGCAATCCCCCGATTTCACCGGCCTTTTTGACGACGACATCAACCTCCGGGGCCTCTTCGACATCCTCAGCCCCGAGAACAACCTGGTCCTGGCCGACGATATGATGCTCTCCGACGCCAAGGGGATCATCCTCCGGGTCAGCGAGAGCTATGAGAAGAACTTCGGCTTCGTCCACGACTCCATCGTGGGCCGCTCCGCCTTCGACCTGGAGGCCGACGGCACCTTCTCCCCCTGCGTCACCGCCGAGGTCATCCGCCAGCGGAAGAAGATCACCGCCACCCAGACCATCAACCACTCCCACAAAAACGTCATGACCGTGGGCATCCCCCTGTTCGACCGCGGCGGCGAGCTGAAGTTCGCCGTCTGCTTCAACACGGTCTCCATGGAGCAGATCAACGCCATTCAGCGGAACTACCGCCACCTCCAGGACTCCCTCCAGCAGTATACCCAGGAGATCGCCGAGCTCCGCACCCGGGCCACCTCCACCAGCCTGATCTTCAAAAGCGCCTCCATGCAGCGCCTTTGGACGCTGATGCAGAACACCGCCAACACCAAGGCCAATATCCTCATCACCGGAGAGACCGGCGTGGGGAAAAGCGCCGTGGCCAAGGCCATTCACGCCATGAGCAGCCGGGCCGAGGGGCCCTTCATCGAGGTCAACTGCGCCGTGCTCCACGAAAACCTCATCGAGTCGGAGCTCTTCGGCTATGAGAAGGGCGCCTTCACCGGGGCCTCCAGCTCCGGCAAGATCGGCAAGATCGAGCTGGCCAACAACGGCACCCTCTTCCTGGACGAAATCGGCGAGCTCCCCGCCCACATCCAGTCCAAGCTCCTCCAGCTCATTCAGGAGAAAACCATTGAGCGCCTCTCCGGCAACAAGCGCATCGAGCTGGACTTCCGCCTGCTGGTGGCCACCAACCGGAATCTGGAGGAGGCCGTCCAGCGGGGCCTCTTCCGCTCTGACCTCTTCTACCGGCTCAATGTCATCCGCATTCACATTCCGCCTCTGCGCCAGCGGCGGGAGGATATCCTCCCGCTGGCCCACCAGTTCCTGGCCCGCTTCTGCGGGGAGTATGAGAAGAACCTCGCCTTCAGTCCCCGGCTGCTGGCCTTTCTGGAGCGGTACGACTGGCCGGGCAACGTCCGCCAGCTGGAAAACCTGATGGAGCGGCTGGCCATCACCGTCCAGGACCCCATTCTGGACCTGCGGCACCTCCCGGCGGAATACGCGGAGGACTCCCCCTCCCCCGCCCGGGAGGGCACCCTGGCGGAGCGGATGGATGCCTACGAGGGTCAGATCATCCGGGAGTCCTACCGCCGCTGGGGCACCACCGTGGCGGTGGCCAAAGAGCTGGGCATCTCCCAGGCCACGGCGGCCCGGAAGGTGGCCAAGTACGTGAAATGAACCCCCGGACACCGCCGGGGAAACGGCCTGACCGGAGGGTCAGGTCCCGCAGGAGGGCCCTTTCATGAGTCTCGTCCAATTAAAAACCGAGCTGCGGCAGGAACTGAAGCTGACGCCCCAGCTGATGCAGTCCATGGAAGTCTTGCAGATGACCTCCCAGGAGCTGCTGGAGTACATCGGCCGGATGGCGGAGGAAAACCCCCTCCTGGACCAGTCCGACCCGCCGGAGCGGGCCTATGACGAGCTCCGCCGGCAGGCCAGCTGGGTGGACGGCGCTCTGGGGAACCGGGCCACCTTCACCCACGAGGAGACCGCCCTGGAACGCGGGGCGGCGGACAGCGGGATGGAGAGCCTTGCCGCCTTTCTCCGGGACCAGCTGCACCGCCTCCGGCTGCCAAAGCCCCTGAAGGCCCTCTGCGATTATCTGGCGGAGCTGGTGGACGAGGACGGCTACCTGGCCCAGGAGGACCTGGACGGCCTGACGGAGCTGAACATCCCCCAGGCCCTGACGGATCGGGCCCTGGAAACCCTCCAGAGCCTGGACCCCCCGGGAGTGGGGGCCCGGTCCCTGTCCGAGTGCCTGCTCCTTCAGCTCAGCCGCCGGGAGGGGGCGGACCCCCTGGCCATGGACCTCGCCGCCCGCTTCCTCCCGGAGCTGGGGCGGAAGCACTACGCCGCCATCGCCCAGAAGCTGGGAACCACGGCGGAGGCCATCCGGGCGGCGGAGCGGGTCATCTCCTCTCTGGAGCCCCATCCCGGCCGGGCCTTCCTTCCCGCCGGTCCCGCCGTGTACATCCGGCCGGACGTCTTTGTCGCCCAGCTGGAGGGGGAGCTGCGGGTGGTGCTGAACGAGTACTACCTGCCCCGCATCTCCGTCAACGACTACTACCTCCGCCTGCTGAAAAGCTCCGGCGACCCGGAGACCCGGGACTACCTCCGCCAGAAACTCCGCCAGGCCAAATGGCTGCTGGACAGTCTGGAGCGCCGGGGCGGCACCCTCCGCCGCTGCGCGGAGGCCGCGCTGGAGGCACAGCGCCCCTTCTTCGCCGGGGAGACAGGGGAGCTGACTCCCATGACCCTCTCCGCCCTGGCGGAGAAGCTGGAGCTCCATCCCTCCACGGTCTCCCGTGCCATCCGGGGAAAGTACTTGCAGTGCCGCCAGGGCACCTACCCGCTGCGGTACTTTTTCAGTCTGCCGGTGGGAGGCGGCGTTTCCCGTCAGGCGGTGAAGCAGACCCTTCTGGCCCTCTTTCGGGAGGAGGCCCCCCGCCGCCCCTTCAGCGACCAGGACCTCTGCCGCCTCCTGGCGGACCGGGGCATCTTCGTGGCCCGGCGGACAGTGACCAAATACCGTCTGGAGCTGGGTGTCGGCTCCTCGGCGGCCCGGCGGAAATAGGAAGAGGGAAAAGAAGCCCCGCCGTCAAAGGCGGGAAGCGCTTTTCGCGTATGCGTTTCCGAAGCGCTCAGCCCCACGCTCCCGCAATACGGCGCGGGACAAGGCCCCTCAATAGGCGCTGATGTCCAGACTCTCGTCGTCCTCGCCCTTCTCGATCTTTCGGACCTCCACGAAATACTTCACGCTGGAACTGACCTCCACCTGGACCCGGTCCCCCACCCGTTTGCCCAAGAGCGCCTTTCCCACCGGGGACTCCTTGCTCACCAGCCCCTTCAGGGCGTCCTGCCGGAGGGTCGTCACAATGCGGACGTCCATCTCCCGTTTCGCCATCTCGTTGTAAATCGTCACCCGGTCAAAGAGGCCCACGGCGTCCTCCGTTCCCTGGACCTCGATAACCTTCGCCGTGCGGATCATCCGTTCCAGATACCGGATGCGGCTGTCGTTGCGGTTCTTGGCCTGCTTGGCGCACTTGTACTCAAAATTCTCGCTGAGGTCCCCAAAGGCCCGGGCGGTCTGGACCTCCTCAATCAATTGGGGCCGCAGGACCCGGACCCGGTGGTCCAGCTCCTCCCGCATCTTCCTGATATCCACGGCCGTCAGCTCGTCATACACGGCAGATTCCTCCTTCGCGTTTTTCTGCCGCTCCATCATAGCCGCTTCCGCCGCCCCTGTCAAGCCGCCCTTGACGGCGGGGCCGGAGAATGTTATCCTATGAAAAGAACAACGAATGGGAGGAGCCGCCATGGGCCTGGCCGAACTGCTGGACATCCGTCCCGGCGTCACCGCCGTCATCGGCGGCGGCGGAAAAACCACCTTGCTGCGAATCTTGGGGGAGGAGCTGGCGGCCAAGGGCGCCCGGGTCCTCCTCTGCGCCACCACGAAGATTTTTCCCTTTCCGGACCTGGAAAACCGCACGAATCCTTCCGAGGAGGCCCTGGAGAAGGCGCTGGCGTCCCGCCGCCTCCTCTGCGCCGGGACCCCGGTCCCCGGCACGGGGAAGCTCACCGCCCCCGGCATCCCCATGGACAGGCTGGCGGCGCTGGCGGACTATGTGCTGGCGGAGGCCGACGGGTCGGCGGGCCGCCCCCTCAAGGCCCACGCCCCCCACGAGCCGGTGATTCCCCCCGAGGCTAATCAGACCGTCTGCGTCGTGGGGGCCGCCGGCTTCGGCCTGCCCATCGCCCGGGCCGCCCACCGTCCCGGCCTGTACGCCCGGCTGGCCGGAACCGGCGAGAGCGCGCCGGCCTCTCCGGAGACGGAGGCGGCGGTGCTGCTGGCGGAGGCCCTCCATTCCCGGGTTTTCATCAATCAAACCGAGACGGCGGAGGCCCGCGCACAGGCCGCCGCCCTGGCGGCGCTGCTGCCCTGCCCCACGGCGGCGGGGGCGCTGCAAAGAAAGGAGTTTTGTCCATGTTAGCGGTTATTCGCGGGGCCGGGGACCTGGCCACCGGCGTGGCCCTCCGCCTCTGGCGGGCGGGAATCCGGGTGGTCATGACCGACCTGGAGCAGCCCACCGCCATCCGGCGGACCGTGGCCTTCTCCCAGGCCATCGTCCACGGGGAGGCAACGGTGGAGGACGTGACCGCCCGGCGGGCGGAGTCCCCTGTCCAGGCCCTGGAGCTGCTGCGCGGCGGCGTCATCCCGGTGCTGGCGGACCCCCAGGGGGCCTGCATCCCCGCCTTGATGCCCGGCGCGGTGGTGGACGCCATCCTCGCCAAGCGGAACCTGGGCACGAGAATTACCGACGCTCCGGTGGTCATCGGCGTGGGCCCCGGCTTCACGGCGGGAGTGGACTGCCACGCCGTGGTGGAGACCATGCGGGGCCACTATCTGGGCCGGGCCCTCTACCAGGGCAGCGCCCAGCCCAACACCGGCATCCCCGGTCTCATCGGCGGCTTCGCCGGGGAGCGGGTCCTCCGGGCCCCGGCGGACGGGGTCTTTCACCAGCTTCTGGACATCGGCGCTCAGGTGAAGACGGGGGACGCCGCCGGCGAGGTGGACGGCGTTCCCATGCGCTGCACCCTGGACGGCGTGCTCCGGGGCATCCTGCCGGAGGGAACCCCGGTCCATCGGGGCATGAAGTCCGGGGACATCGACCCCCGCTGTAAAATCGAGCACTGCTGCTGCGCCAGCGACAAAGCCCTCGCCGTGGGCGGCGGCGTGCTGGAGGCCCTGCTGTGCCTCTCCGGTCTGTTGAAATGTTAGAACAGAATACGAATTGTATAAAAACAGGAGGGTATTTCATGGCTGAAAACGAAGTGAAGCTGACAAAGCTGGCCAAGTGCGCCGGCTGCGGCGCGAAGGTGGGGGCCGGGACTCTGGCCCAGCTCCTGGAGGGCATTCAGGTCCACCGGGACCCCAATCTGCTGGTGGGCTTTGACCGCAGTGACGACGCCTCGGTCTACAAGCTCTCCGATGAGCTGGCCCTGGTGCAGACGGTGGACTTCTTCCCCCCCATCGCCGACGACCCCTATCTCTTCGGCCAGATCGCCGCCGCCAACGCCCTTTCGGACGTCTACGCCATGGGCGGCGAGCCCAAGCTGTGCCTGAACATTATGGCCGTCCCCAAGGACATGCCCCCCGAGACGGTCCACGAGCTTCTTCGGGGGGGATATGACAAGGTGTATGAGGCCGGGGCCCTCATCACCGGGGGCCACAGCATTCTGGACGACGAGCCCAAGTACGGCCTGGCCGTCACCGGCTTCGTCCATCCGGACAAGATGCTGACCAACTCCGGCGCGCGGCCCGGGGACGCGCTTCTTTTCACCAAGCCCATCGGCACCGGCGTGCTGACCACCGCCGCCAAGGCGGATATGGCCTCGGCGGAGAGCATGGCCCGGGCCCACCGGCTGATGACCACGCTGAACAAGGCCGCCCGGGACCTCATGGTGCGACGCCGGGTTCACGCCTGCACGGACGTGACGGGTTTCGGCCTCCTGGGCCACAGCCTGGAGATGGCCCAGGGCAGCGGCGTGGAGCTGGAGATCGACGTGGGAGCCGTGGACTTCTTCCCGGAGGCTGCGGAGCTGGCGAAGATGGGCGTCCTGCCCGAGGGCATGTATCGCAACCGCGCCTTTGCCGAGAGCTCCGTGGACCCGGGAACGGCGGAGCTCTGGCAGCAGGACCTTCTCTATGACCCCCAGACCTCCGGCGGACTGCTGATGGCGGTGGACCCGGAGGACGCGGAGGCGCTGTTCCAGGAGCTGAAGGGCGCGGTTCCCAGCGCCCAGCGGCTGGGCACGGTCCGGGAGTACCGGGGCGGAAAGCGGATTTTCCTGAAATAAGCGCGAAGCGGGGACGGCTCAGCCGTCCCCGCTTTCCTCACTCCATGCTGGTCACCGCCCCGATGAACGCGGGCAGATTTGTCTCCCGGTCCACCAGCATGTACAGGAAGGGCCGGTCCAGATGCACCACCGGCACGGGATCTTCCACCATCGTGCCGCCGGCGTCCATGATTACCGCCGTGGCGGCCCCGGCCTCGGTCCCCTTCTCGTCCACGGCGATGCGGGTTTTGTGGAGCACCTGGCTGATGTACAGCGGCCCCAGGGACGACTGCCCCATGCCGGAGAAGTCCGCCTCCCCCGCCTCAAAGGCGGCGGTTATCCCCATGGCCCGCAAACTGTCGTTCAGCTCCGCGCCGTATTCGCAGGAAAACCGCGGGACAGCGGCGTAGACCTCCCGCTCCTCCGCTCCTGCCAGCACCGCGTAAAGCCGCTCCCCGGTCAGGGAGGCGAGATAAGTCTCCAGCTCCACGCCCTCCTCCGGCAGCAGGGCGGCGAAGGCCCACCGCCCGCCGGCGTAGGGCTTTTGGAAGCCCTGGGCCCCCGCGTCCTCCAGATAGGACCACTCGCTGGAGGACATCAGCGTCGCGGACTGCTTCCGGCCGTCCTCCGCGGTGAAAACCCGATTCTCCCAAACCTGGTCCTCCCGATAGACCGTCTCCCACTCCGCCTCCAGGGCCAGGGCGTTGACAAGGCACAGCATCGCCGTGTCGGAAAATTCCTCCACGATGCCGTCGATCATTCCGTGGGTGTTCTTCTCCACCCAACCGTTGATTTCCTTGACGGCGGCGGCGTCAAACCGGGAGGGGAAGACCTCCGCCTTGTACCACCCTGCCGCTGCGGCCAGGAATTCCTGGTCCGCCTCGAGCGTCCCGTCGTCCCGGAGCCAGAGGGCGTTGGCCAGGTCCACCCGGCAGGGCTTCTCCTTCGGCAAATCCGCCGCCCAGGCGGCAAGGGCCCCGTTCAGCCTCTCCACTGGCAGGCCCAGCGCGGTTTCCATCTGCGCCAGGGTCTCTCCCCGGGCCCCGTTGGCGGTCATGCCCAGGGCGGAGAGGACCGACAGGGGCGAGAGCAGAATATTCTCCCCCGTCCAGTTCTCCCGCAGCAGCGCCAGGGAGAACCCCGCCAGAGCAGCGGCGTCCCCCTCCTCCAGTTCCTCGGGGACCTCCACGGAAGCGGGCTTCACGGTTTCGCTCAGGCTTCCGTTTCCGCCGCCGCAGCCGGCGAGGCACAGCAGCGCCAGAACCAGGACGGATACGCGTTTCAGCGTCTTCATCAGGAAAACCTCCTTTTCCTCTTCTGCCCATTTAGACGGCAGACAGCGGCAAATGGTTTCGCCCGCCGCGAAATTTTTTGCCGCCCCGGCTTTCCCATTGTTATTGTCTTGGGCAATTGGGGATGCAGGAGAATGGGACGTCTGTCAAAGAATCATCCTATGAGAAAGGACCGCATTTCTGCGGTCCCTTTTTATAGCCAGTCAGACTGTCCGGGCAGCGCTTACAGGGGAGCTTTCTGGTTTTGCGCCCTTGGATACGGCGTCGGGTCGTCGGTCAGACCCACCAAATAATCAATAGACACCTTATAGAACTGCGCGATTCGGATGATAATATTCAATTTGGGTTCACGGTTACCCAACTCATAGTTTTGGTATGCTCTTTCGGTAATATCGCAGTAAATCGCAACTTTGATTTGCGGAAGTCCCATTTCCTTCCGGCACTGCTTCAGCCGTTCCTGTAAAATACCCATAATTAAAAATCACCAACGATTATGATTGACAAAATAAGTATATGGAATTACAATCAAAGTAATACCAACAATAATTGATGAATGTTTGTGTATGAAAGGTGATTTATATGATCGACGAAATGGGCTTTGAGTATTCAAGAAGCATGTACGAACAAGCAATCGGACGTGTAGTGCTGGACTATGTTGACAAGTTCAAGCCATATGAGCTGTCCCCCATCGTGGAGTCCGAAGCGCTGAAGGTGATTTGTAAGATCAGAGACGTTCTGAACAGCGACGACTTGGGAGACCCTGAGTGCTTCTACCGGATTGATGAAATCATAAGTGCGTTTGACAAGGTCGGCCTTTACACGCACCGGCATGATTGGTAAACGCGGAAACCGCTGGGCGCACAGATTTTTTGGCGGCAAATTTCTGAATTGCTCTTGACCTTCCGGGGAAAATCCTTTAAAATAGGAATTTGCGTACGGCGCATTCCGCCGTGCCATCACCACTATAAACGGAAAGGCGAGACGACGTTATGAAGCATCCCTACAAGACGCGGGAAGGCGGCGCGACGGTGACGGTGTTCGTCCCCTATGACTGCAAGAATCACTGCCCCTTCTGCATCAACAAAGGCGAGTACGCGGACCTGACTGGCTTCTCCGCCGAGAAAATCCGCGCCAGCATCCGCCGGATGGACGCCATCACGCCCTACTGCGATTTCGTGTTCACCGGCGGGGAACCCTTCGCGGACCTTCAGGTCCTCCAGTCCATGCTGGACGAGATTCCCACCACCCATAAGGTCTATATCAACACCACCCTCCCCGTCTCCGAGTTCCAGACGGAGGAGGACATCCTGGCCTTCGCGGAGAAGAACAAGCATAAAATTACCTGCATCAACGTCTCCCGGCACATGCAGAAGTATGTGGTGGAGTCCAACGACGCTCTGCTTGCCCGGCTTCCGGTGCCCTTCCGGGTGAACTGCGTGCTCTATAAGGACTATCCTGCCAAGGACCTGGTTCCCTACCTGGACCGCTTTAAGAAGGTCCCCGGGGCCTCCATCCAGTTCCGGTTTGACTACACCGCCACCACGCCGGAGAATCTCTATGAGGAGGAGGGGGACAAAATCCTCCAGGACCTGAAGAAAATCGCCCGGTACACCGGCCTGGACGGCTGCCGGATGCGCTGCGGGTTCCACTTCGACTATCAGGGGCTTGAGCTGACCTATCACAAAACCCTTCCCTACTCCACCATTGTGGAGACGGACCCGGCGGACGGCGTGACCTATGATATCCTCTATGATATTCTCATCAAGCAGAACGGGGACATCCACGGCGACTGGGACGGCACGCCCCTGGACGTGGAGGCCTATGCGAAGGTGGTCTTTGAGCCCTATGACTTGAAGTGGCTGGCGAGGATTGCGTAAACCAGACAAACAAAAGCGGACGGCAGCCAAGGCAGCACGAACAAGTGAACGACAGCACAGAAAGCGGGCGATGCCAGCAAGGCGCCGCCCGCTTTTGCGCCCCGGCGAACGCCGCGGATTTTGAAAAAAGTCTGCGGCGTTTTTTCATGTCCAGATACCGAAAAGAGCTTGCGGATACTGAGATTATAGCAATCCTCAAAAATAATGACAGCAAAGGAGGCGGATCCAGGCGGTACAGCACAAGGATGACGACGCAGGCGGGCTGACGCCCGTCAAGGAGGAAGACGCGGTGATGTGCTGCCTGGATCTGCCGAACGCCGTCAGTATTTCTCAGGGTTGCTATAAAACCGCAGAATATGAGAACGGCCACGTAGATAGCGTGGACGCGGCCGTCAGAAGGGCGGTCATGACCGGCGTAATCCAGCTGAAGCACCAGGAACCGTCTATAGACTGCCTGGAGACGGACTTAATTGAGGTAACGGTTACTTACACGTTATTAACAAACCGAGTCAAGCAAAAAGCAAAACCCCAGAGCCGTTATGACTCTGGGGTTTTCCTGGTGGACGATACAGGACTCGAACCTGTGACCCCCTGCACGTCAAGCAGGTGCTCTAGCCAGCTGAGCTAATCGTCCGAAGCGAACATATATAAGATACACGAAGTTTTCCCATTTGTCAAGCCCTTTCTTGCGTTTTTCTTTTTTTTTTGCTATACTGCCTCCATCGAAGGGAAAAGGAGCTGATTTTATGAGAAAATCCGCCTTGGTCACCGGGGCTTCCCGGGGGATTGGCCGGGCCGCTGCCGCCGCTCTGGCCCGGGAGGGCTGGCCCGTCTGCATCAACTACCTGGAGCGCCGGGACGCCGCCGAGAGCCTGGTGCGGGACCTCCGGTCCCAGGGGCTGGCGGCCATGGCCGTACAGGCCGACGTGGCGGACCGGAAAGCGGTGGAAGCCATGGTCCGGGCGGCGTCGGAGACCCTGGGTCCCGTGGAGCTTCTGGTGAACAACGCCGGCATCTCCCACCAGGGCCTTTTTCAGGACATGGACGACCTGCTCTGGAACCGCCTCCTGGCAGTAAACCTCACCGGGCCCCGAAACGCCGTGCAGGCGGTCCTCCCCCACATGCTGGAGGAGAAGCGGGGCTGCATCGTCAACATCTCCTCCATCTGGGGGCTCCGGGGGGGCAGCTGCGAGACGGCCTACGCCTGCACCAAGGCCGGAATCATCGGCCTGACCCGCTCCCTGGCTCTGGAGCTGGCTCCCTCCGGCATTCGGGTGAACTGCGTGGCGCCGGGGTGCGTGGAGACGGACATGGTCCGGGTCCTGGGGGAGGAGACCCGGACCATGCTGGTGGAGGAGACGCCCCTGGGCCGGCTGGGGAGGCCGGAGGACATTGCCCAGGCCGTGGCCTTCCTGGCCTCGGAGCGGGCGGGGTTTATCACCGGGCAGGTACTCGCCGCCGACGGGGGATTTATCGTCTGAGGGCCCGTTCCGTCACTTGTGGTACCTCGTCCCCGCGTTGATCTGGCAGGCCCGGTAGATCTGCTCCAGCAGCATCACCCGGGCCAGATGATGGGGGAAGGTCATGGGGGACATGGAGAGCTTCGTCCACGCCTCCGCCTTGATGGACTCGTGGAGGCCGAAGGAGCCCCCGATCAAAAACACCAGCCGCTTCTCCAGACCCTGCTCCGCCCCTGCGGCCCAGGCCGCCATGGTTTGGGCCAGCTCCTCGCTGGAGCGCAGCCGCCCCTCTACGCACAGGGCGACAAGACGGGAGGAGGGCGGCAGCTTTCCCTGGATGGACGCCGCCTCCTTCCGCAGGGCGGCGTCGATCTGCGCCTGGGAGGGATGCTCCGGCAAACGTTCTTCCGGCAGCTCCACGATCTCCAACTTGCAGTACCGGCTCAGGCGCTTGGCGTACTCCGCCACCGCCTCGGCATAGAACTTCTCCTTCAGCTTTCCGACACACAACAGGGTTATCCGCTGCATACCGCGCCTCCCTCCAGCACATAGGCCCCGCTGAGGCAGTCCCTGGGCGCGGCGGAGAGCCGGGGGCTGAGACCTGCGGCGCGCAGAGCCGTCTCCGCCGCCAAAGGGCCAT